>Ga0194063_10001444_pt1 | contig 15463 bp, 14 predicted proteins | sample SepL3720m_MetaG_FD_155459 | JGI IMG/M metagenome (GOLD analysis project Ga0194063, IMG submission 155459) | Anoxic zone freshwater microbial communities from boreal shield lake in IISD Experimental Lakes Area, Ontario, Canada - Sep2016-L373-20m | ecosystem: Environmental > Aquatic > Freshwater... | reverse complement strand
CCTGAATCGGCAGGAGTTCTACAGCCTTTCCGCCGCTTTCAACCGCGCTTACGAGCAGCGTATTTGCGATTATCTTTGCGAACTGGCCGACGATTTATTTTAAAACACCAAACTTATGCAATTATTCCTCGATAGCTCTAACCCAAAAGAAATTCTCACCGCGCGTTCATGGGGTATCCTCGACGGTGTCACCACCAATCCCTCGCTCATGTCCAAAGCTGGCCCGGACATGCAGGCCGCGCTGCTCGCCGTTCTGGACGCCTCGCCCGGGCCGGTCTTTTGCCAGGTCATCGGCTGGAATGAGGTCGAGCCGCTGAAAACCCAGGCCCGTTGGCTGCACCAGTTTTCCGACCGCCTCATCGTCAAAATTCCAATGAGCATCGCGGGTATCCAGGCGGTGCATGAGTTAAAAAAAGAGACCCCCGGAATCCGGCTGGCCGTCACGGCCGTCAGCACCGTCGCCCAGGCGGTGCTCGTGGCCAAAGCCGGCGCGGACATTGTCGCCATTTTTAATGGACCTTTGGATCTCGAACAAGATGAACCGGTATCAGTCGTTGCGCCCGTGCGCGCAATTTACGACCGTAACGGGTTCAAAACCAGGATTCTGTCCGCTGGCCGCTATCCCCGAGGCTTTGGGGAGTATGCCGCTGCGGGAACAGACATCATCACGCTGCGAATGGATTTCATGAGGCTGCTGTTCGAGCACGCCTTTACCGACAAACGGATGCACGGATTCCTGCAGGACTGGCAGAAGACTTTCGCCGATAAGACCTGGCCGAACGCCTGAAAATAGCTCTTCGCATGAGTGTGCTCGATCTTTTCAGGCTCGATGGCCAGACGGCCATTGTTACCGGCGGCGCTCAAAATCTCGGACGCCAGCACGCGCTGGCTTTAGCTGAGGCTGGCGCGGATGTCGCGATTTGCGACCTGGCCGAGGATGCCGGTCGGGCCGTCCAGACCGAATTGGAGGCGCTGGGCCGCCGCTCGTTATTCGGAAGAGTTGACGTAACCCAAAGCGATCAAATAGATGCATTCCTCGAAACGGTCATCCAACGATTTGGCAAAATCGACATACTGATCAACAATGCTGCTATGCCATCGGAAGGCATCGCCCTGCACGAGGTTCCCGACGATAAATGGCGCCAGATCATCGACACCAACCTTTCGAGTCTGTTTTATTTTGGCAAACGCGTGGCGCAGCAGATGATCCAGCGCGGACAGGGCGGACGAATTATCAATATCAGTTCGATGAACTGGATGGTGATCGGCAACATCTTTCCGCGGCACAATGTCACGTATTGCGTTGCCAAATCCGGCGTTGCGCACATGACCCGCGGCATGGCGTCCGAATGGGCGCAATACGGTATTCGCGTCAACGCGCTTGCGCCCGGGTACATTCACACCCAGCAGACGGCTGCCAGCGCCAAGATTCCTGAAATTCTCGAAAGGAACCTTGCCGCCACACCGATGAAGCGCTATGGACGCCTCGATGAACTGAAAGGCGCGATTGTCTTCCTGGCATCGGAAGCCTCTTCTTTTGCAACGGGAACCGTGCTGACCATTGACGGCGGCTACACGGTATGGTGAGCGGCCTTTAGCGAATCGGCGCGGCGCGCACGCCATTGCGCGTTGTAGTTCGGGGTCCATTCCTCGAACCGGCCCAGCTTATGCAGCACCTCCGGGTTGGCAATGGCCACCGGCAGCCCGCCCGTGCCTGCCTGCGCGGCTGCTTCCGCCACCGTGCGCTTGAGTTCAGCCAGCGAATCCTCGGAATACCACGCCGCATGATCGCTTAGCACCACCCGTGGATGGCGTCGCAAGGGAGAGTCCTCAGACAGCGGTTCTCGCTCGAACACATCCAGCCCGGCGGCAGCGACGCGGCCGTTTGAGAGTGACTCGATCAGCGCGGCTTCATCCACCACCGGACCGCGCGCGGTATTCACCAGGATCACTCCCGGCTTCATCAGCGCCAGCTCGCGCCCGCTAATAAGGTGGTGTGTTTCCGGCAGCAGCGGCGGGTGGAGCGAAATGTAATCGGACTCTCGGCATAGCGTCGGCAGGTCCACCAACTGCACCCCAATTTGCGCCGCGAGTTCCGGCGGCACGTACGGATCTACCGCCAGCAGCCTCGTCTTCCAGCCGGAAAGCTTCCGCGCCATAGCAGAGCCGATGTTTCCCAAGCCGACCAGGCCGACCGTGCGTCCAGCCATGCGCCATTGACGGATCGAGGGATTATCGCTCCAGCCACCGCCAGCAACTATTTGGTGCGCCCCGACAATATTGCGGACGCAAGCCAGCAACAGCGCAAACGCATGGGTCGCCACCTCGTCCACACCGTACGTGGGGCTGTGGGCGATGATGATGCCGGCGGCCGTGGCGGCATCGTAGTCCACGTTATCGTATCCAATCCCGTACCGAACGATGGCGCGGCAACGCGCGAACTTGCGAATCAACTGCGCAGTGAGGATTGTCCAACGGACCACAATGACGTCAGCGTCTGCTGCTTCACTCAGAGCCGCAGCCTCATTGGGCAATGCGTCGCCATCCACCAGCAAGCCGCCGGCCTTGGAAATGATCTCGCGTTCGATGTCCAGGGACGGATAGCGATGGGGCAAAACAACAACTTTAAAGCGAGTCATGGTATAAGATAATGTGACAGTGTTGCAGCGGGACTCAAGCGACGGGTTTTCCCGCTTCATTAAGCTGACATTCTTGCATCATTCGCCACCTTTGGCAACAACCCACTGCGACACCGCCGATCCTCGATCCTCTGGCAAGTAAGCTTCATGCCAACCAAAGCTGTTGAGGTGGAAATGGACGCCGTCGCGAAGCATCAATCTCGCGCTGTTGTCTCAGGCCGCTGCGGCCAGGTGGCGGGCGTGGGCAATTTCGTCCTTGGCAATTTGCCGAACCTGATTCGCCAGCAGCGTGATGACGGCAAAGGTATGTCCCGCCAGCGTCATGAATTCCACTGTACAGCCTTTGCCGCCTTCGTGAACGAGCACGACCGTGCCGATGTCGTTCCGCGCCAAACCATGTTCCGGCAAGTCGATCGTCAACACCACGCTGTCGAGTTCTTCAATCATGTCATTCATCCAAAGGATATGCCGTGGCTAATGTAGCAATTGTTTCGCCCTTGGCAATAAACCAAACGCTGCGGACTTTCGGCGAGCGGCCATTGGGGGCGGGCAGCGCGCCTTCAATCACAAAGTTCCGTCCGAATGGCGTCGGCACGGTTTCAACCACTTCACGATGGAGCGCGGACATTCTTGTCCGCTCCCGGAGATCAGTCAACCCCGAAGCGGACAGGAATGTCCGCGCGTTCGCGCGGGCGCAGGACAGAATTCTTCGAGAGCAATATCTAGCCAAGGTCGAGCGGAAGTGCAAGGTTGGAGACGCCAAGGGCGTCATTCATACCAGCCCAGGGCAACGCCCTGGGTTCATCAGCCCAAAACCCCATCAGCGCTGAAAGCGCGATTCATCCTTCGTCCTACCAACCGCCAGCCTGAGGCATAAAAAACGTTTGTTTGAATTGAGCCGGCCCAACCAATCCGGAACTTTATGAAGCAGGCCCTTGACCTGAGAGGGCTTCGTCATGGTCGAGAACCTCTTTCGCGGCCACCCGCCGGGTGAACACCCCTTGCACCGCAATCCCTTCTTTATCCTGTAATCCGTGGTTCTCCTCTCGTTCCCCTCAGAGCGGGAATATGACCACAGATTGCACGGATGGCACGGATGGGGCAAATATTTGTTATCCGCGTTATCCGAAATGCGTGGTTCCAACTGCTGTTTTTAGGTTTGATTCCCATAAAATCGCAGGCTTCGACCAATTCTGTCTGCGCCCCTGTCTTTGCTCCGAAAAATCTAAGATGCGCACACTGATAGGGTAGTTTTGATTCCAAAAAAGAGATGAATCCGAACGAAAAAAGAAGGCGCGCTGTTTGCCCGTGGAGTTAACTGCGTTCAGTAATCCGTTTAATGAACTATGGCGCACTTCCGAACCGCGCATCAGAAGATCCTCGGGAGAGGTTTGCTGCACGGTTGTTCTGATGATATGCCGGCGCCTTTATTTTACTACCGTTCTGCAATACCAAATCGATTATGGACAATGTGCAACAAATGGCTGGCAAACGCGCGCTGGTGACTGGCTCCGGCACTGGCATCGGACGCGAGATCGCATTGGAGTTTGGCCGAAAAGGAGCCGACGTCGTTCTCCATTTCGCGCATGATACCGTTGGGGCGCAATCGGCCGTCACGGAAATTCGCGCAATGGGGCGGCGGGCCGAGGCATTTCAGGCGGATTTTGATCGCGTGGAGGAAGCGGTGAGATTGGGAGACCAAGCGGTCTCGTTCCTGGGGGGCATTGATTACCTGGTCAACAATGCCGGCATCACGTTCAACCGACCGTTCCTGGATGTCATACCTGAGCAGTTTGACCGGCTTTACCACGTCAACATTCGCGCCCAATTCTTCCTGACCCAGCGCATCGTCAGAGATATGCTTCAGCATGGCGGCGGTGCCGTATGCAATATCACGTCGATTCACGCCGTTTCCGGCGCGCCCGAGCATTCAGTTTATGCCGGCACCAAAGGGGCCATTGCTGCGTACACGCGCGCGTTGGCTGTGGAATTGGCGCACAAAGGCATTCGGGTTAACGCCATAGCCCCCGGCTGGGTAACCGTGGAGAACTATTATAAGAACATCCCCGGGTTCAACGACGATGATGCCGCCAAGGTAGCTGCCGAGAAAGTGCCGCTGGCCCGGTCCGGGTCGAAGCTGGAGATTGCCAAGCTCGCCCTGTTTCTCTGTTCCGACGACGCCGGCTACATCGTCGGCCAAACCATCATTGCGGATGGCGGCACGACCTCGCTGATGTCCTTGATCTCTGATTTTCGCACTCAGTCCACGGCCACGTTCGGCAAGGGATACGTGCCGGGGGTTTAATCATCTCTCCGCCATACTTCTTTATGACATCACAACAAATCCTCGGGCTCCTGGTCGTGGCCATGGCCGGGCTGCTGGTTGGCAGCGGTGCCTGGCCAATGAAACTGATGAAGACCTTCCAGTTTGAGCACTGGTGGATAGTGGGGATGTTCATTGGGCTAATCCTGATTCCTTGGACCGTCACCCTGGTTGGCTGTCCTCACGCTTTTGAGGCTTATGCCAGCGTGCCAACCAGTATTCTCATCACCGGCAACCTCTGGGCCGCAGGCTGGGGCATCGCCAACGTCCTGTGCGGTCTCTGCTTCGTGCGCATCGGCGTCGCTCTCACCGGGGCGATCCTCACTGGGTTGGGCGTTTCCATTGGGGTAACCTTGCCGATGATCGTCAAGGGTTCGGGTCTGTTCAAGGACGCGGCCAACCTGGGATCACCCGCAGGTCTGGCGGTGTTGGCTGGCGTGGGGGTTATGCTCGTGGGAGTGGCCCTGGCCGCAAAGGCCGGCTTTGGCCGGGACAAGGTCATGCGGAAATCGGAACAGCGCAGCGGCAGCTTTCTCGGAGGACTGATGATGACCGTGATCGCCGGAGTGCTCTCTTGCGGCATGAGCTTATCGTTTGTATATAGCCAGGGCCCCATCGTTGAAGCGATGAAAGCCAGGGGCGCCGGCGAATTGTCCGCAACCTTCTCCGTATGGGCAGTTGGCTTGTTGGGTGGCTCGCTCATCAACATTCTGTATCCGGCCTGGTTGATGACCAAAAACCGCTCCTGGCATGTGCTGGGCAAGAGTTGGAAGGAACTGGCCCTCGCCTCGATTATCGGCTTGAACATGGCCGTGGGCATTGTTCTGATGGGCAGCGGCATGGTTTTGGTCGGCGCCCTCGGGGCGTCCGTTGGATTCGGAATTCAGCAAGCCGCTCAAATGCTCGGTGGGCAGGGCCTCGGGTTCATCAGCGGCGAATGGCGAGCGGTCCAGGGCAAACCCCGCACATTGATGTACGCCGCCATCGCGGTCCTGATTGTAGCCGCGCTCATTATGGCCTTCGGCAACACGCTGGCCAAAGCTTAGTATTTATTATTAAACCATGAAAAACCTCGTTCAAGTTCTCAAGCGGGTCGGCAAGCCGACAAAGCTGTTCAAAAGCTCCGATGGCTCGCGGGTTCTGGTTCTGCCTTACGGCGGACGCGTGCTCGGTCTTTTTGCGGCTGGCAGCGAAGAAAATTTCTATTGGACTCATACCGCCCTGAATTCGGCGGAGTCGGCTCGCGAGTTCTACACCGGCGACCAATGGCACAACTCAGGGGGCGACCGCACTTGGCTGGCGCCCGAAGCCGATTTGTTCTTCCCCAATTTTCCAAAGCTGGACAAATACTTCCAGCAGCGCTCTCTCGACCCCGGAAAATACCAAGTGATCGGAAGCGACGGCGCCTTCAGTTTGGTCAATCGCCTGAAAGTCCATTTTTCCCGACTCGGAAAGGATATCCCGCTCAAGATTACCAAGTCCTTCGGGTCGGCGCTCAATCCGTTGCGGCACGAGCGGGGACTGGACCTGGGCGACGTGGAATACGCCGGCTACACCCAATACACCTCGCTGGCGATTACCGGCTCGAAGATTCCGAGCAAAGCCCAGATCGGCCTTTGGAACCTGGTTCAAATGCCCCACGCCGGCGACCTGCTCATCCCTACATTCGGCCGCAGCGAGCCGCGTCACATTTTCAGCACGATCGATACGATACCGGCGGAAGATCTCCTCACTTCCGAACACCTCATTCGCTACCGCATGCGCCAAAAAGGCGAGCACAAGATCAGTGTGCGCGCGGCTTCGGTTTGCGGTCGTGTCGGCTACATCCACCCGGCAGGCGACAAGTGGGCCTTGATTATCAGGAACTTCGTGGTAAATCCGTCGGGCGAGTACGTCGATGTGCCTTGGACCGAAACGGATTACTTCGGCTTTGCCGTGCAGGCCTGCAACGTCAACAGCGGCCTGGGGCAGTTCAGCGAACTGGAATATCATATACCTGCCATCGGCCACGGCACAGGCCGGCTTCGCTGCGACGACGAGGCGCAGGTTTGGGCGTTCCGCGGCCCGCAGGCGAAAGTCGAGCAGATCAGCCAAATCCTCCTGGGCGCCAAATCACTTTGAACAATCTCGCCGCGTCCCGGGTTCCCCTGGATTCGCCGGCAAACGCACCAGCGCGACAAATAGCAGACTTGATCCGTAAGAGACTTGAAGCCCTCTCTGATTCAGAGGCGGCAGCGCACGCTCAAAGATTTTTCAAGACCGGGCTTGGTGAGTATGGCGAGGGCGACCTGTTCCGTGGAATTCGTGTTCCGGTATTGCGGAAGCTTTCCATCTCACTTGACGATGCCCCTTTGGCGCAGGTTATCCGGTTGCTTGAGTCTGAATTTCATGAAGACCGGTTGCTTGCCCTCCTGATGCTCATGCGTCGCTTTTTGCGCGGTAACGAGCCGGAGAGGGCGCTGATTTTCGATCTCTATCTTTCAAATACCCGTTATATCAATAATTGGGATTTGGTCGATGTATCGGCGGAGCATATTGTCGGCAGGTTTTTGCGAAACATCCCCAGAGCGCCGCTCTACAAGCTTGCCATGTCGGAAAGCCTTTGGGAGCGAAGGATCGCAATTGTGGCGACATTTCATTTCATCCGACAGGGCGAGTTTATGGATACATTCGCGCTTGTGGAGTTGCTGCTTTATGACAGGGAAGAGCTGATTCACAAGGCCGCAGGCTGGATGCTGAGGGAAGTGGGCAAGCGAAACAGCTCAGAACTGGAGCTTTTTTTATCGAAGCACTACCAGCAAATGCCGAGAACCATGCTTCGATATGCCATTGAACGGTTTCCAGAAGAGAAGCGCATAAGCTATCTCAAAGGAATATTGTAAGATAAATCACCCGCGCAGCGCCAAGTACAGGCGGGCGCGCGAGAAAACAATTTCTCAGCAATCCGGGTCCCGATGGATAGCATACTCAGACGCGCAGGAAGATTTTGCGTTGGTAAAGGAAGCGCAGGAAAAGAAAGCCAAATGCCAGCGTCGTGGCCGCAAGCACCAGTTCACCATAGCGTCCGAAATACCCGTACACAGGGCCGCCGACAAAAAGTTTCGCCATGCCCTCAAAGTCAATGAAGTGTCGGCCCACGTAGATCGTAATCGGGTTCACGCCGATCCACACAAACGGCATCGCCCACCTCTGGAATTTCCAGACATCAATGATCTAAAACGCGGCCAGCGCAAGCCGCGCACGAGTGCCTCGGCGCCGACGATCCAGAACATGTCGAAACCGCGCAACGCATCGAGCGAAAGGAGACGCGGCGTTGCCGGGGCCGTCCCGTTCGGAAGATTGGCTTGGTTCATCGTATTAGCATTCTTATTCTCTCCCGTTTCAAAGCTCAGTCACTTAACTCTCTCGTAGAATATCACCGCCGCCCCCGGTTTGTCGGAGATGTTCACAACCAGGCCTGCTTCCATAAGCTCCCGTCCGGGTATCGTCGCTGAGTGTTTCGCATCAAAGTCGGCCACCTTGTAACGAGCGCCGGGATCAAGTCCGCGCAGCTTAAAGCGAACCTCAGCGTCACCATTATCAGCACGCCGGAAAGCCTGCACCATCCCGTCACCCACGCTGGGTCGCCTGTATTGCCAGGCCATCCATACGTTGTTGTCAGTGCTATAAGGCGTCAGCGGATAAAACTCGCCCGTATAAAGACCCTTGATGGCCTTGTATTTCGTGAGCAGTTCCGCAGCTTTTGTCCAGGCGCTCGGATTAGAAGCGTATAAATCGCCCGCCCAAACAAAACTGGCTCCCATTCCGCTTATGAAGTCGTAGGGATTCAAAGACACGGAGCCTATCCCGTGCCACGGTAACCACAGAGACAGGGCATAGTTCATGGACTGCTCTCCGGTTGGTTCCCACAGATAATCGCTGGGTGTCAGTGAGATGGCGCGTTTGACCATCTCTATGTCCAGCCTTCTGCCACCTCCGGCACAGTTGTCAATAATCAGGTTGGGGGTGTTCTTCACAAGTGTATCCAGGTAGTCATACCATCCGGTAATGTACTGAATCTCGGTGATTCCCTGCCGGTCAGCAGGCTCATTGTGCCGCCAGTAGTAAAGGGGATCCATGTTCAGGTCAATACGATAGATGTCTATGCCAACATCTCTGATCATATTAGATATCTTGTCTTTGGCCCAGGCAAGAGCCGCAGGGTTGCCGAAATTCACCAGCATGAACGGCTCCTGGTATGCCAGATCAGCAGGAAGCGGGTTGTGTCCGAGCAGCCACTCAGGATGGTTGTTGGCAACCCACGATCCAGCTACAGCACGCTCCACCTCGAACCACAGAAGAAACCTCATCCCGCGCGAGTGTGCCGCATCAGCCACTGGTTTCATTCCGTTGGGATAGCGTGTCGGATCCGGATCCCATGTCCCCACGGTATTCCAGGGTGCCACGTTCGGCACACTCCAGCACATATACCAACCAGCATCTATCCACAGTGTGTCCACCGGCAGGTGATTGCTGACTATGTTGCTAATCGCTTGAATCATATTGGCTTCTGTTGTGCCGGTGAAAGCTACAGTTCCGTGCGGTGAAGCAGCCACCGGAGGGCTGACCTCTTTACCGCCTGGAGTCGGAGAGTAATGATCGAGCACCAGTCTTCTCCACTGGTTGTGCCCTGCTATCTTGTCACCGCCTGACCAGAAGAGCATCACAACGGACGGCGTCCTGATCTCTTCACCAGGATGGAGCTTGAGATGCGTCAACTCCATGCCTGCCCGCACATTCATGCAGTCAGCGCTGGTCCTGGTAAACGTGGCAGCCCACTGTCCACTCCAGCCCACCGCAATGATGATGCCGTTGCCGTCGGGCTTTTCGAGGTTGAAGAACGGCATGACCCCAGTAGAATTGGCCCGAACAGTCGCCGGTGGCAGCAGCAGCGCCGATGATGAGCGGCCTCCGGAACATCCCAAGCTCAGGTTGGAACCGACTGCCAGCGTTGCCACCTCGGGCTTGAAGTCTGTTATGAGCTGGTTGCAGCCGTGGTTGTAGTTGATCCGATAATCACCTGCGCCCAGCCCCGTCTTAAATGTCGAGTCTAGAGCTTGTATATTTTCGAGAATTGACGTGTCCTGCTTGCCGGTGTTCTTGAAATAGAGCGTCCATTCGACGGAGGAAAACTCGGAATAAGTAACGGCTTCCATTCGTACAGACAAACCCGTCTCTTTGTCATTGTAAGTTATGGTGTGCCCGGTCCGCAATTTATCCAGTTTTCTGGTCTCCCTTTTAACTTTCCATTTTCCGAGCATGGCCGCTGATGCTTTCCCTCCGTAAACGAACGAGAACGGCGGCTCCGCCCGCGCACTTAAGTGTTGTTTGACCCATCTTTCAGCAGCCTGCATTTCTTGGGCTGTCGGCCGGGCAGCCGGTGACTGGCCAGCGCAAGTCGTAAAGACACTTTCGAAAACGACCACTATTAACGTCAAAAAGATAATTCTGTGTTTCATTGCTACTTTGTATAAACAATTGCAGCGCTCGCAGTCCTCCGGCCAACACCTGCGGGCCAGGATGACCATCACGTCAGGGCCAGAAGCTGCATCGCTCGCGGCGATTCGAGTCACGAATGACCTCCGAGGCTTCGGTGGAAAGCACCGTCTCGCCGAAGGTTCGCTTCAGCCGAGCCAGGTAATCAGGATGTTTCACAGGGCGCGGCGGGGGGAAATGACCGCTACGGCTTTGCCCTCCTTCACAACCTGAACCTCCCCCGTCTCAACCCATTTCAGCACTTTGGGAACGTCCAGGCCGACTTCCGTGACTGTCGCTGTTTTCATACCCTTCCAGCCTGCTCCACCCAGGAGGGACTGTCAATCTGCATCAGTTTACTTGCAGCAGACGCCCGCCTCTTCCGGCGACCCGCACCAGGCGGATCACGCTTCGCCACTCGCGCGCAAGGCAAACGCGATGACGGTCTCGCTGAGCCAGATTCCATGCGCTTGCATCCGCTCCATCGCCGCGCGCACGGAAGGGATGCGGGCTTCCTTGCGAGCACGCAGCAACACACCGATCGAGCCGGTCACGGTAAGACCGCTCAAACGGGCCAGTCGCCGGCCCATGGGTTCGTCAATGCACACGAATTGGTGACCAGACGCGAAGGGCTAGCCCACAGAATCACTTTGAACAATCTTGGCGCGGGCCGGGTTCGCCTGGGTTCGCCGGCAAGCGCACCAGCGCAACAAAGACGGCCCCCCCCAGATAGCACGCCGCAAGCAACAGAAGGCAATTCTGCGCCGAAAACCCACGATCGCGCAGTCTCCCGACGATGGGCGAGCCGATAAAGCCCGCCAGGTTAGCGCACATGTTAATGAAACCAATCGCCACCGCCGCCGCGGATTGCGTCAGCGTTAGTGTGGGCAATACCCAGAAGGGTGAGACCCAGAAGAAAGCTGCCATCCCCGTGAGGCTCAGCCAGAACATTACCAGCAGGAACGGCTGGCCGGGAATGGCGCTCGCCGCCAGACAAACTGCGGTGGCAGTTCTGCGGAGTGCATACATTGCGAGCAGATCTATCTCTGAAGGAGCCGTGATTCAAGGGATAACACCAATCCCGAGCCGTTTGCGGAGCACTGGTCCCCGGTCAGTGAGCCGGGGCGCAGGATAAAACGTAGGAAAGCTGTCTAAAAACAGAGGACGACGGTGTGCCCCTGCGCTATAGTCAGGGTTAGATCGTCTAACTACGAAACACAAAAATGAGCTTCATCGCCATTGGCCCGTTTCGGTTTGGCCGTGCGGTCCCTTCGTGGGACTCGGTTGCGGCAGCCTGCCCGACGAGGACGGCATTGGCCGTGCGACACTTTTAATAAACCTCAAACCATCAACCACATCATGAGAACTACTCCGGCTAACAAATCAAACAAGCAAAGCACGAACCTCGTGCCCTCACCCAGACTGACAACGCGCATTGACCAAAGCGTCTTACTGCGCCGCGTTCTGTGCTGTATCACCCTCCTGATGCTGCTGGCGATCACAGCGCCGCGAGTTGAGGCGGCGACGTATCATGTCGCACCAACCGGTAATGACACCACGGGCGACGGTTCGGCCGGCAACCCCTGGGCGACCATTAACCACGCGGATTTCCAGAATCTGCTTGTTCCCGGCGACACCGTCGTCGTTCAGGCGGGCACGTACCCGCAGGCCAGCGGGGACGGCGTGGTTTTGAATAATGACGGCGGCACCGAGAGCGCACCGATCACTTACATCGCCAGCGGCAAAGTCGTCATTGACCAGTCCGGCTTTTCCGGCACCACCTACGGCATCCAGGTACAGTCACCTTATATTGTTATCAGCGGTTTTGAAGTCAACGGGGCAGCCCATGCCATCGTGCTGGATGGGAGCGCGATCTGGACAGGCAATAATTGTGTCGTCAGCAACTGCGTCCTTCACGATTCAGCACCCATGAATTCATCGGGAGTTTATTTGAAGTCCTGCCAGGGTGCCCGGGTGGTGCGCAACGTGATTTACAATATCAACGCTGGCGGTGACGCACCTTGGGGAGTGCTAGGGGCGGGTGTCAGGATGTCCAGTGGCGGCGTTGTGACTAATAATATCTGGAATAACACCATCGACAACGCGTATTTGGGAGTGTTTTTCTACGGCGTCAATCCTGGCGACCATTTCTTCGGGCAAATCTCCACCCTCAATAACATCGTGGTCAACTCCAAGGGGTGGGGTTTTGTCAATCCCTGGGGGAGCGACCCAACTTTGTTCCAATCGGGATATAACCTGATTTTCAATGATGCCGTCACTTACGGCAACTACCCGGCGGGTAACAACGGGCCGCTGCCCAGTGACGTGGCGGCGGACCCGAAATTTGTGTTTCCGGCCATCCATGATTATCATTTGCTGACCAACTCACCGGCGATTGACGCGGGCACCAACGTAGGCATGCCGTTCCTGGGTGCAGCGCCGGATCTGGGTGCTTTTGAAGGCGGCAATCCGCCAGCGGCCATCGGGACCATCAGGGGCCAAGTCGCGGCGGCGATGCCGGGCAATCCGGGCGTGCCCGGTGCCACGGTGCAGACACTGAACAATGCCTTTTCAACCACGACTGATGCCAGTGGGAACTACTCATTAGTGGTGCCGTCGGGAGCCAACACACTCAAAGCCAGCGCAACCTTCCTGACAACGCAGACCTTGACGACCAGTGTCGGCGCCAGTGCGGTGGTCACGTTGAACTTTAGCCTGAGCCCGACCAACTCGGCCAAGACAAATTACGTGGATAATGCCACCGGCAATGATACCAACCCCGGGACGGCCGCCCAGCCGTGGAAGACGATTGGCAACGGTGATGCCAAAGGCCTGCTTAACCTTGGTGACACGGTCATCGTGAACCCTGGAACGTATCCCCAGGCCAGCCCGAATGGCGTGGTTCTGAGCAACTCCTGGGGTTACAGCTTCGCGCCGGTCAGTTACAAAGCGCAAGGCTCGGTCGTCATCGACCAAAGCAGCGTCAGTGGCGCCAGCTACGGGTTCAAGGTATCGGTCAAAGGCATTGCTCTGAGCGGATTTGAGATCAAAGGGGCGCAACACGGGGTTTATCTGGCGCCTGGCAGCGACTTTGGCACGGTGGATTCTTGTCTGATTCATGATGCCAACGGGACGGGCCAGGATTGCAGCGGGGTTTATGTGAACCAAAGCGGCAACGTGCGCGTTACGCGCAACGTGATTTACAACATCAATGCGAGCGCCAATTCGCCATGGAGTCCGGTGGGTGCGGGTATCCGGGACCAGGGGGCCAGTGGCTTGATCGTGTTCAATAACACGATCGACAACGCTTACCTGGGAGTCTTCTACTATGGCGCGGGCGGCCCGGGCGCAGGCCCTTACGGGAGCATCACTACCGAGAACAACATTGTGGTCAACAGCACCGGCTGGGGTTTCGTGAACCCGTGGAACACGGATGCGACGAAGTTCATCTCCGGTTACAACCTGGTCTTCAACGACACTACTACCTTCGGAAACTACCCGGCAGGAAACAATGGGCCAGTGGCAACCGACGTGGCCGCCGATCCGAAGTTTATAAATGGGGCGGCTCACAACTATCAACTCCAGAATAGCTCGCCGGCGCTCAATGCGGGTATCAATGTGGGGCTGCCGTATATCGGGTTGGCCCCGGATTTAGGGGCGTTGGAAAGCAGCTACATCCCGCCGCTGGTTACTTATTATGTGGACAATGACAGTGGCAGCGACAGTAATCCTGGTACTCAGGCCCAGCCCTGGAAAACGATTGACCACGGTGATGCCACAGGCGTGCTCAACGCGGGTGACACGGTATTAGTCAATGCGGGCACCTACAAACTGACGAGTGATACCGGCGTGAATCTGACGGTCCGGCGAGGGGTGGTTGGCGGACCGATCACCTACAAAGCCAATGGCCGAGTAGTGCTGGACCAGGAGAGTGGGTTGGGGACCAGTTATGGTTTCAAGGTGGCGGTTATGAGCATCGCCATTCAGGGCTTTGAGATCACCAACGCTTCGACAGGCGTTTACGTCGCTCCGGGCAGCAGTGATTGCACCGTTGATAGCTGCCGGATCCATGATGCATTTAATGTGAGTGGCGGTGATGTCAATGGCATCTTTGTCAACCAGGCAGCCAACGTGACGCTGACTCGCAATTTGATTTACAATATCAGTGCCAGCGTCAACTCGCCTTGGTCGCCGGTGGGTTCAGGAATCCGGTGTGGGGATGCAGACAACCTGCGAGTCTATAACAACACGCTCGATAACGCTTGGCTTGGAGTGTATTACCATGGCCAGGTGCCCGGAGGCGCGCCTTACGGGCACATCACGACCGAAAACAACATTGTAGTGAACAGTGGCGGATGGGGTTTTGTGAATCCGTGGAACGGGAACTCGAGCTTTTTCACGCATGGGTATAACCTCACTTACGCTGACACAACTCCCTATGGCAATTATCCGGCTGGAAATGATGCGCCGACGGCGACGGACATCGGTTCCCAGGATCCACTTTTTGTCAACCCAGCAACAGGGGACTATCACCTGCAGGCCGGCTCCCCGGCGATTGAAAAAGGCATCGACGTCGGCCTGCCCTACCCAGGAAGGGCCCCCTCTTTGGGCGCTTTCGAGCCGCTGCTTTTGAAGATCACCAGCAACGGAACGAGCTGCACTATTTCGTGGGTGGGCACCGCAATGTTGCAGTCCGCGCCGGCGGTGACGGGTACATGGTCGGACATGACAGGAGTGACCAGTCCATACTCCCTCTCGGCCGTGGGAAGTCAGAAATATTTCCGGTTGAAACAATAAACCATTGGCACTAAATTGAGAGTATTGGGGAGCGACCTGGCAGCCCCAGGCCGCACCCCTCTAAGGAACGGAATGCCGCCAGCTTGAAAGAATGTACCGAATCTATGAAAGAGAACTATTCATTCAAGACCAGCAACAAATGCGGTCCAGTCGTGGCGTTTACCTTGATTGAGCTGTTGGTGGTGATTGC
>Ga0194063_10001443_pt1 | contig 15463 bp, 7 predicted proteins | sample SepL3720m_MetaG_FD_155459 | JGI IMG/M metagenome (GOLD analysis project Ga0194063, IMG submission 155459) | Anoxic zone freshwater microbial communities from boreal shield lake in IISD Experimental Lakes Area, Ontario, Canada - Sep2016-L373-20m | ecosystem: Environmental > Aquatic > Freshwater >... | reverse complement strand
GACTACAATTACGCCATGGCGTAATTGTAGTCGGCGGAACTGCAGAAGGTGTCGCTGGTGCAATTATTGGGACAACCGGTGTGGGTCGCTCCGAAGGCAAAGGAGTCGGCATAGAGGTTGGGGTAGGACTCGGTGTCTCACCCCCAACATAATACTTCGGTGCTACAGCTTCAAACATATTACCCAAACGGATTTCATCAATTGCTGCCTGGCTACTTGAACCTTTATAAAAAGATATAGCAGAAAAATTAAATGCCTTTGTAGTAATTTCATACTGTGCGTCCGGTGTTCCAATAGTCGGATCTGTTAGAGGTGTCGGATTCAAATACATCTTCACGAGTCCCCCGTTTTCGGTAAAATCGATCTTGATCGCAACAAACACAGCCTCACCTGCAATTACTTCTTTGTTCGACAAGGCATATCCCGTCGGTCCAACTTTTAGTGTCCAGTAATATTTGTTGTCAGCCTTTTTGGAACTTGCACCATACCCACCGTATGAGATGTTATATTTACTGGTGTCGCCGTCATTCAACCACCAACCCATTGAGTTATCGTGAAGTCCAAAGAAATAATTCAAATCAACTTTATCCGTCCTCATGAGACTCGACATCCAGATTGTCGTCCCTGCTTTTCCAAATTTATAGGAGTCATTCAAGAACTTTTTGACTTCAAGTGATGAAGTTGCATTTGCCATAAGCTTTCTTCCCGCATAGACATAGTTCGGATAATTCGTTAAATAATTTCCGGAAGATGCTACTCCCATATTGGGCATTGGAGAGGCGGTCTCAACTAACACACTCGGCGTCGGCACTAAATTGCTTAATACCCAACTTCCATTCCAATTGTAACCTCCATTGGCACCACTAATTGGCCCTGGACTATAATTAAACCCCTCATAGGCAAACAAGGTCGGCGGCATCGGAGTCGGTACTGGAGAAGGCGTGATAATAGGCGTTGCCATCGGCGCAGTTGTTCCAATCGGGTAGAACCCTCCTCCCTGAGGAGCAAACACCACGTCCGAATCGGCATAATATCCAATCGCATTAACCGCTTGCACGTAGTAATAATAACCTGTGCCAGCATTAGAAGTGATGTCATCATAGGATTTAGCTCCTGCTGTTACAGTGCCAATCAGTGAAAAGCTATTCAAACCGGGTACAGGATTTCCCTGTGTTTCAGAAACATAAACATTATAATATGATGCAGTCGGTGATTCGTCCCATGAGATGCGATTCGCAGTTCTTTGTCCGAAGTTCACGCCGTTGATACTTTGAATTACTGGAGCCGCAGGTGCCTGCTTTGAAACGTTATGGAACGTATACATATAAACACCACAAGGTACCATTCCAGCTTCGTGTGCCCCTGTGTTTTCGTTCACTACAAAGTGCTGTTTAAAGTTTTCTATTGGGATAGTTTGCGTCTGAATCGCAACATTCTGTGCTTCAATATTACTGATTCTAGGATTATATTTTATACCGTCCCACTTGCCTTCCATCTTTCTTAATGTCACAGACTCGCAATTAGTAAACGGTAGATTGAACTCAGCTTTTGAGTATCCGGAGTTTGAGGAGAATGGATAATTATCAACCTTACGGTTTAACACAAAGACTGTGTAATCATCTCCGTTTCGCGTTGCGTATGCGCCCACCATCGGACTGTCTAACGATGCGACACGCGTACCAATTGGCGGAATATCATAGGTTGGCCCTTCAACTGCCTTAACATTCAAAAAGTCGCCACGAGCATATTTCGTGTATAACGTTAACGCGTCAAACGCGGGATAGGTCTGCCCCGACATCCTTGGAACGCCCGGAACATTCCATGCATGTGAGGTCCAGTAGTTTCTATTACTATTAAATGTAAAAAAGTTCTGCATATCGTATTCATAATACGCTGCGCGAACAAGGAATGAATCTAGTGTCGAAACGGCGCCAACCATGGACTTTTGCATGTCGTTGTTTTTTTCAACCAGTAACTTCTGCTCTGGCGTGGTCGCACTTCCTGGAAGCGAATAACCTGGACCCGCTTCGTAAGAGCCAAGCGGTTGCGTCAGACCTGCTGCATTTCTAGCAGCCAAAAACGCCTTCGCATCAGGATCTGCCTTTTGAATTCCGTAAAGCGCTGTATAAAAGTACCCGCCATCAGTCGCATCAAGAATTGTACCTTCATCCCAGCCGCCATTGTAATCTGCACGGTAAAGCGCCTTAGTATTTGGAGATTTTGCGCCCTCACCCATTTCGTATTTATTAACTGCCCAACCTCCAGCGACAGGATAAATTTTGTTCTTCAATGCGTTCCAGTAAGGGGATTCTGCCATAGTTTTCAAGACATGCTCCTGAAAAAGGCCATAAGTGTTTCCAGTTGAGTAACTTGCTCCAGTGGTCTGATCAGTTGTCGCCGGGAAGGTCCAAGGCGCAAACATCCCGTTCCACGTCTCGTTTGAAATCTCAAAATAGATAGTCGAAAACTCGTCACTCCATGGCGCTATTTGACCAGAAATGTAGCGTTTGTAAGCGCTAGGCTTGGATTGGGGCGTATCTATCCCCGGATCATAAGGCGCGCAAATATACTCTACTAGATCCTTCCACTCTTTTTCCGTCATGCACATTTCTATTTGTAGCCAAGGAAGTGTGTTTGTGTCTTTGCACAGTTTGAACTGGTTATAAAGTGTCGATCCGCCACCAGCCGTATTATTAAAAGCGCCAGGAGGATTGAGTAGCATTTCCATATCATGATTGAATTTTGAACTTTTAATAAACGTATGATTTCTGAGCACTTTGAATCCAGAGTTCATCAACAATTGCTTGGCATCTGGCATCCAATCCGCAAACTCAACTGACTTATTATAGATTTCATAATTGTCCAGATAGAACTTCACGGGTCCTTGAACCTTCAATACAAACTGGTCAACGCCCGTCGACGTGCTAATCCCAGGAGGAATGAGAAAGTCATATGTGTATTTCTGCCATTCATTTGTAAGCGTGAAAACTTTCTTAGGAATCCGCGTTGCATAATATCCATTCAACGAAAATTCTGCAGTGGTAGTCTGCGCGCCGTCCTTTTTCATCCAAACTTGCATGGTGTAAGTTTGACCCGGCTGCATAATATGATACCAGTCACTACCAGTTGTACTCACGCCAGCGATACTGTATATATTTGAACTGAATTGTGCTGCCGCATCTTTCAAATCGACCATCGCACAAGTTTCGCCCTTATCTGTAAAATCAGGTGGTGTCGATCCGTGCGGTAAAAGTTGATAGGTCTTGTTAACAAATTCATCAGGGAAAAACGGAATCAATGTCTTCATCTGATTTCCTTCGCTCGAATCAAATATTCTCGGACTTAAATTTGCGATTCTTGACCATGAGTAAAACTTTTTGCGTACAAAAACCATGTCGTCTTTTTTGACAGGATTTTCTGGCAAGTTTTTCGAAAGCATGATATGAAATCCCTGCTGATTTTCAGGTGCAAAATAAGATTTGTAGATTTTATACCCTACTACGTTAGGGTCACTAGAAGCAGTCCAGTTAAAGATTACCTTGCTGGAGTCAGATTCAGTTGCAGTAAAACTTACAGGTGCGGCAGGTGTTGGCGCAGCCGAAGGAGTAGGGTTGACTGCCAAAAAATTATTCACCGGGAGTGCCGTCGGGCTAGGATTAATCGAAGGAGCAGCCGTAAAAGTAGCCGAATCCCAGTTTGATTTTGCTGATTCATTACCTTTGTTGTCGATTGCAGTTACTGCAAAGTAGTAGGGGATGCCCTTGTGCTCCCAGGAGTCCCAGTATGAATTTGCTGAATTTCCCGTGACAATTTTGCCGCCAAAGACTTCAAAAGAACCGCTGCAATGAAATTTATCGATGGTATCAGTTCTAACCAACTCCATTACGCCATTAATAGGGCGGTAAACACGAACATCAGCCCCATCAAGCATACCTTCCATTAATGAATCATATCCACTGATTACAGTAGAATTCGAAACGATTTCATTTGGAGAGTCTCCTGACGGGACAAATTTATTTTGATATATAATTGGCTCCATGCCACCGCCACTTATGCGCGAGTTCAACTCGCTGCTAGACGCAACACTATTCGAATAGGTAACAGACCAATCACCTGGATCCTTATGTGCGACATTTTCAGTAACATCAAACACTGCCGTTTTATTGAATTTTTCTTCTGCCGTAACTTCAGCTAATGCCTTTGTATCGGACAAAATACGAAAGTTTATAGATCCATTTGCAAAAAGTGTCGAACATAAAAAAACGACCACTAAAATCCTAGAAATTTTTCTCTTCATATTTATGTACTCTCCTTAAATTCTATTTATAAAATAATTATAGCACTATGCTTATGTGGTTAATAGGCTTAACTTTTTCTATCGTTTCTTAATCTTAAAATGTATGTTATTAAACCTATAGTTTATTCATCTAGCATTAGCTTTCTCTTTGAATTCTTTAACTTGCGAAGTTGCTCTCGTTCTATTTCAGTAATGCTAATTTGGGGAGTAGGAAGATCCTCTGGCATTGTGCCACCAATTTCTCCAATTGCTTTTCGCACTGTTTTTCCTACCTCAAAATGTGTTGCATTGGCATTATCTTTGCTTTTTATGTTTTCTCTAATTAATTTACTTTCCGTTTGAGTAATTCTAAATAAATTAGCAGCCAATTCTTCGCTTCCCATAAAATCCAGAATTTTTTGCTTTTCTGTTAATCCTTTTATTTTATGAATATCCTCAACTTTCAATCCACCATAAAGACCCATATATCCTGAATTTTGAAACTTTGCATATTCTTCATCAGTAATAACACCAGCATTGTGCGCCGCTTCAGCAAGCATCATATTCCATTGTTTAATATCCCCACGAATAACAAGTCTCTTATTATCTTCATCTAATTGGTTAAAATAATCTGCTACCTCTTGCCTCTGGGTTTGAATTGCAAAGTATGTTTGTCCAAGCGCAATTACTTCTTTACGAGGATCCCCATTTTGAACAATAAGATAACAACCATATCTCGAAAGCTTATAGTCTTGCGTTTTTCGCAGGCCACCTTTTCCAAGTTCAATCATTTTGCCGACGTCGGCAAAATGATCAGTAACATTGAAACCGCTATTTTTACATGCTAGCATTGATTTCAGAATTACCTTATGAAAATTACTCCACTTTGAATAATCAAGGACTTGGGAAAGTTCCCTTGCAAACCAAAACTCTGAATCATCATTTGAAATATGCTTTATACTTTCAAAACTAGAATACTCATTCGATATTAAATCTGGCATTTCACTCACCTCTTATCGCAGTGCATCTTAAAAATTTAAATTCAAACTGTCCAAAACCATAATACACTTTTCCTTCGATTTTATGAACCAATTATAGTGTGATATTTATTATTTACAATGTACAATCTAAAAGCTATTCGTTTTTGATTTTTTAGTGACATGAGTTCTCCCCTCTTTTGTAAGTATTTTGACTAGCACTGTTCTAATTACCTCACATATTGCAGGCATAAGTAAAGGACAGATTTTCATATGAAATGATCATACAAATATCTGTCCACTTATCTTGTCTAATACTACTAATTTTGATACAATTCAGCGATAGTCGAGACTAACGCTGAAAGGTGCACACCCCTCATTTTCGTGGCCCTTGTTATTTTCCCATTAATTCCTTGATTTTATTTTGATAGGTATTGTTCAAGTTCGTACTGACTACTAATAGATCATTAAAAAGCTGCTCATTAAAATCCTTAATTTTTTCGAGACTTTTAAATATGTATACCGGACTTGAAATAGTTACAATCACATCCCTGATAACATTTTCCTTTTCTAAAGATATTAGTTTCTCTATTAATTTAAACTTATAAGGATCAACTGTTAATAACATAAATAAACTTTGAAAATAATCTGTAGTTTCATAACCCCTATCAACGAGATCAAACAATAGATTTTTTATTTCAGAATCTTTGCCAGACATTTTTTTAAAACACATTTCGATTAGATATTTTTCTTTCGAGTTTGTAATTAGTTCTAAGCACCACTTTCTTAAAGTAACAGCATTCCCTTTTTGAATAACCGCTTCAATTTCCGTGTTATTGTAGTTGCAAAAATTACTTATATCAAATTCATCTTTTTCATTATAATTATTATTTACATTTGATCCGCGATACATATTTTGTATAGAATTTTTACCTGCTTTCTGTGACTGCGATGAATTGTTCTTGATTTTTATTACGAACCTATCGCCTACTACACCAAAAACAATTCCCAATATTAGTATGATTATTTGTGTACCTATGCCTTCAAATATCCAGTTGTACATAATATTAATGCCTCCGATCCTTTTTGTTTCATAATATCATTTCCTTCCAAAAACTTCAATATATTCGATTAATTATTGCTTGAATTAATCGAATATATTTCCACAAAATTGATACATTTAGTTATTATGATTAAAGAAGTAAACTTTTCGTTGGCGAAATGGGCGAATAGTTTTCTACATCTCCGTTAGCGACATACCATGCCAGGGCGCCAATCATCGTAGAGCGTGAGAATTGCTTTAAATTGTCACCATAAATAATTCTTTTAGCAGCAACTAATCCGCTCGCAATTGCTGCAGCATATCCATCTATACCTGTGATCTGACCGATAATATAAGAATTCTCATACCCTATGACAGCAAAAAAATTGTCGAGTTTATGAGGAGTAACAAAGAATGTGTTTCTATGTAAACGACCAAAACGTGAAAAACTATTTGTTGTAATGTTTTCAAATCCCGGCAAAGCAGAAAAAGCGAAAACTTGCCACTTGTTCTTTAACTGTGTAGTACAGTTTGAAATGATAAAGTCATTTTTCAGACATTTTGCTCGTCTTAGTTTTATTACTACCTTTCCGTCAATGTTATTTAACTTGACATCCAATAATGCCGTCATGTTTTCTTTTGCCAATTTCTCAATTGGTTGTGACATTATAAGTTCTTCCGCGTGTAGAGGCGATTCACTAGATACTGTTTCACCTGAAATCAATCGAGAGACGAACTCTTTTAACGTTTCTTCATTTAAATGTACTAAATATACATCTTCGCTTTCTTTGACGATGTTATTGTTAGATAAATCTATATTTGAAATATCAACAATCGGTGAACTTGCGTCGGTAAAGGAGAAATCTTCAATTCCAAATTTTTCAGCAATATCAGATGCAAGAAAACTATGTGTCATTGGACCAGTAGCAACAATAATATTTTTAGTATAAGGTAGCTCAGTAACTTCTCGCTCAATCCTCGTTATCAAAGGGTTCTGAATGATTTCGCTTGATACTTTTGAAGAAAACTGCTCAATATCAACTGAGAAATCGGTTTGATCACTCATCTTACAACTATTAGCTATTCGTAATAGGTGACTTCCACTTTCTTCCAATTCCCGAAGTAACATTCCTAATGGTTTCTGATCATTGAACTGACCAAGAGAATTATTGCAAACTAGCTCAGCATATCCCGAAAGTGAATATGCTCCATCGAATTTTTCAGGTTTGCGATCAAATAATTTAACTTTTATCCCGTTAAAAGCGAGCTGAAGTGCAGCTTCACAACCAGACAAACCCCCACCAATAATTGAAACTTCCTCATGCATAATTTTATTGAACCATAATCGGTTATAAAACTGAGCCTCATATTAACCTAAAACATTACCGACATTATATCACAACTCTTTACCACATTATGCAACAGCTGCCCAGAAAATTACTAGGCACCGACGCTTTTCTCAACACCCAACTTCTTCAGCCTCAGCCTGCCAAAACTCCATTACTCCTTTTCTACTTCATTGTAGCGAATCACTGTATCACAAAACTTTAATAAATACTCTACTTCTTGCTGTTCGAGGGGATAATCACAGTTTTGATTAATTCCAATTGAACACCTATTAAAATTAAGACTTTCAAATATTATTATTGCAGACATTTTTGAAAACCCATCTTTTTGAGATAAGATTTTTTCTATAGCCCATCTAATTTGATTTGTATCTATTGCAATACCCTCCGGCTTTAATAAAAACAAAATACAAGGATCCTTTGCATACATTAATTGCTCATTCATTTTATCGCATGCTTTATTAAACATCCTATTTAGGGCTTGTTGAATAGCCATAAAATCCGCGCAGATACTGGATTTGAAGGTGATTTAATGGTATAATAAGTGCATGGATTTTATAAGAATTCATAAAAAACCCTTGCACTTGGAGTGATATAAATGTCAAATGATAAAGATAATCAAATACTAATAGAAGACGATTTCTTTCTACCGTTTTACGGCAAGTTGAATAAAGAAAATAGATGGATTGTCATGTCACAGTTAATCCCGTGGGAAAAGTTCCAGGACAAGTATTCAGCTAATTTTAAAGAAGGGAATGGGACTGTTCCATTTTCGGTGCGAGTCGCTCTTGGAACTTTAATCATCAAGGAAATTGAAGGGTTTTCGGATAGAGCAACGGTAAGCCATATTTCAGAAAATCCGTTCATGCAGTATTTTCTTGGATTTAGTGGGTTTAATCAAGAAGAACCTTTTGACGCTTCCCTTATTACGCATTTTAGACATCGGTTAGGAGCTGAAATAATCAACGAAGTTAACGAAATGATAAGCATAGAAGCTGCCAAAAAAGCCATTGATTGCGAAAATAAAAAAAACAAGAAGAATAAAAAGAATGATAAAAACCCGCCATCTGATGTTTCGGGAAATTCAACTGGAGAAGGAACAGCGAGTGCACCTGAAAATCAAGGCAATCTTCTATTAGATGCAACTTGTGCCCCGGCAGATATAAAATATCCAACTGATCTGAACTTGTTAAACGAAGCAAGAGAAAAACTTGAAGAAATGATTGATGAATTACACAGTCCTAATGCAGGAAAGAAATCGAAACCAAGAACTTATAGAAATAAGGCAAGAAAAGAGTTTTTAAGAGTCACGAAGCAGCGAAGAGTTAAGTCGGCGGTCATGAGAAAGGCAATTGCGAAGCAACTCGGTTATGTCAGCAGGAATCTAAAATCGGTAAACAAGCTACTTGAGGAAAATGGATTTGAGAATTTGAGTAATAAAAAGTTGCAAGAATTGTGGGTAATTACTGAACTTTTCAGGCAACAAAAGTTGATGTATGACAGCAAAACTCATAGCGTTGATGATCGAATAGTAAGCATAAGCCAGCCACACGTAAGACCAATTGTAAGAGGCAAGGCGAATGCAGCAACAGAATTCGGAGCCAAGGTTGCAATTAGTGTAGTAAACGGTTATGCATTCATAGATGAACTCAGCTGGGACGCTTTTAACGAAGGAGCAAAGCTTAAAGATTCCGTAGAAGAATATCATCGGCGATTCGGATTTTATCCAAAAGCTGTAATAGCCGACAAGCTTTACAGAAACAGAGAAAACCTCAATTATCTGAACGCCCTTGGCATACGACTAACAGGACCTAAACTTGGAAGACCTACAGAATCGGCGAGTAAAGAGCAAAAAATACTTGAGAGACAAGATGCTTCGATACGAAATGAGGTTGAAGGTAAGTTTGGAGAAGGAAAAAGAAGATATGGATTAGGGCGAATAATGGCTAAGCTCGATAATACCGGCAGAACTGTTGTTGCTATGCAATTTCTTGTAATGAATCTCAGAAAGAGAGTAGGACTTATTTTTTACCTCATATACAGATGGTTGTTTTATAGGCTTCAAAGCCAGTTATCTGCGCCTGCTTAGAGATAGGCACCGCTATTCAGCAAGCCCTATTTATATTTTTTTGAATATCAATTACACCAACTCTTGTCTTTATTTCCGTATTCGTAAAAGCCGTTGCTTCAATAAAAATATTCCTATCCCTAATCAGTATTTTTGCATCAGCATTACTTCCATTTTTTTCAGGATTTATTAATGCGTCAATATCTAATAATTTATCATCAACTGAAAATCTACAAATAAGTGCAAGTTCAAAAGCATTCGAAACTATATCCTTCCATTTTGGTGCAACTAGTCGACTAATCTTGTTTCTTATTGTGGTTTTAAACTGTGGATTGGCATATAGGACTTTCAAATTCTCAATAATGTTATCAAAGTGTGCATCCTCATGTAACCAGCGATATGCAGCATATTGACCAGAAAGTCCTTCTCGCCTCCCAGTTATGCACAAATACAAATCAGTGCTTATTTTTTCAAACCAAGCATCATTAAAAGTCCTTTGAAATGGCTTAAAATCGCAGTCTCTTATTATATTGCGGAATTCCTCTAATTTGCAAAGTTCTTTTTTTAAATACCCTTTATTTTTAGCCACCAAAAACCACCACGCTTAAAATTATTAATCAAAGTTTACCACAAAAACTTCTTCTCCACATAACCTTCACAAGCGTTTTTGATTATAATTGTTCCCTCGCAACCAGACACTTAGTCGGATCGTTAACTGAATTCATAGCAAAAACACTCCCAATATATGGTCCCTGACTATCGCTAAAAGGTGCAACACTCTGCACACCCCTCACCACAAATTACCATTTCCCCGCTCGTTTTTCCCGCTTTTTGCTTCTCTTTTTACCCTCTAAAACGCTCAAAAACCCTACGGAGTAGGGCTTCGGCATTGTATCAATTTTCTGATACGAATATGTCTAATACTATGAATTTTGATACAATTCAGCGATAGTCTTGACTAACGCTAAAAGGTGCACACCCCACATTTTTCGAAAAAATTCTTAAAAACCCTCACTTAACTACTACTTTACACTTCGCACTCTTCTTCCCATCAACTGTGACCACCGTTATATAACAACTGCCCTTCTTGATCCCCTTGACTGTTCCAGTTGAACTTACCGTGGCTATTTTAGTATTACTAGATTTCCAAGTCACTTTCTTGTTGCTGGCATTGGATGGGTTGATGATTGAGATTAGTTTGGATGTTTTACCTTTGTTGAGTGATAGAGTAGTTTTGTTGAGTTTAACAGAGGTAACTGGTTGGATAACTGTCACTTTGCAGGTTGCTTTTTTAGCTCCCTCTACTGTAATTGCTGAAATGTTAACAGTGCCAGGTGCCTTTGCAGAAATAACTCCCGAATCAGATACAGAAGCAATTTTATCATTACTCGAAATCCATACAATCGATTGATTTGTTGCATTTGTTGGTAGGATCGATGAGAATATCTGAAGCGTTTTTCCAACTATTAATGAAGCTGAAGTTTGACTTAAGAATATGCCCGTTACTTTTATTGGTGTTGGTGTTGGTGTTGGTGTTGGTGTTAGTGTTGGTGTTAGTGTTGGTGTTGGTGTTGGTGTCGTATTTGGATTTGGTGTCGCAGTCGCTGTTGGGTTCGGAGATAATGTCGGACCTGATGTTGGTGAAACATTTTGAATACTTAAAACTCTAGAGTCCAATGCGCTATCATTATATCCATCTTTTATAGCAATATATTGAATAAGACTTGTCTCATCTATTTGAATTGGTTTGGAGTAAATGTTCCCAAAAAATCCACCTGTGGAATAATCTCTACAAGGAGCTTTATCATTAACTGTATAATAAATTTTTGTCTCGTTATCAGAGGCTGTTAGAGTCAATGTTTTAGAGCCGATATATTCCCCAGATTCCAAGCTTGCAATTGGTATAGAAGCGTCATTGTTATAGCGCGCCACTGGATATAAAACTATATCCTTATCAACATTTAAGGCGTTTTCATAATTACTCCAAACCAAAAACTGTCTCTTAGTATCTGGAGCAGCCAACGGTGCTGGTAACTCTGCAGAATCTCCAAATAGTATGGTTTGTTCATTTATGACTTTCCCAGTCCAGTCTAAAAAAGTTACTTTATAACTTTCTAATATGTACTTTGCTTCTACAATCATATTATCAGTAACCATTGTGACTTCTTGCCCATTTGCCAATACCCATGCCTCAAAAATACTACCGAACTTTTGAGGTACAACTGAAGACTTTAATTCATCGCCATAATTAAAACTTGTTATTTCAATGTCGCTGCTATCCCAGTTTACAAAAACTACGACGCATTTCTTTTTAATATACTTTGCTTTTATTGTTAAGTCTTCACGAACATTTGTCGTCCCTGTGTCCCACCCAACAAAGTCATATCCAACTTTGCTCGGATTAACCGGCGAAACGGCACTATTACCTTTTATTACAGTTTGTTTATCCAAGACTGAACCATTTTCATCAACAAACGTTACGATATATGTAGGTAAAGGTGCAAGAATCGTACTAATATAAATTGGTGAAGTCGCTCCCTCAAGTCCTATCATTAAAATGAAATCGCCACTTACTAAGCTAGGCTCCTCTTTTGTACTAAAAGTAAATGAGTATTCTCCGTTTACTCCTAAGGTTGTTTGTGCCACATATTCAAGTTGACTAGCCGTTGGATCAGAATTTAAACCCTTGTAAATCATTAATGTAGCCTTTTTACCAGGTGCGTTTAACTTCCCAGTAATAGTTCTAACTACTCCTGAAGTATCTTCAAGCGTTTCATAAGTGACGTAATCCTTTGATGTCCCAAAAGTATTTACATCCGCTTTATACCATGAATTTTCACCGTACCCTTTATACAAGGAAATATTATCCTCGATTACAGAAACTACATTCAATTCAGAATACAATTTGTTATATTGCCATTCCCCAGGATAATTCATTGAATCAGCATAGGTTGGCGAATAAGAATAATAAAAATTTCCATTATTTAAATTTTGATATTTATATCTTTTGTAATTAAAGCATTGTAATTTAATGCCTTTGCTTTTAAAACGATTTGTAATTCTAGTCTCAACATTTTTATTTACCGATGCAGTTGCACTAATTGTGCTCCAAGAAGACCAATTACCCCACTTGTAAAATGAATAGGTATTTACTAAGTCTCGATATTGGTATTCTTTATGATAGGTTAACGGCAAAGCAACCGAACGCGTATATACTCCATTATTAATAGTTGGTGATCTATACCAATTTTTTAGATACGATGAGTCATATGGGTCAATATACCAATAGGAGCCTTCTCCCAAATCCGAATAATAAATAAACTCATAATCTCTCCATTCGGAGCCTTCAAAGTGGCAATCAGCATATTCATAATGAGGATTAGCAAAAGTATAATAGTCCCCGCCACACCAATACCTGCCGTAGTACCATTGCGTTTTATATTGCTGAGGATTTGCTACCTGTCGAGTATTCACCTCTCTTGTGGCACCTGCAGTTACAGGCGTTGCAGACCAACCCGACCACGCGCCCCAAGAAGGCGTCACATCGTATTGTGTCCAACCAGACAATACATTTGAGGTGCTAGTTGTCGTTTGTTTATCCTGATATCTATACTCATTTCGTGTTTCGGTAACATAATCTCCCGCAGGTGGAAGGTTAACACTCCAGTCACTCCAGTCCAAGCCTAAATCAATATCTTTTGAAACTGTACTTGATTTTGGTGTTCCCGTGCTATCGTCATCCACAACGCCAACAACTGAAACTTCAACTTTTGTAGCAACCCCTGAGTATGAAATAAAAACATCTTTTGTACTAGTTCCACTTGCCACCAAATTAAATGTTTCCGTTTCAGATGCAACCATTTTTCCGCCTTCAGTTTTTAAAGAAGTTACAAGTTTTGCTTTTGTAAGACTGTTTGGATAATTATCAAGTTTAACTTGAATATTGTAGCCAGAAGCAAGTGTGTTCCTTGAAGCAGATATTATAGAGGCAATAATCGGGATATTCACGTTCTCCCAAACATAAACAGCTTGAATCGTTAAATTACTTTTTACGAATTCATAATCGGAGCTATTCCAACCAGCAAATTTATAATTTATTGGAGTGTTTACGTTTGAAGGCGGCACAGCTTTTTGTCCATAATCAATTCTTTGAACACTTCCAATTATATTACTATCCTTATCTAAAAATTTTACGGAATACGTATTTATGAGGTAATTCGCTTTGATAGTTGTGTCGCTCGTAATGTTTGTTAATGAACGACTCCAACCCTGAAATGTGTATCCTTCTCGGCTTGGTGCAATCGGAGCAACAACTGAACCGCCGTATTTTATATTCTGAGACCTCAATACTTTTTCATCAAAATCTTTAAATATCACATTACAGTTCGGATTGACAATAAAGTCTTTGGAAATCGTGCTTCCACTTGACCCTGCAGAATTTTTTGAAACAATAGATACATTATAGGTTCCTGGCTCATTTAAAATGAACGATGAGTTGTTTGTTGTCACAGATTTTGTTTGGTTATATTTAGTGTTAGCAGGACAGATCAAGTTGACAATGTAATCAGTTGCACCCGAAACATTTGCCCACGATGCAGTAATGCTGTCACCTATTCCAATATTTTCGGCAGATACTTGAACTGAAGTAGGAGACATAGGAGGTGTAGCGTTATAAACTGAAAAACTTACTGTATTTCCCGAAGTCCACCAATTTGTATAGTCGTCGTTAACTGAACATAAATATGCAGTATAACTACCAACCGGCAACTTATATGAATAACTTGTGCCATAAACAGAAGTGTATGGAGGATTAATAATATTCCCATTTTTTAAAATTCTTAAATCATAATATTTTGTATTTGACGTTGGTAACCAAGAAAATTTAACGTTTTCGGTTGATTTGGTTAATGAGGGAACTGACAAACTGGGTACTCCAGGAAGCGGTACATTTACAGAAGAATATGGGTAATGTTCTACCCAAAGAACCTTATAGTGTGCAAGCAATTCTTGTTTAGTTATTGATCGATCCCATTTTACTTTATTATAGATAGTTGGGTAGTCTCCATTACAATCAACATATGTAATATTATCTCCAATGATACTCGTTACAATAAAAGAATGCCCGTCATCGATGAAATTATCCCTTGGGCTTGTTCTTCTTACATGATCACCAACACAAAGTGTATCAAGTGCCGTGTTCCCGTATCTTTTATTATCGTTATTTCTCGCAGTATTTGTGCCAAACAAATAATCGAACATTGTATCTGCAAATCCCCAACACTCTTCCGACATCCATTGTCCATATTGATAATATACTGGGCCTGTGGCGCCATTTTGGTACACACTGCGAAATGAATTAATTCTTTGTTGAACATCACTGAGATTCATCGCATTTGCTGAGACATTGAACAAATTCAAAAACGGAGTGTTTCCAAATAATGTTGTAATCATCGCAAAAATTAACAAAATAGCACAAATTCGTTGAGTCGTCCTTATTAGATTGTTCCCTAGATGTTTTCTAATATTATTTGTATAACCCATGTTAATATACCCCCTCTATTTAACTTAGTAATTTTGAAAACTCGAAACCCTTGCTATTGAAGACTTTCGAGTGAGGCATATGCGGTTTTTAGGACACATTTCAATGAGAATTTAGTATCTAGTTGGTACTCTCTCATTGCCTCATTTTGGAAACTTTACACTTGGATTATCACATCAATTTTCTTCTGTGTCAAGCGGGATGTCGGCTTGACT
>Ga0194063_10001441_pt1 | contig 15471 bp, 15 predicted proteins | sample SepL3720m_MetaG_FD_155459 | JGI IMG/M metagenome (GOLD analysis project Ga0194063, IMG submission 155459) | Anoxic zone freshwater microbial communities from boreal shield lake in IISD Experimental Lakes Area, Ontario, Canada - Sep2016-L373-20m | ecosystem: Environmental > Aquatic > Freshwater... | reverse complement strand
CCGTCCCACCCTCCCAAGCTTCAGCACTTGGGAGGGTTTATATTTTCCGTATCAGTCGATTTTAACTTTTTTTGCCTTGCAGAACGTGTGAATTGAATCAACCAAATCCTCCAACATATACGCAAAGGTTTCTTCCGCAGAGACAGGGTCTTGTCCTGCTTCTGCCATGGCAGAAAATACGCAATGCGCGGATTCATGGGCGATTAACCCATGGTCCAGAATACTTGCATTGAAGACGAGAGCGCGATGCTCCTTATTGACGGCAAACAGCGCTGCTTTCTCTCTGTATTCGCGCCCTATGCCGAGCTCGGCAAGAGCAGCATTGAAGTTGTTTGCAAGGATAACCAGAACGTCATATTTAAACGGGCTGATCGTCACGCGAGTGGTATAATTATTCTTGGTCATTTTTGTTATTTTTGAGTTCATAGTTTGTTTAATGTGTTCATTTCGATTTGCTTATTTCGATACGCTCCCCCCGATTAATTTCTCCAGCTCGGAAGCGGGAATTAAAAGGTGTCTGAATGCGCGACACGCGCGCAGTTGGCCTTTTTCAATAGCTCGGCGGATTGAGATTTCAGAGACGCCGACGAGCTGAGCCGCCTCTCTGATCTTGTAACTAAGCCTCTTGGGCTGACCGATTTGTTCTTGTTTCATTTTTCCTAAATATTTTGTACTGCCGATCCAGTTTTTTAAAAAAGCCTGGAACTCGCCCCACGGAGTTATAGTCATTCTAGGCTCCTTCTGACGCTCTCCGTGAAACGCCAGAACTGAATGGCAAAAATGCCCGCCGCGCTGAGCGCGGCACCATACAAAATATAGTCAGAAAAAGAACAATTCCCAGCATCGCTGCTGGTGGACTCAGATGATGAACATCAGATTCCGAATCGGAAACTGCACCTGACTGCCTCTCTCTGCAAGCCTTTTTTTCAGCTCCAAACGCCGAGAGTCATTGTGAACACATGGGAGCAGGTGGGCACATCAACTTTTTTTGCGCCCTGACGTTCAAAACACTCCCACCGGATCTTACAGCGGCTTCGGAACCAGATTTACCTTCCTGGTGGTCTTGGTCGCCTTGGGGGTACTCAACTTTTCCAATGGAGGCGGAGCGGCAGCACCGAAAACCACTGACATTTTCGTGCCTGCGCGGGCAAGTTCCTCGGAATTTACCTCCGCGCTGTAAGTTCGGAGGATGAGTTTGCCGCCATCCTGATGCCCCTGCATTTCGGCGATGGTTTTGACGTTTACGCCTGCCCGCAGTGCTTCCGTGATGTAGAGCTTCCGAAAGGATCTCGGGGTGAATGACGGATATCCGAGTTCAGCACATGCCGCGTCAATCGCTTTCTTCGGGGAGTAAATCGTGAAAATCTTTTCGGTTGGAGATTCCCCCGTGATTTTTGCCCGGCGTTTGAGCAGTTCCAGTGCGCCCGAGTTGAGCGGCACTGTGAATGGAACTCCCGTCTTGCGACGCTTCACGCTCAATGTCCCTACTTTCAGATAAACATCCTGCCATCGCAGCGATGCGACCTCGGCCTGACCCAACCCCAACAAGGCAAAAGCCTCGACAACATCGGCGGCCTCAATGCGTGTGTCCGACAGTTTTCTGTCCCGAATGGTTTTGACCACGGCCCTCCATTGTTCGACGGTCGGAATGAGCCCCGTGACCGGCAGAACTGTCCCCAGTTTCCAGACGGTTTCTTTTTTTCTCACTCCCGGATCGGCTCCGGGGAGCAGGCCAATCGCCTTCGCCGCCAATGCCCGCTGGAAAACCCTCCAAAGGTATTGAATGAACTGGTTGCGGTAACTCGCCCCACATGCGCCAACGGCATCAGCGATGCACTTTTCCACATCGTGCTTTTTCGCTGAGGCGACAGATGCATTCGTTCCACCTGGCCAGTGAGCCAGAACCTTCGCGTGGTAGCCCGCCACCTTCTTGCGCGTCGTCTCGGCCGCGTTGCTGTAGCGGGCGAGTTCCTCATTCGAGAATTCCGCCACCGTCCGGGCTGACTGCTTTCGCTGGACTTGGATTCCATTTTTGAGGGCATCTCGCGCTTCCCGCCTCGCTGCCTGGAGATCAACGCTTTTCAGCTTGTGCCACGTCGTCTTGCCCTCTACCTTGTGCCGCAAGTGGAACCCACCGCTTTTGTAGCGGTAGATCCCTTCAGCAACCCGTGAATACCGTTTTTCCTGATTCGTTCTCATCTTCGCCTTGCCTCCTTGGCAGAATCCTCCATGCCCTGAGCATAGGTGTAGGAAATGGGTGTAGCAAGGGGAAAATGGCAATTCATCAAGTTGTTTATATTAAGTAGTTTAGCCGGCATAGCTCAGTGGTAGAGCAACGGTTTTGTAAACCGTCGGTCCTCGGTTCGAATCCGAGTGCCGGCTCCCCCTCCAAAAACGAGGGAAGCCTGATAAATAAAGGTTTAGCGGGCGATTTTCTCCAAAAACGCACAGTGCGCCAAAACGCCAAAAAACGCAGTCTATTTGGCAAGTATTTGACAAGTGAAATTCATCACTCATCGACTCCGCTGGGACGTGAATTTCCTCAGGAATCAATCTCTGTTCCGAGAACTGCCGATCCGTTTCCGGTTCCCTCCCCTGCCGGGCAATACGGGCAATATGAACAAAAACCTTACTGAAACCGCCTTCATCCTCGACCGCTCCGGCTCCATGGCTTCAGTCACGGAAGCCGCCATCACCGGGTTCAACGAATACCTCGTTCCGCTGGCCTGCCTCCCTGTGCAGGAGGCTGTCGCGCTAGACACCGCGAAAACATCCTCCGCGCCCTCCGCCGCCAGCAGCCGGAACGGGTCGGGTTCGACTTTGTCTTTTCACCCGCGCTGCTTGAGGAATTCCGCCGGCGCACGGGGCGTGAGGACTACCAGGAATACTACCAGTTTCCTGTCCGCTTTCTGGAATTGCATCCCACGTGCCTGCAGACGGATTTCACGGGTTTTTATGACGATCTCCCGCCTGGCACGCGCCCGCTGGATTGGAATCCGGAATGGGGAGTGATGGGCTCGCCCGGGGCCGTTGCGCATTTTCAGGAGATGCTGCATCCGATGGTCAGGTTCACCGATGTCCGGCAGGTGCGGGATTACCCGCGGCCGGATTTCCTGGCGGACTACCGTTGGGAAGGCGCGGCGCAAAAGGCGCGGGAGATCAAGGCCCAGGATCTGGTCTGCGCGGCATTCATGGAAATGACCATCTTTGAGGTGGCATGGTATCTCCGCGGGATGGAGGACTTCATGATGGATCTGATGGGGGGCGAGGAAATCGCCTTTGCCCTGCTGGACATCCTCACCGAAATGCGCGTCGGCATGGCCCGGCGATATGCCGAGGCAGGCGTTGACTTGCTGATGCTAGGCGACGATGTCGCGACGCAGCTCAACATGATGATCAGCCCGGAGCTCTGGCGCGAAACCCTCAAGCCACGGCTTGCACAGGTTATCCGCGCCGCCAAGGAAGCCCGTCCGGAAATCCTCATATTCTATCACGGCGACGGCAACATGGAGGAGATTCTACCTGACCTGATTGAAATCGGCGTCGAAGTGTTGAACCCGGTCCTGTCCTCTGCTGGAACGAATCCGACACCTTGAATGGTGGCTGGCCGTATGCCTATGATCGGATGATTGAACGCAACCCCAACCTGCTTGTCTGCGGCCATGGATCCGCCCTGCGTGATCCCATGCCATATCTTCAATCTGCCCGCGCCGGCTGGGCGGAACGACTGAACAACTTTACTGAACTCAATCCAAGAACATCCACCGGCCCCTACTTCGATCCATTCATATGACGCGAAACATTTTCTTCAACACCCAGCATTCCCCGGTCGGAGCGTTTGCCAGCTTCACTCTCGGAGCCAAGGGCGCCAAAGGCGGGCTCGGACTCGAACTCGGTAAACCGGCGGATCAAAATATCTTCATCGGCATCGCCGACACCAAGACGATCACCTGCCTACCATTCTTTCAGGAGGTGGAGGACGATAGCGCGCGTTTTGATGTCGAGGCCGGAGCGACCAAAAAGCGCATCGTTCCCCGGCCCTGGGCGGACAAATCCATTCGCCGCGAATTCGCGGCAGGATCCGACACCTGGACTGCGGGGGATTTGACGTTCACCATCCACACGCCTGCCCTCTCTGCACCTGAACCCGGAAACACCTCGGACAATGAGACGAAGCTCGCCTATGTGCCGGCGTTGACGGTCGAACTGACCGTGGACAACACGCGTTCGAAGTCAGATCGGAGAGCTGTCTTCGGCTTTCAGGGCAACGATCCGGCTCGTGGGATGCGGCTTTTTGAAGACACGGGAAGAATCGCCGGCATTGCCAGCGGGGATTCACTCGCATTAGCAAGCGACTCGCCGGGCGTTACCTCCGCGCTGGGATTCACCGTCGAGGACATTCTGGCGGAGACCGATCCCTTCAACCACTCCTTCGGCATCGGCAGCGTGGGGCTTTTGGTTGGAACGGTGAAGGCGGGGAGGAGGCAAACTTTCCGTTTTGCGGTGTGTTTTTATCGGGCGGGCCGGGCCACCACCGGACTCGGGACCCGCTATCATTATACAAAACACTTTGCCGACATCGAATCCGTTGCCGCCTACACATTGGCGAATTTTTCCGCTCTGAAAAAGCGCGGCGAAGCGTTCGATAAAAAACTTGCCGCAAAGGGACTCGGCGATGCCCGTTCGTTCATGCTCGCCCAGGCTGTCCACAGCTACTACGGCAGCACGCAGTGTTTGGAATGCGCCAGCAAGCCACTCTGGATCGTCAACGAGGGCGAATACCGGATGCTCAACACGCTCGACCTCACGATTGACCAGCTCTTTTTCGAGATGAAGATGAACCCCTGGACCGTGCGTAACGAACTGGACTGGTTTCTCCGGCGATACTCCTACTCCGACACAGTGCGCTTCCCTGGTGATGCGAAGGAATACCCCGGCGGCATCACCTTCACTCACGACATGGGGATCACGAACCATTTTTCACCCGCGCACCGCTCTGTGTATGAGAAGAGTGGACTGCACGGGTGCTTCTCGCACATGTCGCATGAGGAACTGGTGAACTGGCTCGTGTGCGCACTCATCTATGCGAAGCAATCCGGCGACACGGTCTGGCGCAAAAAGAATCTGGGTGTTTTCCAAGAGGTTCTTCAAAGCCTCCTCAACCGCGATCACCCCGATCCCTCCCGGCGCGATGGCGTGATGTCGCTGGACAGTTCCCGCTGCAAGGGTGGGAGCGAAATCACCACTTACGACAGCCTCGACGTCTCACTCGGACAGGCGCGTAACAATCTCTATCTGGCCGTGAAATGCTGGGGATGTTATGTCGGCATGGCGGACCTCTTCGCGTCCGTCGGCGACAAAAAACGCACACAGATTTCCCATGAACAGGCAATCCGGGCGGCAGCAACCATCACCTGCTCCGCCGACAAAAATGGACTCCTGCCGGCCATCCTGCATGAGAATGTCGAGAGCCGCATCATTCCAGCCATCGAAGGACTCGTCATCCCTCATGCGCTCGGCTTGAAAGCGGCGGTCTCCCCCAAAGGAGAATTCAGCGCATTGATCCTCGCTCTCCGCCGCCACCTCCGCGCGGTGCTGAAACGGGGAATCTGCCTTTTCCCGAACGGGGCCTGGAAGATCAGCTCAACGAGTGACAACACATGGCTCAGCAAGGTCTACCTCTGCCAGTTTATCGCCTCCGAGATTCTTGGTGAAAAACCCGACACCGCGGCAGACAATGCGCACGCCGACTGGCTCCTCGACGAAAAGAACGGCTACTGGGCCTGGAGCGATCAGATCGTGAACGGTGAAGCGCGAGGCAGCAAATACTACCCGCGAGGCGTCACCTCTATCCTCTGGCTTCAGAAGCCAGTCAACCGAACATCCAATCGATTTCGGAAAAGATGAAAAATTACTAGTTCACCGAGGCCCGCAAGCTCATCGAAGTGCCAGGCTACACGTTTCGCATCTTCGTCACCAACCGCAACGAGGAGACCCTGGAACTCTGGCGCGACTACAACAAGCGCGCAACCATCGAGCAGCGCATTGAGGAACTCAAAGCCGAACTCAACGCCGACGGCTTTTGCATGAAGGACTTTGCAACCGAAGCCCCCTTCCTCTCCGTGCTGTTCCCCTTCAATCTCCTGAGCCTCTACCAAAAGGCCATCCATCCCACGGCTCCTTATATTCACAAAGAATTGAACCTGCCGGGAACCTTGCACAGAACTTTGCAGCTTTTGAGTGTTCACCCGTTTGAGAAAATGACTTTGCATGAGCTACTTACAGAAAACGACTTCAAATATTTGGAACAATTAGATTCTAACAAGTTGCTATTGTGATACTTAAAACGAGCTTCTTATGGCGGTGCGCGCCGACGGCAGCCTCAATTTCACCCGGCCCTGGATTATGTAAATGCTCGCTGCCAGGGCCCGGCCGGTCCTGGCCTGACACTAGCCGATATAGGTGATCCGGTTCAGGCGGCAAAAAGCTTTTAAGCGGGCGGTGATGTCGCCATAGGAGAGGATGTAGTGCTGGCAGGCAACCTTTTCGGCGAACTCTTCCACCGGGGAGTCGAGAATGATTTCCAAGCCCGGAAGCTGCGGAGCGGGCTGCTCCCAACCGGCCTCCTCCCAGGCCCGCGGCTCAACCGCCGTGCCGGTCACCGCATGGATCGCGTAGCCGCAGCCATATGGCAAAAACCGCGAGAGCGTGACCGGGCCGGTCTTTACTTTTGACACATTGAGCACGCCCTCGCTGAAACTGCCGAATCGCGTGGGACGCACGCGCATTTCTCCATCCACCACCGCGGCGGGGACATAGTCCGGCACCCCGACAAGGAGGCGGTCTTCCATGAACTCGTAGAATTCAAAATACGGAGCCGCCTGGCCCGTAAGGGCACGAATAATGAGCTGGGTGACCGAGCCGAGCGAGTCATTTTCCGGAGTGGTGGGAAGCCCGAGTTCGTTGGCGATGAGCATAAAGATCATGGCCGGCGGCAGGTGGAGAAGCTTTTTCATCCCGTCCACATCAATGAGGGAGACCGCATCGAAGTTCCGCTCTTCGACGATCGATTTAATCGCAAGATAGTAGCGGGCACTCTTTTCAAGCGTGTCGGGTTCCGCCGGTTTCTCGAATGTCCATGTGCGGCGAACTTTTTCCAGGACGGCTTGCATGTCCCCGGCGGCGACCTGCTCCGACCGCTGAACCATGTCGAGCATTTCGAAAATCTCAATCTCCACCCCGAGGGCTTTTTTGAGGGAAACGCCATCGTAGAGCGTGGCGTAAAGATTCATGTCCCTGTAGCCCATCATTCCGACCTTGGAGCGCTGCAGCGTGCGCGTGGCCACTGCGGCGAGAAGGAAATTCTCGATGGACGCCACCTTGTGCGGCTTGCCAGGGCATTCGTAAACAAAAGCGAATCGATAGCCCAGGTCCTCCATGGTTTTTCGCAGGGCGGTTGTCCCCGCCTGGTCTGCCGTCGTGACAAGGCGTCCGCCTTCGTAGGAGCCGGCCAGGCCCCAGAGAAGCATGGGCAGGTGCCTGAACTCGCTGATCACGCGAATGACCGCATGGGTGGGGATCCAGCCCGCGATGCAGACGACCAGGACGTCGATCGGTTGGGCACTCAAATCACGAATCGCCCGGCGAACATCGTTTCCGGCGGGATCATCGCTCACGGGAGGAGTCTCCAAAAGGGCGAAGTTCAATCCCTCAAGCGTGGCGATGGCAGTCCGGCACTTTTTCTCAATAATCTCCCTCGGAGTGTTCACTTCGCCGAAACCGACGAATCCCATGGTGCTTTTTTTGGTGTTCATAAAATGTGGCAAAAGGGAGTTTTACTGTTCCCACAGCTCGTTGATGGCCTGCACGGTGGCATCGACCAGACTTCTGCCAGCCTCCGGGCCGACACGGCCATTAATGATGAGCGCGCTGTAGCCCCCCGCCGCCACAGCCCGCGCCGTGGGCAGGTAGCCTCCGGAGTCACAAGCGAATTGAACGACAAATGTCCTCGCCGCCCGGCTGCGGGCACAGATCATCTGGCCGTAGTCGAGAAAAAGCTCGAAGGGATTTGTGACGAACACACTGTCGCCGATGCGGAGCGCATGCAGTTCCATGGAATACAGGGGCTCGGAATCCTGCGTCTCGTAGCGCGTCATCACGGCCTGGGCATTTTCCAGATGCACAAAATCCAGCTCCTTGTCATCGAATGGCCCGCGATCCTGCACTTTCTCACGTGCATGGACGTCCTCGACAAACAAAGCAAAAAGTTCCCGCGAGGCGGTGGAGGCATCAGGATAGTTTTTTGCGATTCTTTCGACTTCGGAGCAGGCGGATTGATACTCGGCCGGCGTAGCCCGGCGCACAGGCAGGGAAATTTCCTTTACCGCATGCATGAGCCGGCCGGTCGTTTGCCTCCGCGCGCGGGCCACCGCATACCCCTCCGCAACGACTTTTTCCAGCCGGTCGGCGATGGCGGAAATCCCCTGCTCATTCCAGTAATTGACCTCGCTCTTGGATTGCCCGGGCATGTTGCGCGGAGACTGGCATCCCGCGGCACTTACCTGAGCGAGCAGATGCACCTCCGGGCCATAGGTGCGATGGATGCGTTGGCGGAGTTCTCCAAAGAAGTCGGCGGATATTTCGTAGCCGGCCTCCATAACCTGGGCCGGGCAGGCCACATTCAGAATCAGTCCGGTGAGGCATTCCCGCTTGTCCCAGGTGAAGAGCATCCTCACTTCGGGATCGTTGGCGGATTCGACCCCTGCAAAATCCTTGCAGTCCACCTCGCCATACATCGTGGCATGGCCGTCCGCGTAGAGCATTCTCCTGCAGAAACCTGTATCCATCCACGCGCCCGCCGATGCCGTTTGGCCCGGTCGCCGGACCCTCCAGGCCCTCACGACCGCCCGCACCGTTCGCTCCAGGATGAACGCCCGGATCTCCGCGGGCGGGGTCACCTCCCCGGCGGGCACCCACCAGCGGAAGGGGGCGAACCAAGAGGGCCCGCTATGAATATGCGTGGCATTCAGAAAAATGGCCCGGGGGTCGAGTTCGGGGACCTGCGCCACCACCTCTTGACGCACCTCCTCCATAAAATCCCTCGTCACAAAGAGGATTTCGAGCGAGACCATCACCGCCTGCGCGCTTCCGCCCTCTCGCTCCAGAGCCATCGCGGTCACCGTCAAACGATCCCGAAGCCCCCTGGAAACCCGTTGATAATACTGCCCGATCAACTCGACGGGTTGATCCGGAGTAATGTCTTGCGTATCCCACCCGACCAGCGTGCTGCCGGTCATTTGACGACGGTTCTTCCATCGGATCTCAGCGCCCGGTTCGCGCTCATGGTCTCCCAATCGGAGAGTCCCGAGAGGGCGTCCACCCCGTAGAGGCTGTCCCGCCCCGCCGCCATGGCGTAGTCCGCGGCGTCCTCGATCGAATGCCCTTTGAGCAATGAGGTGAGGAACCCCGCAACGGCACAGTCGCCGGCCCCACAGGCATTTCTGACGCGCCCGCTCTCAAGGGGGAGGCAACTGACCCACCATTTCCGATGGCTCGCGTTTTCGGAGGGCAGAGCCAATTTGGTGGCCGCATTAAGCTTCGACACATCTCCGGTGCAAAGATAGGCGCCTCGACTTCCACACTTGATCATGAGCACAGGCACCCCCCAGGCCAGAATTCTTGCGGCGAGGCGGTCAAAAAGTTCCTGCGACGCCAAGTCCTGCACCTCTTCCCCCGGCGAATCCCGAAGCATGGCTGCGTATTCATTGGGTTCCAGCATGGAAAATATTTCTTCCAGGCTCGGCATAAAGATATCCACGTGGGGCAACACGTTTTCCAAAATCCGGCACCAATCGCTCCTCCCCGAGGGGCTGTCCGCATCCGGCAAGGCCATGTCGAGCGAAGTCGCCACCCCCAGCGAGCGGACGCGCCGGAGTATCGCCACAAGCTCGTCGCCCTGGGAATTCCATAGTTTTTTCATCAGGGGAGGATACCCGAGATGAAACAGCCGGCTCCGGGCAACGATCGCGTAGTCGACATCATCCGACCCAAAAGCCGCATTGCACCCGGAATCTTCAAAAAAGATCCGATCCCGGCCGGGAGGGGCAATGACAATTCCGTAGGCGGTTCCGGAATCTGTTTTGCGCACAATTCCGGTCGTAACCCCCTCCTCCCGGAACCGCTCCACCACGATGTCTCCCAAGGCATCCATTCCGACGCATCCCATGAGCTCGACATTCAGCCCGAACTTCCTCATGGCGAGACCGGTATTTGCAACGGCACCGCCCAGCGAGATCGCCAGGCCTTCGGTCTCAATCAACCGCCCCGGCCTGAAAAAATCCGCTGTGGACACGGGATGTCGCGACAGGGGAAATCCCGGGGCGATATCCACGCCAAGGTAGCCGGCAATCACCGCATCGAGCATCGGCATCGCGGCCGGGGTCCTGCGACCCTCACTCTTCATTCCCTTTGGGTCTGATACCCCGAAGCTTGCTTCGGCTTTGTCTCGTGGCTCTCTGAATTCATATTCTTAAATGCCTCGGAGCTTGCTCCGGGGTTCTTTACTTGTGGTGCCGGGGCATCTCCGCACGCGGGATGGCTTCGCAGGGGTGCGGCGTTCCGGGTTCCGAGAAACTGATATTTCCATGCGAATATTTGATAGTGATTTTGAGAGGCTCCGAGCTTGACATACGCGTTCGGGAGGAACTTTTCGAGACTAAAATGGCAGCGGAGGAACGAATTCAAAGAGATATTTCGTGTAACTGTTTCATGTGATACGCTTAGCTTTGGAAGCGGATGTGCGCTTCCATGTCGCTCCATGAAATCAGACTCTCCGTCCGCCCCTCCATCGATCAGATTTCCGGGGGAGGGCGGAACGCGCCGGACACCCCCTCAACCCTCCTGATTGTGCTTGCGACTGATAATGAGCGTTATACGCATTAAAAACGCCTCATTTTTAGCCCTCAAAAACCCCCTTTTCGATGTAAAGTGACCCCCCTTACTTTACATTCACTTTACATCGCGTGACCCCGAAATGATGGTTTTGCGGTGATGTCCGCGTGAAGAGCGGCTGGCCCAGGCCACCAAGATGAGGATCAGCCAATTTTTCATAGGGCTCCGAAGAATCTATTTCAGTCTGACCCGGGAGGCCACGGGGTGTCCAATAGTTTGCCCGCAGTAGTTTGCCCGGGGCGCCCGAAAGTTGCAGAGCACAGGGGGAACGGGCGTCCCGCCCGTTTAGAGACTGGAAATCGTATCGGAGTGATGTGCCTCACACGGGCGGAAAACCAGCGCGATAGCGCATCGTAAAGTGGGGAAGACGAAGGTTAGGTGCAGGGCGCTCAACCGAAACGAAGTGAAGCGTCGCCCATGCCCCCATGGAAGATTCGCGAAGTTGCATCAGAGATGCGCCCTTTGCCCGCAGTTTACCGATGCCTGTGCCGAAATCAGTGGTGACCGGCAAACTGGTTTCTTAGTTGCGCTGCGATGGCGCTGCGAATCAACTGTTGCACCCCCTCATGGAATACCAGCCGGTAGAGCAACTCCAGACGCGACTCCGCAGGCATTTCCCCGAGGCAGAGGTCCACAATCAAAAATAGGCGCTTGCGCGGATCAGGCGTTTTCAGCGCATCATGGTAACAGTCGGCCAGCCGAAGCGGATCCGCGAAAAACTCCCCGTCCTCCCGGCGCATCAGTTCGACGAAATGGGGAGCCAGAAGCTCCTGGAACCTCCTGTAGTGCCGCCCGGCGGTATGGATATCCGCATTCGCCGCCTTCGCTGCCGTCCTGCGGTTGCTCCCCTTGCAGAACTCCCGGGCGATCAGCCACTGGCGGCGGAGGACCGCGTAGCTCCACTTCCTGCGGCAATGGGGGCACTGGCGCTGCCCGGCGTGGCTCGCGGCGGTCGGAATCCCGTCAAGCCAGCAGAGTTGCAAGCGCAGGCGGCGGTCGAAATCGGCGGCATTCACAAAATAAGCATGCCCTAGAATTGTTCATTAATGACAGTTCTTTTCACTTAGTGAAGGGATCTGCGTTTTCGTCGCGGACCAGCCTCGCCGCGAAAACTTAATCCCGAATCGACTCAAAATCTCACATGCCTCAAGCCTTGAAATCAAAGACCAGCGCCACCAAATCCAATACCCGATCGACATCCAGGGGGAAGGCCTTGCCGTTACCTCTGCCGGTTCCTGTGCCTGAGGCTGCCCAAAAAGCCATCCAGCAAAAAGTCCGGGAACTCATCGAGCTGGGCAAGGAGCAGGGCCACGTCACGCTTGACGACATCAGGGAGCACCTTTCCGACGGCCTCGACACCCCCGAGCACTTCGACCAGGTCACCAGCCAGCTGAGCGCGGTAGAGATCGAGGTCATCGAGGTGTCCGACGTCGACCGCGTCAAGGAGGTTCACGAATCCGAGGAGGAGCCCGAAGAAAAGTCCGGCGCAAGACTCGACATCCTGGACGACCCGGTCCGGATGTATCTCAAGGAGATGGGAAAGGTCCGCCTTCTCACCCGCGAGCAGGAGGTCGAGATCTCCAGGCGGATCGAGGATGCCGAGGGCAAGGCGCGGGAAGCCCTTTACGGGTTCGGTTTCATCGCGCAGGCGCACCAGGACCTCGCGCAAAAGCTCATCGACGAGCGGGAGCGCTTCGACCGCGTCATCCTCGACAACAAGATCGAGAGCCGCGAGCGCTACATGAAGGATCTCCCCCGCCTCTGCCGGCTGCTCAAAAGCCGGGCCGAGTCGGCAACAAAAATCTTCGCCGGGCATTTTGCCGCCCCCTCGGAAGTAAAGCACAAGGCTTTCGCGAAGCGCCTCCTCGCGGTCCAGGAGCTCTATCCCAGGTTTTTCTTCAAGCAGAAGGCGATCGAGGATTTCATGCTCCTGGCCGACGAGAACCTCCGCGTCCTCCACGGCCTCCAGCACGAGCTGAAAAGCGCTTCCTGCCCGAAGCGCCGCCGGCATCTCGCGCAGGAGATCAAAGAGATGCAGATGCGCTTCTGGCTCAGGCCCGAAGAGATCGATCCCCACCACGCCGACATGAAGCTTTGGAGCCGCAAGGCCCTCAGGGCCAAAACCGAAATGGTGGAGGCCAACCTGCGGCTCGTCATCTCGATCGCCAAAAAATACAACAACCGCGGGCTCGCGTTTCTCGACCTCATCCAGGAGGGCAACATCGGGCTCATGAAGGCGGTCGAAAAATTTGAATACCGCCGGGGCTACAAATTCTCCACTTACGCGACCTGGTGGATCCGGCAGGCCGTCACCCGGGCGATTTCCGATCAGGGCCGCACGATCCGCATCCCCGTGCACATGATCGAGATGATCAACAAGCTCATCCGGGTCCAGAAGCAGCTCCTCCAGGATTACGGGCGCGAGCCTTCGCCGGAAGAAATTTCCGACGAGATCCAGATGCCGGTCGAGCGAGTGCGCGCCATCCTCAAGATGGCGCAGCAGCCGATCTCGATCCATGCGCCGGTCGGCGACAGCGACGATACGGTCTTTGGCGACTTCATCGAGGACAAGGGCGCCGAGAACCCGGCCGACATGGCCGCAATCCATCTTCTGAAGGACAAGATCAAGGATGTCCTGGAAACCCTCACCGATCGCGAGCGCCAGGTGCTTGGGCAGCGCTTCGGCCTCGCCGACGGATACAGCCGCACGCTGGAGGAGGTCGGGCGCCAGTTCAAGGTCACCCGCGAGCGCATCCGCCAGATCGAAGCCAAAGCCCTGCGCAAGCTGCGGCACCCGACGCGCATCCGCCAGTTCGAGGGCTTCCTCGCGGCCCAGGAGGCATAGTCATCGGTGATGGCCTCCCGCGGTTCTCGGCCCCGCGGCTCACGCTCGGCAGATGGGGAATATAAGTTGATGTTCATTTACCCCTCGTCTGTCCATCCTTCACATGAGCACTGTCATCCAGGACTTCAAACAGTTGCCGGTTTCAGAACGCATTCAAATTGTCGAGGATCTCTGGGATAGCATTGCCGATGACCCGTCGGTGATCGGTTTGACTCCCGCCCACATTGAGGAATTAGACCGCCGGTTGGACGCGATCGAAGCGCTACCGGAGGCTGGCACGCCTTGGAATATCGCCCGCGAGAGAATTCTGGCCAGCCTGTGAGCCTGCCTGTCATTGTCCGGGACGAGGCTGAAGCCGACATCGCGGAAGCGGCCATCTGGTATGAACGGCGTTCCGTCGGACTCGGCGCGGAGTTCGTGCGCAGCATTGACGCCTGCTTCAGCCTGCGTTCAGCGGGTGATGGACGCCTGCGCGGTTTCGGTGTTCGGTAATCACGAGGCGATGCTTTTTCTTGCCGCTCAGTTTCCGCCGGAGGAACTGGGCTCAACGGTCGGCGACCCGATCGTGCTGGCGTTCAAGCAGGTCGGCGAGGAGCAGATGAAGTGGATGCGCGGGCTCCCGATCTCGGCCCGATGATGCTATCCCACGCCGCCCTCAACGACTACCAGAACCGCCTCCTCCTTCACCGCCGGGTGGAATACGACATCGCCCGCGCCCAGGAGCGGTTCAAGAAAGTAAAACTCCCCGCCCGCAACGCCAGCAGGCTCAGGAAAGGCCAATGATGAAACATGTGGCCTCATCGGGGTCGCACATGACGGCGGCCGCTGCCTGCCTTCCCTCGCTGTCTTCTTACCGCTCAGGACGAGAACCGGCAGCGGGTGTCCCTCGAAATCTTCCCACTGGATCGCGAGGATCTTCCGGCCCTGCTCGGAGACACGCTGCTTCCTTACGCTACGGCTGGGTCACCTGCAGGCGAACGAAGAGCCTCGGGCCTGTGGCGGGCAGCATCGCGACGAGCGTCTCGGTCGTCGTGGTGGACGACTCGACGGTGGTTGCAAATGTGCTGGTCCAGTTAACCAGGTCGGTCGAGGACTGCATGGTGTAGGTGATGCCGCTCAGGTGAAGCGGCCGCGTGAAGCGGAAGACATTCTGGCCATTTTCCTGAGTAAGCGTGGGCAGGCCCGTCGAGACGTTGACAGCGGGGTTGAGGCCGAGCGCGAACTTCACGAGATTCACAATGCCGTCGCCGGCGGGGTTCGCCGCCGGGCCGGCCTGCGGGCCAGTGAGGCCCCACTGCGCCGCCCAGCCGCTGAATCCGAGGTTGACCGTGAGCAGGGCCGGCTGGCTCGTGGAGGACACGGCATAGTTGTGCGGAACGAGGCTGCTGGCGTAGGAATCGAGACTGTTGCTCGCCTTGGCGGTATAGCTGCCCGCATCGCCGGGCTGCACATTGCCCAGGGTGAGCGTGGTGGTCGTTGCACCGGAAACGGTGGTTCCGTCGGCTTGCGTTCCGTCGGCGAGCGCGTTTCCGTTGAAATACCACTGGATGGCCGGCGACTGGACGGCGGCCACGCCGCTCGTTCCAGCGGTGGCCACGGTGAAGGACGTGCCGGCGCCCTGATTGACCGCGGTGCTGAGCGGCTGCGAGGTGATGACGAGGGCGTTGTAGGTGATG
>Ga0194063_10001439_pt1 | contig 15479 bp, 5 predicted proteins | sample SepL3720m_MetaG_FD_155459 | JGI IMG/M metagenome (GOLD analysis project Ga0194063, IMG submission 155459) | Anoxic zone freshwater microbial communities from boreal shield lake in IISD Experimental Lakes Area, Ontario, Canada - Sep2016-L373-20m | ecosystem: Environmental > Aquatic > Freshwater >... | reverse complement strand
TCCTGGGCCAACGGTTCCAACCAAGGCACCGGCTTCGGCGCGTGGACGATCACTGCCGGCGGCAGCGTGTCGGGAGTCTTCCTCGGCGATCCCAGCGCTGCCGGCATCAGCGGTATGAACGCGAAGTCGTTCGGCCTTTACGCCAAAGGTGGCGCGGGTTCCTCCGTCAATGTTTATCGCCCCCTGACCACGCCCCTCGCGGTCGGGGATTCGATTTCCTTCCAGTGGGGCATCAACTGGGACGGCGGCACCGGAGAGAAAGGCTTCAACATTCGGGCCGCCGACAACGCGTTCCTGCTGAATGTCAAAAATCAGGGCAACAACGATCCCAAGATCTACGTCGCAAACACGGATTCCGGCATAGGCTACGGGACTCAGGTCATGACTTGGACGATCACCCGCACCTCGGACACCACGCTTGCGGTGCGGGCCACCGGCCGTGATGGGACCGCATTCTCGCGGGATGTCACCGTGGCCGCCGCGGCTCCCGGCAAGATCGAATTCTATGCGCAAAATCTCACGGACGGCGACCAGCGCCAGCCGTATTTCAATGATTTGAAAATCTACCGCAACTGGGCCACTCCCAAGAATGGAAGGGTCTTCGGCAATTTTACCGCGTCCGCGAGTTCCAAACCGTGGATCTTTGCCTCCCCGAGCGCCGCAAACCAATACGGCTTCGGGGCATCCGGGCACAATTGGATGGGCAACAACGGCCAGGCCCTCGAGTCCGAGGTCGATCTGGCGGAGGTGTTCGGTTCGGTGCCGAAGACGATTTACATCGCGGTCGGGGCCTACAGCGGAGGGGGCGAAGGCAAGCTTCTCTCGCAGGCACCCGCAGCGTTCGGCAACTCGGCCAACGACATCGAAATCACCGAGTTTCAGGCCGCCAACACCGACTCGATCCGCGACGAGGACCTCGACGGCAAGTTCGATGCCGGCACGCCGGAAATGCTGGTGTCGGTTAACGGGAACGAGACGGATGGAAACTACGGCCTGCGGCGCTTCTACCTCGACGAGGTGGCCGGCGACGCTTCTGAAATCACGGTCAAATTCAAGCCGAACACCTCGTCCGGATTGACGGTTTCGAATGTCGAGGCGTTCACGAACCTGAACCGCCGCGACAAAGCGGTCATGGAGGAAGACCCTGCCACCGTCACCACGGCGGACGGCGACAATTACTTCCTCGCCTACGCGATGGCCGGGCCGGATTCCAGCGGCTACTACTCGGCGACCATTCCGGTGAACCTCTGCGGCGCCTACCGCCTGCAGGTCCGCTACAAGATCAATGGCGGGAACTACATCTACTTCACCGACCACGCGCAGCGTCGCGATTGCGCGATCGTCGTCTCGCCGAAGAAGGCGCTGGCCTTGAACATGTATGAGGTCAACCCGCTCGTCGTGGAGGCCAAGGACACGACCAAGGCCGGCCGCAGCACGTTCCTCGATCTCGTTGAGTCCGGCAGCCGCGATGGACGTCCGGATGCTTTGAACCAAGGCCACTACGCCGCGATGGGCATCAACATGCTCTGGCTCCAACCGATCCACCCGATCGGTGTCGAGGGCCGGGATACAGATCCTAATACCGGGTCGGTATTCGACCCGGGCAGCCCGTATGCGGTGCGCGACTACTGGTCGATCAATCCCGTGCTGGGACGCTCGGAAACCGCCGAAAACGCGCTCGGCGAATTCCAGACCTTTGTCAGCGACCTTGATAGCTGGGGTGTTGGCGTGATGATGGATGGCACCTTCAACCACAGCTCGCCGGATTGCGTCATGGGCCAAGGCGCGGTGGATCTCGCCATCCCCAGTGCCAGTGCGTCGCAATTGGTGCGGGATTTCAACCCGGGCTGGTATGCCAAGGAAGGCTACCCGAGCCTGCCTGCGGGCAATGCCACCGAGATCGCGATCGCGCCCGACCGCAACGATTTCGGCAACTGGACGGACGTGCGGGAATTCTACTTCGGCGACTACGATGCCCTGGTGAAGGAAAAAGGCACGCAGAACGCGGACAAGACCTACCCGGACAACGCCTACAAGCTCGCGTTCCTGCTGGAGCGCGACGAGTTCGCCGGCCACACCCCGACGACGCGGCAGGTCTGGAATTACTTTTCCTACTACCCGCTCTACTGGCTGGACAAAACCGGCAACACCGTCGGCACGCCGAAATCCCAATCCTACAAAGGCATCGACGGCCTGCGCTGCGACTTCGCGCAGGGCCTGCCGTCGCAGTTCTGGGAATACACGATCAACAAAACCCGGAGCCGCAAGTGGGACTTCGTTTTCATGGCCGAATCGCTCGACGGCTTCCGCGAGGTCAACGGCAGCAAGCGCCACGGCGTCGGCTACCGGTCGGCACGCCACTTTGACGTGCTCAACGAGAACATGGTCTTCTACTGGCGCGACACGTTCTTCGGCTATCCGGCTAACGGCGGGGCAGGAACGGCCGCGACGCCGACAACCGGCGGGACATTCACGGCCTTCGACAACCGTCGCCAGGCCTTCGACAACGTCACGCTGCTGAACAACCTCGTCAGCCACGACGAGGTGTTCCCGCACAACGACGTCTTCAGCATCGCCTACGCCTACGCCCAGGTCGGCGCGCTGGATGGCATCCCGATGCTCATGTATGGCCAGGAAGCCGGCGCACAGAACAGCGCCACCGGCTACGCCGCCAGCGCCGCTAACTTCGGGGCCATCGACCCGCTCAACAACTTCGCCAAATACGAAAGCAATTTCGGGAAGAACATCCCGAACTTCAAAGCCTGGAACAACATGGCGAGCGTCTGGACCGGACGGACCGCTTCCGACTGGACGCTGCAGACGTTCTATGGCCGCATCAACAAGGCCCGCCTTGCTGCGCCCGCTCTCCAGAGCCAGAGCGTTTACTTCCTCAACCAGAAGGTTGCGGGCGGCGGGTTCAACAACAACATATTCGCCGTGGGCAAGGTGAAAAGCCTCGGGGCCACGGCCGGCGCGCCCGGCCAGAGCGTCGTGTTTGCCTTCGTGAACAACAGTTACCGCACGAGCAACTCGACCGCGGCGACCTACGATCTCAACGCCAGCATCCCCGGAGGCAACGCGAACTACTTCGGCATCGAGCGCGGGCGGAGCTACAACGTGAAGGATCTCCTCTGCGACACCCCGGACGCCTACGTCTGGGCAACAGCCAAGACCGGTGACGACCTCCTCAACAACGGCCTCTACGTCGGCTTGCCCTACAAGCCGACGCCGGCATCCGCTAGCTACCACGCGCAGTATTTGCAATTGGTGGACGTCTCCTCGCCGACGCTCAGCTTCGTGCCCCAGCAATTCGCCAACTACGGCAGCACCGTCACCCTTAGCGCCTCAAGCAGCGCCAACGAAACCGTCACCTACAGCGTGGTCGGCGGGGATGCGGCCAAGGTCACGCTCAACGGCAACCAGCTCACCATCAATTCCGGCACGGGCTCGGTGACGGTCCGCGCCACCGTGGCGGAGACCGTTGACCATGCGGGCGCACAGGCCGACGCCACGATCACGTTCCAGAAATTGAGCCAGATGATCACCTTCACGACGAGCCCGACCGCGACGCTTGCCGAAGGGACGCGCGCGCTGGCGGCAAATGCATCATCCAGCCTCCCGGTGACCTATACCTCATCGAACTCCTCGGTGGCCTCGGTGAACGGCAGCACGCTCACTATTGCAGCGGCCGGCAGCACGACCATCACGGCCAACCAGGCCGGGAATGATAACTACAATGCCGCGATCGCCGTCGAGCAACCGCTGACGGTTACCGCGGGCATCTCGTTCGCAACCGAGTTCCCCGGACAGGCCCCCGGCAGCGACTCCGACCACGATGGCGTCCCCGCGTTTGTGGAATACGCCCTCGGCGGCAGCCTGACCACAAACGACGCAGCGCTTCTGCCGCAGATCAGCTCGAACGGTTCGAAGCTCAGCCTGACCGCAGTGGTTCGCACGAACGACCCGACCCTGACAGTTACCGGCCAGTGGACCTCGAACCTCGCTTCGCAGGTGAGCTGGAGCAGCACGGGCGTTCAGTCGGAAGCCTCGGCCAATCAAACCGGAGTCGCCGCCGGCTTCGAGCGCCGCGTGTTCTCGATCGACAGGGGGGCAAGCACCCAAACCTTCATGCGGCTGCGCTTCGAGTCAAACTGATACCACCTCTCGGAAATCATCGGGCTCCGCAGTTGATCAGGGGGAACGGGCGTCCCGCCCGTTTGGGCACTGATTCTGCAAGCGCAGGCAGGCATCTTTCACAGGCGGGGCGCCTGTTTTGCCCTCCTCACTAACCGTCTGCTTATTTCCGAGAGGTGGATCTGAGGCTATCCAGCTTGACCGAAGGCGGGACGATCAAAGCGAGTAGCTTATTGCCTCGTTATCGCCGATGGATACTTTGCCCTGGGCGACAAGTTCGGCGACGACCTTTTCAACTTTTTCCGCCGGAAGCTTCTTGGAGAGATAGGCGGTGAGGCTGGACAAGAGAGTTTTTCGTTTGCGCGGGCGGGAGTTGGCCGGTTGCTTGTTGAGGAAGTAGCTTTTCCGTCACTTCCGCGTGTTCTGTCGCGTCCCCGCAGACTGGACCCTCCACGCCTTGGGAGTGCTGCCCGTGTGCGCCTTAAAAACCCTGATGAAGTAGGATGAGCTTGCGAATCCGCACGTCCAGCCGACCTCGGCGACGTTGTGCTCCGGATGCGCGAGAAGGTCGCGGGCCAGTTGCATCCGTTCCTTGGTAATCCAGACGCCAAGCGACATCCCGTGTTCGGACCGGAACAGGCGGGTCAGATGGTCCGGCGAACACCCGATGCGCGCGGCCACGGATTGGACGGAGAGGTCGAGGCGGGAAATCTCCACCCTCACGATCCGCTCCGCCTCGACCACCAGCGGGGATGCTGATCTGTCCGTGCCGGACGAGGGGTTCCGAATCTCGGAAAGAATGGCGGCCAGGAACGCTGCTGTGAGCCCCTTGATATAGTCGCCGCGCAGGCTGCGGTGGAGTGTTTGCGCCCTTGCAGCCAGCTCCAAACACTGAAATGCCATCCCGCCCCGCGCGAAGCCGTGCACGCCGGTGCTCCCGATGTGCCCGTCCGCATCCGTCGTTCCCTGCAAGGCTAGGAATCCCTCCGCTTCTCGCATCAGCACCAGGATTCGATAAGGGGTTTTCAAGTTCAGCGCCTTCTCAGCATGGGGCACACCCGCGGGCATGAGGCAAATGTCGCCGGTTTTCAGACGAAAAACACCCGAAGGGCACTCGAATTCAGAGCCCCCTCCGGTCTGCAGAAAGAATTCCGGGGTGGGGTGGAAGTGCGCACCCGGCCTGCGGCGGTGCAGTCCTACGGATTCCGGAACAACGATCCGCGCGGCTCCCGAGGCCGCGCGCGCGATCGCCGCTTCCAACTGCTTCGAATAAATAGGAATGGCGTCCGGCACCGGTCGATTGGTAGTCGGAAAAGTCTTATAAGTCTCGGAGAAATTTCATTTTTTGCCTTTGTCAAAAGGGGTTGTCCGATGAATGATTGTCGGAAATCTACTATGGAAAAGAAAACCAACGTTGTTGTCTGGGGCGAGTTCCGCCATGAAAAGAAGAATCCCAAAGTCGCGGAGATCTACCCCCGCGGCATGCACGAAGCGATCGCCGCATCGCTCCGCGAGGTTCCTTCGCTCGATGTTTCGACCGCATGGCTCGACCAGGACAAGGAGCACGGGCTGGGCGGCGGGGTCCTCGAGAAAACCGATGTGCTCGTCTGGTGGGGGCACATGGCCCACGGCGATGTCTCCGACGAGGTGGTGGCGAAAGTCAAAACCCGGGTGCTCGAAGGCATGGGGTTGGTCGTCCTCCATTCCGGCCACTACGCGAAGATTTTCAAAGCCCTGATGGGGACGACCTGCTCGCTCAAATGGCGGGAGTCCACCGACAAGGAACGGATCTGGAACGTCGCGCCCCACCATCCGATCACGCAGGGCATCGGGGACTATTTCGAAATCCCGGCCGAGGAGATGTATGGCGAGCCGTTCGGGATCCCCGAGCCGGACGAGCTGATCTTTATTTCGTGGTTCACCGGCGGCGAGGTCTTCCGCAGCGGCGCGACCTGGCAGCGCGGAAACGGACGCGTCTTCTATTTCCGTCCCGGACACGAGACCTATCCCACCTACCACCAGGCCGAGGTGCAGAAGGTGATCGCCAACGGCGTGCTCTGGGCGCGCCCGACCGTGCGCATCCCCGACGCCTGCCCGAACTCCCCGGCGCTCGAACCTCTGCCCGCCGACCCTTTCGCCCCCGAACGCCCAACAGAAGGATTCCGCTAATTCATGAAGCCCCGCACAAAAAAACGGACCGTCAGGCTCGCAGTCATCGGAACCGGCGGCATGGCCAACTGGCATGCCGAGAACTTCCGCAAAAACCCTTCCTGCCAGATTGTGGCGGCTTGCGACGTGGATGCCGCGCGCGCCAAAGCCTTCGCGGAAAAGCACAATATCCCGCAATCGTTTTCGAGCGCGGAGGATCTGCTGGCGGGAGCGGAGTTCGACGCGGTAACGATCGTCACGCCGGATGCGTATCACGCGCCGGTTTCGCTCCTCTGCCTCAAGGCCGGCAAGCATGTGCTTTGCGAGAAGCCCCTGGCATTGAACTACGCGGATGCGAAAAAAATGGTCCAAGCCGCGAAGCGGGCGGGGGTGGTGAACATGGTCAACTTTTCGTATCGCGACTGGCCGTGCATCCAGGCCGCCACGAAGGTCGTCGCCAACGGGGAAATCGGGGAGATCCGGCACGTGGAGGCGAGCTACCTTCAAGCCTGGCTGGCCTCGAGCGCCTGGGGCGATTGGCGGGAAAATCCGGCCTGGCTCTGGCGGCTATCCTCCGCCCACGGCAGCAAGGGAGCCCTGGGGGATGTCGGGGTTCACATCGTCGATTACGCGACGCTCCCGTGCGGGCCGATCACGGAGGTCTATTGCCGGATGCGCGCGTTCCATAAGGCTCCCGGCGACCGCGTCGGCGAATACAAACTCGATGCCAACGACTCGGCCGTCCTGAATGTCGAGTTTGCCAGCGGCGCCCTCGGGACCATCCACACCAGCCGATGGGTCGGCGGGCACGGCAACCGGCTCGCCCTCAAAATCGCGGGCACAAAAGGCACGATCTCCATGGACTCGGAGATCTCGACCACCGCGTTCAAGATCTGCAACGGAAAATGGCTGAACAAAACCGAGTGGCGCGAGGTCGCCTGCAAGCCGGTCCCGACAAACTACCAGCGGTTCATTTCCGCCATCCAGTCTGGCACCCCCGGCGAGGCCGACTTCGCCCGCGGGGCCGAGGTGCAGAAGGTCCTCGACGCCTGCTTCGAATCGGAAAAATCGAAGCGCCCGGTCAGGCTCTGACGCCACCTCTTAGAAATATTCCGACGATTAGAGTTGTAGAGGCGCTTGTCAAGGGTCAGCGACTTACAAAGATAAATACCTGGAAAACCCTGGTTTTTCCTCTTTTTGTAAGAAACTTGGGCTAAGGTCCGATGATAATCTGGCCGGAGTAGATCGGGCTGGTGGTGGTGGTGCCGGGGAGGAGGAAGAACCCAACGCCTTGCGCGGGATCGGCCCCGAGTGCCGGGAGGAATAAGCCATCGAATGTGACAGAGCGCGCCGGGAGCGGCAGGGGTTCGGTGAAGCTGCCCGAGAAGGTGCCTGCGGCTTTGTTCACGGTGAGCTTGACGAGATTCGGGTCGGCCGCGGGCGGTGCCGGCGGAGTGATCGTGCAAAGGTTCGCGACCGAAACCGTCACGCTGCGGGTGATGCTTTGGGACGGCAGCGGAACCACTTCGTTGATCTGGATGGTGATGAGAACCGATTGAGTGGTCCCGTTGCCGAGACCCAGCACGCGGAACCCGGTCGCCGGCGGAACATAAGCGGCCCCGGTGGCGGTGAGGTTCACATCAAAACCCTTCTTGTAGAGCCTCTCTGTCGGCTTCGTGGCGGTCACGTCCGGACGGATCCATGTGAGGGTGCCGGAAACCGTGTTGTTGGCTGTCACGTGGTCCCCTGCGGTGACGATCTTCAGTTCGCCAGCAAGGACCCCCTTCGAGGTGTAAAGCGGCAGGAATACCGGGATAGTCCCATCCGGCCAGATCGTCACGGATGCCGTGCAAAGAGTGCCATCGGCAAGCTTTCCGGAAAGCGACACCAAACCGGTGGAGGCAATTTTTGCGGTGAGCCAGCCATTCCCCTGCGGGACCAGAGGGTCGGGCGCACCAGCGGGAATATCGAGCGCGGCCACGTATTGTGCCGAGACCGCACCCGAGAAATCCGTGGGTTTGTTGGTGGTGCTCCAGACGTTTCTCCAAGCGGAAACCGGCGTGGATGCCCCGCTTCCACCGTCGAGAGTGCCGGTGACACTGCCCGCCGAACCCCCTGTGGTGGCCACGTTGAGGGTCAGGGTAAGCGGCGGAGGACCGGCGAGGGCAACTGTGGCGTTGCCGCTGCCGTCGAACTCACCCTTCAAAGAAATGGATTTCGCGCCGAGCACGAGCGTGCCTGTAAAGAGCCCGCTTGGGGCGAGAGTGAGTTGGATTTTTCCACCGAGCAAAGCCGGGGATGCGGGATCCACGACCCCGTTGAACGTGCCTCCGACAGAGGCGAACGGGTTGTCAATTTCCACCCGCAAGGTGGCGGGCGCACTTGTGCCGATCTTATTTTTTGCCTGGAGTTTGGCGAGGAAAGCCCCGCCCGCACGCGGAGTGCCGGAGATGACGCCCGTGGTGGCGTTGCAGGTCAGCCCGAGAGGCAATCCGGCAACCACGTAGCCCGTGATTCCGGTCTGCCGGTTTGTCTGGATCTGGTAGTTCGTGATCGCATCGCCGGTCTTCCCCTCGAGCGGTCCGCTCACGACCACGACCGGAGCCGAATCATTCTTTGTGGCGATCGCGAGCAGATTTCCCGCCGGATCATACGAATAGTTCACCTGGCGCCCGTCGGAATAGGTCGTCTGCATGAGGTGCCCGGCTTTGTTGTAGGTGTGGGCGGTTGCAGAGAAGGCCTGGCACGTTCCTGCCAGCACGATCCCGGCGGCTACCAACCATCCTGGAAACGAAGTTTTCATGGTCTGCATTCTGTTGGTGCTAATCGTCTTTCTTTCCGATCACCGGGGTGCCGTGTGCGGAATCCAGCATATCGCCGGTGAGTTTGCCGGTGCTTTCGAGTGTCGCTTTGGTTCCCGATGCCAGCTCGTCCTGGATCTTATCAATATTGTTTATGACGTCTTCCGAGCTCATATTGCCTATCTTCTCCTTGGTCTTCAGGAGGTTCTGGCTGATCTTGATCGTCTCCGCCGCCTTTTGCGATGCCTCCCTTGCCTCAAGGCCAGCGTCCACCCCTTCAACAATCGCCCCCGAAATGGCAAAAGTCGCCCCGGTCTTGAGGATGACAGCCGTGGCAAAAGGGGCGGCGGTGCCTCCGCTGGCGACGAAGACGATTGCGGTGGGGACTACGACGGCCGTTACCTTCAATGCGGTCCATCCCCATTCCCTCCAGGAGGCCGTGCCCATGGGATCGAGCAGATTGACCGGGTTTGCGCCGGCGTAGAGGTAGAGGTTGTCGCCGCCTTCGAGCCCGAGGGGATCCTTCTGGAGAAACCGTCCGGCATCGGCGGAGTAGTAGCGATGGGTCATGAGGAAAAGTCCGTCGCCATCATCCACCACTCCGAGTGCCCCCGCAAAAGTGAACGGGTTGTCCGCTGCGGACGGATCCGGGATGATGCTTTCGCGGTGACCGTAAGGGTCGTAGGCGTATTTTGCGGCGACCGTGCCGTCGGGTTTTGTGAGGAGGAGGATATTGCCCGAGCGGCCCGCGAGGGGGTAGAGGGCGCCGGAGGCCAGGCCGCCGGGCAGCGTGGCAACGAGCGAGCCGGAGGCCCAGATGTTTGCGCGGACGATGGCTCCCGTCCCGTCGGTTTCAAAGAGCAGGTCGCCACCCGGCCCGTAATGGTAAATACGGGTCACCGGGCCGGTGGTCTTGCTGTAGCGGCGTCCGTCGGAATCGTAAACACATGTGGTGAGCGTGCCATTGCGGGTGATGCTCAGGGGCCGGTTCAGGGCATCGTAAACCGCAGTGAAACTTCCGCCCGCGATGGAGAGGAGGTTTCCGTCCAGATCATAAGTGTGGGCTTTCCCGCCTCCGGTGGTGATCTGGCTGGACGTATTGTAGGCGAAGGTGGCCGGCGCCGGGAGCGGGGGATCGTCGAGAATCTGCGTGCCTACAGCGGTCTCGCGGATCACGTTGCCCAGGGGGTCGCGGTCGAAGGCCTGAGCGGCGAGAGTTTCGTTTCCCATCACATGGGAGACAGAAACCAGGCGTCCGGCAGCGTCGTGCGCGAAGTTCGTGACGATCCCGTTCGGGCGGGTCACCGAAACCGCGCGGGCCGCCGCATCGCAGGCAAAATTGATTTCCGTTGTCTTTCCCGACTGGGCGATCTCGATCTTCGTGATCCTGCGGGACTTGCTTCCGGCCCCGACCAGTTCGGGTGCGCCCTTGACCTCGGAAGGGATCGGAATCCGGTTATATTGGTCGTAATAGTAAGTCGCGACGAGCCCGCCGGGGTAGGAAATCGTTTTCGGGAGGCCGGACTCGTTGAATGTGAACGACGCCGTCTTGCCATCCGGCCATGTGATGCCGGTGACTTCGCCACGGCTGCCGTAGGTCATGTCGGTTTTTCCGGAGGCGTCGGTCTTCGAGGTCACATGGCTGGCAGCATCGTAGGAAAACGTGGAAGCTGAGGTGCCGGCGATCTTTTTCTCCACCAGGCGGCCATCGTCATCATAGAGAAACTCCACCTCTTGGCCGCGGGCGTTGGTGAGTTTCGACTCCCTCCCAAGGGTGTCCCTGAGGATAGCGACGACCTTGCCCGAGGGAGGGGTGATGCCTGTGAGGATCCCGTTTTTATTGTAAGCAAACTTCGTCTCCCCGCCCTTCTGGTCCTTGAACGAGCTGAGGCGTCCGTCGGCGTCATACGCCCGCGTGGTTTTTTCCCCCATCACCCCGGTCTTGATGAGAGGGCGTCCGTCGGCATCAAATGTCGTGCTGGATTTTGAGCCGGCCTGATCAACCGCCTCGATGGGATTATGGTCGGCATCAAAAACCGTCCTGGCGGCGAACCCGAGCGGGTCGGTGAGCTGGGTGACAAAACCGTCGCTGTCGCGGGTCAACCCGGTGACGCCGCCCAACTCATCGGTGAAAGATGTCTGGCCGATCTCGTTGTAGGCGCTCGAGGTGGAGGCGTCGCCGCCCGCGAGAGTGTAGGTGGTGGAGAGGATCCTGTCGTTGCCATCGTAGGCGATGGTCTTCGCGTGGAGTTCCGCATCCGTGATCCCCGTGCAGCGGAGTCCTGAGCCACTCCAGGTAAATGTGGTTAATCCGCCTGCCGCATCGGTGGACGTCTTTGGGTTGCCATAGGCATCGTAGGTGAAGCTGGAGGCCACGCCGATGGGGTCGGTGATCGTCTTGATCCGTCCGTTCGGAAAGTAGGTTCTTGTGGTGACATAGCCGAGGGGAGTGGCAGAAGTCAGCAGGTTGCCGGCGGGGTCGTAGGTGAACAACCAGGTTTTCCCGAGCGCATTTTTCCGGCTCAACAGATTGTTGGCCGCGTCGTAGGAAAACTCGGTGGAGGCATCCGTCGCGTCGGTCGTCTTGACAAGGTTGCCGGTCCCGTCATATCCCATTTTGCTCGTGTCGCCGGTCGGATCGGTAAACGTTTCGGGAAGTTTGGTGACCGGGTTGTAGGAGACGGTTTTCGTGCGGCCGCCAGCATCTGTGGCCCGGGACGTCTGGCCCTTCTCCCCGGCCAGCGTGGTGACCTTGCCGAGCGGGTCGGTGCGGGTGGTGACGCCGTCGGCGACCGCATACTTTGTCGTGCGGCCGGCCGGGTCGGTGACGGAAGCCACCGACTTGTCCGCGCTGGCATCCATGATCTCCCTGGCAACCCAGGAAAATTTCATCATGCGGCCGTCGTTGCAAGCCGAGGTGAGAAACCCTTCGCTATCGTAGGTGTATGCACCGCGGTAGCCTTTCATGTCCGTGATGGCGGTGAGCTGCTTGTTGGAGTCGTATTCGAAGCGGATCACCCTTCCGTCGGGGACGCTGATCGAGGAGCAGAGACCGTTGTCGTAGGCAAAAATGAGACTGCGTGCAGAGGGATCCACCACAGAAGAGATGAGGCCCGCTGCAAGGTCGCTGTAATTGATGGTCAGCTTGTTGCCGTTGCGGTCGGTGATCGCCGTCAGGCGCCCGGTGAGTCCGCCGACCGGTTTGTCGAAACGGAGCGTGAGCCGGCTGCTTTTCTTTTTCAGCTCGTAGTAGCTTCCGTAGCATTTCAGCTCGTCGAAGTTTCCATCCGGGGCTGTGAGCGTAATCGGCGAGGCGGGGGTCGCGGAGGAGAGTGTCGTATTCGAGGAGAAAAGAACGGGCCTGCCGCCGCCGCTGACGACAACCGCCTCCTGGTCGGACTCGTAGAGGGCGGACTCGTAGGGCAGGCGCCAGCTTTTTCCGATGAGACCGGCCTTGGCATTCGGCTGGGAATTATAAACCGCGCGGACCTGAAGCGGAACCCCCGTCGTCTCGGCAAAGAAGAGCGTGCCCTTGAGCACCAGGTTGAGGGAGGCGGTATTGACCATGTGGCGGGGAAGCCCGATCCGGTTCGGAGGCGCGTCATCGCTGTCGAAAACGGTGAACGGGTAGTCGGAGTCGGTCCCGATACGGGATTTCAGCCAGGGTGGGGAGACCGCCAGCGCCCCCTTGTCCCCGGCGCAGAGGTAGCGGTCGCGACCGAATGCGACCGCCCGCAAGGGAGTCGCGTAGGGGGAATTCCACAGATCCCATTTCTTCCCGTTCTCCGAAGTCAGGATTTTGCCGTCTTTTCGAACCGCCACAAACAGGTCGTCTCCGAAGCAGACCCCGCGGATATCTCCCGCGCCTCCGGTCGCTGCCGCGGAGGTCCATGTCAGCGCATCCTTGCTCCACGAGAGCCCGCTTGGAGTGGACACCACAAACCGGCCGTTCCCATAGGCCATCCCCGTGCATGCCAAGCTGGAGACAGAAATCCAATTCACTCCATCGTCACCCGAGGCATAGATCCCGCCGAGTTCGGCACCCGCTATCCACTTTCCATTCCCATAGACCACCCCCCGCATCGTGTTCCAGTTTGCGTTGAACACGGAGGTCCATGTCTGGCCGTTGTCTCCAGATCGGGTGACCTTCCCAAATCCCCCGGCCGCCACCCATGTCGAACTTCCCGGACGGTTGGCGACCGCATGGAGACCGAAGCTGGAATTGCTTTCTCGGTAAGTCCATTTGGCACCGCGGTCATCGCTGACGAAGAGAGTCGCGCCGGTGCCTGTATCAGGATATTTGCAGACCGCGATAAACCGTCCGTTGCCGTAGGCGACGCCGTTGAAGGTCCGCGAGATTCCAGCCGAGCGGGCCGTCCATGTGGTCCCGGCATTGGTGGAGGTCGCGATGCGGCCGCTCTCCCCGACCTGAACGAATGTTCCGTCCCCATAGGCGATGCCGGTCAGGTTGCCTGAAGTTCCCGAAGCCCGCTTCATCCATGTGCCGAGGGCAGTCTGCGCTGCGGCCGGGTTTGCGCCGGCAACAAGAAAAATCATGACGGCCATCCCGAAGAACCGGGGAAAAAACATTTTCATGGGTTTGTTACGGGTTGGATCTGCGGGAGATTTGAGGTTCTTCCGAAAAAATGTTAGCAGAGGCAATATAGGGGAAATGATGCTGGATGGAAAGCGCATGTTTCAGCCTGCTCGCCTACTCGGCATTGGTGCCGAGGACGTGGATGAGGGCGATAGTGTCCACGTTGGTGGTGGCGGGCCATGTCCACTTGAGAGCGGTTTCCGAGTAGGTGACCTTGCCGATGCCCCCTCCGCCAATCGCGGGGCTGAGCGCGTAGAGCCCGCTGGCGTTGAAGTCGGTGATCCACTTCAGCGCGGCGCTGGTGATGCCCGGCGCGGCAAAGTCGGTGTTGCTGACCAGCGGGTTGGCCGCGCTGCCGTTGGTTCCCGTGACGGCGATCGCACCGATGCGCGATGCCAGGTTGACGAACGGGCCGTCATTCCCGGTCGGGATGCCGTGGTATCCGCCCGCCCCGATGAATGCGTTCGAGAACTTCCCGGCCGAGAGGGTCTTGATCCCGCCGTGCGCGAAAAGGCCCGTTTGTGCGGAACCATCCACAGGATCACCCAGAAGCCCCGTGACAACGAAAGAGTTGACGTCGCCCTCGATATTCCAGCTCGATGCGCGGAAGTCTCCGGTGAATTTGGCGGTGTTGAGAGCGGGTCCCGTGGCGCCGGTTTCGCGTCCGGTGAGCCCCACATCGGCAAACGTGTTGCCAGTCACGGCCAGCGTGCCGATGAAGTCGGCGGACAGCATATCGGTGTCGGGCCCGAGGCGCTTTTCATTTCCCAACCCGCCGGTGACGGTGAGCGAACCGATGCCCCCGGTGATGTCCCATTTCGTCCAGTTGGTGTCCGCCACGATTGCGGGCGAGACGCTGCCGAGGCCGCACTTGACTGTGGCTGCGCCGAGCGTGTTGGCGTTCCGCCAGTGGCCGGTGAGGATGAGGTCACCGCTGTGGCGTCCGTTTGTAATGAGGGTATTGATGAAGCCCGCCGAGATGTCGGTCGTCACGTTGCCGCCGACCGTGAGGGATCCGATCCCGCCGTGGGCTGGACCAGCAAAGGAGCCATCCGCGAGGATCCAGCTATCCGAGACCAGGTTGCCGCCGATCACAGCCGAGGTGATCCATGTGTTGGCGACTCCTGTTCCGATCAGGCCCAGTTCGCCGGTGTAGTTGGTTTTGACGTTGATCTTGTTGACGAAGGACGCGCCGATGATATCGGCGGCGAATTCGCCGGTGGTGGTAGTGAGCGAGTCGATCCCACCCATGAGGTTCCACGCTCCCTCGCTGCTGACACTTCCGAAGGTGGCGGTCATGAGGACGGTGGAGTTGACGGAACCGACGCCCGTCAGGGTGAGATCGCCCGCCATGTTATTGGTCACTTGGAACGTGCCGATCTGTCCGGCGGAGAAGCTGGTGTGGCCGTTGACGACCGGGGCTTTGATTGTTCCGATCCCACCATCGACCGTCACGCCAGAGAACATGCCGAAACCCTCGGTTCCTTTGACCTCCAGGGTTCCGAGGGTATTATTTGTGACGATGCCCCGGCCATCCAGATCCAGTGTGCCGTAGAATCCTCCTCCGACGGTGATCGTGCCGGCCGACGTGCCATCGATCTGGGTCTGAGCGAGCGGGTCAATCGCAGCAGAGTCACCGAGGTTGCCGCCGATAATCAACGTGCCGATGCCGCCCTGCAGGTTCCAGGTCTCGCTGGTCAGGTTGCCGGTGATGGTGGCCGAATTCAGGGCGGTGGCGCCCCACCGGCTTTGCAGCTCGAGGTCACCGGTGAAGTTTCCACCCACGGTCAGAGTTGTGA
>Ga0194063_10001438_pt1 | contig 15484 bp, 13 predicted proteins | sample SepL3720m_MetaG_FD_155459 | JGI IMG/M metagenome (GOLD analysis project Ga0194063, IMG submission 155459) | Anoxic zone freshwater microbial communities from boreal shield lake in IISD Experimental Lakes Area, Ontario, Canada - Sep2016-L373-20m | ecosystem: Environmental > Aquatic > Freshwater... | reverse complement strand
ACAGGTTGCGGCTGCCAAAGCCAAGATCGAGGGCTATCTTGCTGAGATCAACAACGGACTAGATTTTTCTGAGGCTGCAACTAAATATTCTGAAGATACTGGCAGTGCTACCAACGGTGGATCTCTTCCTGCTTTTGCCAACGGTGAGATGGTTCAAGAGTTTTCTGACGCTGCCTTTGGCGCTTCGGTTGGTTCGATCGTCGGTCCAGTTCGTAGCGAGTTTGGCTTCCATCTGATCAAGGTTGATGCTAAGTCCGGCACTATCAACAAGCAGTTTAGCGACTGGTTGGCTGGACTGAAGAAAAATAATATTATCACACCGTCAATTTCCGACACTCAGGTTTAAACGATTTATTTGACCTATAAAAAGACAAGAAGCAGTGATGCTTCTTGTCTTTTTTATTATAGTCAGCCTTGTCGCGTTCTGGTTCTGCAGAATTAGGGAATGACTACTTGAGAATATTTTTTCCTGTCATCGTTTCTGGCTTAGTTATTCCCAGGATTGACAGGACAGTTGGCGCGACATCAGCTAGTGTGCCATCCTGTAAATTCAAATTATCTTTGCCGACATAGATGATTGGGACTGGATTGGTGGTGTGGGCAGTGTGATTTTGACCAGTTTCAGGATCGACCGAAAGTTCAGCATTGCCGTGGTCAGCCGTTACGATTAGATCGTAATTATTTTCTTTTCCGGCTTTAACAATTCTTTCTAACTCGTGATCTGTTGTCTCAATCGCGGTAATTAATGCCTGATAGTTGCCAGTATGTCCGACCATGTCGGGATTGGCAATATTTATAAAAATAAAATCAGTACCTTTCTTCATCGTTGCGATCGTTTCGCCCGCAATTGCTTCTGCTCTCATCTCTGGTGCCAAATCATGAGTTTCGATATCCTTGCGGCTGTCGACCAAGATATGGCTTTCGTTTTTGTGCGGCTCTTGTTGGCCGCGATTCAAATAATAAGTGGCATGGGCAAACTTTTCAGTCTCGGCGATATGTACCTGAGACATTCCGGCCTTCGATATTTCAGCAGCCAGCGAAGTCTCGATAGCTTCGGGCGGAAAAGCGACCAAGCAATCAAAGTCTATATCATACTCTGTCATACTCACCACGCAGACATTGTGGGTTAATTTCTTTTCAATAAATCGTTGGGTCATCATCCTAGCACGGTCTTTGCGAAAATTGAAGAAAATAACGCCGTCATTTTCGCAAATCTGATAGTTCTTGCCGTCTTGATCTAGAAAAACTATTGGCTCGATATGTTCGTCGAGAATGCCTCTCTGGTGCATTTCCTCGATTAATTGTGAGGGTTTGATATTGTTCTGGACATTGCCAATGCCAGCAAAGATAGCATCTTCGGCTTTTTTCACCCTGTTCCAGTTTGCATCTCGATCCATGGCGTAGAAACGCCCCGAAGCAGTGGCGATGAAACCAACGCCGACATCTTCCAGCACGGCCTCAAGCTCTTTGATATATTGATTGGCGCTTTGTGGTGCAGTATCTCGCCCGTCAGTAAAAACGTGAATAGCAATTTTTTCAATCCCTGAATCCTTGGCAGCTCTCATTAACGCAAACAAGTGATCACTGTGACTGTGAACACCGCCATGACCAATCAAACCACTGAGGTGGAGTGTTGAGTCATATTTTCTGATATGGTTGAAGATTTCATTGAAAGCCGCGTTGTGTTTGAAATTTCCCTCTCTGGCCGCCTTGGAGATCTTCACAAAATCAGTGTAGACGGCTTTACCAGCTCCGATGATCGTATGACCGACCTCGCTGTTACCCATTTGCCCCTCTGGTAGCCCTACGGCTTCGCCGCTAGCCTCCAAAAGTGCATGTGGACAAGTTGACCATAGCTGGTCGAAAAAGGGCGTCTTGGCCTCCATAATGGCATTCTTGGCTGTTTTCTCACTATAACCCCAGCCATCAAGGACGATAAGTACAACTTTTTTGTTATTTTCCATCTTGTTTCCTTGCTATTCAAACTCAAAGTAGCACCCTGAAGCAAAGATCTTCAAGGTGCTATATTTGAGTAATTATTTCAAATGATTGAAAGCCTTAAGTCCTGGATAAACGGCGTTAGCGCCAAGTTCCTCTTCGATACGAAGTAACTGATTATATTTGCACACTCTCTCAGAGCGACAGAGTGAACCAGTCTTGATCTGGCCTGTTCCGAGACCTACGACAAAGTCAGCGATCGTCGAGTCTTCTGTCTCACCAGAGCGGTGAGAAATGACTGAATTAAATCCAGCTTCATTGGCCATTTTGATCGCATCTATTGTTTCGGAGACGGTACCGATCTGATTCAATTTAATTAGGATTGCGTTTGCTGCGCCCTGATCAATACCCATTTTTAGTCTCTTTGGGTTTGTCACGAATAGATCGTCACCAACGATTTGGATTTTATCACCCAGTTTTTCGGTCATGAGTTTGTAACCAGTCCAGTCATCCTCGGCCAAGCCGTCCTCGATCGAGATGATTGGGTATTTTTGAACCCAGTCGGCGTAAAAATCAACCATTTCTTCAGAGGTGAGAGATCTTTTCTCGGTGGCTAATTCGTATTTGCCGTCGATGTAGAGCTCTGTTGCAGCACCGTCGAGGGCAATGCAGATATCTTTGCCAGGCTCGTAGCCGGCTTTTTTGATGGCTTCTATAATAATCTCGACTGCTGCTTCGTTGCTCGGCAGGCTTGGGGCAAAACCACCCTCGTCACCAACTGAAGTATTGAGCCCGCGCTCCTTCAGAACCTTTTTCAAAGTTGCAAAAACCTCGGCACCGTAGCGCAATGCTTCCTTGAAGCTTGGTGCGCCGACTGGCATAATCATAAACTCCTGAAGATCAGTCGAGTTCTCAGCGTGTTTGCCGCCGTTCAAGATGTTCATCATCGGTACTGGCAATTTTGTTGGTGTGCCACTCTCGGAGATTTCTGCAAAATACTCGTAAAGCTCAATCTTTTTTGAGATCGCCATGGCTTTGGAGAAGGCGAGTGAGACGCCCAAGATTGCATTTGCTCCTAGATTGCCCTTGTTTTCACTACCATCGAGATCAATCATCGTTTGGTCAAGTGTTCTTTGGTCGTAGTCCTGACCAATAATTTTGGCCGCTATGGCCGTATTTACATTTGAGACCGCTTTTTCGACACCTTTGCCGCCGTAGCGCTTTTCGCCATCTCGAAGCTCCACTGCTTCGTGACTGCCTGTAGAGGCACCTGAGGGCACTGCCGCACGACCGAAAGAGCCATCTTCGAGCGTGAGATCGACTTCTACTGTTGGATTGCCGCGTGAATCGAGGATTTCGCGAGCCTTGACTGAACTAATCTTTGCCATAAACTTCCTTGTTAATAATGACTATCTCAATCTACCATTTCTTTCGCAAAAAATCACCCCCCAGCGGCGATGAATCTTTCGTCGTTTTTTGCTCTGTTTCTCAACGATCGACGATATATGGAGTAAAGTCGACTTCATTGATAATGAGCGTGTTTTTTGTTAGTATGCGGGTACGTTGACTAGAGTTAGCGCTAGTACTGAATTGTGTGAAAGCGAGTAATTCTCCTGTGCGATAAAAAGCCTGCTGGTAATCCAGGTTCGAGAATCGTGGAAGCACAATTACAGATGCGCCCTTGCCGGATTCCGGTGAGGTAAGGAAAGAGATTTCCTGAGGGTTTCTTTTTCCCCACAGAGCCTGCGAACGCAAGTAGTCGACGTACACCTGAGGGTACACAGATCAAATTGCGATTTGTGTACCCTTGATCTCTTTTAAGGAGGCATGACAATGCCATTACTCAGAACCAAGGAGTATAAAGCGGCACTGAGTTTGGCTCGTCACCTCAATCTCAGTGTCCCCGACCTCATGGCCGTTTTGAAATCAGAGAACGGCAGTTACGACTTCTATCATTCTTGGCAGGAAGCCAAGAAGAGTGGTGGGTTCAGGACTTATCATAGTCCACTTGAGCCACTCCGAACATTTCAGCAGATAATCAGGGAGAGAGTATTATCTCGTCTTCCGGTGTCTGCCATAGCTCATGGCTATGCTAAAGGCAAGAGCATCGTCACAAATGCCGATGCTCACATCAAGAGTAGATCTTTGTTTGCTCTTGATCTGTCGGATGCGTTTGGCTCGACCGCCTTGCGCTACAAGCTGAAACAACAGCAAAAAACGAAGAGTTGCTTAAGTTTAGCCGAATTTGGCCTGACCTTGCCGCAATTCGAAGTAATGCTGAAGTTGGTCGAAGTGCTACCCATGGTTAATAGTGAGATGCAGTGTTTGCCATTCCTCCCACAAGGCGGAATTACCTCTCCTGACATCTTCAACTATTGTTGCCACGAGTTGGATCGACGATTGCTTCAATTGGCTAACAACGTTGGAGGAAAGGTGACCAGATATGCTGACAACATCTTTTTCTCAATGCCGTCTATCCGAGTCGACAATGCGATTCGAAATGCAGTTTATCGGATCGTCCAAGAGTGTGGCTTCAAGCTCAATAGGAAGAAGACTCACCATATTGTGAACGGCAATCGCAATGGTGTGCCACTTCGGCTGCTAGGTATCAATATCATCGACGGTGACATGTATTTGCCACCGGAGACGATAGAGAGATACCGAGGATTGCTTTATCGGGCAGGACTCGAGGCCGACCACGAGACATTTGCTTGGATCAAGGGCGTTGTGATTCAAGTTTATGGGGGTTGGCCGCCACGCCTTGCCGGTATTTACCGGAAGGGACTCACGAAAGGAGGTCATTTATCACCATAGAGACGGTCGGCATTGCTGGCCGTCTCTAACTGTATCAAAAATATGAGATTGAGCGGTTTGTTAGTGGAGGCAAAAGGACTATGTCAGCTTGAGCTGTTTTTTGATTTTATTGATTTCTTCCTCGAGCCGACTGACATGATTTATCGTGAAAAGTCTCTCTTGGTCGAGACGAGCTAACACATTGGATATCGGATCAGTTCGACAATATGATGTTGCAAAGCAGTGGCGCGGAGCATATAATATAGGAAATGTAGATTTGGGGGCGTTATGGCATTACCGAAAAACGAATTGAAAAAACTTGAAACAGAGATAGCCGCTCTTAGAGCCACTTTCGACAAGACAAGAGAGAAGGTTCGTAAAACAGGTGGAGACAAGATTCAACTCTGGGCTTTTCGGCTAAATTCAAGAATTCACGAAATCGAGAATAAGATTAATGATTTAAAAGCTGGTAATATTAGGGTTAATATTATTAGTCCAGAAGACGAAGAAATTGAGAAAAAGATAGCTCAGATCGAGACAAGACTGGGCATAGAAAAAGATAAGTATTTATAGGAGAAATTATGGCCAGAATAACATTAGACGATCTTGCTGCGTCGATTCAAAATGAGTTTAGTTCTTTGCACGATCAAATCGATGGTCTGGAACAAAAAGTGGGCGGACTAGAAGCCGGGGTCTCTAGTCTGGGGCAAAAAGTAGCTAATCTTGAACAAGGCCAGGAGCGCATCTTTTTGCGATTAGATCATCTGGCACCACATTTCGAAGTCAAAGATCTTGGTGAAAGGGTGAAAACTTTGGAGATTGATGTTAAGATATTGAATTCTGCAAGTCATTAGAAATAATATTCGGTAGACGGAGTAGGTTTGAACTTGTTGTTTTCTTGGTTGTAAATTTTAATCCGATCAATGATCAAAAAATTAATTTATAATTTTTTCTACGATATCTATGTAGATTTGTTCGTTGCTTTTATCTTTATATATTTTGCTTTAATAGACTATAAAGTCGGATTTTTAAGCATTCTTGGCATAGCTTTAATACTGCTCTCTTTGCCTCTCTGGATTTTGGCCCGCTTCCAATTAGGCAAATCGTTTGCATTAAGGCCAATAGCTAAAAACTTTGTTCACTCAGGTTTATATTCAAAGATTCGACACCCAATGTATTTGTTCTCTTCAATAACTGCTTTCGGAATTATGCTAATACTTAATCATTGGTATTGGTATTTACTTTTTTTCATACTAATAGTAGTTCAGATTTTTCGAGCAACCAAAGAAGACCACGCGCTAGAGAAAACATTTGGTCAGGGCTACTTTGATTACAAACGAAAAACTTGGTTTTAAAATTTTGTTCTGTTGCAACAAAAATAGCTCCAAGAGCTATTTTTTCTTTGGCGGCACCCTAAGCGTGTCAATTGCCAAGCTTAGCTTGGCGGAGGAAGCTAGAGCTTATTCCTTGATTAGGTGGCTGGTGTAACCCATTGAAACCAACTGCTCGTATGCCTTCCAGACATCTTCTGGTATCTCTTGCTCGATTTGAAATCCAAGTTTTGGATATTCTTTGATTCTTTGTAAATCGCCTACCATAATATTAATTATATCTTGCTTTAGGATTGCACCATTTGAAACATACTCATCGTAAGATAATTGCGGCGAAGTGACTACGAAATCTTTTTCTGGCCAGACCTTTTTGAAGGTCGCGTATGTTCGTCTTTCCATATAAGGTTTTTGAACCAAAACGAAAGAGTCAAAGTCAAGTTTCTTTTTTTCGAGTATTTTTTTGGTAAACTCAACATTCTCGCCAGTATTTGTGGACTTATTTTCAATTATTATTTGCTCTTTTGGTACTCCTAGGTCAATCGCAATTTCGGCAAAGAGATCAGCCTCGGGTTTGTCAAAAATATCCTGAGTTAATTTGCCGACCCCACCAGAAAATATTATATACGGAGCGAAACCTTTCAGGTATAATTCTGCCCCTCTCTCGGCCACTCGTTTATCATGGCTGCATAAGACAAAAATAGCATCGGCTTTTTTGATCATCTGATGCATATGATGATATTCCCATATAGTCTTTGCGAGGACATCAATTGTTGCTTCTTTTTCCATACTATAAATATATCATGGTCATGCAAAATATTCAGCACTCACTCTGTCCTATAACAAAAAAGCATCTTCTGGAGATAATTTTTATTTAGCGGCGCTATCAACACGTCAATCGCTAAGCTCGGCTTAGCGAAGAATAGTGGAAAAATAGGAATGTTTGCTTAAACCGCCAAAGGATATAGCTCAAGCTCTGTCCTCTGCGGTCGACTACCTTTGTCTGGCCTTTTGTGATGGCTTCCTTTTTGGATGGCGACTCCACCGTCTGGCCATATATGTACTCCGCCCATACAAGCGCCGGGGTCTGCATCCTCTTCATATTTCGGATTATCGTCGTGCTCTTTCCAGTGGCTTACAGATCCAGTTTGCACACGATAATAATATGCTTGATGTTGTTCGTCCATGCCTGAAGTTAATTTCAGTTCATTTACATATTTAATTAATGGAGCTCTTACTAATTCCTCGAATTCTCTATGCTCAGGAGAGCCATCTTCGTCAAGGCGAAAGACAATATTTAGTGGAAGACCCTGAAAAGCCAAGATCACGTTTTTCATATGCTCTCTATATTGATTTAGGTCTTTTCTTGCCAACCCTTCTGAAGGCGAGATGCTAATCCTGATATCTGAGAGTAAATATGGCTGTTCATTGCAAAGTTCGACAATTTTCTTGGCTGCAATAGGGCCTAGTTGGTCGCCTTCCTGCCAACCCGCTGTCGAGATAAATACTGGACGAAGAGGGGTGGCAATCATGCGAAAAGCATCACCAAGGTCAGCTATCTGTCCGTTCTCGTGGCGTAGGCTTGTGTCTCGCCAGTCAAATGGGTCACTGTCATTGAAAATATTAAGCTCTCTGCGAAAAGTATACGGGCTTAGGGGATAGTAATGTCGAAGAAATTGAAAAGTCCGACGGGGATCATTGCGATCTATCGGCACGGGAGGTACCTTTCCTTCTGGTTGATCGAAGTATTTGGAAATCTCTTGGCCTGAGAATTCCTTTTCTATCGTCCTGATCAGTAAAATAGCATCTTCGGTAAAACCCTTATCAACTTGTTCTTTAAACCAATTAAGGTCAATCTTATTAAGATTAGTCCCGGTGATATTTTCAATATGCGTTGACCAGTCATCCCAGACTTTTTCGACTGGTATTTTTGACTTTTCAATCTCTTCGCCAATTTTGCCGATCATTACCAACGGCATTGATGTTAAGGGCTGGTCGACCCGATCGCACATTTCGCATTGATGGGAGCAGCCTTTTGTTATTTGGACGCAAGATAAATTTTGGTAACCAAACACAACCTCTTTTTCATGGTCGGTCAGATGGACATCATCGAATAGATCAAGGCGCGGATTCTCAACCGTAGGTAGTTCCTTTGCAATTTCAGTAATTAAATCATCCGACCCATCGGCAATAGCATTCTCGACCCGAGCCCTTATAGCCTCACCTGCCTTAGAGAATGGGACGGTTCGCCGAAGAAAATTTTGGCAGCGTTCAGTTAAGATGCGTTGCTCTTTATCCTTGGGTTTGTCCTGATCCTCACTGTCGGGTTGTTCGGAGTGATTAAGTCTGTCCATAATATTATTTTATCATTTTTTCCAGATGACTGGAATTTTTGTATATAAAAAAATCAATCCAGATAGTTTATTGGCGGCAGGCTAAGCGTGCTAAATGCCAAACTGAGCTTGTCGGGAGCATGTGGGGGATGTTAGAACTTTTTGCTTAAGTATCCATTGTCAATTAAAAATGGAATTATTTGCTCTGTGATTGATGGGGGAAGCTTGATTCCTTTTTCTTTATAATCACTTGAGATATAAGCAAATTCTTCGAGTTCGTCATCTTGAATGACTGGTTCTCCTATAATTTCAACTAGGAAGGCAGATAGCTTGACAATTGCGTCATCAAAAATTGCCTTCGACTCGAAATCTCTGAGTTTTTTAATGATATTAATATCGCAGCCTATTTCTTCGTTTACCTCGCGAGCTAAAGCGACTTTTTCAGTTTCGCCTATTTCCGGTTTTCCGCCTAAATTAGTCCAAATATCTTTTCCCTTTTTACGAACCATAATAAAGGAGTCATTTTTGATTGAAATGGCGATAATTTTATGAATTATTTTCATTTTTTGCACAACTTTAATTTTTTGGTATCGATGAATATTTTCTTTGTATTTTGTTCTGATTTTGTTGTGGTTTTTACTTGTCCTAAGTCTAACAAGTTTCCACTAAAATGGCCAGTTGAATATGCAGTGATCACTTTTTTGTGCCAATTTAAATCGTTTATCGTTCGGCCAGCAATTTTGAACCACCTAATTCCTCTTCTTTGATATTCGTCCATCCATTCAGGAAGAACGAAATAACCTTTTAGAATATCTTCGGTTTTACTCATAAAAAAGCCAGAACAAAGATTGTATGGGAAATTGTCAAAGTGTTGATCGCTGGATTTGTAGTTGTCGGCTAATCCTTGCAAAATATAATGGCAATTTCTCATCAAACAATCACCGCAGAATTCGTTGACTAAAATCTCGAATTCAGCATCTTTTACTTCATTCAATTTATCTAACAATCCAAAATTTCTGTTTGTTCTTAGATCAAGAATTATTCTTTTCGCCCCAAGCCATTTGGCTTGTTCAATTCTCGGAATCGAATCAATCCCCATAATCGTGCTAGTGACAACATTAAAATCGGAAAATTTTTGCTTTATGAATTCCATTGCTAACGGCGAAGAAACCGTGATAGTTTTAATTCCTATTTTATTTAGATTGATTAGCAGCCCTTTGATATCATTATCCAAATCTTTTAAAGTAATCGCCGGAGAATTAAGCGCGTAATTAAATCCTATGTTTATTGTTGATAATTTATCAACAAACAATCCGAGTTTGTTTATTGTGATAGCTGGCAATCTTGAAGATTCGCGTGCAGTATATTTTGGCAATGAGCCGTAAACCTCTTTAATTTTTGCACTACCTTGTACTTCATTAATCGATTTGTAAAAATTAATTGCATTTTCATGAAAAATAAATGGCACCGACAACAAGGCGTTAGGTTGTTTTGATTGTGTTTGCATAAATTTATTATACCAAAATATATAATTTGCGATATGGAATACCAGGTCAAAATTATAAAAAGATGTATAAAAAAATCAATCCAAATAGTTTATTGGCGGGATCGGCCGGATTCGAACCGGTGACCTCCACAGTGACAGTGTGGCGTTCTAACCAACTGAACTACGACCCCGCGGTAAACTATTTGGATTGATTTTTCTGTCGCAAAGAATCACGACACTAAGATAATAGCATTTTTAGGAAGATTATTCAATCCTAAATATCTTTTGGAGCCGATGAGAGGATTTGAACCTCCGACCTCCACTTTACGAAAGTGTTGCTCTACCAGCTGAGCTACATCGGCCTGGAGCGGGTAGCGGGAATCGAACCCGCGACTCATCCTTGGGAAGGACGCATTTTACCACTAAACCATACCCGCGACAGAATTAAAATTATCATTTCTAGACACAAAACACAACCCGAGAACGAGAGAGTATAGCCAGGTTTATTTGATAAAGTGTGCCCTTGCTTGCGCTTCAAATCGGTCATCGATTTTCTCTAGCGTGATTTCTTCAGCATATTTGATCTGCAGCGTTTTTTTGATTATCCAGTCAGCCAGTTCAGGATTTTTGGCCAAGACTGGACCGTGCAAATAGGTGCCGATAGAATTGTGATAGATTGCTCCTTCGTCACCGCCATGTTCACTGTTGCCGAAACCTGCTGTGATTTGGCCGAAAGCCTGCATCTCTCTACCGAGAAATGTTTGACCCCCATGATTTTCAAAGCCAATCACTATCTGTTCGGCAGTGTCCGGCAACTTTGCCTTAATACTGATATTGCCGATCAATCGTTTCGCCCCAGTATTTTCAGTGTGTAGATCAAAGATGCCAAGCCCATGAATCTTTTTGCCTTGCGCAGTGATATAGTATTGCCCGAGCAGCTGGTAGGCGCCACAAATATAAAGTCCGGGGATGCCTTTTTCAATTGCCTTTTTTAGCGCAGCTTTCTTTGCCATCAGGCTCTCAAAGATAATTTCTTGCTGGCGATCTTGAGCTCCGCCCATAAATAGAAAATCTACTGCTGCAATCTCAGTTGGGTCGCTTTTGATCGAAATCGGTCTAATCTCTGTGTCGATATTGCGTTCATGACACCGATTGGTCAGTATCAGGATATTGCCTCTGTCTCCGTAAGTGTTCATAAATTCGGGATACAGCCAGCCAATGATGATTTTTTTGTTCTGGTTCATTTTTTAATCTCCATCGAGTCCCCAGTCAATATTTTTCGCAGTTCTAGCATTTGTGAATAGACCGGCAGGACAAAAATTGTTTCACCAGCTTCACTTGCGGAAATTACAGTTGATAGTATTTTGGTGATTGATTCGTCAGCAATAATTTTTTCGTCAAAACTCGTTTTTCTGCTGTTCTGACTGTTTTCTCGCATCGCGTATTTAATCCTGATCGCCATATCGTATGCTCGACCACCGGCGATCCAGACCTTGTCGGTATTATCGACCAGTCGCTCATAATTTACATCCCAAATCCAGGAAACATCCCGTCCATCGGGAATAGCATCATTCAAAAGTAGTAAAACTTTTTTGTTTTTTTCTTTGGAGTTCACTATCAGATCGATCGACTGATTAAATCCAACAGGATTTTTCGACAATTGGATCCAGATTTTTCGCCCCTGATACTCGATAATTTCTTGGCGTCCGAAAGCCGGCAGAAAGTCCTCGATGTCAGCATTAATTTTTTCTGGCTCTATTTGAAAAATTTTTTTCAAGACCAGGGCCACCGCACTCAGATTGTATCGATTGAAAGTGCCAGAGAGGGGACTTACGATATTTTTTGATAGGTCGGTTATTTCTCCTGCATTGCCGCCACAGTGATCGCAGCTGAAAACTCCGATATGAGAATAGGCAATGCAAGAAAATGATAGGGAGGACAAACAGATTGGGCAGTAGGTGGCGTCTGCTTCGATCGAAGTAGTGTCATTTTTTTCAATTTGTTCCTCGCTGATGCCGAAATAATTAACTTTTTGTAATAACTTTTGGCCGAGAAAAAATAGGTTTGGGTCTTGGCCATTTAGAAATATTTGCGGAGCAGGGGAGAGACCGACGATGCTTTTTTCCCATTTATCTCTGATCGCATCGATCTCGCCATAGCGATCTAGCTGATCGCGAAATAAATTCAAGGCCAAGATAGCAGTCGGCTCAAATTGTTTGAGGCACTGTGGCAGAGCGTTTTCGTCAACCTCTAGGATCGCCACATCGGCTTTGATCTGGCCGAAAATATTGGCATTATTTATCAGTGTCGAGGTGATGCCGTTTAGCAGGTTTGCCCCAGTCGTATTCGAAAAGGTCTTATGTCCATTTTTTGTAAGAACATGTGTCAGCAATTTCGCGCAGGTAGTTTTGCCGTTTGTGCCGACAATCAAAATTGTTTTTAAATGCTTATTCTTCTGCAACAGGACATCGACAAAGTTTTTTTCAAGTTTTAGGGCAATATGACCAGGCCAAGTTGCGCCATGGCCGATCTTGAGCGAGCGAATGCCAAAAAGAATGGACTTTGTCAGCGCGACCAGTGCTACCGTTTTGATCCCGTCAGTTGTGGTATTTTTTCGTCTCATCTGCTTTGTATTCTATCTTATTGGTGTGGAAATGAGAAGCAATATGTTACACTTGGCTTCTTTCGGTTCCTACTTTTTTATCTTACTAGCTTAAACACTTATCGGCTTATACTGATCAGAGCCCTGTATTTTAATTTGATTCCTGATATACTACAATACAGATATGTCCAATTACCTAGCCGAACTCAAAGAGCAATATCGCGACAGAGTAAACATCATGTTGTTTATCTCGGCCGCTTTGTTGGCTGTGGCAGATTACATCCTGTGGCATTTTTACTTAGCTGACCCGACTCTTTTCATCTATCTGCCAATCCAGATGTACCCTGTAAAGCTGTTGTTCTTGATTATCCTGATCAATACCCTTTCGGCCACCTTTTCCTATCCAAAAGAGAAGGAAATCTCCTACCTGCTGCACATAGCTAGTATTATCTTGGCCCTGCTTACCTTGGCACTGGAAATATTTTATATTATTCATACATATATCTCATGACACGATCAAAATGGCGTTACCGTCGGCTTTTTGAAATTTTACCGGGCGCTCTGGCCTGGACTTTGATTCTGCTGCCAATTCTCTTGGCCGCTTTTTCCCCGAAGCTGTTCGCAGTTTATATGATCTTTTTTATCTCGTATTGGCTGGTCAAGACCTACACCATGTCCTATCGAATGATCTGGGGTTATCGTAATTATGTCAGAGAAACCTCGACTGATTGGGCGGATAAATTAGCAAAATTGGTTCCCGCTGATGACTGGCGAAAGATCTATCACTTGGTGATTGTGCCGACTTATAAAGAGGACATCTCTATCCTGAGATCATCGATCAAATCAGTCATTGCAAGTCAATTTCCACCAGAAAATATTATTTATGTCCTAGCGACCGAAGAGCGTGATTTTGCTCGGGCCAAGGAATACGGCGAAATCATAGTGAGCGAAAACAAAGATAAATTATTTCATGTCGCTACTTTTATGCACCCCAAGGATATGCCAGGGGAGATCGTCGGCAAGGGCGGTAATATCAATTTCGCGGCTCGCTCGATCTTATCTTTCATCGATGAAAAAAAGATTCCATATGAAAATGTTGTTGTCACCACGATGGATGTTGACCATATTGTCGACAAGAAATATTTTGCCGATCTGACCTTCAAATATGTGACTGACGAAGACCCGATTCATAAGAGTTTCCAACCTTTGCCGATGTTTTTCAATAATATATGGGATGTGCCGACCCTGAACCGCTTGATCGCTATGGGTTCCTCCTTCTGGCAGTTGATTGTCGCCACTCGGCCATCTCGATTGCGCAATTTCTCAGCTCATGCCCAGAGCTTGGCTGCGCTAATTCAAACAGACTTTTGGTCGGCAGAAACTATTGTTGAAGATGGTCATCAGTACTGGCGAAGTTATTTTCGCTTTGATGGTCACTATGAAGTCGTGCCGCTCTATACTCCGATCTATCAGGACGCCGTCTTGGCCGACACGCTAAAGGAAACATTGAGAGAGCAGTATTTGCAAAAACGCCGCTGGAGTTGGGGCGTCTCGGATATTCCGTATGTGATGGAGAAGACTTTCGGCAACAAAAAGATTCCATTTATCGATCGATGGGCCAATGCGCTAATCCTCTGGGATGCTCATCTTTCGTGGTCAACTTCCTCCATTATCTTGGCTTTTTCTTCGTGGCTTCCGCTCCTTTTCAACCAGCAATTCAAGACTGATATTCTCTCCTTCAGTTTTCTCTATGTCTATGTTCGTATGCTCTGGATTGCTTGGGGCGGTATGATCATTACTTTGTGTATCTCAACCTTATTAGCTCCGCCCAAGAGAGGCAAGAAACCCGTCAAAAGAATCATTATGGACTGGATTATGACGCCGATACTGTTGCCAATTTCTAGTATTGTTTTTTCCTCGATCCCAGCTTTGGAATCTCAAACTCGTTTAATGATTGGTAAATATTTAGAAAAGTTTCATGTTACGGCCAAGTCTACACGGCGGTCATGGGCTGCGGAGGAGAAAAATGGTAGATAACAAAGAAAAACGCAACAAGATATTAACTTGGCTTGCTGCTGGTTTGATTTTATTAACAATGTTTCTGATCGCATTCTTCTCATCGAAGGGTGCTTTTGGCGATCCGGGGGATTCGGCGATTGTCGATGAAGTTGCCCACATTCCGGCTGGCTATACCTACGACAAAGATCTTGATTTCCGGCTGAACCCCGAGCATCCACCGCTGGTCAAGGCCTTGGCTGGCTTGCCCTTGGTTTTGAACAAAAGTATCAATGGGCCAGAGTCTGGATGGGCTTGGGGAGCGGCCAATCAGTGGGAAGCTGGCTGGTATATGCTCTACAATGCCGGCAATGATCCCAAACAAATATTGTTTTGGTCTCGTTTGCCGATGATGCTACTGATGGTAGTCTTGGGAATATTTCTTTTCAAGTGGGCCGTCGAGCTTTTTGGCCGCAAGGTTGGTCTGGTAGTTTTATTGTTATTTGCCTTTTACCCAGATGTTATCGCTCATGGCCGATTGGTCACGACTGATATCGCTGCGGCCTTGGCCTATGTCGTCTCGATGTACTATTTCACCAAGGCGCTGGAGAAAAAAACCTGGCAGGCCATACTGATTGCTGCTCTGGCTTTTGGCGTTGGTCAGTGCTTGAAGTTCTCGGCCTTCTTATTGTTTATTGTTTTCGGCTTGTTGGTGTTGGTGCGAGCTGGTATTGATGCCAGAGAAAACAAAAATGGTTACTGGTACAACCTTTGGAAGGGTTTCAAGGTCTATTTTTGGACCTCACTGCTTTCTCTGATTGTGGTTTTGGCAATTTACTTGCCTTTCGTCTGGAAGACACCGGCTGTCATCGAGCACCAGCTGATCAATGTAAATCTGACTGATGATCCCCGCGTAGAACCATTGAAAAATTTCCTCTATCATTTTGAGGGCAATCCATTTTTTCGCGCAGTCGGGCACTATATGTTGGGGATAATATTAGTTATTGGG
>Ga0194063_10001437_pt1 | contig 15493 bp, 23 predicted proteins | sample SepL3720m_MetaG_FD_155459 | JGI IMG/M metagenome (GOLD analysis project Ga0194063, IMG submission 155459) | Anoxic zone freshwater microbial communities from boreal shield lake in IISD Experimental Lakes Area, Ontario, Canada - Sep2016-L373-20m | ecosystem: Environmental > Aquatic > Freshwater... | reverse complement strand
TATATACACCAGCCCGAATATAGCCATTTTGTCTTGCTTGGATGGAGAGTGCAATAATAGGGTTATCTTGCGCTTGTCGATGAATTTCCACCAACTCAAGTTCTGGCTCCGCTATAAGATGAAATGAACCCGAAATAGGAGGTAGTTGTCCGTGATCTCCAACGACAATAATGGGTACCTTGTACGAAAGAAGATGTAACCAAATAGTCTCATCAACCATTGATGCTTCATCAATAATAATAAGATCACGATCAATTTTTTCTTTTTGTATCCACCCAATTATTTCTTCCTTTTCATTCACCATAGGGGAGTAAATAAGCGAGTGAATTGTTCCTACAGAGTCTTCCGAAAGAATTACTTTTGCATCTTTCAACTTGTTGCGAAGTACTCGAGCAGCTTTTCCTGTATAACTCACAAACCCAACTTTCATTCCCTTTCTCAGTTTTGCAATTCTCTTGCGAAGTACGGCTATTAGTGTCGTTTTTCCTGTTCCAGCATATCCTCCAATAGTAATAAAGGATTCAGACTGGGATTTGTCTTTTTTGCACCATGCAACAACCTTATTGAGTACATCTTTTTGTCCAGGGGAGAGAGCGATCATAAAGACACCAATGATACTATTTTCTAAGTTTTTTTAATAGCGATTGATAGCCGCCACAGCCATTATAGAGCCAATGTGCTACACGAGTAACTGTAGTAGTAGAAGTTCCTACTATTTTTGCAATTTCAAGATAGGGAAGGCCCTCATCTAATAACTTAACAATAGTAATTCTATTTGCAAACTCTTCAATTTCAGCAGGCGTAAGCATATCTCTCAAAAGAGCAGACACCTCCTCTTCTGACTTCAGAGAGGTAAGAGCTTTTACAAGAAGTTTTTCACGGTCATTTTTGGGTTTGTATATTTCTTTTTTTTGGAACTTAGTTGAAGCTGCCTTTCGTATGTTTGCCATAGATAGAGTATAACACTACTTGACAAAAGTATATCAACGTGTTAACATACTAACATGTTAATTATGTGTTCTTTTCTCCTTCATCACACCCTGCATATTTAGGCGGGATACTCCTTTATTTATTTGATTCAATTGTATTCCCGCCTCACAGTCGGAGTTTATCCGCATACAAACCCTTTATATATTTACTGTTATATTTATGAAAAATATTCTAATTGACTGCACACTTACAGGAGGAAGAGGTCCGGCAAAGAAAGCAGCTGAGTTTATCTGGGAGTGCCAAAGACTAAACATTCCCTATAAATTAGTAGCCGATGAACGCTTAGTGGGGATATTAAGTGATTTTGCTATTAAGCCTGATTATATTATCCCTATCAATTTTTCTTCAACCAATGAAGAAATATATGATCTTTTTGATAAGCAATTAAGGCTTATTTCATATGATGTATTGGTTAAGTTTGGGGCACGAACTCCGGGACCCTATGTTGCAAGAAGAATGGGAAAACCATACATCATAGTTGATGGGGGGCTTCCTGATAAATATGAAGCGTATCCAAGTCTATATGATAAAAAAACATATCAGGATGCAAAAGTATTTATCTTAACCTCAAACTTCCCTTGGGTACCTACGCCACCTCTATTTTTAAAGAATGTTTATGTCGCCTATTTTCCCCTATCTCAAAAAACGAGAGGATCCATAAAAGAAATGAAAGCTAAATCAAGGCGAAACTTAATAGATATTTATGGTGGATATTTTTCGGCTTTTTCAAAAAAACCAGAATTCATCATAAATCTATCAATGACGGGCGATTATGTCGATGAGAAAAGTAGGGTGACGTATGGCGCATGGTTAAAAACAAAGGAATACGATCAGTGCGTCGGATTTGTTCGGAGGCTTATCACCGATTTGGGAATGACAGGGAAAAGTATAGAGATAATTACCGATTCAAAAGTAAGTCAAGTCGCAACAGATATCCTTACCCGCTATAAAAATATATCTGTCGTTACTTGGAAAGAAAAATGGAATTATGAAGCAGAAATAGCATTGGAAAGAATTGCAGATACAACAATTAGTCGAGCTGCAAACTACCAGCCATTTGGGTTTGCTTTTGGCAGAGGCAATAGTGTGACAACTGTAGTTCCTTCGGACGGATATATGAATGAGGATGCCGCAGCAATTCAAGCTCAAGGGTTACAGCTCACCGAGAATATTCCTTATGACGATGAGCAATATGGAGAACGTCTGCTTGTGTTTATCAAAGACAAAGATAAACAGAAGGCAATTTCAAACAATCAGATAGATAATTTTAAAACATTCGGGAGAGTTAATAACTCTCTCACAGTCCTATTTAATACTATAAATTCACTTTAACACCTATGTCAGAAATACCAGTTAATAAACAAATAATGAGACCCCGTCTTGATGTTATTGCACAGGAGTACGATTCTCAAAGAGAATACAATAATCCCTTTAGACTAATGAATAATGTGTTTGATGGATATAAAAATGGTCCAGTTGTACTTGCTCTTGGAGCTGTTGGAGGAAATGGAGCTTCTACGAAAGCAGAAGGGATACTTGAGCAGTTTGCGATAGATAGAGTGCCATTTAAGGTGGCTGCGATGCGTAAATATATTGAGTCAAATCCTCTAGTTGCAGAATACCTAAAGCAAAAAGGAATTCAAACAACCCTCATAGAAGATGGGGAAGGAATGAACCAATTATATAAAGATACAGAAACGGCAATCTCAAAAATCGCTCAAAAGCAACCGATTAGCGGGATATTAAGCCTTGGTCCACGCACCTATTATCCAGAAGCAGCAAGAAGGCTTGGAGTAAAAGCAATGATGATAGATGGAGCAGTGCCAGACAAATGGGAGGACTCAATTGATTCTCAGACAGGATATCCAAATACAGCTTATGCTGAAAAGGCTTATCGATATACAACGTATGCAACAACCTGCGGTTTTACAGGGTGGACTCCACCAATAGGCTCCTATCCAGAGGGGATGGATTTAAAAGTTGTACAGCAACCCTTTTCAGATAATAAAAATAAGTTTATGAGTAGTATACGAAAAATGTTTCCGAAGCAAGCACGTGAAGTGCTCCTGCAAAGAAATACAATATCTGGATTAGACGCTGACAGTCTCATCGTAGTTCCCACAATGGATCAGGTATATCTCAACCCTCAAGCGTTGGTTGCAAATGGGGGATTTATGACTCCTGATCAATTTGGACAAGCTTATGCGTTTATGGCAGAAACAATTGTTACTGCGGCGGAAATAGGAAAACAATTAGGGAAAAAGACAGCAATATACTTAAGACCCGGAGTAATTCAAAACACTATGTCAGAGGTAATTAAACAGTTTGGGAAAGATTTAACTATTCTTTCTCCTCAAAATGAAATAGTTTCCAATGTTGATTGGCTTTTATTAAGAAAAGCTGGTGTAACTATTGGAAGAGCTCCCCTTTGTGTAAGCACTGCTGAAGCCCTTGGTATGGATGATTATCAGATTACCGCAGCAGTTCCTGGGGTCACAAGTGACGGAACATCATATATGACTGAGAATGAAGGACTACAAGTGCTTAATAGAAAAGGAGTAAGTAGAGTTATTTTTCCCGGAAATCCACTACTCCCTGCGATGGAAGAAGTGATGAAAGTAAAAGGGCTATAAAAAAATAATAAGTAGTAGTATTACTAATACTAAATAGGTATACAATTATTCCCTACCATTTAATGTGTTGTCTCAGGAAGAGCAAAAAATCATAGAGAGAAAAGGGACTGAACCACCTTTTACTGGAGAATATGACGATTTCTATAAACCAGGAGTCCTTATATGTGGAATCCCAAACAAACCAACATGAATGTAATGGGAATATTATATCTTTCTACTATCGTATGCCCAGTGTAATAAAGCCTGTCGTTGCTTCGGGCGGCAGGCAAGATCCCTAGGAGGACAATTTTTCTGTATTTGGGAAATATGTCGTTTCATTGCTCCCCATCTTTTTATCTGTCTTTCGTCATCAATTTGACGTCTGCCTCGATAATATCTGCAGTACCATTGAAACCAACCTCTTGGGTCATTTTTGTTAATCCAGTCATTATCCTTCCATACAGATAAAGGTTGACTCGCATCAACCTTAAAATAGTTAAGAGATGGGTCATGAATATCCTTTGATAACTTTGCATTATTAAACCATTCTGGTGGAAACTCATCTGTACAATCTCTCATATAGACCCCTCCAAATACACCCAACTCAAGCATTTCTTTTGGTGAGAGTTCTGGTTTAAAATCTGGATCAAAATGTTTACCCTCAAGTTCGGTGAGATAATACAAATATCCCTTCTGCATTTTATCGTTTACTACTATCTTTTTATGCTCCATATCATCTCTTCGGGGGTAAGGGAAAAAATATACTTGTTTTTTCTTTGTACTCCTCAAAATCAGGACGCCCGAGATATTTTTTTTCCAACAAAGGAATACCTGAAACAAACAATATGAGAATAGTAATCGTAAGTGGGCCGACTATCGTCAAATATCCAAACGGTACTGAAAGTGCAATTATAAATATTCCCCACCATTGGGTTACCTCGCCAAAATAATTTGGATGACGTGAATATTTCCATAAGCCCCGATCCATAATTCTCCCTTTATTGTTGGGGTTGGAAACAAACTGTTTAAGTTGAGCATCTCCCACACTTTCAAAATAGAATCCAAAGATCCACAGAATCACTCCTAATACATCGAATAATCCAATACCCAAAATGTTTGATTTGTTGATATAAATCAAAGGGATTGCAATCAAAAACATCAATATTCCTTGAAGTATATATACTTGAAGAAAACTTCTCAGATAAAAATATTTCCATTCTTTTCTCCAAGCTTGATACCTATAATCTTCTGGCTTTCCCTTGTTTCTTAAGTAAATATGCCAGGCTAATCTCATCCCCCAAATAGTTACTAGAATCGCAGCAACGAATCCTCGCTCCGAAAAACCAGACAGAAATAGTGAAGCCCATGCACTATTTATAAAACCAAGCCCCCAGGCAATATCAGCAACATCATTCCTCTTGAAAATGATCGAAATAATAAACCATGAGAACATGTGAAGAAAGATAAGTCCTCCTATGAGGATGAATAAATTCATATACCCAATTTTTTTGCTAAAAAGAAACTCGTAACCGAAACACTTGCCGAAAGTGTCATTCCCCAAATGAGATCTACTACAGTTACTAGGAGGGGCCAGTTTTTGATAGTAGCCAGGTTGGTAAGATCATAGGTCGAATATGTCATAAGTCCGAATAAGATTCCTAACCAGAGTGCGTGAGTCCAACTATTTTTTTCAAGGGCAGGAGAAATAACAAAAACTACGAGTCCACCTATAAATAATAAATAAAATAAAAGTGCAGCTGGCCAGTTTACATTGGGCGTCATTAAATAGCCCAAATGTTTGCTATAAAAATTTTTCGCAACGACCCCAAGCCATACCATATCAATGCCGAAAAATATAGGAAGGGTTAATAAATATAGTTTTATAAACATAATTATTTTAATAAATAACCTCCATCGACAACAATTTGTGTGCCGGTCATATAAGAGGACATATCAGAAGCTAAGAATAAGGCTACTTTTCCTATATCATCAGGAACGCCCATTCTTCCCATAGGCACTTCCATTTTAGGGGGCTCTGGATTTCGTTCAACGGCCACATCTTTTCCCCCAGATTGCATTACTGCTACTCCATGAGTCATAACTCCTCCGGGAGCAATTGCATTTACCCAGATTTTGTCTTTTGCCAACTCTAACGCTGCATTTTTTGTGAATCCCCATACACCATGTTTTGAAGCATCATATGCTGCAAGACCTGCCATTGACGGATGGAGCGCATCGATTGATGTTACGTTTATTATTTTTCCTCCGCGTCCTTGCTTCTTCATATATTCAGATCCATATTTCATAGTAAGAAAAACTCCTCGCAAATTTATTGAAATTATTTTATCAAACTGTTCACTAGTCAAATCTGCAAGGAGAGCAAATGGAAATACTCCTGCATTATTTACCAAAATATCCAACCCTCCAAATACAGACACTGCCTCAGTAATCAGATTTTTTACCTCTTCTTCATTTGATACATCTGCTTTTATTGCTTTTACTTTAAATCCTTTCTGAGTGAGTTCTTCAATTGCCTTTGTAGCCTCTTCAACATTTCTGTTTGCAACTACTACCTGTGCACCCGCTTCTGCTAAACGAGACGTGATGCCAAATCCAATTCCCACCGTTCCTCCAGTAACAATAATTATTTTTCCTGTTAAATCAAGCAATTTATCATTAGATATGAGATTCATAGTGAATAATTAAAATAATAATACTTTCATTGTATTAGATAAAGCGGTTTAATATCAAGTTAAGCTTTCCTTCAGAAATGAAATATATGCCTATATTAGTATTTAGCGTCCTAAGCTCACCCGCTTGGACGTTTCATATATACTATTTAAATATGAACTATAGAATATTGGGTAAAACGGGATATAAGGTTTCAGAAATTGGATATGGAGCATGGTCACTTGGAGCTGACTGGGGGGATGTAAGTGAAGAACAGGCACTTTCTACTCTTGGCTCACTCCCAAAAGCCGGGATTACATTTATTGACACTGCTGATGTTTATGGAGATGGGAGAAGTGAAAAAATAATCTCACAATTTTTAGATACTGCGAAGGAACGATTTATAGTTGCAACGAAAGCGGGAAGAAGGCTTAATCCCCATATTGTAAGTGGTTACACAAAGAAGAATTTAACCACATTTGTTGAGAGAAGTATTACAAATCTTAAAACCGAATGTCTAGACCTATTACAACTTCATTGTCCCCCAACACAAATATATTATATGCCAGAAGTATTTTCTGTATTAGACGGCTTAGTAAGGGAAGGAAAAATAAAATATTATGGTGTGAGCGTTGAAAAAGTTGAAGAGGCAATGAAGGCGATTGAATTTCCCAATGTTTCTACGGTACAAATAATATTTAATATATTCAGACAACGACCAATGGAGTTATTTTTTAGGGAAGCTCAGAGGCGTAACATAGGAGTTATTGTGCGTGTACCTCTTGCAAGTGGATTGTTAACAGGTAAATTTAATAGCGACTCATTCTTTGCAAAAAATGATCATCGTACATACAATAGAAAAGGAGAATCGTTCGATGTAGGAGAAACTTTTTCAGGTGTTGATTTTGAAACGGGTCTTAAAGCAGTTGGAGAACTAAAAAAAATTATACCGGAAGGATTTACTATGCCTCAGTTTGCCCTTAAATGGATACTTATGCAACCAGCAGTTTCAACAGTGATAGCAGGTGGGAAAACACCAGAGCAGGTTCTAGAAAATTGCAAAGCAAGCAAACTTCCAAACATAAATACCAAAATACTAAAAAACATAGAGACTATATACAACTCATTTATTAAACCACAGGTTCATTATCGTTGGTAAAAACTTATATGAAAACTAAAAAATTTACTATCCTTCATTCAAACGATATGCATGGAGATTTTTTAGCTGAGATTAAAGAGGGAAGGAAAGAATTAGTTGGGGGAATTGCTCTTCTTTCCGGATATATAAACAAGGTACGTAAAGAAGAAGAGAATGTATTATATGTTATTGCCGGAGATATGCTCCAAGGGTCCCTTATTGACTCTGAATGGAAGGGTTTATCTACGATAGAAATCATGAACTGGCTCGCGCCAGATGTAGTAACACTCGGAAATCATGAGATTGATTATGGACTACCGCATCTTTTGTTTTTAGAGAAAATCGCCAACTTTCCCATAGTTAACGCCAATCTCTATATTCGAAAAAATAATAAGAGACTCATGCAACCATATACAATATTAAAAAAAGCAGGATTAGATATATTATTTACGGGGGTGCTTACTGAAAAAGTCATGGACGCTCTTAAACAGGATTCTCTTATCGGCAGCTTTGTTAATCTATCAGAAGCAAGTAAGGAAGTAGGGAAGATTTGCAATACATACAAAAATGATGATATTGATCTCACTATAATCCTTACACATATCGGCTATGAATCAGATTTTAAATTGGCAAAGCTTATGAAGCCAGAGTGGGGAGTAGATATGATCATTGGCGGTCACTCTCACACTATTTTAGAAAAACCTGCAAGAGTAAATAATATACTTATCGCTCAGGCAGGAGTAGGGACAGATCAGATTGGTAGGTTTGATATTACAGTTGACGACGATACGAACAGTATCATTGCCTATAAATGGCGTCTTATTCAAATTGATGAATCGATCGCTAAACCAGATAAAAAATTGGAAGCCTATATTGACTCCTTTAAAAATGAAGTGGATAGAAAATATAATACCCTCATCTGCAAATTAGGTATTGAACTAATACATCCTCAAAGAGAGGTAGAAACAAGTCTTGGTAATTTTACCGCCGATGCCTTTGCGCGAAGGGCAGAATGCGATGTTGCTTTTGTTGGTAGTGGTTCAATACGAGTAAAAAAAATAGGTCAGGCAGTTACACTCAAGGACTTTCTTTCTTGTTTTCCTTATGATGATATATTAACTAGGTTTTATATAAATGGAAAACAACTAAAAAAAATATTTTCTCACATAATGAGGATTGAAAATAGAGATGGAGAAGGGGAGTGTTATCAAGTAAATACAAAAGTAAAAGCAACATACTCAGACAAGAATAAAAAACTAGTATCTCTTCTCATAGGAGGAAAACCTACTTCAGACACACAAGAATACTCAATAAGCATTCAGAGTTTTCATGTTTCAAATTCTCAGAGGTATCTTAATATCACAACCGAAGAATTGTATTCATCAGGAAAAGCAAAAGTAATAACCACATCTATTCAGGAGGTATTAGAAGAATACTTTAGGAACAATAATAATGGAACCGCGGTAGTTGAAGGAAGGTTAAATTATATTTAAATGCTAGGTTATAAAAAAGCCATGGTTTGCGGACCATGGCTTTAATATTATTTATTAACTTACTCTTTATCGTGACCGGTTTTGTTTGATCTTGCAACTGTCCTCACTTCTTGTCCATGATTTGAAGCTCTCTCCTCATGTCGAGATTCTTTTAGTTCAAGTACTTCCTCACTTTCATTTTCCTCATGATGAGGTGCTGGTGAAATTGAAGGAACTGGTGTTACTGATGGAACTGGACTAGGACTAATTGAAGGATCTGGTCTTGGAGTTGCTGTTGGAGCAACCGTGGGTGCAATCGTTGGGATTGGTGTCGCTGTTGGTGCATGATAAATGTATGGTGTCATTCTTGCTATGTCCGCTGCATGTGTTGGCATAGCCATGAATAATGCCGTCATATCTGTACCACAAACGAACACGTTGCCTCCTGGATGTACTCCAGCAACTGTGAGCGGAGCTACATCATATTGAATACCTGAAATTGTAATAATACAAGGAGTAGATGCTTCAACGCTTTTTGCGGTTGTAACAAACTTCGTAAGTCCAGTACTTGTGATAATAACAGAGACAATGCCGACGAGCATCTTTTTATATAAGCCTGCAGTGTATATTTTCATAGAATATAAAAATAGAAATAAATTTATAAATAATATAAAAACTATTAACAATTCCCATACTACAAGATGGGAGGTTAAGAGGAGATTAAGGGAGATTTTGATTTTTAATTAATAATTATTGTATTATTATTCTATGTTTAAAGAATATGATGCATTTATTCATAAACAATTACGAGAAGAAGGTGGTAAGAATTGGGAAATAATACTAGAGAAGCATAAAAGATATATTATGTTCATTCAACATGAAAGACTTATTCATTTATTAGTTACAGTATTTGTAGGAACAATAATGTCCTTTGGTTCTTTTATTACCATAGTTACGCAAAAAACAGAGCTTCTTCTATTTTGTATTCCTCTTCTTATACTTTTTATTGCCTATTTGTTACATTACAGATTTTTGGAAAATACAACTCAAAGCTGGTATAGAATAGAAGATACACTAAGATCGAGGTTTTAAAAAACCTTCAAATAGGGCAGCTTTACAATAATTAATTAGTGGTGTAACCTTAGTCTTACATGTTCAAAAAATTTACAGTTAGGGAGATATCTATAGCAGCGGGGCTTTCAGCTCTTTCTATTGTCACTCAACTCATACATATTGGATACCAATCACCTCAATGGGGGATGTGGATTGATATTGTAGCAGTGAGCTGGTTTATCGCCTATTTTCTTTTTGGTTTACAGCTTTCTCTTCTGGTTTCTGTAGTAGGGGCCATCATGATTACTGTTTTTGCCCCAGAAACGTGGCTTGGAGCGGGAATGAAGTGGGTCGCTTCAGTTCCCATAATACTTTCATTTTGGCTGACGGCATTCCTCATGAAAAAAACTTTTCATCAATATAAAAAAATTCTTTTTATACTAATCCCCCTCGCTATTGGAATCGGGGTTCGTTGTTTGTTGATTATCCCCATTAACTATTATTTTGCTATCCCTCTCTGGACGGGCATGACAACAGCTAAAGCCATAGAAACAATTCCATGGTATATAATCACTCTGTTTAATTTCGTGCAAGGAATATTAGATGTATCGCTTGCATGGATAATTGTATACAGATTCAAACTTAATAGATTTATAAAAAAATAAGCTCTCGCCATGAAAGGAATTGTATTTGAGAATGTTTCGTTCCAATATTCACAAGGAACTAAAGAAATAGACTCTGTAAGTATTTCTATTCCAAAAGGTTCATTCTGTGGAATTACAGGAGTAAACGGGTCTGGCAAAACAACATTGAGTCTCATGATGAATGGTCTTATTCCTCATCACGTGGAAGGAGTATTCTCTGGAAATATATGTGTCGATGAAGTAAATACACGCTCAAAACCTGTTTCATTCTTTTCAAGAAAAGTAGGGATGGTCTTTCAAAATCCCGATTTTATGATATTTAACCTTACCGTAGAGGAGGAAATAGCTTTTGGACTCTCAAATTTAGGAATGGATAAAATAGCTGAAAGAACAGCACGGGCGTTATCACTTGTAGGACTAGAGGGATTTGAAAAACGAGATCCCCATACATTATCCTTTGGACAAAAACAAAAACTTTGCCTTGCAGTGGTTCTTGCAATGGAAACCGATTACATCATCCTTGATGAGCCAAGCGCAATGCTTGATTACAAAAGCTCTATTCATCTCTACACCATTCTTGCAGACCTTCACAAAAAGGGAAAAACAATAATTATTGTTGAGCATGATACAGACTACTTATATTCATTTACTAGTCAAATCATTGTACTTAATAAAGGTAAGATAGAACTAGAAGGGGATACTGAAACTGTTTTTGAAAATAAAGCTTTACTGAAGCAACTTGGAATCAAAATCCCTAGGAAAATATGAAAAAATTTAATACTTTATTTATTCTCCTTGTTATTTTAGGAATAAATGTAGCTGCTCTCGCTATAAAAGATCTTTTTCTTGTTGTTCTCCTCTTTCTAGGTGTTTGCATTTTAAGTATGACCCTCACCTCTCCTCGACAAACAGTAGGCAGATTGAAGATATTTATTGGGATTGCACTTTCTATTTTACTTTTTCAACTTGTCTTTGTTCGTTCAATGTCATTTGCGCAAATCATAGTACAAACAGTTCGTGTGGCAATGCAATTATTTATAGTAAGTGAAGTGGTGAGAGTGGGTATTCAGTACATTTCTCCCGCTGCTCTTATTTCTCTATTTTCTTTTCTCCCTAAACAATTCCAGTTATTGATAGCTATGACATTCTATTTTATCCCCTTATCAATGGAGGAGTACGGAATAATAAAACATGCTCAAATATCGAGGGGACTGGGTAATTCTATAAAAGGAAAGATGATTGCCCCTTTTGCATTTGTTATCCCTTTACTTCATAGAGTGTTTCAACGGTCAGAAATAATGACCTACTCTATACTATCGCGGGGCTGGAAGGAGGAGTAAGTGGAAGAACCAATCCTTGTTTTTCTCGCATCATTGCAAGCTCATATTGACTCATCTCAACTTGAGATAGTTCTCTTTTTTCGGATAGGGCAACTAAATATTTTTTCACATAGTGGTCATGATGTTGTTGCCAATTAAATTTATCTGTGTCGGGAATTGTTTTTTGAACGATCTCCGTCCGATTAACAGCGTATTCATTATCTATTGTTTGATGTTTTTGTTGAAAGCCCATTTATTTATTAAATATATCTAAATGCCTCTGTATATCTAGTGAAATCTGCTCGATTGATTGTTCTCCATTTATTTCTATGAGAATTTTATCTTCTTTCATCAATTTCAATATTGGAGCAGTGTGGGAATGAAATTCATTCAATCTTTTTTTTATTGCCTCAGGCTCATCATCCACTCTTTTTTTAAGCTCTCCACCACATTCGCATATGGTTCTCTCAGGTTCTAAGAAAAGGCTATAACTCTTTTTACATACAGCACAGACTCTTCTTCCGCCGAGGCGTTTTACAGCCTCTTCATCTGAAATATAGATATATATTCCCGCATCAAGTTTAATCTGTTTTTCTGAAAGATACTCCTTAAGGGAAATATATTGATCAACAGAGCGGGGAAATCCATCAAAAAGATATCCTTGAGCACTTGGCTTGCTCTCAATCGCATCGCATACAAGATCCATCACTATTCCATCGGGGATGAGGATGCCCTCTTGATTCACGAGATGATTAAGGATATTTGCTTTTTTATCTTGTAGAAGCGTCTGTTGGCGAATCATTGCTCCGGCTTCAATATATGTCAATCCATTTCGTTTTAGTATTATTTGAGCTTGTGTTCCTTTTCCACATCCTTGAGGTCCAATAAGAATGATATTTATCATAGTAGTATCAACTTTATTTCCAATTAAGATAAGTAACAGTTAGCTGCAAAATTGTAGCAAACGATACCCACAGTAAATAGGGAATTTGTATATAAGAGATCCATCGAGCATAGGGATAAATAGATATCATCGCCCAAATGAGAGTAATAAGAATTAGAAGAATATCTACTGCCGCCAATATATTATTCTTTAGGCCAAATTGGAAATAGGTAAAGGTAAAGTTGCCGAGAAGATTGAGAATAAAGGGGAGGAGAATAATAAACTCAATCTTTTTTTGAAACGCCATCTGAAATACTCTTCCAAAAGAAATAGCTATAAGTATATAAAGCACTGTCCACACAGGTCCAAAGAGCCAAGAAGGGGGAGACCAAGAGGGCTTTGCGAGACGAGAGTACCAAGAATATGCATTGTTCATATATATTAGTATACTCCCGTTCATTAGCAACTAACAATAAGCCACCCCATTAAAGGAAGCTTTATTTATTTAATTAATAATTATAAATTTGAAAGAATCCCCAGTAATCCATGAAATAGGGCGATAGTCAGAGAAATGATAGCCATTCTCTTATGCCATTTAAACGGAACAGAATGATTTCCTTGAGCATTAGAAAAACTAATGTAGGCGGTAAATAAAAAACAGAGGAGAGTAACAACTCCTCCCCACATAATGAGAGGTTTGCCAAGGATTAATGTATAAGCAATAGATCTGAACATATGTATAATAACCAATTATTAATAATTCCCCCTGTAATAAGACTACTACAAATCTATTTATTTAGTTGAAATACCAAGGATCTTATACAATCCACAGAATCCTATTACTCCAGTTATAAGCGCTGCAACTCCTACAACTATAGCTACGATTTGAGCAACTCCAGTCAGACTCAAAGCGGCTAATCCTAGTAAAATGATTCCAAGAATAATACGAATAGAACGATCTATTTTTCCCTCATTTGGCTTAGGCATAGATGAATATATATTTTTAATACTCTAAGTATAGAGAATATTTTTAACAATCAATTGACAAAGCTATTTTACTATATTAAACTTACATATAGCAAATATAAATATATGAGATCAAATTGTTCACAAGTAGTAGTGGAAAATTTCTTTGAGCCAGGCATTCTATATTTATTAATAAAAAAGCCTAGTTATGGGTATGAGCTGCAAAAAGCATTAAGGACCGACTGTATTTGTGAAGTTAATATTGGGAATCTTTACCGCTGTTTATCTCGTATGCAAAAGCAAGGATTTGTTACTCGCGAATCGATAAAAGGAACGATAGGGCCAAAACGATATAGCTATACGATTACCAAAGAAGGAAAAATGCACCTTGCCGCTTGGATTGAATCATTAATAAAACAAAAAAAAGTTATCAATTCACTCATTAACAATTACCAAAAAATAATATGAAAACAGTAAAGGTCTTTTCAACACCAACTTGTCCCTATTGCCATATGGCAAAAGATTATTTAAAAGATAAGAAAGTAGTATATGAAGATATTGATGTTTCGAAAGATCAAAACCAGGCGCGAGCAATGGTTGAGAGATCTGGAGAGATGGGAGTTCCACAGCTATGGATCGGCGATCAAATCGTTATAGGTTTCAACAAGCCGGTAATAGATCAATTACTTGGGATATAACTTTGATTGGGAGTAATCAAATATTGAAGAATTCAAAAATATCAAGTATTCCATTTTCATCGACAGATTTTCCAACGGTATGATGGTCTTCACCTTTAGATTGAATGAGCGATTTAAGCTCTTTACTTCCATTTTCCAATGTAGCAACATAGTTGCAGGATTCCATAAATTGCCAATCACTCGTGCTGTCGCCAATCCCTAGTAATTCGTCTGGCTTTATTTGATAATTTGAAGCAATTTCTAATGCAGCTTGTTTTTTTGAGATTCCCTTGGCTGTAATTATTGCAAATAAATGGGGGAGAGCAATTGGGTGAATTCCCCAGCTCAACGTCAATTTATCCTTAAAGGGCTCAAACATCTTAGTTAGTCTTTCTTTATCTTCTTCATTGTTAGCTATAGGCATAATTTTTACAATATCTTGATTTTTTGATTCCTCAACTAAAGAAGTTGAATATTTTGGATCCTTTTGCAAAATATGAGTGTGAACTTTTGTTAGATCATTTTTCTGATTATTTTGAAGGAAATAGTCTTCAGGAGTATAAAATTCTGTATAAATGCCGTTATCTAAATAACATGAAAGCACTTTCTCTGCTATATCCTTTTCAATTACATGCTTTTTTAAAATAATAGCATCTATCGGATCTATTATTACTCCACCACCATTTGTGATATGGAGATTATTTAACTCCGCATCATTAATTATTGTTTGAATGGAATAGTGAGGCTTAGCAGTGCAAAGCGAAATGATTATTCCCTTTGCTCTCACTTCCTTTAATTTCTGAATGACCAATGGGTGAGGATTGGGTGAATTAAATCCTATCTTTTCACCTATAATTACCCCATCAATATCAAGAATAATTCCCTTTATCATGTATAAAGTATATCAAGGTGAGCCTTTCTTGGATATTATAAAAAGAGAAATTATCTCACCAATATGATAATGTCATACTTACCACGACGAAAATGTCACCCCACCTGGGGGTAAGTAAAAAGATATGATGGGGTTTCCCCTCTATCAATTTATCTTTCCCCAACTATGAAGGAGCGA
>Ga0194063_10001436_pt1 | contig 15497 bp, 14 predicted proteins | sample SepL3720m_MetaG_FD_155459 | JGI IMG/M metagenome (GOLD analysis project Ga0194063, IMG submission 155459) | Anoxic zone freshwater microbial communities from boreal shield lake in IISD Experimental Lakes Area, Ontario, Canada - Sep2016-L373-20m | ecosystem: Environmental > Aquatic > Freshwater... | reverse complement strand
ATGTAATATCTGTGGCCACGTTCCTTCACCGGTGAAGCGGGGGTATGCGTTTTCGGGCTCGCACAAGATATTGCACGGGGTGCGGCTTCGGGTTCAGGTGTGTAGTAGTAGCCCATGGTTACCGAGTCATTTCATTTGCAGAATATGGCGCCTTGACCCTGAGTCCCCTGTGGTTAACACAACGAAAGAGCCACACGACTCGCCCCACAATATTTCGCTGCGGCAAAACACCCCATTGTCGACTATCCAGGCCAACCATCTCATTGTCGCCAAGCGCAAAATACTCCGCTGCATCCAGGCACCGTGCTCCTCCTTCACGGGAAACAACCAACTTTTCGCCACCATCACCCGTCCCAGCCTGACGCTCACCATTAACAACAACGTTAGACACTCCAATCGCTACAAAGTCACCAGGCACTCCAGTAATGCGTGCAAGATAGTAGCGTTTTTTGGCCACCCCTGAAACAGCATCCGACTTAAATAGCACGACCTCGCCGCGTACAGGATCACGAATCATGAAACTCACCTTCTCCACGAACACATAATCGCCAGGCAGTATGGTTGGCGACATGCTCATCGACGTCATCCCGTATCCCCTTATTATGAACACGACGATCAAACATGATAACACTAACAGAATGAAGCCATATACGATAAGTGATCGACGGGCGTCGTTTTTACAGCACATAGCCACAGTCTTTCACGATAGTTGCCCCGCCATGCCAATTCAATCCGGGGTCATCAATCACATTTCCATCATCATCTTCAATGATGAAGGAACAATACCATGTAATACGAACCTTGCACCCGTTGAGACGACAAAGATCACGTATGCATTTTGGTTTCCCCGGTGCGGAACAACCTGCATCAAACTCAACGACCTCTACAGCACCGTGATTAGATGACGTGCAAGGTGTCGAAGGTTTATGTTGCCACTGTTGATAGATGCAGGTGCACTTCGTGGTTGGAATATTGGCTGTTACGCAACACACATCATTTACTGGTTGTTTTCCGAGAGGATCAATCAGAGTCAATGAGTTGTTCAGAAGGAAAGCGTATAAGTGCCACCCTCCCACCCCTTCAGAAATGGCTATATAGTCTTTCAGATCCGCACTGTAGAAGCGGGTTCGGGTATGCCCCCCTCTGATGTGTCTGAGCGATAAGCGGTGGCCTTTCTCTGCAATCGGATCGCGATGCACCCACCGTGCGTATTCCGATCAAATCGGCCACTCATTCCGATTTTGGCCGGACACTGATTCCGGTCTCGTCGGACACTTATCGGAGCGAAGCGACGCTGGATATGTGAACTTGTAGCATATTGATCCCGATGTGAGTCAAGGTTGGGTTATTTTCTGACCCAGTCGGAGTCCCGTATTCGGGACGACGCTTTCTCCTTTCTTCTCCTCCCAATCCCCTTTTGGGGGTCCTGTTTAAGCCTGCCCCGCAGGGGGCAGGGATCCTAGTTTTTTTGGGTAGTTTTACCAGCCCGGTGCTTGCGCATGGAGTCCCCGTCGAGGTCAATGCGGTGGGATCCGTGGATGAGCCGGTCGAGGATGGCGTCGGCCACGGTGGCATCGCCGATCAACTCATGCCAGCGGTCCACAGGGAACTGGCTGGTGATGAGGGTGGCGGCGCGGCTCTGGCGGTCATCGAGGATCTCCAGGAAGTCGCGGTACTGGGGCGGGGTGGCCTTTTCCAGCCCCCAGTCATCAATGACCAGCAACTGGGTTTTGGCCAGCTTCTTGAGCAGGGCTGGAAGGCTGCCGTCGGCCTGGCACGCACTGAGTTCCCGGAACAGCTTGGGGGCATAGTAGTAGAGCGTCCTGTAGCCATCCCGGCAGGCCTTCTGGGCCAGGGCGCAAGCGAGATAGGACTTGCCTACGCCGGTGGGGCCGGTGATGAGGCAGTTCTGGGCGTGCTGGATCCAGTCGCCGCTGGCGAGGTGATCCATGATGTTGCGATGGAGCCCCCGCTTCGGGCGATAGTCGACATCCTCCAGGCACGCCGGCTGGCGGAGCTTGGCGAACTTCAGGCGCGTGGAAAACGCCCGGTTTTCCTTCCAGAGCCACTGTCGCTCGACCAGCATGGCCAGGCGGTCCTCGAAACTCATATCCCCCATGGCGGCGCTCCTGCGCTGTTCTTCCAGGGCTTCCACCATCCCCTGGAGCTTCATGGCCTGCATTTTCTGAATCGTTGGTTCGTAAAGCATAAATCCTCCGTTATTGGTAATACTCCGCGCCCCGGACGTTATCGTGCCCCGCCACGGGACACGGCGCCGGGTCGCCGGGGAGCGGCACGCGATCCCGCCCGTTGTTGAGCATGTTCTCGATGCGTTTGTAACTGGCAATGTTCAACTTCAGGGCCTTCACGCAGGCCCGCTCCAGCCGGTCATTCCCGAACCGCTTTCCCAGCCGGATCACGCCCATACAGGGACGGTAACCGTGTTCCACCAGCGGGCGGCCCGCCATGATCTGCGTCACCACTTCCGCGCAAGCCGGGCCGATGGTGCCCGCCCAGGAAATGATCCGCTGGGGAGTCCACTCCATGAGATGCTGGTGTGCTGGGGGACGGTGCTCAAGCAGGGTCGTGTGATGGCCTTTCTGGTGGCTGCGCACATGGACCGCCACCCGCTTGCCCCGGTGAAACAACTCAACTCCATCACGTGTGATGCGGGCCGTCAGCCGCTGTTTGATCAAACCATAGGGGGCGCTGTAGTAGTGGCCGTCCACCTCGACGTGATAGTCGATACTCACGGCAACCTGCTTCCATTCCGAGAACTCGTACCGTCGTTCCGGAAGCGGCTTGAGCACAGGCCGCTCCAACCGCTCCAGCACCTCCTTGCGACAACCGGGCAACTTCTTGAAGGGCTTCGCGTTCATCCAGCCCAGCAGGCGCCGGACGGCTTCGTTGGCCTCCGCGATGGAGAAGAAGGTGTGATGACGCAACCGGGCCAGGATCCACCGCTCGGCGATCAGCACCCCGCCTTCCACCTTCGCCTTGTCCTTCGGCCTGCGCGTGCGGGCCGGAACCACGGCGAACCCGTAGTGTTCAGCCATCTCCTGGTAGGTCAGGTTGATGTCCGGATCGTACCAGCAAGGGCTCTTCACCGCCGTTTTCGTGTTGTCGGGAACCGCCACCACCGGCACGCCTTTGATATCCTCCAGGGCGTGGACCTGGGCGCCAATCCAGTCCTGCAACTGCTCCGTCGCCGTCACTTCCGCGTAGGTGTAGTTGCTGCAGCCCAGCACCGCCACAAACAGGTGGGCCTCGGTAATCGCGCCGGTCAACGGATCCACGATCGGGATCGTGTCCCCCGCAAAATCCACGAACAGCTTCTCCCCGGCGCGGTGCTCCTGCCGCAGACTGATCGCTTGCCGGCCCAGCCAATCCCCGTAGAGCTGGCAAAACTGACTGTAACTGTATCCGTCCAGGGTGTGACTGCGGTACTCCTCCCACAACAACTGCAACGTCATGCTCTTCTTGCGCATCTCGTTGCGTAGGTAAACCATGTCCAGTTCAGGACGGGCGCCGTCCGTCTCTCTTACTGGGAACAGAAGCCGTTCCAACCCATCCTCATCCAACCCTTCGGGTAAGGGCCAACCAAGCCCCGCCACCCTGGCCCGCCCCAAATAATCCGACACCGTACTCCGGGCCAGACAACAACTCCGGGCTATCTGCCTTACCGACAACTTCTGCTCCAGACTCAACCGGAGCACTTCCGACAACTTCCTCATGGATAACATCTCCCTTGCCATCTTCGCCTCCTTTTAGAGGCTGATCATGGCTTTTGTTATCCAGCGTCGCCACACCCCGTTTCAGGGGTGTCCGACATCACCGGAACAGGTGTCCGGCCGCTCCGGAATCAGTGTCCGGCCAAAATCGGAATAGGTGTCCGGCTCAAATCGGAATGAGTGTCCGGCCACCGCCGGAATACGCACACCGTCCATTTTCGGGCTGGTAATATCTGTGGCCACGTTCCTTCACCCGTGAGTCGGGGGTATGCGTTTTCAGGCTCGCGCAAGAATTTTGCGGCACTGCGTTTTCGGGTGAGGTTGTCAGGAAATAGCCCATGAAACATCGTTCTCCCTGTTCCATGGGAATATATGATTATTGGGGTTGGGGCGGAAGGAAAATCGGGCAAAATGTAGGCTCTATTTGGTGCCGGCCAACACCGCTCGCCCTTTGTCCGTTAGGCGGTACTTTTGCAGACGACTCTGGGGTTTATCTGGGATAGTTCGATCAATCAATTCATCATCAATGAGATTGCGAATGACATGATTAAGTTGCCCCGATATCTCTTTCTGCCCTAACGCAGCGGAAATCCCCACTTTGCTTTGCTCACCAGCGTTCAACAGTTTAAGAATTCGAATATCCAGCGACTCTGGTCGTGACTCTGGCTGTGACTCTGGCTGTGACTCTGGCTGTGATGATGCCAAGGGGATAATGGTTGTGAACATATCATCATCCGAGAAGGTTGGCTCGGGAGCCCCCGGCGCATAAAAGGGATGATATTTCGTTACATTCCGTACACCGGATCCAAGTTCCTCGTAACGCCCCATTTGGCTCATGAACCGACAGATTGTCGGATTCTTGGGAAACGGCGTGAAATGCAGGGGATCAATCCGCCCTCGGCAATGTGGGACATTGGGATTCCTGAACTCAACCCGATCCGTGTAAATGGTCATGGTCGCAGGTGCAGGGCTGGTGTACTCGCGGTGGCCGATGATATTGGAAACAAGCTCCCGAAAAATACGGGACCGAAGACTGATGTTCTGACTACCCTCTAAATAAAATGGATCGTTCAAGTGCTTCCCGACAAACCCCATCAGTAGTTCAAAAGCATCGATCAGGTTGGTATATATCTGAAGCCGGTCATCATAACGGTCTATGTCACGGCGTCGCAAAATGGCGTCAAACTTATACCCTGGCGCAACATTCTGGATCGTTGCATCCGTTCCGAACATCAGGGCGGCGGCAAGTGTGTAACTCGGTTTCCCGGTCACATGATCCTTCCGCACAAACCCAGCCAACATCAGTAGTTCTTCAGCAGGAAGATCAAGCCAGGGGTGCTCGTCATTGTGCCCACGCATCAGGAAATATGCCTTTTTGAATAAGTCGGCCCTGAAGTCTGATATACTGAGATAAGGGAAGACCCGCTGCTCGGAAAAGATTCCCAACTTCCGGTTGACTCACCCTGTAATACGGTTTAGGCCAGAAATCCGGTAATCACCCTCAAGACTGCGCAAATACACATGGCCACCTGTTTGATGAACTTGGGAACTTGTGGGCACCTGTATCTTGATCACCATCTTGCCATTGATCTCCTCGGCCTGAGGCGACAGGAGATTCGGCGGATCAAGTTTGGTGGGATTATTCGACAGGCTGGCAATTTCCACAGTCATCCGCTCCACAGCATCGGGAGACACCCCGGTCACCGTCCCGTCATCGGCCACCCCTAGAACAACCAACCCGCCATCCATGTTGAGAAAGGCGCAAATGGTTTCAAAGAGGGTCTTCGGCAGGACATTCGCCGCCTCCTTGAATTCCAAGTCAACCCCTTCCTTGCGGCCAAAAGGGTACTCCGCGGGATCAGGCTGCTTCGTGTTCATGGTTTTTCTCATTGCCCAGTACGCTATGAATTGCTGTGCCACCCGTCAAGCAAACCCCGCCAGACCCTCCCGCTCCTCCCTCTCCCTCGGATGACACCGGTGATGCTCCTTCTTGAGATCAAGGATCGTGAGTTTGGCGTAATGCTTGAGGGTATCCAGTGACTCGTGCCCCAAGAGTTCCTTGACGTGATACATGTTGGCATCGCCCCGCAGGAGTTCCGTCGTGCAACTGCGCCTGAAAGTGTGGGGCGTGACATTGACCGATACACCGGCGCGATTGGCATAGACATGCAACTGCCGCAGGAAGGTGTAGTAAGGGAACCGCTTCCCATCATGCCCAAGACGATAGCCCCTGATTTTAAGCCCGGCCACGACGTTTTGTAACGTAAGACCCATATCACGGCAAACTACCTGCCATTCAGGGGTCCACTTGAGAGCGACGTGTTGTAACGTAATCCCCTCCCGGTCACAGATCCTCATGCCCACGCCGCAATCAACCTTCCGGCAGGTCGGCAACAGGATGTCAACCGACAGGAATTTACGGCGCTCCCGCCGCCAGTACCCGGGATGTTGTGCCCGCCAGGCCTCAACACGATGATCGTCGTTGTTATCACAGTCCTCCGGATGATTGAGTCGCCATCGCCGGCAACTGATCCGGTTACGGGCTTTCTGGCAGGCATCCTGGGTGCAGCACCGCTGGTGCCAGGCGTTGTGGATCTCAGGCAGGAACGGTTTCTGGCAATGCGGGCATCGTGGTGGCTTCATGTCGTGTCCTCCTCCCGACGATCATAGCGACGACAAGTGAATATGACGGCAATGGCCGGCTGGGAAGAAAGAAAAGAACGACAATCCGCCAAAAACCGTCGTTACAGCATCAATCCGTTACGACGGCAGGGGTTAACAAGGTGAAATGTTGCGACGGGAATGGGGACTTGTTATGACTGCATCGCAGGAATCGGGGCCGTTTTCGACGGGTTTAATTCGGGAACGATATACGATGGCAATTTGGTCGGTAACACCTTTTCCAGCACGGCGCATGACAGCGGCGTAGTGGTCAGTGTGGAGTCAACAAAATGCCCGAAGGATCATCGTGAGAAAGCGTGATGATTATGCAAAAGGCCGTAGGGCATTATCGGCAAAGTTGTAATTCACAGCCTGACCCCGACCGACCAAGTAATTCACAGCCTGACCCCGACCGACCCTGAAGTCCCGTCTCTGAATCCGTGTATTTCGTGGAAAGTACCCAGTCGGTTTTGGGGCCCCCATGCGGTTTTCGATGTACACGGTGATTCTCGGCAGTGCGGGCACCATGCCCGGGAATCCGGGGCTCGATGGCATCTGCGGTTGTCAGAAAGTATCCCATAAGGACAATGATTATTTGCCGACCGCGTCGTGCAATCCCAACGTGGAGCGAATTTCCAAGCGGCAACGCTTCATGATTTTCACCGCTAAAACGGCTTCAATTCGGTCAGCGGACTCGCCTGGATATCGGAACTGAACAGCATATTGAGACAAACGCTTCAAGTCATCACGCATCGCGGTCCAAAGGGGGTAACAATCCAGGCAATCGCTCAACAACACGTTAAGATCATGTGTCTTTGTGAACAGTTTGCCCTTTTGGACTAGCACCGCCTTCAGGTACTTTTCAAGGCACTGTTGGGCATGGAAACAGACGGCGTTATTGGCGGGATTCTTGCGCACCCGGACCTCCCGAAGGGCGACACCATAATCCTCCTCGGCCTTTTGCAGCCATTCCTTAAGTGCGGCGCTCATGGAGAACCTGCCCTTCCCCCAGGATGCTACTCAGAAAAACGTCACCCATTGCCAACCGTTTGCTGATTTCGGACGGGCGCCGCACGATGAGATCGAGGGGAAACTTCCGCGGGAGTTGAACATCAATGGCAACCGCCTGCTCGACATCCTTTCGCTTGTCATGCTCCATAATGACCAGCATATCCACGTCACTGTCCTCATTCGGGTTACCCTTGGCATAGGACCCGAACAGCACAACTCGCTCAGGCGCAAAATATCGCACCATCGCCTCCACGTACGTCTTGATGTCTTTCCGAGCAACCATATGTCCATAATACTAGAATCCCCGACAGAATCCACGAGAATCATGCCTTTCAAGATTCTCCCAGATTAATAACCATGCCGACAGCGGGCCGGTTGGCCTTTTCCAGCAACCGGCATGCTGGAGGCGTAGCGGTCAATGTTGAGTCAGTAGAGCGTCTGGAGGATCGCAATTACCGGGTCATTTCATTTGCAGAATATGGAGACTCGACCCCACCCGGCCGTTCTTTCGCCCCGGCCCAGTTTGTCGAGATAGAGGTCATTTCGACCATGCGCAGTGACGTTAGCAGATCGGAGCGAATCAAATAGACATTCACAGTGTAGTCGTATCCAAACGCCTTCAACAATATAAGATCTACGCGGTTCGTTTTCTGTTCCGGTCTCGGCGGAATGGGACGCAATTCAAATTTCTTTGAAATGGTATCACGCAGTGCCTTGACGGTGATCACGCTATCCCTATTAACATGCCAAACCAATACGCTTGCATTACTAGTAGCTCTGTAGGGATCTACCACAAAGATCTCCCCGGTACCGTTACCTTGCAACTTAAGCCGCAGATAGCAACCTAGGTCGGTTATCCCTTCATACGCGCCAATCACTGCAGCTTCGCGGAGAGTGCAGCCTTGATCAGCAAACAAATCGATGTTTTGTTCATGCTCGGAGGCCAACTCCCTTTTGCAGTTGCAACACAGGATTATAACGGTTGACAGGAGACTCACTTCTATAAAGCGCATCAACATACGATTTCTCACGGTCCAGTACCATGAAGCGAGCATCTCACCGCCGCCGCAGGATTGTTGATGAAGTTCACTCGTTGCGCTGCAGCCTGAGTAGCATCGCACTGTTGAGGAGTGGAATGCTCACAACTCCCAACAGCTCTATCAATCAGCTGTTCCGTCGTAAGGGAAGGGTCTCCGCGTCGATAGGCCTGCATCTCGTTGCACATGCAATTGGCGCATCCAGAACCGCTATTTTTGTTACAAAACTGGAAACAATGCGTCAATTCATGCGCCAATACGCCCTGCATACTTGCGCCAGTGCGAACTATATTGTTCGCGCACATATTAATGTTACAGGATCTCCCCCCAAAGATACAACAATTCCTCCCCCCGGATTAACAATAAAAAAAGAAGTATCTGATCTGCGGCGGGTTGTGTACACTCCTCCGTTTTTCGTCGGATGCGGGAGTGTCGGGCGGATCGATATTTTCGCCATCGAGTTTTGATTATTTGAACGAGGATACGTGCATGTCTGTAAGACTTAATGATCTTGGAAAAGCCGTCAGGGAAACCCAGTATGCGGTTCGGGGTCCCATTGTCTCCCGCGCGGCCGATTTGGAACGTGAGGGACGCGACATCATTTACTGCAACATCGGGAATCCCCAGTCCCTGGGCCAAAAACCCCTGACCTGGGTCAGGCAGATTCTGGCCATTACCGAATACCCGGACTTATTGGAGGGCGGAAGCGGCCTGTTTCCCTCCGATGTTCTTGAAACCGCCCGGTTGATTATCGAGAAGAGCAAATACGGTCTCGGCGCCTATACCGAAAGCAAGGGGTTGCGTTTTGTCCGTGAAGCCGTCGCGGACTTTATTGAAAGACGGGATGGTATCACGGCGGATCCTGAGACGATATTTCTGACTGACGGCGCCAGCAAGGGCGTCCAAACCGCGCTGGAAGTCCTCATTTCATCCGATCACGACGGGATCATGGTTCCCATCCCGCAGTACCCCCTCTATTCGGCCACCATTGCCCTGTATGGCGGAAGACGGGTGGATTACCTCCTTGAGGAAAAATCCGGCTGGAAATTGACACGGGATCAACTTGAAGACGCCTACCAGAAGGCTGGCCAGGCGGGAATACGGGTGCGGGCCCTCTGCGTGATCAACCCGAGCAATCCCACCGGTGCGGTGCTGGATGAACGGGAGATCGGGATGGTCATGGAGTTCGCTGTGAAACACCGGCTTACCCTCCTGGCCGACGAGGTTTACCAGGACAATATTTACAGACCTTCTGATCGATTTATCTCGTTTGCCAAAATATTGGAGACGTCTAACATCCGGGATGTTTCCCTCTTCAGTTTCTATTCCTGTTCAAAGGGCCTGTTGGGTGAATGCGGACATCGGGGCGGGTATTTCGAATGCCGGAACATCCCTGACGATGTTCTGGCCGAGATCACCAAACTGCAGTCCGTATCGTTGTGCGCCAATACCGTCGGACAGATACTGACCTTCCTGATGGTCACCCCGCCCAAGCCGGGCCATCCCTCGTTTGACAATTACATCCGGGAACGTGCGGCCATTCTCGAGTCCCTGCGAATCCGGGCCGGCATTGTGGCCGATGGTCTAAACCGGGTTCCGGGAATGAGTTGCCAGCAGGTTGCCGGAGCCATGTACGCATTCCCGCAAATCACCCTGCCTGCCGGAATGACCGACGATGAATACTGCCTGCGTTTGCTGGAGGAGACAGGAATCTGCGTGGTTCCCGGCTCCGGGTTTGGCCAGGCTCCCGGCACGTTTCATTTCCGCATGACCATCTTGCCCCCGACCGACGTTCTCAAATCGGTGGTCGACAAACTCGCCCGGTTCCATCTCACGGTGTCGGAGGGAGTCTCGCAGCCAGGAGTCAGGCGTCCATGAGTCAGGCGTGCATTTTTTGCAGGATTATCAAGGGGGAAATCCCCGCAACCAAGGTGTATGAGGATAACGATGTTCTCGCCTTCATGGACATCGGGCCGGTCGTGAAGGGTCATACCCTCGTCATTCCCAAGGCGCATTACAATCCCCTGATGGCAACCCCGCCCGAGGCGCTCCATCAATTGATCACCGTGGTTCAGAGGGTTGCCCGCGCCCAAATGCAGGGGCTCCGGGCGGATGGGATCAATGTCTCGCAGGCGAACGGAACCGCCGCCGGCCAGGTCGTCCCCCACATTCATTTCCATGTGATTCCCCGTTTCGCCGCAGACGGATTCCACGGCGACTGGATTGCCAAGCGCTATGATTCACCCGAGGAGATGAACGACTTTGCCCAACGAATCCGCCAGGCGCTCATCGACCCCCTCCCTCCACAATCATGCAACGACTAACTTTTGAAGAAGCGCTCACCCTGATCCTCCAGACCGACACCCGGTACCCGAAGGAGGCCTATGTCTTCCTTCGCCTCGCCCTTAACTTCACGATTAAATCCCTGAACAAACCCGACCAGGGTCCGGCCCGGCATATCACCGGACGTGAACTTCTGGACGGCATCCGCCAATACGCCGTTCAGGAATTCGGCCCCCTCTCCCGGACCGTCCTCGCCGCCTGGGGCATTACCCGAACGGAGGATTTCGGGGAGATTGTCTTTACTCTGGTCAGTCACGGCATCCTGGGGAAAACCGACCAGGACAAGAAAGAAGATTTCAGCAACTGCTATTCCTTCCACGAGGCCTTTGTCACCCCTTTTCTTCCCGCCGCCATCCGAAAAACAAAACCTACCGCCAAACGCAGGCAACCCGCCCGCAAACCCGCCGTGAAAGACTCCCCATGAAAACAATCACTCTCCTCGCCCTTGCCTTTTTCGGTTTCGGGTTTACCCAGATCTCCGCGTCCGCCGACGCAACCGGCGCGGGTGCCCTCAAGACGCTTAAGCAATCGAACGACCGGGTGAGCCGTTTCCCCCTGGATAACGGGATGACCTGCCTGCTCAAGGAGGATCATTCCGCGCCGGTCGTCTCAATTCAGATCTGGGTCGGATCCGGATCCGTCCACGAAGGCCACTGGCTGGGCGCCGGCCTGTCCCACTATGTTGAGCACATGGTGTTCAAGGGAACCCCCACCCGCAAACCGGGTGAGATGGCCAAAACCATTATCGGCCTGGGGGGCAAATTGAATGCCTACACCAGTCTGGATCGCACGGTCTTCCATGTTGACCTGCCGTCGCATCACTGGAAGGACGCGCTCGCTGCCCTGGCCGATGCCGTGATCAACGCCTCGTTTCCCGACAGCGAATGGGCCCGGGAAAAGGATGTCATTCTGCGTGAATTCAGCATGGGACAGGACAATCCCGATCGGCAACTCAATGAACTTCTGTTTCAGACCGCCTTCACCGAACATCCCTACCGCCTTCCCGTCATCGGCCTGCGCGATGTGTTTAAGGCCATGACCCGGGAGGATCTGATCGCCTTCTATCATCAGCGGTATGTGCCGGACAACATGGTGACCGTGGTCGTCGGCGATATTGATTCCGCCGACGCAAAACAGGCGCTCACCCAAACCTTCTCGGCCTTCACCCGCCGTCCCAACCCCCCGGTCTACGTCCCCGTGGAACCGCGTCAGACAGCGCCCCGTTTCGTCCGCCAGGTCGGCCCCTACAAAGTGTCACGCCTCGCCATCGCCTTCCATACGGTCGCCTTGTCCGACAACGACGCGCCCACCCTGGATCTTCTTGCGGCCATCGTCGGGGGCGGCCAGAGTTCGCATCTGGTGCAGGACATCAAGGAGACCCGGAAACTGGTTCACAGCATCAGCGCGTCATCCTTTACCCTGCGTGATCCGGGCCTGTTTTGCGTGAGCGCCGAACTCGATCCGGCCCGGGAGATCGAAGCCATCGGCGCCATCACGGACGCGATCGCCTCATGGGCAAGAACGCCGTTCTCGAAGGAGGACATTGAAAAGGCCCGGCGCCTCATGCTGGTTGGGCAACTGGCCACGCTCCAAACCATGCACGGCCAGGCGGCCAGTTATGCCGAGGGTGAACTCTTCATGCGGGATCCCCGTTACGCCGAATCCTATCTCGCGCGTCTTCAGGCCGTGACACCCGCCGATCTCAAGGCCGTGGCCCTCACGTATTTTCGACCCGAAAACCGGGTGACGGTTATCCTGGGACCGGAACAGACACCATCCACAACCCCAACCCGCGCCGTTCTGAACCCGGCAACCCAGGTCGCGAAACTCACCCTCCCCAATGGCGTCCCCTTGATTGTCCGGGAGGATCACCGGCTCCCGTTCGTCACTGTCTGCGCGGCCTTCAAGGGCGGGGTCATCACCGAGGACAAGACGACCAGCGGAATCACCCAACTGATGTCCGATCTTCTCATTCGCGGCACGGCCAACCGGTCTGCGGCCGAGATTGCCGGGAGTCTTGAAAAACTCGGCGCCGATCTCTCACCCTTTTCCGGATACAACAGTGTCGGACTGAAGGGCCAGAGTCTGGCGGGTGACGCCCCCTACCTGATGGAGGTGATGTTCGACTGTCTGGGAAATGCCACGTTTCCCGCCGACGAAGTCGAAAAACAGAAGACCGTCCAACTGGCCGCCCTTGACAATCGCTCGGAGCAACCGCTCAGCGTCGCGACCGACGCCCTGAACGGGATCCTCTTTGCCGACCACCCCTACCGCTTCCCGCCGCAGGGTCTGGCCGAGTCCGTGGCCAAACTCAACCCGGCCAGTCTGAAGGACTATTATCAGCGCCAGTTGGTGACCGGGAACATGACGCTCGCGATTTTCGGCGACATCACCGCGAAAGACGCGGAGTCCCTGGCTTCCAAAATGATGCGGCAAATCCGTCGCGGCCGGGCGCCGACCCGACCAGGGTTGATACCCTCGCCCGTTCTTCCGGCCCGGGTCGAAAAACGGGAACCGCGCGAGCAATGCATCGTGATGTTCGGGTTCCCGGGCGTCGGACTCGCCGATTCGCGCCGGGACGCCCTCTCCCTTCTTGAGGCCGCGATGAGCGGCATGTCCTCCCGCCTCTTCGAGACGGTGCGCGACAAGCGCGGTCTCGCCTATTACGCCACCGCACGGCAACGCGTCGGCATGGACTGCGGCAGTTTCACGCTCTATGCCGGCACCCGGATCGACGCCCTACCCGAGGTGGAAACCCTGATTCGCGCGGAAATTGCGCGAGTCTCCACCGGGGGGCTGGAGGATGAAGAAATCGCACGGGCCCGGACGACGATTATCGCCGAACAGGAGATGCGGCTTCAGGATAATGCCCAACTCGCCATGGAATGCGCCCTGGATGAGTTATACGGCCTGGGATACGACTATTCGTTCACCACCAGGGCCCGAACGGAAGCGGTGACTCCGGAACAAATCCGGCAGGCTGCCGCCTCCATCCTCTCCACCAACAAACTGGCCCTATCCGTGGTTCTTCCCCTCCCGGCGAAGTAGGGGCGTCATCCCGCGAATTGCAGGTCATACAGGCGCTTATAGTGGCCTGCGGCCTTCAGGAGTTCATCGTGTGTGCCGGACTCAACAATCCGGCCCTGATCCAGAACGATGATCTTGTCGCAGTCAACGATGGTGGACAACCGGTGCGCAATGGCAAACACCGTCCGGCCGTTCATCAACTCATGGAGCGCGGCCTGAACCAGACGCTCGGATTCGGTATCCAGGGCGCTGGTGGCTTCGTCCAGGATCATAATCGGGGGATTGCGTAGCATCGCCCGGGCAATCGCCAGGCGCTGTTTCTGGCCGCCGGACAGCCGCACCCCGAGGTCGCCGACCCTGGTTTCGTACTGTTGCGGCATCTCCATGATAAAGGGGTGGGCGTTGGCGCGCGTGGCGGCAGCCACAATCGCCGCCCTGCTGGCGCCGCGTGACCCGTAGCCAATGTTATTCGCCACCGTATCGTTGAAAAGGATGGTGTCCTGCGTCACGATTCCCATCAGACTGCGCAACGAGGGTATCGTCATATCCCTGATATCCAGCCCGTTAATCTTCAGCGACCCGCCCGAGACGTCATAGAAGCGGGGAATCAAACTGACAAAGGTGGTCTTGCCGGCGCCGGAACCGCCGACGAGGGCAATGCGCTGGCCGGCCTTCACGTTGAGCGACACTCCGCCCAAAATGGTTCGATCCCCGTAGGAGAACACCACCTGGTCGAATGTGATCGCGTTCACGGTTCCGGTGAATTCCACCGCGTCGGGTTTCTCCTTCACGTCAACGGGAGTGTCCAGTAATTCAAATATCCGGTCGGCGGAGGACAAGGCCTGCTGCACCTGAAGATGGATACGGCTGATCTTCTTCACCGGCTCGTACATCATGAAGAGCGCCGCCGCATAGGTCATGAACTCATTGAATTGCATACCGCGCGCCCAGACATAGATCAGAACCGCACCCACGCCGATACTGGAGATGAACACAATGATCGGTTCAACGGACGCATTGGCCTTCGCCACCCTCATCGTGCGGCGGAAGAAAGCGAGGTTCTGTTCTTCAAAACGGGACTGTTCATACCCTTCCATCCCGAACGCCTTGACCACCCGAACGCCGGTGATCATTTCCTGCAAGACCGACACCAGATCCGCGACCCGCTGCTGGGCCTCCCGCGTGAATCGCCTGACCTTGCGCCCGAATACGGCCACGGGAAGAATGCACACGGGAAACAGAACGAGACTGATCAGGGCCAGCCAGGGGTCAATGTAAACCAGATACCCGACCGCGCCGATCAGGGTGAGCGGCTGCTTGGCAATATCCTCCACCACCACGGACACCGCATTTTCCGCCGCCATGGGATCGTTGGTCGTACGGGCAATCAGTTCACCCGTCCGGCTGGAAACGAAATAGGACAGCGACAATTCGTTCAGTTTCCTGAATATGCTGTTCCGCAAGTCCATCACCACCCGCGACCCGACCCAGCGAATGAAGTACTTGGTTCCGAAATCGGCAAGTCCCCGAACCATCGCCACGACCGGCAGGATCAAGGCCGTGGCGATGACAATCGCACGCGGCGTGGAGGAGTCGAAATACTTGGGGATGCCCTTATAGATAAAGGCCAGAAAGCCGGTGTTCGCCCCCGCGAAGATGGCGCCGAAGAGAACCCCCAGGGCAAGCC
>Ga0194063_10001432_pt1 | contig 15517 bp, 9 predicted proteins | sample SepL3720m_MetaG_FD_155459 | JGI IMG/M metagenome (GOLD analysis project Ga0194063, IMG submission 155459) | Anoxic zone freshwater microbial communities from boreal shield lake in IISD Experimental Lakes Area, Ontario, Canada - Sep2016-L373-20m | ecosystem: Environmental > Aquatic > Freshwater >... | reverse complement strand
ATCAGTAGTTTTATTCATGGTGCTGGTTGGTTCGAAACCTTCATTTCAAACAGGCGGCGCGAAAGCGCCGCCCTGTCAACCAGCACTACTTCATTTTTTAAATTCTAACGGAAAAAAATTCCCTTCCAACCAGAATTTCTCCTGTCATTATTTGACAGCCACTGGAACCTCGGTGGCTAATACAATTCCAAGGACAATAAAAACTCCCTTTGCGTTGGAATGTGTTTGCATATGATTACGTGTTTCTAAGCTGTTTCGCTTCTGCGACACGTTTGTTAGCCCTTCATTCGTCGGTCATGCCTTCACCCAAGGCGCGAGGATCTTTGGTTTTTCGGTGAGAAACTCCAGACCGTTGCGCAGTTTGCCTTCCTTGGTGAAGAACGGATGGAAGCCCTGCTCGTCAATGCCGTTGCCGTCGTAGCGGTCGCGGCGGGTGGAGATGGCCTTGCCCTCGCGCAGCGCCCAGCCCAACCAGCCGAAGCCGGCGGCGGAGAGCTGCTCGGTGTAATATTTCGCCAGTTCCGCACGCCTGAGATCGTCCAGTCCACCGGGGATGGTCTCGTTGACGAGGAACGGTTTGTTGTGTCGTTGCTGCGCCTCTTTGTAGATCGCGAGCTTCTTCGCAAGATCCTCGGGTGAGCGATCGTAGGGATGGCTGCAGAGCACATCCATCAGCGGGGCGTAAATGTCCACGTTCCCATCAATGGCTCCAATCGTGATGGGTTGGCGAACGCCGCACTCCCGCAAGGTTTGTTCAACGAGTTGGAGAAAGGCGAATTCCTTCTTGTTCACCTCGGCGTCCTGATCCAAGGCCTGGGGTTCGTTGCAGAGATCCCAGATGAGCACACGGTCGTCGTTCACGAGCGGCGTGACGAGGGCGCGGACGTATTCGAGGCGGGCGTCGTGCGAGCGGAAGAGATCTTCGGTATAAGTGCCGCCGTAGTCGAAGCGCCAGTCCCGCCAGCGGTTGAAGAGACACGGCATGGTCTTCATACCGGCCTCGTCAATGGCACTCACCGCGTCGAGGAAGTTGGCTGTGACTTTATCCGGATCGGCCATCCAGGCGGTGAACTCGATCCAGAGACGGATGCAATTGGCGTGGACCTTTTTGGCCAGCGACACTTCCTCGCGCATTTTCGCACCATCGTAAAACCACCAGGCCTCCTCAATGCGGGCGCCCCAAGAGGGCACCACGCTGAAGCCGCGCAGCCAGGCGTAGTTGTCGTAAACGTGCAGGGTGGGTTTGTTGTTTGTGCTCATGGTTATGATTTCGTTTTATTGTTTTTTGTTAGTTAGCCTTGGTTGTCATCGTGTGTCGTTGAGAGGAGACTCTGATACTTTCCGGAGTCCAGTTCCCGGATCTCGCCGGTGCCGGCGATTTCGAGTCGGCCGCGGCAGCCGGGCGGAATGATCACGGTCAGTTGCCTGCCCCCGTCACCCGTCTCCCATTTGACCTGAACTTCGCCCCAGCGGCTTTGCCAGCGGGCGGTAAGCGCAGCCAGTGGGAGATTGACGGCGGGACGGAGATGGAAGATGGGCGCGGGACCGGGTTCCACGCGGATGCCGACCAGATACCGCATCAGCCACGAGCCGATGCCGCTCATTCCGGTGTGGTTGTGGGCGTTCACAATGCCACGCGGGGCGGGTAAACGTTCCGTTTTTAAATGGGCTAATTCAATCATACATTCGTTCCGGGTGTTTCAGCAAAAGCCGTGGGCCTCTCTCCACCGATTCGCCCGTTCGCTCATCGCAGCGGGGTCACGGTCACCGGACCGATACGTCCGGCAGTGCGGTCTGCTTCGTCGCGGGCTCCGTTCCAGGCGATTTGGAAGCGGTTCAACCCGGCGGTCGGCAACTGCTCCGGAAACTGAAGCGCCTCATTGGTCCAAATCTCCGTGCCATTGACCGAGAGGGAGACGGAGTGATTGGCAGGGTCATAGGAAAACACCACGTCGTTGAAATCGTCCTCTTTCCATGACTGCGCTGCCCCCGCGCCGTGGAGTTTGAGTTGGATGGTGAGAGAAAGGTCGTTGCGATCCTTTGGGGTGCTGATGACGGAGTAGCCGTACAAGCCGGACTTCGAGGTGAGAAACATGATTCCCAGGTATTCAGTTCCCGGCTCAAACAATGAGCCGGAAGCATCGTTTTTCACCATGAGAATGGTCCAACTCCCATTATCGTCAGGAGGTCGGGAGGCGGAGCGGACTTTTGTCCGGATCGTAAATCCGGCCTCGGCTGCATCAGCCGTCATGGCCACTTCGGCAGTGGCAGATGACTCGTCTCCATTGGTGACGTAGGCGACATCGCCATCGCGACTGATTTTGACTGTGTTACCGGCTTTCCAAGTTCCGGCGCCAACTTCCGGCTCGTGTCCAGTCAGGGGAGTATCGCTGGCAACGTCAGCGAAGGCATCCTTCAAAATGGGGTCTTGGGCATGGACGGCAGCGGTCGCGGCGAAGCTGAGGCATAGGGAAACGATGAGGTATTTCATGGATTTGAGAATTCGTGATGGGTTGGTTTTTACTTTATTCATGTCTTCAATATTTACCATTCAAGGTAGTTGCCGGGAAATCATCCGTGCGGAACGGGGAGGCGGGGAAGCCGGCTCCATTGGAGAGATTGCAGGTGGGGTTGTCCGCCCAGGCATATCGCACGGCAATGGGTGAAGGAACTTTGTCGGACCAAACGACGACTCGATCTTTCTCGATCTTCGCCTCGGCCCAGACCCATTTTTTATCCTCGCCGCAAATGGCGAACCCTTCCAGTTCGCTGCCCGGGTTGTTGCGCACCAGCGGAGCGGTTGTCTGGGTTTTTGTTTCCACATCGAAAGTTGCCGGAAGCGGACGCGCCACCAGTCCGCCCTCGGTCGGCTGGAATCGCAGGATGGCCTTGCCGTTTTCAAAATGGACGGAGTCATAGACCGGGCCGGAGAAGGGAATCGCTTTTCCATAATCCTTGGCAAGCGCGATGGCGGCTTTTTATTGGCGGGATGGATGTCGTTGGACTCTCCGATGTCTATGAGAATAGCCTGGCCGGTCTTAGGCAACGTGAGTGCTGAGGATTGGGCGGCGCGCAATTCGGCCCACTTGCTTTCCTCCGGCTCAGGTTGCTTCGCCTTGAAATTTGCCAATTGACAAAAATAGAAGGGGAAATCTCCCTGCGCCCATTGCTTGCGCCAATCCGTGATCAGGAGGGGGAAAGACGTGCGGTATTGCCAGGCGCGGTCGGCGTTGGACTCGCCCTGATACCAGACCACTCCGCTGATCGCATAGGGAATGAGGGGAGCCACCATGCCGTTGAACCAAATGGACGCCACTTGCTGGGCGTTGATGGCGGGCAGCACCGGGGTGGCGACGGTGTTCTTCGCTTCGATGGGGGGGAACTCAAATTCCGCCTTCGCCAGCCACTCGCCGGACAGCGTGAGCGGTTCGATTTTGCTCAGCCACTCACCGATGAAATTGGTGGGGCCGACCATGACCGGGCCGGTGAACTTCGCGGGACCAACGGGTTGATAAAGGCGGATGGCGAGAACGTTCTTTCCGACCTTCTGCTTGGCGGGAGGAATAACGAAGGGAGCTCTAAACCGGACATATCCGGGGTATGGAAACTCCTGGTAAGTCGTTTTTTTTATGAGTTCGCCATTCCAATAAACGCTGTCGAATCCATCGAGGGGAATCCGCAGGAAGTTGTCGAGCCGGGCTCGTTCCGCAGAGAGATCGATGTCCTTGCGGAGCCAGACGATCCCTGCGTCGGGGAGTCCGGGTGCCTGCACCGGCCCCGGCAGGGTGACCGGGATCCAACCCTGAGTGGAAGCGTCCAGCCCGGCAAAAGCGGAGACATTAGCCTCAGATTTGTCTGCCCGACCGGCCTCCTTGATCCAGAGATCCATGGCCTCCACAAAAGCCCTCCTCTTTCCCGGAAAGTCCCTTTGCGCGTTCCAGAGGCTTTCGGCGGTGGATTTGAGATCGGGCACACTGTTAATGGCCTCGACACTCAACCATGGCTCCAAGGCACTTCCCCCTACCGAGGTGTTGATGAACCCGACCGGCACCTTCAATTCCCGTTGGAGTCGCCTGGCAAAGAAATAGCCCACCGAACTGAAGGCACCTGTGGTGGCGGGCGAAGCCACGGTCCAACTGCCCTCCACATCCCCGAGCCGTCCGGGGGATGGCTTCCTGGTCACCAAGAATTGGCGGATCAAAGGATTCGCCGACGCGGCAATTTCTTCCCCGGCTGCTGGCGGATCCTTGAGGGCCCAGGACATGTTCGACTGGCCCGAGGCGATCCAAACCTCTCCAACGACCACGTCGCTCACGGTCAGTTTGTTTTTTCCTTCAACCGAAAATTCAAAGGGCCCCGGCTTCGAGTGACTCAGATCCAAAGCCGCGTTCCATTTCCCGTCTGGACCAGCGGTGGCCTGGACGCTCTGACCACCGAGAGTCACCGTCAATTGCTCGCCCGGATCCGCAGTGCCCCAGATGGGGACCTTCGCAGATTTCTTAAGCACCATGTGATCGGAGAAAATCGTGGGGAGCCGGACATCAGCCCGAGCAGTGCCAATGAGGCAAGCGGCAAAGATCGTAGCCAGCAAGGAAAGGACACTTTTCGTATTCATGGTTGCGCCTTTGTTTTCATTCGGTTGGTGCAAGGATGGGCCGTGGTCGTGACGCCGTCTCCTACTTCTTGGAATCAATGGTCACGTTGGACGTCCACGGACCGATTCCCCATTCACCCTTCAAACGGTTTTTATCGTTCACCAACTGATTGCCGGAGATCGTCACATCCCGGCAGCTCATCAGCATGTTGGCGAATTGCGGGTGACGCAGAACCTCTACCAGTTCTTGTGCTGGCTCATCTCCTCCAGCTCCCTTCACGACTCCGCTCAGGTCAAACTGAGCCAGCCACTGGTTTCTCCGGTGGGGGCTCTCAACAATGTTCCCGCTGATCGTCAGACCCTGGATGTTGGAGGCAAAAATCCCAAAGACCGCCGGCCGGATGATGTGATTGTTGCGAATCTTGATGTTTTGCATTTGTTGGAATCCATGAAAAGTCGGCGGGTTAAAAAGCCGTTTACCGAAAAGGCTGCTCACCTGCAAGGCCCCGAAATTGGGTTCCATGTAACGGTCATTATAAGACACGTCCGCACAATCAATAATCGTGTTGTTCAAGATTTCCACGTTTTGGGGGAAAGTCCCCTCCAGATAATAACTTTCCGGATACATGGCGATACCGGAAGCCGCAATGCGTTCAATACGGTTTCCATCCACAATCGAGTGACTGGCCTTAATCTGGATCCCTCTTCCGGCACCTTCATGCAAATAGTTATACCGGATAATCGCTCCCTCGCCGCTGAATTCTCCACTGTCCACCAAGACGGCATTGGTTTTAAACTCAAGTGGCTGGTCAATGGTCACATCGATTAATTCCGCCGAGTCTTTCGGGAAATCCCTGACGGGAACCCCTGCATCCTTCCATTGTTTCGGAATATTCTGCAAACGCCGGGCGGCTTCGGGCGTTGTCACCTTAGTCGCGGAGACAACCTTGGCCTGCCCCAAAGGTTCCGCCGTCTCGAAGTTGTAGAACTTCAGCGTGGACCCCGGACCGAAATCCTGGCCAAACGGTGCGGCTATCCGCAGCGTCGTGGGGCTTGTGGACTTATCCAGGAGACTGAAAAAGCCGTGGATGGCGACAAAGTCATCCGGTGCATAGGAAAAGTCGCAATACTCAATCAAAGGCCCACGCTGGTCGCGATAGCAATGAAACCCATCCCGTCCAAGCGCCGCCAAAAGTTTGCTGCCAGGCTTGCGCCCGATGACGCAACGCCGGTAGGTATTCCCGCCTTTTCCGTCATGATCAAAAAAGCCATAAGCCTTGACCGCATAAACCCGGGCATCCTCGAGGGTGACGTTCTCTCCATCCACTACCTCGAAGCCAAATGAAGCGGAATCAACCGCCAAAGAGAGCTGGAATCCGGGGCTCACCACATCGGGGCTATCGGCAACCGTGAAGATGCGGTTGTTGAGAAGTTGAATTCTGAAGACCGTATCATTGATCTTCTGAAAAGGACCTTTGGCCGCCTCCCATTCCATGGGGATGTTGCGAGTTCCATCCGGCGTGAAGTATTGCAGGATCAGATGCTGTCCCTCGTTTGGATACTGTGGCGTCGGCAAGTGAAAGGCAGGATCAAAATCCACGTCCAGAGTTTGCTTGGCGCGATCAATCGACTTGATGACCCCCTGCATGAAGGGAACCGGATCATTCTCGAGCACCAACCCCCGCAGGATCGTATTCCGACAATGGGCCAAAACAAATCCGCCATTGTTCAAAACGAACGTGGCACCATAAGCACTAATGGTGGCGTCGTTGAAGGCGTCCAGGGTAAAGCTGGTGAACTCCGGCGGGAAGGTGTATTTGCCCGGAGGAACCACGAAATCGCGCTGCCCCTGGGAGTAACCCGCTTTGAACTGGTCATACACTAACGCCCCGTCCTTGATCTTCTCGGATTCGGGAGGAAGCGCGGGCGCGGAGGAAACCGTTGGCCCGGCCGGTTGCCGTTTCAGTGTGAAAACAGCCAGGGCTATCCCGGCTAGGAGAAAAATAAGGATAATCAGGGCTGTTTTGGCGTTGGAGCGTGGTGTTGTCATAATCTTTTGTGGGTTTCAGAATTTGTATTTCTCCTGCGATGCTTTTATCGGGGATTCCCACATCCTCGGGGCGAAAATGGGGAGGCGGGCAGAGGCACAGAATTGTGTTGCGCACCACTTCGTGGTCGAAGAGCCCGCACCGAGGGTGGGATCAAAGTTTATGTGATTGGGTTCCGCCGGGCGTCAGGGAGTTGCCGCAGTTCCCGCTCCATCGCCGGCAACCGCCCCCGGTCCCCAGCCAATCTCTCCCCGCATACCGGCCGGCGGGTTGGAGATGGTGTTGTCCTTGATCGTGACGTTGCTGCTGTCGAGGAGGAGAATGGGATAGAAGGCCGACCGGAGCGTGGCCAATTCCTTCTCTGAGGGAGGGCTGCCGCCCGGTCCCAGTTTCTTTGAGAAATCAAGACTTGCGGGGTCTGACACCACGGCAAAGGGGGCGTCGATCCGGTTTCCCTCGATGGTCACGCCCCGGGTGTTTGCAACCCGGATCGCGAAGCTGCCGGGGCGGACGATCGTGTTGTTGAGGATTTGTAAATTCTCATTCTGTTGACCCCGGCTAAAGACCAGGTCCAGCGGACTCGGGCAGAAGAGGCTCTCCGCCCAGATGGCGGCTCCGCCTTTTTCCCAGTTGATGCTATTGTCCACCAGAGTGTTTCCTGTGATCTTCATATTGCGAAAGAACGGGCCCTCGAGCCAATAGACCGATGAGACGAGGCTGATCCCGCCGAGGCCCGTGCGCTCGATCCGGTTGTTTTCGGCGGTGAAATCGTTCGACTTGATGACCAGTCCGTTGACATGGCCGTCGTGGATGTGGCAATTCCTCACCACCGCTCCCGCCCCGCAAAAGTGCGAGCTGAAGATCACATCGCCGCGCTCCACCTGGATGGGCCGGTCCAGAACCAAACGGACGACATCGGGAACTCCGGCGTCCCGCATCATGATTTTCTTTTCGGCGAACATTTCAGGAATCTGCTGCGCCCGTTTGATCGCCGTCGGATCCTGGACAGGCTCGAGTGAGGTGATCACCGCTTCCGTCACGTAGTCGCCGTAGGGGGGACGGTAAAATTGAATCTTCGACCCGGCCACGACGGAGCGCGTCCCCAGGATTCCGGCAATCACACAGGAGGTGTCGTTGGTGGACTCGACGACCAGCGGGAAGAAACCGTGAATGGCAATCAAGTCGTCCGCAGCAAACGAGAACTCGCAATCCTCGATCAGAGGGCCCCGATCCATGTTGTAGGAGTGCAGACCGTCGGCAGCGCAGGCCAAGAGGCGGTTGGTGCCAGGACGCCTCACGATTTTGCAACGAAGATAGCGATTGGCACCGAGCCCGTTGATCTCCGAGAATACAAAGCCGGTGGTTCCATAGACGACGACGTTGCTCAGGGTGATGCGCTCGCAGTTTTCCTGATGGAAGTTTCCCCTCCGGGTTCCCCAGTCCTTGACGGCAAAACGATCGCCAACCTGAATCGGTCGCGGGTGGGTGCCGGCGGTGAACGCGGCATCGCGGCTGAATTTCGCCAGCCGCCAGACACCATTGCCGAGCGGTTGGATCGAATCGACAAAAAGGTCACCGTTGCGCAATTGGAGGGATGTTGCCCGATCGAAAAACAGCACCCTTCGGTTGATCTCAAGCTCCTTGGCATCCGGCTCCTGAAATCCCGGTTCGATCTTGAAGTCAATCGTCTTGGCAGCGGGATCCAGCGCCGTGATCGTGCCCTGAATCCATGGCAGCGGATCGGAGTCGAGGGTCAGGCCGGTCAGCGTGATGTTTTTACAGTTCTTGAACCGGACACCCCTGTGGCGGTCGGACCAGAAGGTCGCGCCCGTGGCTTCAATGGTCAATCCGTCCACGCCTTCGAGTTCGATACCTTTCCCGAGTTTTTCGTCGAAGCGATAGTCTCCCGGGGGAATCACGAATTGCTTCTCTCCGCGTTGCAGGGTCGCGGTCAGATTTTCCAAAAGCTTCGCCGCCGCCGCGCGCTGGGCGTCCTTCTGTTCCGCGGTCCATTGCGGGCCCGTGCCCAGCTCCGCTGCGGATGGGGGAATGGCTGGCGGAGGAGGAGCCTCCGGGCTCTTGCTACAGGCAGACGTGAACGCCAGCAGACAACATGAAATCAGTGCGAAACGAACTTGATGCCAGCCTTTTCCAGCTTCTCTGGAGCAGACCGGAACGCGTGATTCGAGAGGGAAAGGCCCGGAAGGGAGCCGCCGGTCAGTTTGGGGGGGAGTGAGGGGATTGAGCATGAGGTTTCGAACTGGGGTCTGGAGGACGTTTTCTGGAAAAAGCAGTGATCTTGTTACCTGCCGATTATGGAATGTTCAATGGCCATATCAACCAAATTCAAAGGTCTGCGAGGAGTTTCTTGTTTTTGATTTCGCCCTCGAAGAGGCCGCCCACGTCGAAACACACTTCCCGATGGCCCGGCGGAACGCCCCTTACTCCACCTCCGCGATCTTCAGATTCTCGATGCGGACCGCGCCTTTGAACCGCACTCCAAGAACCACTTTATAAGCCTCGCTCTGGGGATCAGCGGTGAATTCGACCTCCTTATGGCCTGCGCCTCCCTCGGTGTCCGTCCAATATTCCACGCCAAGATCCTTCAGGCCATTCTCCTTGATGTGTCGCGCGAAGTGGTAAAATCTCGTGCTGTCATCGCCAAGCTTGCGGACCGTGTAGTCGTAGGAAACCGAATAGCGCTTGCCCGGAACGAACTTCACGTTGGCGGGCACGGTTGCGAAATACTCGTGAAAATCAATGTCGTCCCTGGTGGTATCCACCTCGATGCCGCCATCCACAACCTCCGCTCCATTCTCGAACCGAAAGCGGGCATCGTTTGTCACCGGGCCGGAGAAGGGAATTCCGGGGGGCAGTTCGACTTCCTCGATGCGGAGGTTTTCGATGCGGATCGCGCCCTGGTAATGGACGCCGCAGACCAATTGGTAGTCCGCCACTTCCGAATGAATCCCGAATTCCTTATGGCCCTTGCTGCCGGCGGGGGCGCTCCATTCATAGCTGCGATTCACATCGGGATTGGACGCGCTCCGGAATTGGTGGAAGAAGCCCGTCTTGTCGTCACCGATTTTGTTGATCGTGTAGTCGAAGGAAATGCGGTAGTTCTTTCCCGCTTCGAACGTCCCATCTTCCGGCACGGTGTGAAGAAACTCGTGAAATTCACCGGTTTCCGCAGTGGTGTCTATCTCGAGTCCGCCATTGACGACATTTGCTCCGTTGAAAAGCTTTAAGTTCCCCTCCTCGAAGGAAATTGCGCTTGCCAGAAGCGCGGCGCTCTGGAGTTTCGGACTGGTCAGCAGGGCGATGACCGCAGTCGCTAAGAGTAGTGCTGTGACGGTGTGTTTCATATCAGTGTCTTTCGTTTTCTCTTCAGATGAAGCCATTAGCCATCATCGTTCTGTCTTTTTATCCGTGAATGGTCTGTCGGCACGCAAATTTTGCACCTGGTCGGTGACCAGGAGTTCTTCCCCGATTTCCGGACCGGGGTTGACGACTTCGTTGCCCTCAACCGTCGCGTCCGCCACATTTTTTAGAAAAATGACGGCGCGGTGGAGCGGTTGATCGCCAGTCCACTTCTCCAGGTGCGACTCGATGAAGCGGTTGCCGCGAATCACCACCCCGGTGGCGGCCTGGACCTGAAGATCCACGCCCCAGTTGCGGCTGATCTGGTTGTCTTCGATCACGATGTTGCGGTGCCCGCCGAATTGCAGTTCGCGCTTGTCCCAGCCCACCACGCTGATGCCGCCGAGGAAATCGGGGTTCGCGCTGTGGCCGATGTTCGCCCGCGTGATCTGGTTGGCGGAGATGCGCACATTCTCTTGGAAGCCCGGCCCGCCTTCTCGGCGGAAAAAGGCGAAGACGTGGATGCCGGGGAAGAAGCTGTGTTCGACATGGTTGTCCTCGACCCGGATATTCGAACGGTTCGCCACGATGCCGCGCGAACCGGCATTGCGCACCCGACATCCCCGGATGATCGTCTCGGAAGCACACTCGTCGAGCAGGAGCGCCTCGTCTCCGGGCTGGGCGTTCACGGGCGAGTCCAGCTCCACCTCCATCGGATCCATAAACTGGTGGGCGAACTGGGAGTCGATCACCTGCTTGCGGATTTTTTCCATCTCCGAAGGCGCAAAGCTGCTGCGCGTGCAGCTCTTCACCGTGGCCTCCTCGATCTTGCCAGTTTTGGAGACAAAGAAACGCAGGCGCGCACCGGCTTGGAAAAGCGGTCGGCCGGGGTTCTCGGAGGAGAGCGTGACTTTCTGACCGACATTCTCGAGGACCATGATCGGCGAATAATACACGGGGATGCCGTCGTCACCGGTCGAGTCGGTCTCGCAATCCTCGATGCGCAGGCCGCCGGTGATCCCTCTGAAGTTAAAACCGTCGCCCACGGCCGAAAACAGCCGCGCTTCGGTCGCCCCGGAGGGTGGAGGCCCGGGCACGATGCGGCAGGACCGGAGGGTGACCCCATGGCACCAACGGAATTCCGTGCCAAAGTGGTAAGGGGCTGAAAAGACAGTCACTCCGATAAGCGTCAGGTTGGTGCACAGCCGAACGCCGATGGCCCCGTGCGACTCGACTTTTTGCGGGATGCGGAGGAAGTCGCCGATCTCGGCCGTATCGTTCATTGGCCCGCCATGGGCGATCCGCCAGACGCCGTCCCCCTGACTCGTGATGGACTTGTTCGCCCGGTTGCCGGTTCCCGGTTTGTGAAGTCGCGTGGTTTTATCCGAGGTCCAGATAAAAGCCCAGCCATCGGCCAGAAAAGTGGGATCGGGATAGCCTTGGTGGATCTTGACGTCGGTCCATTCGCGGTTCGGCCCGAAGCCGACGATGGTGCCCTGGGTCATGGGCAGCGGGTCGTAGTCAATCGTCAGCCCGCGAATCGTCAGGTCGCTGCAGCCGGAGATTCGCAGGGCCGTCGTGAGCTTGGAGAGAATGAGGGTCGCCCCGGTGGCATCAATGTCCAGACCGCTGAGGTTGTTCAGCGATAGCGCGCTCGAGGCATGGTAAGTCCCCGGCTGGATCTTCACCTGCCTGGCACCTGCGGCCACCGCCGCATCAATTTGCTCTGCGATCGTCGGTGAGGTGACGTTCCCACCTGAATCCGTGTTGGACGACCCGGCGGACGGCGGGTTTGGTTCCATGTCGTGTGCGCCAGGCGACGAAGGCTTCTTGCAGGAGGCAAGCCCCAACAGGAGCAATACAGTGAGGGCGATGGGGGGTGTTTTCATATGGGTTTGCTGATTTTGCGAATCAGGTTTTTCCTACGAGGCCATTTCAGAACCAATCATTGATTTCTCGGAGAGTAAAACCAGACCCGCATCCGGGGCGTTGAAGATATCCCAATGCCAAAGCCGAATTCAACGCGAGCAAGCCGCAGGTGATCAGCGCGACAAAAAGTTGACGCCATTCTGTTCCGGCTTTTCCGGAAAACATCGGAACGTTGGATTTGAGGATGAGAGGAACCGAGGGAGAACGCGGATCCGCGTGGGAACAGACAAGGGATTCGGGCATAAGGTTGTAATGGATGGAACTTCTTATGCAAAAGCAGATCTTGTTATCTGTCAATTTCGGCATTTATTACACCATTTCTACCGAAGTGGCCTGCCCCGTGAGTGGGACACTTCAAGACTGAAGATGGTCCCGGCCTCGTCCGCGCCCTCTTCCGTTGCGCCTCTTGCGTTGTATTTCGCCGCTTCTCCCACCTCACCCACCCGATGCCGAAACGCCAATTCGTTACGGTTTGTGGAGATTATCGAGTTCTTCGGGGGTCACTGTGTTGGGCACCTCGCGACCGGCTTTTCTTGCCTCTTCCTGTTTTTTCATTAACTCCTCGAGAATGACGTCGGCGCGCAGGGCATCTTTCCCGGAAAGAACAAATGCACGTAATCCGGCAGGATCAAGAAGCGGATCATGGGAGTTGTATTCGGTGGCTACCGGCCTCGCTTTGCCCCCGGATGTCGGCCATCGGATAGACTGCGAGCTCTTCGATCAGCGCATCGCCCTTGATGGCGAAGGCTGGACCGTCATCGCTTGGCAGCGAAGCCAGGGAAAAAGCGGCTTCCCCGCCGTTCCAGAAACTTTCCACGATCCCATTGTCAATGAGGAAGCGGGCGTCAAGGCTTGCGCCGGGGTGGAGGGCCCTGGTCTGCCCGCTGCTTTTCAGGGTTTTGGTGGCCGCATCGTAGTTGAAGGCGAGCTTGCGAATCGCAACGTCCAGCGATTGATCGGATTTGAATCGCAGAACCACATCGAGAGGGGCGTTTTTTGCGAGCGATTGCAGTTTGGTTTCCACTTCCGAAAGCTTGACATTGCTGAGCTGGAGAAGGGGTGCGCCGCGCAGGGCGTTGATCTCTTCCACCGGTTCAAAGCAGAGCGTATCTTCGCCGTTGATGGCTTTGATCTGCATCAGCAAGGGGACACTGGCGCATTGATTAAAAGGTTCGTCCGGGAACTTGGCGCCTGCGGCCCAGCCCATCATGACTGCGCGGTCTTTCGGCTCGTTTTGGAAGATCAGCGCGCCGTAAAAATTGGGGCCCAGGTGGGCGCGGCGCAGTTTGGTCACTGGCGTGAAGGTTTTGCCGTCGAAACGCCCGAGCTGGTAGCAGGAGTGAATGTCGATCTGCTCCGGTGCGTCCTTCGGCGTGCGATAGCATCCATAGAGAAGCATGAGATCTTCGCCGGTGACGGCGGATTTGACCGGGATGAATTCCGGGCATTCATACCAGTTCGGCAACACGCTGGTTTGCTCCCAGTGGATGAGATCTTTGGAGCGCAGGAAGTGGTAAAAGTGGTGACCTTCCTCTTTGCCGCCGACATAGAGGACCATGATGTAATGCTGCGAGGCCTCATGCCAGATGACCTTGGGGTCGCGGTCGGCTTTACCAATATTCGGCACCACCGGATTTCCGGCAAAGCGCTTCCAGGTGCGACCACCATCTGGCGTTGTGGCGAGGTGTTGTGAGAAGGGATCGGTTGCCGTGAAGAAAATTGCCGGCGCCGGGAGTTGCACACCTTCATTCAATCCCGGTATCGGTTGCCGCTGCATGACGGTGGTGCCGGAATAACACTGTCCAGCGGCATCAGGGAAAAGCGCGACCGGCCACTCTTCCCAATGCACCAGGTCTTTGCTCACGGAGTGTCCCCAATGCATGTCGAAGCCCGCACCCATTCCTGTAGCCGCCGGGTTGAATTGATAGAAGATGTGATACAAGCCATCCTGGAAGTAGCTGCCGTTGATGTCGTTCATCCAGCCAAGGCGCGGGCTGAAATGGAAACGCGGCCGGTTAGGACCCGTGTAGGCTTTGGGGTCAATGATCTCCTTGTCGCTGAACTCCAGGCGATCCAGCGCCTTCGCATCGTGCGACTTGAGGCGCAGCGTGACCTCGCGGCCTTTGAGCTCCCGCACATCGGCGGAATACGTGAAGTCCGGCTGCTGGCCCTCCTTGGGCAGTCGGATGTGCATGGAGCGCAGCAACCTGCCATCGGCCTCGATGCTCAGTTTTTCCAACCCGACCTGGTTGCGATCCTTCTGATGCAGCAACGGCAGTTGGAGGAAGTCGCCGCTGATCGTGACCTTGCGGGTGATCTCCGGCGCGGGTGGCGGAGGGGGTTCGACTTTCGCTGCCAAAGCGACATTGCCTCGATCATTCACTTGCACGATGTGATCCACGTTGATATGCCCCCAGCCACCCGTCAAGTCGTCCACGATCTGGATTTGCGCGCTCTTGCCCGCGAACTCGCCCACGTCCCAGGCGGACGGAGCCAGTTTTTCACCTCCACCGGGCACGACATTCGGTCCAGTGGCCGTGCGGACAATCTTTCCGTCCACAAGCAGGTTCAGGCACGTCTTGCCCTCAAACCCGCCACCGCCGATGAGGAAGGTGATGAACCTGCGTTCGATCTTGAATGTCGGCGAAGTGAGCGTCCCTTTCGCGTCGTCGCCGCCGAGATAGGAGTTCGCCAAACCCTCGCCGAGAAAGCCGGACACCTGCTGCTGACCCGGCAGGGTGCCGCGGGCCGGGCCTTGCCCAAAGGCCGTGCCGGCGGTTGTCCAGTTGCCGTAGGTTTCGCCCTCGAAGTCGGCAATGACGAGGTCCGATTGCTGTGCCAGGCAGCGAGCCAAGGTCAGAGCCATCGTGCCGATGATGACTAAAGTGAGTAGGGGTTTCATTGTTTTTGGGGGTAAATGAGTCACGGGGTTTATGTTAGAGGAGATCTTGCAGTATGCCGCCGCTCCAGGCCTCGAGCAATTTCACCATATCGGCAAACGATGCGGAGCGGCCGGAACGGACAAAATGGCCGCTCGCGCAGTTGCCCGCGAGCAAGATGCCAGCATCATCAAATCCCTTCAGTGCGGCGGCGAGACAGCCCGCGCCAAAATTGTCGCCCGCCCCTGTCGAGATGAGCGGCTCCCGGCAATACGGGCCGGGCACATAGATCGTGCCGTCGGCACCGGCGCAGGCGGCACCGTCGTTGGGGTGAATGATGATGCGGTCCACGGCGATGCGCGAGCGCAGGAAAGCGGCGAGTTCCGCCACCGAATCGGCATCCTTGCGGCCACGGTAGGCACCACCGAAGACCTCCCCCATTTGCCAGGCTTCTTTCAGGTTGAAACTGAGCAGGGTCTGGCATTGGCGGGTGATGTCAGGCAGGCGGTCGAGCAACTCTCGCCGGTCGCCCAGTGGGCGCGTTTCAAACTCCGCGAGATCCATGAAAAAGAAAACCTCCTTGGCGGGCCGTCTGAGTTGCGCCAGTCGGGCGGCCAGGTTGCTCCAAATCGGGCCGGCATGCGGCAGCTTGCCCCAGTTGACCGCGCCGATGAATGAAGCGGCTTTGAGTTCCGCGTCGAGCGCGG
>Ga0194063_10001431_pt1 | contig 15521 bp, 10 predicted proteins | sample SepL3720m_MetaG_FD_155459 | JGI IMG/M metagenome (GOLD analysis project Ga0194063, IMG submission 155459) | Anoxic zone freshwater microbial communities from boreal shield lake in IISD Experimental Lakes Area, Ontario, Canada - Sep2016-L373-20m | ecosystem: Environmental > Aquatic > Freshwater... | reverse complement strand
TGAAAACTGAAAACTTCTTGTGAGAGCCCTTGACCTGAAACTGTTCCGCGATGTCGGAAAGATGAAGGGCCAGATGGTCGCGGTCGGCCTGGTGATGGCCTGCGGCTTGGCCATGATGATCATGGCGCGCAGCCTGATTCTTTCGCTCGAGACGACTCGGGCAGCGTATTACGAGCGCAACCGGTTCGCCGATGTGTTCTGCGATTTAAAGCGCGCGCCGAATTCCCTGCGCGCGCGGCTCGCCGCGATCCCGGGCGTGGCGGCGGTCGAAACGCGGGTGGTCGCCGGCCTGCGCATGGATCTGCCGGGGCTCGCGGAGCCGGCCGATGGCACGATCATCTCGATTCCCGAGGACCGCCCGATGCGCCTGAACATGCTTTCCCTTCGCACCGGTCGGTTTCCGGAAATCGGGAAGGCGGACGAGGTGATTGTGGGCGAGGCGTTCGCGAAGGCGCACGGGTTCCAGCCAGGCGATTTTATCGACGTCATCCTGCGCGGGGCGAAGGAACGGCTTTTCATCGTGGGGATCGCGCTCTCGCCCGAGTTCGTTTTCGAGGCGCGTCCGGGGCAGGCGCTGCCGGACAACAAGCGGTTTGGGGTATTCTGGATGAACGAGCGCGAGTTGGCCAAGGCGAACGATCTCGATGGCGCGTTCAATAATGTCATTGTGGATGCGGCGCCGGGCGCGGATACGGCGCCGGTGATGGCGGAACTCGACCGCCTGCTCGAGCCCTACGGCGGACTGATCGCCTACGACCGGCGCGACCACGCCTCGGCCAAACAACTCGACGACGAGATCGCCATGCTGAACGGCATGTCCATCGCCTACCCGGTTGTCTTTCTCAGCATCGCCACGTTTATGACCAGCGCGGTGCTGGCGCGGGTGATCCGCCTCCAGCGCGAGCAGATCGCGCAGCTCAAGGCGTTCGGGTATTCGTCGCGCCAGGTCGGGGCGCACTATTTGAAATTCGCGCTGGTCATCGTGGCCATCGGTCTGCTGTCAGGCGGGATCGCTGGGATGTGGCTCGGATCGAATGTGGTGATGCTCTACCATAAATTTTTCCAGTTTCCCTCGCTGACTTTCCACCCTGATTTCGCAGCCATCGGAGTGGCTTTTCTGGTGAGTTCGGCCGCATCGCTTCTCGGCGTCGTGGGCGCGGTGCGCCAGGCGATGCGCCTCCCGCCGGCGGAAGCGATGCGGCCTGAACCGCCGGCCGACTTCAAGCCTTCGCTCCTCGAACGCATGGGTGTCACCAACCTCGCCGGTCCCTCGATGCGCATGGCGCTGCGGAACATCGAGCGGAGGCCGTGGCAGGCGGCTTTTACGGCGCTGGGTCTCGCGCTGGCGGTCGGAATCCCGATCGTGCCGGGCGCGATGCGGGACGGGGTAGCTTTCCTCCTCGATTTCCAGTGGACGCTCGCGCAGCGGCAGGACGTGACGGTGACGCTCATCGAGCCGGGTTCGGCCGGCGCTTTCAACGACATCCGTCATCTGCCTGGAGTGATCCATGCCGAGGCGTTCCGGAGCGTGCCGGCGCGGCTGCGCTTCGGGCACCGCAGCCATCGCCTTGCGGTGACCGGCGTGCCGGCGGGAACCCTGCTCAACCGCGCGCTCGACGAACACGGCAACCCGCTGCCCGTGCCGCCGGACGGTTTGCTTATATCCGAGAAACTGGCGGAGCTGCTGGGCGCAAAGCCCGGGGACACGCTCGATATGGAGGTGCAGGAAGGCCGCCGGCCCAGCCGGAAGGTGCCGGTCCACGGCCTGATCACCGACTACGCGGGGCTGTCGGCCTACATGGACATCGACGCCCTGCGCCGCCTCATGCAGGAGGGGGGGACGGTGAGCGGCGCACACCTTTCGGTGGATGCGGGCCAGTGGGCGGACTTTCTCGACAAAGTCAAGGAAGTGCCCCGCATCGCGAACATCGGCATCACCACGGCGCTGCAGCAGAGTTTCCGCAAGACGACCGCGGAGTCGATCAACCTCATCCAGGGCATCTATTTCACATTCTCGGTGATCGTCGCATTCGGCGTCGTCTACAACAGCGCGCGCATCGCCCTTTCCGAGCGCAGCCGAGATCTGGCAACCCTGCGGGTGGTGGGCTTCACGAACCGCGAGGTCGCGGGCGTGTTGATCAGCGAACTCGTCATGCTCACCGCCGTGGCGATCCCGGCCGGGCTTTGGATCGGCGGACGGCTCGCGAACTGGATCGTGCTCGCCGCGAGCACGGAGACGATCCGGCTGCCGCTCATCCTGACCCACCAAACCTATGCCACGGCGATTTTGATTGTGCTCCTTTCCGCCGGCGTTTCATTTTATGTCGTGAGCCGCCGCATCCGGAACCTCGATCTCCTGGGTGTGCTGAAGGCCAGCGAATAATGAAAACCACCACGCCAAACGGCACGGGCCGGACTGCAAAAAGAAACACCCTTTGGCGAAGGGTCGCCCTTTGCGCCGCCGGCCTCGCGCTCGCCGCGTTCATCGTCACCGGCCTCATGCCCAAGCCGGCGGAGGTCGAAATGGATTCGGTCAAGCGCGGTCCGCTCACGGTTTCCGTGCTCGAAGAGGGGAAGACGCGGATCCGCGACCGCTACGTCGTGTCGCCTCCGGTGGCCGGGTATTTGAGGCGCGTGCCGGTGCGGGCGGGCGATCCGATCGTGGCCGGCGAAACCCTGCTGGCCGTGATCGAGGCCTCGCCTTCGAGCTTCCTCGACCCTCGCACCCGGGCGCAGGCCGAGGCCGCGGTGCGGTCGGCCGAGGCAGCCCTCCAGCAGCGCAACGAACAGGCGCAGAGCGCGACCGCAGAACTCGAACTGGCGCGCAAGGAATTGGTCCGGGCCGAACAACTGCGGGGGAAAGGCGCGATCGCCGTGAAGGACTTCGACACCGCCTCCAACCATGTCGAGATGCTCAGCAAGCAGGTCGGTTCAACGCATTTCGCGTTGAAGGTGGCCGAGTTCGAACTCGAACAGGCAAAAGCCGCGCTCGTGCAGGCCACGGGCGAATCCGACGGGAGCGGACAGCCGATCGAGATCCGCGCGCCGGTTTCCGGATTCGTGCTCAATGTCCTTGAGGAGAGCGCCAGGCCGGTGACGCCGGGGCTTCCAATCATGGAGGTCGGGGATCCGAAGGGTCTCGAAGCCGAGATCGAACTCCTCTCCAGCGACGCGGTAAATGTGAAGCCGGGAGCGGACGTCTCCATCGAGCAGTGGGGCGGTGGCGATCCACTGCGCGGGAAAGTCGCGCTCGTCGAGCCGGGGGGATTTCTCAAGGTGTCCGCGCTGGGAGTCGAGGAGCAGCGGGTCAAGGTCCGGGTGAACTTCACCGACCTCCCGGCCGGTGTGCTCGGCGACCGCTACCGTGTCGAAGCCCGCATTGTTACATGGACCAGCGAGAACGTCCTGCAGGTCCCGACCGGCGCGCTTTTCCGCCGCGGCAACGAATGGATGACGTTCGTCGTCGAGCGCGGACATGCCAGGCTGACCAAGGTCGGAATCGGACACACCAACGGCATCGCCGCCGAAGTGACGGGCGGGCTTTCAGATGGCCAAAAAGTCATCCTCCACCCGCCGGACACGGTCGGCGACGGCGTTGCGGTCAGACCGCGATCGTAGAATCTGTTCTATGAGGATCCGGGGGCGCCGCATGGCATAGGCCTGCGCCGATGACGAGGAACACCGGCAGGATGATCCGCAGGAGACGGGACATCCCGTGCAGTTAATGGCCGAAAACCAGGTTGCAGATGACGACGGCCGCCGTGACGCCCGCGAGATCGGCACAAAGTCCGGCCGGAACTGCGTGGCGGGTGCGACGGACGCCGACCGATCCGAAATAGACGGCGAGCACATAAAACGTCGTTTCGGTCCCGCCCATGATCGTCGCCCCCATCTGCGAAATCAGGCTGTCCGGCCCCTGGCTTTTCACGAGCTCCGCAAAAATACCGGTCGCACCGCTCCCGCTCAGCGGACGCATGAGCGCCAGCGGCAGCAGCTCGGAGGGAAAGGAAACCGCGGCCAGCGCGGGGCCGATTGCTTTCGTGATGAGGTCGATGCCGCCGGCCGCCCGGAACATCGCCACCGCCGAGATGATCGCCACCAGATACGGGATGATTTTAATCGCCACCTGAAATCCCTCCTTCGCGCCCTCGACAAATTCCTCATAGACCTTCACCCGGCAGAGCGCCGCGTAGAGCGGAAAAAATCCTACGAGAAACGGGATGGCAAGATAGGAGACCGACTCGACAATCCGGACGAGCGGCGTTCGGGCGGCCATGTCGGGAAGCGCTGCGTGCCGCCAGCCGAAATAGACAAAAGCCGCCGCGAAGATGAGCAGCGCGTAGGTGCCCCACCAGATCAGGCGCGGGGCCTGGCGTTCCTCTGCCTGCGAGTCCAGCGCGGCCGGAACAAGCCCGGCCGGCGGAAGCGCGAACATCGGCAGCTTTTCGAAAAATTTCACCGAGACGATGCCGGCAAGGGTCGAGCAGCACGACGCGAAAAAAGCGGTGCCGATGATCTGGGTCGGATTTTTCGCGCCCGCCGCAGCGAGGATTGCGACCGTCGTCGCGGGGATCAATTGGACCGAGGCCGTGTTGATCGCGAGGAACGTGCACATCGCGTTGCTGGCCGTGCCCGGGCGGGGGTTCAGCTTTTCGAGATCCTGCATCGCGCGCAGGCCGAGCGGCGTGGCCGCGTTGCTCAGGCCCAGCATGTTCGCCGCGATGTTCATCACCATCGAGCCCATCGCGGGATGGGTCGCGGGCACGTCGGGGAATAGCCATTTCAGCACCGGTCGTAGCGCCCGCGCGAGGATCACCACCAGCCCGGATTTTTCCGCGAGCTTCATCAGGCCGAGCCAGAGCGCCATCACCCCGGCCAGCGGCAGGGCGATATTCATCACGGCCACCTTGCACGCCTCGAACGCCGCGTTCGAGACCTCCTGCAAATGCCCGGAAAATCCTCCCATGAGGACCGCCATCACCACGAGGCCGAGCCAGATGTAATTCAGCATCCGGTCAACTCCTTCTCACCGGCCATCGACCAGCATGAAGAGGGGGTTGAACTGCTGGACGGCGTTCGTCTCGGTGATATCCACCGGGGTGTTCAGGGGATCGCGGGAGTCAAATGCCACGAACCAGAGGCGCAGGCTGCCGGTCTTTCCGGAGCGGATGCCCGTCTGGATGACATACTCTCCGGGCTGAGGGACCTTGCATTCGAAACGGCCGTCGGAATCCGTGGTCGTCGTCTCGATGGGGAGCGGAATGGTTTTTAGGAAATGCGCGGAAAGCCGGTTCGCGTCGGTTCCGTCGGCGTCCGCGATGCGTTTGTAACGTTCGGAGAGGAACTCCTCGATTTCCGCCCTCGGATAAAGCCGGATTTTGATGCCGGGGAGGACGACGCGCTGGCCGTTGGCGTCGCGGATGATGACCCTGCCGCGCACGAGGTCGTTCGAGGCCACCTCGCGCGCCGCGAAGAGGACGTTCTCGAATTTCTGCTTCCACTCCAAGTTTTCCGCCGCCGCTTTGGCGAGGCTGGCTTTCAGGGTGTCAATTTCCGCGGATGTCTTGCTTTCCCATACAACCATTCCCGTAACCACGGCGAAGGCAGCGAAGAAAAGCAGCAATCTCCGTTTGAGCGTCTTTCCGCTACGCTCCCTCCGCCCGCTGCGACTGCGCGAAGGCCGCTCTCGCCGCAACAAATCATTGACGGGGAGCCATTCGCCGCTCTTCGGATCGAGATAGAGATCTTGCTCTTTGAGATGGCCGGTCTCGAAAAGCGACCCGATCTCCTGCGGAGGGTATTCGCCGAGGATTTTTCCGTTCCGTTTGACGGAAATTTTCTGGGCGGGATCATTTTTTATAGAATCCATGATATTCCGGTTTCAGGGGCGCGAAAACCCAAATTTTCCGACTCCCATTTGCAGCCGATGGCGGATGTCGCGGAGAGATTCGGTTGTAGCCATGGTCGAGGTGAAATTCTTCCCTGCGAAGTGTCGTTCAGAGCCGCGGGATCGTGATCCCGCGCTGGCGCATGTATTTTCCGGCGCGGTCGGCGTAGCTGGTCTCGCAGACGTCGTCGGCGAGGAAGAAGACGACCTGGGCGAGGCCCTCGTTCGCGTAGATGCGTGCCGGCAGCGGAGTGGTGTTGGAAATTTCCAGCGTGACGTGGCCCTCCCATTCGGGCTCGAACGGGGTGACGTTTACGATGATCCCGCAGCGGGCGTAGGTGGACTTTCCGACGCAGATCGTGAGGACCTCGCGGGGAATCCGGAAATACTCGACGCTTCGGGCGAGCGCGAAGGAATTCGGCGGGACGATGCAGGTGTCGGTCTGCATGTCCACGAACGACTTCTCGTCGAACGCCTTCGGGTCGATCATCGTGTTAAAGACGTTGGTGAAGACTTTGAACTCATCCGAAACCCGGAGGTCGTAGCCGTAGCTCGAGAGCCCGTAGCTCACGACGCGGCTGCCGTCTTCGTTCTGCTTGATCTGGCCGTCCACGAACGGCTCGATCATGCCCTTCTCAACCGCCATGCGGCGGATCCATTTGTCGGAACAGACTGACATAAATTTAGAAGCCCGGAATTTTGAGGCCGCCGGTGAGCTTGCCCATCTCGGCGCCGGCGAGGGCCTTCGCGTCTTCGAGCGCCTGCTTGACCCCGGTGAGAACGAGGTCCTCGAGAAATTCCACGTCCTGCGGGTCCACGACCTGCGGGTCGATCTTGATCGAGACGATGTCGCCCGCGCCGGTGGCGGTGACTTTGATTTTTCCGCCGCCGGCCGTGGCTTCGATCGTGCGTGCGGCGAGTTCGTTCTGGGCCTCGGCCATGCGTTCCTGCATGCGCTGGGCCTCCTTCATCATCTTGGCGATATTCATGCGGCGTTAGTCTGGAGTGTGCTTTTGAAAACTTCGAGGGCTTTCTTGATAAACGGGTCGTTTTTGAAGTCCTCGTTCGGGTCCGCGGGCGGCGCGGGTGGCTGTGCGGCAGCGGCGGGCGGCTCCTCGCGCGCCGGGGTGGGGTCGGGCTGTTGCTCCAGGCTTTCGTCCCATTCGAGGACCAGCCGGACGGCCTGCGACAGGGCGCGGGTGAGCGCGGACTCCAGATCTTTCAGACCCTTTTCCATCCAGATGCTTTCCGAACTTTCCTTCGACGATGCCGGAAACCGGACAAACATCTTGCCGTTTTCAAACCGCTCGAAGAGCCCCTCGCGAAGCCAGCCGTAGCGGATAAACGATTCCTTCGCGAACGACTCCGCGGTTTTTTCCCAGGCTGTGGCTGCCGAGACTCCGGCGTCCTCGGGGTCGGCGGCATGTTGCGGCGGGGCGGCAACCTTGGGCGCGGGTTCTGCAGGCGCTTCGTGGACTGGCGGCGGCGCGGCAGCCGGCCTGGCCTCCTTCTTCGCCGCAGGGGCTGGCTGTGGGATCTCCCCGCTGCTGAGGCCGGCGAGGGTTTCGATGACGTCCGTGAGACTCGTTTCGTCAAGGAGGTGGAGCGCCTTGATCACCGCGACATCGAGCTGGAGCTTTTTGTCGGCCACCCATTTCATCCGGGTCTCGGCCTCCCCGAAATGGTCGACCAGATCCAGGAGCTTGCCCTGCGGGACATCGGCGGATTTTCCGGTCGCCGCCGAGACCAGCAGGTCGCGGAGGTGGGCTATCAGGTCCGATGTCAGCCGGGAGAGGTCCTTGCCGGCGTCGGATTGCTCCGCGACGATGCCCAGTGCGCCCGCAGCATTTCTCGCGAAGAGGTTTTTCGCGAGCCCGACGACCGTCTCTTTCGAGGTGAACCCGAAGACGTCCATCACATCCCGCACGTGGATTTTTTCGCCGCAGAATGCGACCATCTGGTCGAGCATGCTCTCGGCGTCGCGGAGCCCGCCTTCCGCCCCCCGCGCAATCGCCTCGGCGGCGTCCGGGTCAAGGGAGATCTTTTCGCTCTCCGCGATAAATGCCAGGTGCTTCGCGATCAGTTCGGGGGGGATCCTGCGGAGGTCGAACCTCTGGCATCGGCTCGTGATCGTGGCCGGGAGCTTCTGGGCCTCGGTCGTCGCGAAGATGAATTTCACATGCGGCGGCGGCTCCTCGAGTGTCTTGAGCAGCGCGTTAAACGCCCCGGTGCTCAGCATGTGGACCTCGTCGATGAGATAAATTTTATAAGGCCCGCGGGCCGGCGCGTAGGCGGCGTTGTCGCGGAGGTCTCGGATGTTCTCGACGCCGTTGTTGCTCGCCCCGTCGATCTCGATCACGTCGAGGCTGCGCCCGTCGGCAATTTCCTTGCAGGCATCGCAGACCCCGCAGGGGGTTGTCGTGGGGCCGTTCACGCAGTTGAGCGCCTTCGCCAGGATGCGGGCCGTGGAGGTCTTTCCGATTCCGCGCGGCCCGACAAAAAGGTAGGCCTGCGCGAGGCGGTTTGCCGAAACCCCGTTCTGGAGCGTGCGGGTGATGTGGTCCTGGCCGATCACTTCGTCGAACGTCTGGGGGCGGTATTTTCTGGCAAAGACTCGGTAGCTCACGCCGGAACATTACCGGCCCCGCACACCGGCATCCAGCAGGATTTGCGCAAAAAATCCGCCGCAGGGCATCCGTTGGAGCGAACCTCGTTAAACGTAGGTGCCGCTGGTCACCCCGACCTGGCTTCTGGCTTTCAGATCCCGCCAGAGCGTCGCCCCGCCGGTTTTTCCGGAGAGCAGGGATTGGTAGGCGCGGACGACGCAGCGGGTTTCGTCGTCGGTTTCTTCGAGGAGCTCGATGCGGAAGTGGCGGAGTCCGGCGTCCAGAAAATCCTGGAAGAATCCGGCACCGGATTGTGGCACGGCGTGGAAGAGGGTGTTCCTGCAGCCGACATCGGCGCGGAGCGGATGATCCATCCCCGTGCGGTCGCGGAGATGGACGCGGCGGCTGTCGCACGGCCGCCCGCAATTCGTGTGGTCGGTCCCGTCGGACAGGAACGCTGCAAAAACACAGTGCTCCATGTGAAACATCGGCATGTGGTGGTGGATCGTCAGCTCGAACCAATCCGGCGGCGCGGCTTTCAGGAGCGCGAGAATCTGCGCGAGGTTCAGGTCGTGCGAGATGGTGAGCCGCTCGATCCCCATCCGGTGGAAGACGGACGCCGTCACCGGGTTCGCGACGTTCAGGGAAAAATCCCCGAGCCGCCGCAGCGGGCTCCCGGAAAAATAGGAAATTCCCCCCACGTTGCGGATGAGGACGCCGTCGGGAGCCGCGTTTTCGATCAGTTTGAAAAACCCTTCCTCGCCGGCTTTCTGGATACGCGGCGTGGCGAGAAAAATATCTGCCGTTCCGGCGTCGCGGACCGCAGCGACCGCTTCGCCGTAGCGCCGGATATCCTCGTAATCAACGGCCAAGGTGGTAACCCCGCACTCCAGCGCTGCGCAAAGCTGCTCGTGCGAACGGCAGAGAACCATGAGTGCCGAGGCACTTGTGGCGGCGGCTCTGGAAGGTGGCAAAAGCGACTCAAGCGTGACTTGGGGTTCCGGTTTGCGGACGGAAAGCCGCAGGACCATTTCGCGGCGGAGCCGGTTGAGCTCCGCGAGCGGCAGGATGACATCGCCTTCGAGTTCGTTGCGCACTTCGCCGAGCACAAAGGAAGTCTCGCCGAGTTTCCCGAGCTGTGCGCGGAGGGATTCGTCCGTCAGCGGCCGGGTCCGGGCGGGTTCGAGGGGAATGCCCGACTGCAATGTGATCCCGCGGCATTCCAAAACCAGCGGGCGTTCCGCCTTGCCGCTCACGACAAAATCGAGCGGCTGCAATTTTCCCTGCCGGGCTTCGAGTTTTCCCGCAAACGATTTTCGGAGTTCCCGGTCGAGCGCGGGGTCATCGGTTTTCCAGACCCGCGTGCCGGCGGGGATCGCGGAGAAATCGAGTTTTCCGTGTTCGAAAAAAATCCCACTGCCGCGGACCTCGAAGATCCTTCCGCCCTGCTCCCGGTCGGGATCTCCGCCGGTGTCGAAGACGACGCCGTCGCCGGGCTTCAGGTGGACGGCCGGCGCCTCGAGCTCGACGTGGTCGCGGGCGGTCCGGGAAACCATTCCCACAAAGGCCCCGCGCTTTTTTCCAAACCGTGCGCCGACCAGTTCCTTGTGGTTGACCCCGTGCAGCCACCCGCTGAAAAGGCCGCGCGAAAATGTCATTTCCAACCGGTATTGGTCGTCATCCGTGGGCGTGGGATCCCGCCCGGCCAGCGCGGCATCGATCGTCTTGCGGTAAACGGCCGTGACCGCCGCCACATACTCCGGGGACTTGAGGCGGCCTTCGATTTTGAAGCTCGTGATCCCGCGCGCGATCAGGTCCGGGATTTCCCGGACGGCCGCGAGATCCTGCGGCGAGAGCAGGTATTTTTTTTCGCCAAGATCGCGAAGCTCTCCGTCCACGATCAATTCGTATGGCATCCGGCACGCCTGCGCGCACTCGCCGCGGTTCGCGCTCCGGCGCCCGAGCGCCTCGCTGGTGAGGCATTGGCCCGAGTAGGCGACGCAGAGCGCACCGTGCACAAAAACCTCAAGTGGCAGAATAGGAGGGAATTTTTCGAGCTCCCGCAACGAAAGCTCCCGCGAGAGCACGACCTGCCGGATCCCGAGCGATTCGGCAAAGCGGACGCCCTGCGGCGAGGTGATCGTCATTTGGGTCGAGGCGTGGACGCGCAAATCCGGAAACATCCGGCGCGAAATTTCGGCCAGCCCGACATCCTGGATAATTACGGCATCGACGCCGGACGCGTGGAGAAGCTGCAGCTCCGCAAAGGCGTCCGACAATTCCTCCGTGAAGATCAGCACGTTCAGTGCGGCCGTGGCTTTGACCCCGTGGCTGTGGAGAAACGCCACGAGCGCAGGCAGCTCCTCGTTGCGGAAGTTGTCCGCCCGCATCCGCGCGTTGAACCTCGGCATGCCGAAATAGACGGCATCCGCCCCGTTGGCCACGGCCGCCCGTAGGCAATCCCAATCCCCAGCCGGGGCAAGCAATTCCACTGGCATGCGGGGAAAATAGCGCTGCCCGCACGGGGCCGCCACTCCAAACACACTCCAAACGCCGGCTAATTATTCCTCCGGCGATGGCTCATTATGGCCGTGCGCGCCTCCTTTCGAATCCGAGGACAGAGCGGTGAGGACCGCGAGGATCGAGTCGAGCACGGCGTCCAATTTCTTTCCCGCGTCGGACGCCAAAAACCGCAGGATGAAATACCCGTGCCGCTGGAGGAGCGCGTCCTTGAGCCGGTCGCGCCGCCACGCCTCCTCGTCGGCCAGATGCTGCGGGCCGTCGAGTTCGACCGAGAGCTTCGCCTTTTCATCAAGGAAATCCACTTCCATCGAGCCCTCCTGGTCGAACGGGATGGGAAGCCGGACGTTGAGGCGGAATCTTCCGCGCGTGGCGGGGAGCGATTCCAGACGCCTGAAAAGAAACGCTTCCGACGCGCTGCGCGCGCGGGCTACGCCCTCGGCGTCCGGCGCGGGCGTGAGTGCGGCCCGGACAAAGAGATCCGCCAGCTCGCTGTCCACGCCGTCGCGGATCAGCCGGCGCACGCTGGCGGCGTAGTCGCGTTTCCATTCCGGATCGATCGGCAGCGGGACGTCCGGCGGCCAGCCGGGGACAGCGCTGGCCGGGAGCAGCAGCGAATACCCGACGGCCTCGTATCCCTCGCACCGGCGGTCGAACATCCGGGAGAGCATCGGGACATTCAAATCCGCGTAGTCGTAAACGCGCGCTTCGGTTTTTCCCTCGTGCAGCCGGTGAAGCCGCCCCGCGTATTGGGCGATCGTTCCACGCCAGGAGACGGGCATCGCGAGAAGGAGCGTGTCGAGCCGCGGGTCGTCGAACCCCTCGCCAACAAATTTTCCCGTGGCCAGGAGGATGAGGGGTTCGGAGGCGTGGTTCCCCACAGCATCGAGTGCTATGCGCAATGCCTTCTTTCCCATGCCGCCCTGGAGGCGGATCACCGGTAACCCCTGCTCCGCGAAAATGGCGGCGAGAATATCGATGTGCTCCGTCCTCTCGGTAAGAACCAGCGGATGCCGGCCCTCGTGCAAACACGCGGCTGCGTCGGCGCAGATCATGGCATTGCGCGCCTCGCTGTGAACGATCGCCTCGCAGAGCTGCTGGAATTCCACGCGCGCATCGGCATCCGGTTCCGCGGCGGCACGGAACGCCGTCGGTCGCACGAGCACGCGGTGCTCGAACGGCCTCGCCTCCGCCTGGGCCTTCGCGTCCACGCGGTGGCGGACCGGCCCGCATTGCATAAAGATGATCGGGTGGTGGCCGTCCTTGCGCGCGACCGTGGCCGAGAGGCCGGTGACATAGTTCGCCTTGGCGCGCCGGGCGACGAGCTCGAAACTCCTCGCCGAGAGGTGGTGGCATTCGTCCACGACCAGATGGCCGTATCCCGCCACGACGTCATCCACCGTCCCTTTGCGCACCAGCGATTGCAGGAGGGCGACGTCGAGCGTGCCATTGAGCCTGCGCCTTCCGCCGCCGAGCGTGCCCACGGATTTTTCCGGGAGGCCAAGAAATTGCGAAAGCCGTTCGACCCATTGCTCCAGGAGCTGCTGCCGGTGGACAAGCACGAGGGTGTTGACCGCGCGGCGCGAGATGAGCCACGCCGCCAGAACGGTTTTTCCGAACGCTGTCGTCGCCGCGAGAACGCCGGTGTCGTGCGCGAGCATGGCTTCTGCAGCGGCGTGCTGGTCCGGGCGAAGCTCGCCGCAGAAATGCCATTCCAGCGGGGTGCCGGCCTGGCGCTCGTCCTGAAGATCGAGCCGGATTCGGTGGGTCTTCAATAGCTTCTGGAGGTCATCCAGGCACCCGCGCGGGAGGGCGATGTGTTCCGGATGGTCCTCCGCGCAGGCGATGATCCGGGGCTTTTCAAAGGTCGGCAACCGCATTGCCTGGGCGCGGTAGAACTCGGGGTTCAGAAACGCCGCAAGCCGGATGATCCGGTTGCGCAGCGCGGGCGGGAGGACGTCCTTTGGCAGGTAAATCTGATCGGCGATCACGGCGCGGATCGCGTTCGGCAGCGGATCGGTTATCGGCGGATCTTTGGACCGTCGCGAAGGCGGAGCCTGCCAGGGGGACAGCGCGAAATCCTCATCCGGGGTCACCCGCACGCCGATCACGCGGTTCCGGCGCTCGGCCTCCGCGACCAGCTCTGCAACCCGTCCGGACGCGATTTTTTCGATGCTGCCCAGGAACCGCCACTGGTCGGCATGCGGTTCGAGATGCTCATCGAGAAAGAGGGCGTTGCCGCGGTCCCGCGCGGCTTTTTGCAGCGGGAGCGCGATCAGGTTCCCGAACCCGCCGCGCGGGAGCGTGTCCTGGTTCGGAAACAGCCTGTCATAAGAAGCGAGCCCCAGCTCCGGGCGGGACTCCATCGCTTCCGTGAGCAGGTGAGAACCGAGCTTGCGGGCGAGGACGGCCGGAACGGCCTGCTCGAAAAAGAACCACGCATGCGCGCCGTCCCCCGAGCGCGAGCGCTCGATCGCCGCGGGCACGCCGCGCTCCCCGCACATCCGCGCAAAGACCGATACATCATCCCGCCATCCCTCGCCGTCAAAATCCAACGCGAGAAGAAAACACGTCTCGTCGCGAAGCATCGGATACAAACCCATCACAAACGGACGGTCGCCCCCATCGCGCCCGGCAAGATGCCAGTGGACGACATCGTCGGCGACCGCCAGCCAGCACGGATTCGGGCAGTCCGAGCATTTGACCCGCGGCTTCTCGCAGACCCCGCGCACCCACTCGTTCCCGCACGCCGGCGCATAACCGGATTTGCCCGAGCGCGTATTCTCGAACCGCCGCGCATAGACATCCTCGCGACCGCGGAAGAGCGAACGAAAACAAGCGATCTTTTCGGAGACCGGGCTTGCCTGGCAAAGGCCCGGCAGCGGACCGTCCCCGCGAGTCGCCGGCACATGCGAAAGCCTGATCATGTTATCTGGCTGGTCAGTCATGTCGGTCACGAGCAATACGGGGTCAGGCCTATAATTTAAATGTCATTCACCAAGTTTGAAACCCGGCTGGGATGTCCCATGGCGAGAGAGCGGGCAATCCAAGAGTTGGTTGCTGTGGTTGTGCGCTTCAGTTCGCGTGCGATCCGTATTTTCCAGGGCGCGGACTTGGCTGCCCCCAGAACGTCACGCATGGTTTTCCCGGCGCGCTTCAAGTGCTTCTCAAGTTCGAACTCCCATTTTCCTTCCCTCAATTCCCGCACGTCGCCGCCCTGCCAACCCGCCATTTCCGGGATCTCCGCGTAGAGTTTTTTGATCTCCTTCCGATATTCCGCTGAGGCCAGCGCCCAACCGGAACAGTATCGCTTTGTGAGTTCCTCGTATTTTGTCGCGTCCCTCTCTTCGGCTGTCTCAAGATATTCGGCGTATTTCCGCATTCCCCGGACGGAATCAGGAAACTCCAAGGCCCCCAAAAATCGGGCCCGGCACAGGCCGGCCGGCGTGGTCTTTTTGAAAAACTTCGGATAACTGGAAAAAGGGAAGCTCTCGAGATCCCGGAGGCTTTTTATCTTGGCCCTCACCGGATTGAGGTGGATGTAGTTGACCAGACCCAGCAGCGGGCGGCCCTCCTCGACCAGGATGCTTTTGTATCGGCTCTGAAAGACGTGCCCGCTCTCGCCATGGACGCGGTTGAAGCGGTTCGCAAAGGTGCCCTGCAGCCATGCCATCCCACTCACCAGATTGGCTTCCGGAGTTTCTATGGCCAGATGGAAATGATTGCGCATCACCACATACGCATGGACTGTCCACCGGCATTTCTCGCAGGCCTCAAAAAGCGCCTTTTCAAAGGCCCCGGCAGCCCTCTCGTCGGAAAATAAATCCTTCCGGTAATTTCCCCTGTTGATCACGTGGTAAATCGCGCCCTCGAACTCCAATCTCGGTTTTCTAGCCATCTTTGTGGATTTCTACAGGAAGCAGCGCGTTTTACAATATTTAAATTATAGGCCTGACCCCCTTCCGCTGGGGCTCGAGGAAAAACCTGTTGACTCCGCGGTTTGGTTGACTCCTATTGCATAAAGTTACACCGATAAACTCATCCTAAAATATGAAGCCCCGCCTTTTCGCCACCATGGTCAACCGCGCCTGCTCCCTTTTCCTGCTGGCCTTCGCCACCTCGGCCTTTGCGGGGACATCGACCTACAAGCTGGACTTCGGGACTTCGACAAGCCCGGTTGCGGAGGGGTTTCAGGCGGGGGAAGTGCCCTTGCTGCAGGAGACGATCGACCCTTCGTTCAGCATCACGGACGAAAAGGGTGCCCACCCGATCGAAATCAGCTTCAAGGGTGCGGTCGGCACCTTTTCGCTTGTGACTGCGGAGAACCCGCACGGCGACCCGGAGAAGCCGCTGACGACCGACTATCTTTATACATTTCAAAACAAGCCGGACGAGCCCTCAAACGTCGGGTTTACGATTAGCGGATTGCCCCCCGGTTCGCTCGTGACGCTTTATGGCATGTGCGCCTGGAACGGCGACGGGCGCGCCGGGGGGCAATCCGCTAATCG
>Ga0194063_10001430_pt1 | contig 15527 bp, 15 predicted proteins | sample SepL3720m_MetaG_FD_155459 | JGI IMG/M metagenome (GOLD analysis project Ga0194063, IMG submission 155459) | Anoxic zone freshwater microbial communities from boreal shield lake in IISD Experimental Lakes Area, Ontario, Canada - Sep2016-L373-20m | ecosystem: Environmental > Aquatic > Freshwater... | reverse complement strand
GGGCTGTCGCGGCATGAATGGGGCGATTGGCACACCTGGCTGTCCTACGCTTTCCTCGCGCTGATTTTCGCTCATCTCGCCCTGCATTGGCGGTGGTTCTGGCAAGTCGCCGCCCGCAAGAAACGCTGGCCGCTCCTGCTGGGCTTCGGTGCCGGGCTTGCCCTCCTGCTCGCCCTGGCTCTCCAGCCAGTTCGCGAAACTGGCAATCACCAAGGCGAAGGGGAGCATCACGAAAAAGGGAGCCGCTAGGGAACGTCGATGACCCCGCTCATTCTGATCGTCGGCTTTCTTGGCTCCGGCAAGACGACCTATCTTCGCCGCTTGCTGCCGGAGCTTCGCGGGCGCGGTATTGATCCCCACGTCATCATCAACGACTACCAGAATGCGCGCGTGGATGCGGAGCTGCTCCGGGAACTTGCGGTTTCGATCGTTCCGAATACCACGTCTTCCAACGCGTTGACGACGGGGCCACACAATGGCTGCCCATCGGCCAAGCGGCGCGCCTGAGCCACCCGTTGGCCGTGTTGATCGGACCGGGAATCGAGGCCGGGCCGATTCTGGCGCTGGCCGGAGAGATTTTCGGCAGCCGGCCGGCAGAGACTTGAAACGATGGACGGGGCGTTCCACTTCAGCCTTCCGGATTTCAGCTTCGCCTTTTTGAGCATACTGCTCGAAGGCCTTCCATTTCTTCTGCTCGGGACGATCCTTTCGGGTTTGATCGATCAATTCCTCCCGGCCCGACTGATGGCGAGGCTGCTGCCGCGCAACCCGTATGCCGGCGCGCTGGTCAGCGGGTTGCTGGGCCTCATTTTTCCGATGTGCGAGTGCGGGGTGGTCCCCATTATCCGGCGCCTGATGGCCAAGGGCCTGCCAGCGTCGAACGCGATTACCTACATGCTCTCCGCCCCTATCCCACTGCATTCGCGAGGGTCAAAGAACGGGTCATGCCTGTTGTTCTTGCGAAGGCAGAGGATGAAAAAAAGCCAAGACCGGCAAGGAGACAACGCGTTGGACCCGCATGGCCGAGCAGTGGTGGCAATTCCGCGACTACCAGCCGGGCACGATGGCTGCCATTTCCCTGATCCCCCGCTATATTGCGATATCACGGGGCACAAAACGCCCAATTCTCGAGTTTCTCGACTCGGGTATTCATCCTGACAATGCCCTCGTCATCTTCCCCCTCCCCGACGATTCCAGTTTCGGCATCCTGCAATCCGGCATCCATTTCGAGTGGTTCAAAGCGCGCTGCTCGTCACTCAAAGGCGACTATCGCTACACCAGCGACACCGTCTTCGACACCTTCCCGTGGCCGCAGGCCCCGACGCGCGCGCAGATCGAATCCGTTGCCAAAGCCGCCGTCGCGCTGCGCCAGCTCCGCCGGGACGTGATGGCGAAGATGAACTGGTCGTTGCGCGACCTCTACCGCACGCTCGAAGAGCCCGGCGCGAACCCGCTGCGCGATGCGCAGGCGCGACTCGACGGATCCGTCCGAGCCGCCTACGGGATGGCTGAGGATGCAGCCGATCGGGAGCATCTCCGAAAAGTGGAAGTCGGATTTCTGCCGAAAGGACCGTGGGCTGGAAGCCCGCATCGTCTCGAAAGCGGGCAAGATGCTCACGGTCCATTGCCTTGCAACTTTCGGGCATGCGCGCCAACCGATCCGCTCGCCTTCCTGCTCGCACTCAACCAAGCCTGCGCCGCACGGGAAGCCGCCGGCGAACCAGTCACCCCTCCCGGCCTCCCGCTCCCGGCGGATGAGCACGCCGCCTTCATCACGGAGGATTGCATTCGTGTGGCAAACCCGGAGCCCGCTTGAACCATGAACCTGCACTTCACCGAACACGCCCGGCAGAGACTGACCAATTGTGTTACAAGTGCGGTGGCGCGCTGGTTTTGCAGAGCGCGCCGACTTCTTTCGACGGTGTCTCGGCGAGCCGTCCCTACCGGACACGGACGGCGCGCAGTGATCCGGTGGAAGTGCCATTCACAGCGTCATTCGCTGGTTCCATGCGTGGCGCACGGCGGACGAATCCGCGGTGCTGAGAACGCCAAGCCGCCGCAAAAAAACAGTCTTCTCGGCTGTCACGAGCCGATCAAGACGCGCGACCGATGGCTTAAGGAGCCCTGCGATCTGCCAGTCGTTGAGTGGAACATCGAGCGGCCCGGTGCGACTTGCGGAGGTAATTCGGCAGATCACAGCATCCTGCTGAAGGTCGAAGAGAACAAGTGCCGGCCGGACTTTACCCGAGGCCCCCGAAGTGAACGGAAATTGACAGATAAAAACCTCTCCAAACATGTCAGCGGCAGGAATCGTAAACGGCATCCTCCGGCGAATCCTCACGGAGAAACTGTTGGTAGGCACCCAAGCGCCACTCGGCATCGCCGCTCAGTTCCTCAGTGAGAACAATAATCCGGGCTTTGCCTGTCTTGGGAAGCTGCGCGGCAACCGCCTCCGGGATGGGCAGCGCCCGTGAGGCGCTCAACTCCGTGATAAATTCAACGGCATGCATCAGCGGAATCTATCCTCCAATAGCAGACGGGTCAAATGGCAAGATTTCGCGACCGCTCCAAAAATGTCGGACGTCTCGGCAAAACCAGTCCACGCTTGAGCCTCGATCCATGGCGCGACAGACATCCATGATGTGCAAGGATATCGGCTAAGACGATCATTGGTAGGGCGTGATCCAGCGATTCTTCCTTGCCAGACCGTGCGCATGCCAGTGGACTTTGCGGCATGGGGAAAATTGACAAGTTCCGGGAATGTCCGGCGATTGGGCGGCGGATCAAGCCGGTCGAGTGCGGGCAGAACCGTGGGAAGAACTACGCGTGTCCGCCGGAATGTCCGCACTGTCCGTGGGCGGTGGCGAACTACGACGACTTTCTGGATATCGAGGGGGAGATTGATACGAAGACGATCGGTTTTTTTATTGATGTCGTTGGAAAAGATTCGTCGAGGGAGAAGCTCCGGGTGGATTCTACGGATGGGTCGGAAGAGGGAGAGTTGATTTTTCAGTCGGCCTGCTACCGGGAATTTTTTCATCGCGAGCTCGAACCGGGAAAGCTGCTGTATGATTTGTGGCGCGAGGCGGGCTGGAAAGGTCTGACTCGGGATGAGCCGTTTCTTGCCGGGTTCAAGACGAAGGTGCGCCCGACGTTGCTGGAGGTCCGTCGCGTGATCGATGATTTGCAGGTCGAGTGCGCGGATTTGCTGGATGAGTCGGCTGGTGTCTTTGTCGTTTGCGACCGGGGGATGGCAAAAGGCGCGCTGCAATTCCAATGCCTCATGGGATGGGTGGCTGCCTATCCGTTTTTTTCCAGAATGCATGGTTCGGCTTACACGCTGCCACCGGGCGATGAACCGGGGCTGGATCTCGTGCGCCGACACGTCCGGGCATTGGGCGGGCCAAAGAACGGGCCGATCTCGGATTGGCTGTTCGAGAATTTTTACGAACTGCACGGGCACATCATGGAGGAGTGCCAAAAGTCCATGAAGGCGATGTTTCGCAACACGGATTTCAAGGAATGCGTGGCGGTGTATCGCCTGACCGCGCGGCCCGGCGACCTGATGTTGGATGGCCGCGAGGACTTCGAACCGACCGATCCCAACGAGGAGTCGTTGAAAAAACATGGTAATCACAAGGCCTACGTTTGGCTTCGCACCGGCCAATCTCAGCGCTGGGAATCCGAGTTGCCGGAGGCGTTGCGCGGCGGTCTCGGCGGGCCGGGCCTCCCGATCTGGGGGAACATGCGGGTATTCCCGAAGCGGGTCGAAATCACGGCCCTCAGCGAAAACCATTTCCGTCCGATGCAGAAAATGGTCGAGGCCTTTTTCGGAGATATTCTCGTGTTTGAAAAAGAATCGGTGAGCGATCTGGCGAAGCAAACGTGGCCAGAGCATGAAAACGAAGCGCCCGCCCAGCGCCGACTGGCTGTGTCCACTTCCCTTGTCCCTGAAGGAATCAAGGATGTGGGCGAGGTGATGCAGGAAATCTTCCATTCGCATTACAAAAAGTTTCTCGACGACCGGATTCCCGCGCTCGACAACATGACCCCTCGCGAGGCGGCGGGGCGTCCTGAAATGCGCGACCGCCTGGTCAATCTCATGAAGGGCCATCTGCAAACGATGGATGGACACAGCAAGAAAGACGGGCGCATCTACGACATTGGCTGGGTTCTGGATGAGCTCGCTCTCGGAGAGATGAACGTGCCCGCCCGCGCGGTGTCCGCGACGCACTCCGAAGATTGGTGGGAGGAGATCGGCGAAGAGGAATTCGCCGACCGCCTTCAAAGCGGAATCGCCGACCCGGAGGGCTGCCGCACCATCGAAGATTTTCCGCCGATTGCCGAATACTTCGATAAACTTGCCCCGGTATTGCTTAACTCGAAGGAACAGGACTCTCTCATTCTCCTCGTCAATTGCGCAATCGGCGTGTTGCTTCCGGAGGATGTCGTCCCCGGCCCCATCGAAGAGGCGGAAATGATTCGAGCCACCGAAACGGTCTTCGAGCAGATCATTCCCAAGGTTGCTACGCCACTTGAGTTTGTGGACCCGATCAAGAGCTTGGCAGAGATTTCCGTGCAACCCGCCATTCTTTCGTTTGCGGCGATGCTATTCATTTCGCAGACAAAAACAAACAAGCTTGCCGGGCTCATCCCATTTGGAAAAAAGGTGCGCCTCGTGAGCGTTGTGCCCATGCTGGTCCAGATCGAGGCGTTCCTGCGGTGTCTTCGCAAATCTTCACTGGTCTGAGTGCCCTCCGAAATGTTCGAGTCCAATCCGCTGAACCCGCTCATCGTGCCTGGCCTCTCCAGACATCCTGATGTCTGCAGTCGAAGAGAAGCCGCAAGAGGCCGGAAATGGTTTTCTGAAGAATTGGCGGCTCATCTCACTTCTTCATGCGGCAGGATGTCTCCAGTTATAAAATCCGGCCGGAAGGAGCCGCTGTTATCCAGCGGCTCCCGTCGCGGGGCTGAATGGTTCAGGCCGCGGTGAAGATCATGTAGATTCCGCCGAGGATGACGAGGGCTCCGCAGAGCCCCTTGACGAGGGCGACGCCCTTCGACTTTTCGTTCCAGTTGAGGAAGTGTTGGACGAGTTCGGTGGACGTGCCGGCCGCGACGATCACTGAGCAATGCCCGATGCCGTAGGCGAGGAGGAGCGAGGCGCCGTAGGGGAGGCTGGTGGATCCCGCCTTGAAGGCCACGGCCATCACGGGAGCCATGAAGGCGAACGTGCACGGCCCGAGCGCGATGCCGAAGACCAGCCCGAGGACGAACGCGGCGACCAGGCCCTTGCGCTTCATGCCCACCTGGCCAGCCCCCGACCACGGCATGGGGATAACTCCAAGCAGGTGCAGGCCGACGGCGAAGAAGATCAGGGCGACGAAGTAATTTCCGTAGGGCCCGACGTCACCCATCATGCGTCCCGCCGCAGCCGTGACGACACCGATGAGCGCGATGGTTGCCAGAATCCCCACGGCGAAAAGAGTCGAGATCGCAAACGCGCGCCGCATGGGAACGGGTCCCTGTTCGCTGATGAACCCGACGATGAGGGGGATGCTCGCGAGATGGCAAGGGCTCAGAATGATGCTCATCACACCCCACGCGAGGGCCGCCGCGAGCGCCCATCCCGGCGTGCCGTCAACTGCCCGCGAAAGCGTGATGAATATCGTTTCCATCTCAGTCGATGGGATCGTGTAGCATGTAACCTCTTATCCCGAAGATCCCCTCTACGAAACATGTTCCATGTTCCGCTACAGAAAAAGCTATCTTCGGCTTCATTGGGGTTTCGAGCTGAGATTCACTCCCAGTTCCTTCCACTTCGCCAGGATGTCATCCTTTCCGAAGAAACCCTCGTGGCGGAACGATTCCTTCCCGTCCGTGCCGTAAAAGATCTGCGTGGGGATCATTCTGACCCCGTATTCCTTGCCGGCCTCGGGCGTTTTCCACACGTCGATGAATTGGACTTCCATCTGGCCCCCGTATTCCTTTTTGAGGCCTTCGAGAATGGGGGCCATCATTTTGCACGGCACGCATTTGTCGGCGCCAAGGTCTACGAGGCGCGGCAGCTTTTTCGTGGTGGAATTATTGGAGCCGGCCGCACCCCCTGTCGGTTGAATCTGTGGAGGGGACGTGGGTATACCGGTTCCGGCGCCCGGTTCTTTTTCCTGGGCTCCGGCGATGCCGGAAAATGCTGCGGCCGCCGCGAGGAGCAGGGAGAATGCTTTCAGATTCATGCGTCTAGCCGTTTGCGCCCAGGAGTTTTTTGAGTTCGGCGTGGCCCGGGACTTTTCCAGCGATTTTCACCGTGCCATCGACGACCAGTGCGGGGGATGTCATCACGCCGAATGACATGATGGCTTTGAGGTCCGTGACCTTTTCGATTTCGTATTCGATGCCGAGTTCGCCGGCGGCGATTTTCGTGGCTTCCGCGAGGGCGTTGCACTTGGGGCAGCCGGTTCCGAGGATTTGTAGTTTTTTCATAGTTGATGGTGTTTGCGCGGGCGTTACATCAGGAGGTTGAACAGGAAGCCGACGGCCATGATGCTCAGGGCGACGATTCCAAAAAATGTGGCGAGGAGGAGGGGCTTGAGGACCCTGCGGAGAATGATCGCCTCGGGCAGCGAGAGCGCGATGACGGACATCATGAACGCCAGCACCGTCCCCAGCGCAGCCCCCTTCCCGAGCAGCGCCTGCACGACCGGAATAATCCCCGCCGCGTTGGAATACATCGGAACGCCGAGGATCACAGCCAGCGGCACCGACCACCAGACGTCTTTTCCCATGATCGAGGCCATGAAGTTTTCCGGCACATAGCCGTGGATCCCCGCGCCGACGGCGATGCCGATCAACACATACAGCCAGACCTGGCCCACGATCTCTTTCACGGCATCCCGGCCGAGGCGGATGCGCGCGGGCCACGAGAGCGATTCCTCCGCTGCGCCGCCGCCTGGTTTTGTTTCGAACACCCAATCCTCGACGTGCTTTTCCATCCGCAACCGACCGATCACCCAGCCGGCAATGACGGCGATGAGAAGACCGGTGCCCAGGTAGAGCCCGGCAACCTTCCATCCGAACATCCCGAACAGCAACACGAGCGCGACCTCGTTCACCATCGGCGCCGAGATCAGAAACGAAAACGTTACCCCCAGAGGGACGCCAGCCGTGACAAAACCGATGAACAGCGGGACCGCCGAACACGAGCAAAACGGCGTGACGATCCCGAGCAGCGCGGCCAGGACATTGCCGGCGGACTCTCGTTTTCCGGAAAGGATCCCCCGAGTTCTTTCCGGCGTGAAAAACGTTCGCACGATTCCCACCCCGAACACGACCAGCGCCAGCAACATCAGCACCTTGGGCGATTCGTAGACGAAAAACTCGACGCTCGATCCCAGGTGCGACCCGCGCTTCATCGCCAGAACGGAAAACGTCAGCCACTCCGCGAAGGGCGCGAGATGGCTGTAAACCAGCCACCAGAGCACTGCTCCGGTGAGGCCGATCACAATGCGGAAATATGCCCTCATGTGCAGCAGGCGGACTTCTGCAGGTCCGGGTAACGTCCGGGATGGTCGAGGCAGTCAATGAACCGGGACACGCACGCGAGCGTGAGGCGGTAAAACACCTGGAGCCCGCGCTTTTCGTCAGCGATCACCCCCGCCTCCCGCAGAACGGAAAGGTGCCGCGAGACCGTGGACCATCCCAGCCCGCAGGCCTCCACCAATTCGCAGACACACTTCTCCCGGCCGCCGCTCAGCTCCCTCACGATCCGGACGCGCGCCGGGTGCGCCAGGGCGCGGAAAACTTTGTGCGCGGTCGCGGGACGTTTCATCGCCTAGACTATTTCCTTATTTCGCGAAATACGCAATAAATATATTGTCCGGTTTCTTTGGAAGTGCGCAGGACAAATTTGTGGATGCACCCGATGAAGACGAGCGTTTCGGAATGCTGCAGTTCAATGGCCACAACGTGGCTTTGTCAAAAAGCCCAAGGTTGCGAAGCTACCTTGGGTCTACTCGAACAGAAATGCCAAACCTGAAGGGGTTGTATCGGACGATGGATACAACCCCTTTCAGGGTTGGTGTCGCACCACAGAAATCCCAGGGTAGATCGTTCCTCGCAACCCTGGGCTGGAGGATTTATCCCCGTTGGGGATTTTCTTGTGAAGATTATTGTCTTGGCCCGCCTCGGAGACCGCACAACCCGCCGGGCGGCGGAACTACGGGGACTTCCTGCGGTCCGGCGATTTCGGCGGTTCCGCCGGCGCGGCGGGGAGCCATTCTTTTCCGTGGAGAAGAAACTGCCAGTGTCCGCGGTAGGTGCCGAGTTCCCCGTAGAAGCTGAGGCTGCCATCGCTTTTTACGCGCTCGCGGATCCGGGGGCGCAGGTCTTTGTCATGGGTGAAAACATCGTAGTCCTCGCCCCGGACGCTGACATGCACGAAGCCGTGCGCATCAACCGTTGCCGGGGCTTCGACGAAAAAGACCCGGCCGTTGAAGGAGCCGTCGCGCAGGGTGACCTTCTCGGGGAGCTTGGCAGTTTTGACCGCGGAATCGAACAGGTCGACCGCCGAGGTTTCCACGCGGACCGGAGCCTCCGGAGCGTCGTCGGCGAGGCTCGGCTGGTTGAGCGCCATCCAACGGGTTTTGTCCCCGTCGTCAACGGTCCGGAAGCCCGCCGCGATGGGAAAATGGTCGGAGAACCCGCTGGGTTTTTTTGACCGGGACCAGCGGACCGGCCGCCCATAGACATCCGCGTTGAGGCCGGGGATTTTCATCACGTGAAAGCTGTTGTCGACGTATTGGACGCCGTTCTGGTCGTAGAGCCCGCGGGAGAGGATGAGGTGGATGAGCGTGCCCCATTCGTCCTTGTAGATGTCGCTGCCGCGGTTGTTCGAGGGGAGCTCGAACCAGAGGTTGTAGAGGTCGGCGTTTTTTCCGCGCAGCGCGAGTTCGTTCCCCTGCGAGCCGAGCACGTCGTTGATCCCCGTCTTCCTCATCGCGCGGTAGCGGCGGTTCTGGTTGTAGTGGGAGTTCAGATCGCCCGCCACGATGACATCGGCATTCGGGTCGCCGGCAAAAAGCTCGTCGAGACGCCCGCGGAGGGTCTTGGCGTTGTCCAGCCGGATCGCCTCGCTCTCGATGTCGCCGGCTCCGGATTTCCAATGGTTCGCAAAAACGGTGAGCGGGTGCCCGTCCACGTCGATGGTGGCTTCGAGGATCGCCCGGGCGTTTGGCGTAGGGTGGGTGCGGACGGCGGAGACCGGAAACCTGGAAAAGATCACGCTCCGGATCGCCATCCCGCGCCCGTCCTCGTAGGACCCCGGCTTTTCGTCGGTCATCGCCACATGGTATCCCTTCAGCCCCGCATCGGAGAGGGCCTTGAGCAACCAGGCCTCAGCAGGCAGACCGGCCACCGCCTCGGGGACCACGGGCCCGGCGAGGAGCTCGGATACCGTTTTTCCCTTCACCGAATCCAGCCACTTGTCGTAGTCCTTGACCGAGGACTCCGGGGTCTGGTCGAGCTCGATTTCGTTGAAGACGATGATGTCGGGACCTCCGCCGGTCCGCGCGAGCAACTCGGTGATGTTGCCGACCTTGACCGCCAGATGTTCCGGAGTGTAGTTCCCCGGCTGGTAGTCCTCATAAGCCGCTACGCCGTCGGCATCGAAAAGGTTCTCGACGTTGTAGGCCATGACGGAGAATTCGCGGGCAACCGCCGGAGAGGCGGCCGCCAGGAAAAGAGCCAGAATCGTTTTTCTCACATCCGATAATTTGGACGGGCTATAGCTCGACGGTTTCCGCATCTTCCTTCGGAGGCTTTCCGAGCAGGAACAGGCGGGCCGGGATCACCTGATTCAACCAGTCCAGGTGGCGGGGAAGGAACCTCTGGCGGTTGCACCATTCCGCTTCGACGAGCAAGAAATCCGGGGCGGCTTCCTCGACGATGTCGCAGAGCGTAAAACCCGTGTTCGACTCCACCGTGCGCAAATCGACATCCGCGGAAATCTCTTCCAGAGCCTCGCAAAGATGATCGAGGGCCGAGGTGTTTTCCTCGTGGCCGAGCGCCGCTTCCCGCGCGTGGGCGAACGGGCTGTCGGCGGCGAGGATGGATATGCTCGCGGGGGCAATCGACGCGAGGGCAGTCCTCGCGAGCTGCCAGCGGGGGCGGTGGGCATCAATCATCAGGCAGGCCGAGGTTTGATCGCCGGGGTCTTCTTCGGACGGGCAGGGGAGCAGCAGGAGATCGCACGGGGCCCGCTGGAGGAGTTCGCGCACCACGTTGCCCGTAAAATTTCGGACATCCTTCCGGGGGTCCACGGCCCCGGCGATGACGAGATCAAAGTATTCGCTCGAAGCCGCATCGACGAGCGCAGACGCCGGTGTGTCGCCCTCGCACCAGTAAATATCCACCTCGCCGCGGCCGAGTTCGGCAAACGCATCGTGAAACTTCCCCACCTTCTCATCCGAACGCTCCCCCGCATGGAGAACGCTGAGGCGGGCGCCGAACTTGCGCGCTATCCGGTCAGCTTCCGCGATCACCGCATGGAAACGCGGGGAAAAGGTTGCTGCAACAGCGAAATGGGGTTCAGACATGCTGGGAATTATAGCTTCGCGCGAATTCTCATCTCCTTCCAGCGGAAAATTAAATTTTCACAACATTTCCGGGAACGCACCGCAGCGGGCTCACTGGTTTTGCTCGAAGTAGCGGAGGATGTTTTCCGAGGTGGTCTTGCTGATAAATTCCCGCGACTCGTCGCTGTTGTAGGCGTTGTGCGGGGTGAAGACGACCTTCGCCCTCCGGAGCAGGGCATTGCTGGCGATGTAGCGCGAAATTTCTTTCATCCGTCCGACGGGCAGCGAGATGCGGTCGCTGTCCATCCCGGCCCCGCGCACGCGGTCGGCAATCTGCGCGCCCAGCAGGGCGGTGGCTCCCCCGTGAAAGACGCCCTCCTCCTCGATGACATCTAGCCCGGCCCCGCCGACCTGCCCGCTGTCGAGCGCCTCGATGAGCGCCTCGGAATCGATGAGCCGCCCGCGGGCGGTGTTCACGATCAGCACCCCGGGCCGGCAGCGCGAAAGGGTTTCCCTGTTAAAAATGTGGTGGGTTTCCTGGTTCAGCGGGATGTGGAGGGTGATGACATGGGACTCGCGGAGGAGATGTTCCAATGTGGTGTATTTGAAATCCAGGAGCTCGGTGTGAAGCGGGTTCGGGTGCGCGTCGTAGGCGAGGACTTTCATGCCGAAAGCGCCGGCGATGCGGATCACGTGCAGCCCGACCCGGCCCGCGCCGACCACCCCCAAGGTGCTCCCGCGAAGGTCCATGCCGCGGAATTTCTCGTGGGTGAATTTTCCCGCGAGCGCGGCTTCGGTGGACTCGCGGATCCGCCGCGAAAGCGCGAGCATAAGGGCGAAGGTGTGCTCGGCCACCGTGTTCTCGCCGTAGCCGCTGACATGGGTGATGGAGATCCGGCGCTTCGCGCAGGCCTCCAGGTCGATGTGGTCGACCCCCATCGAGCGCGTGGCGATCATCCGCAGCGCGGGGTGCCTGTCCAGAAAGGCCTCGTCGATCCGGTCGTTGATGAAAATCGAGACTGCTTCGACGTCCTCCGGCACATCGCGCAGCTCGGGCATAAACGAAACATCGAAGGCCTCGAACTTCTCCGAAAAGAATTCCTCCTCCTCCGGCTCGGTGGCCACGAAACAAATTTTCCTGCTTTCCATGGGCATGATTTGCGGGCCAGTATGGACGTTCTCCCGATGGAAACAAGCACGGCCAGCAAAGGACTTTTCCTCACATTCGAAGGCTCGGAGGGCTGCGGAAAGTCGACCCAGATCCACCTCCTCCAGGAAACCCTGCGGTCGCGCGGGCAGGACCCGCTGCTGGTCCGCGAGCCCGGCGGGACGCCGTCCGGCGAGGTCATCCGGCATCTTCTCCAGCATTCCCCCGAGGGTGCGGCGCTGACCCCCGAAGCCGAGCTCCTCCTCTTCGCCGCCAGCCGGGCACAGCTCGTCCGGGAAGTGATCAGGCCCGCGCTGGATGCGGGGCGCACCGTGATCTCCGACCGGTTTCTCGATTCGACAGCCGTCTATCAGGGGGTCGCGCGCATGATCCCGCCGGAGGTGACCGCCCGGATCAACGCATTCGCCGTCGGAGTCTGCCTCCCCGACATGACATTCCTCCTCGATCTCGACCGCTCCACCGCCCTCACGCGCATGGGGGGCCGCGACCGGGACCCGGACCGGATCGAGCGCGAATCCGAGGATTTTTTCGAAGCGGTCCGCCGCGGGTATCTCGAGCTCGCCGCCCGCGAAACCCACCGCGTCCGGGTCCTCGACGGATCGAAGCAGCCCGGAGAAATAGCCACGCAGATCCTGAAGCACCTCTCCAAAGCCGGGCTCCTTCGCTGAGGAAAAGGCTTTTGTTTTTGGCGGGGACGCCATTTGATCGGGGGTATGAAAAAGCGTTCCCTCCGCGTCGGGCTGATCGGTTACAACTTCATGGGCAAGGCCCACTCGAACGCCTGGCGGCAGGCGGGCAGGTTTTTTGAACTTCCGGCAGAGATCGAGATGCGCACGCTTTGCGGTCGCTCACCGGCGGGGGTGAAGGCCGCGGCGGTGAATCTCGGGTGGAACAGGACGGCGACCGACTGGCGGGAAGTGGTCTCGGATCCGGAGATTGACGTCGTGGATATCTGCACGCCGAACGACTGCCATTACGAGATCGCGATCGAGGCGGCGAAGCAGGGCAAGGCGGTCCTTTGCGAGAAGCCGCTCGCGATGAATGTCGCCGAGTGCGAGGACATGGTGGCGGCGGCCAAAAAGGCGCGGGTGGTGAACATGGTCTGCCACGTTTACCGGCGCATCCCGGCGATGGCCTTGGCCAAGGCGATGATCGAGCGCGGCGACCTCGGCGACCGGATCTACCATTTTCGAGCGCGCTATGCGCAGGACTGGATCACCGACCCCTCATTCCCGCTGGTCTGGCGCCTGCAGTCGAAGATCGCGGGCTCCGGCAGCCACGGCGACCTCGGCGCTCACATCATCGACCTCGGCCGCTACCTCGTCGGCGAGATCAAGGAAGTCTGCGGGCTCATGGAGACGTTCATCAAGGAACGCCCGCTGCAGGCGGAACTGGGCGACGGGCTCAGCGCCAAGGCTTCGGATAAAACCGGAAAGGTGACCGTCGATGACGCGGTCTCATGGATCGGGCGCTTCAAAAACGGGGCGATCGCCAACATGGAAGCCACGCGGTTCGCCCAGGGCCGGAAAAACAACATCACGATCGAAATCAACGGCAGCAAGGGATCGCTCTATTTTGATTTCGAGGACATGAACCGGCTGAAGTTCTACAGCGCGGACGATCCCGCCGACGCGCGCGGATTCCGCGACATCCTCGTGACCGAATCCATCCACCCCTACGCCGGCGCCTGGTGGCCGCCGGGACACATCATCGGCTACGAGCACACGTTCGTCCACGCGTTCGCGGATTTCACCAAAGCCGTCGTCGTGGGAAAAAGCGTGCAGCCGACATTCGCCGACGGTCTGGCCAACGAAAAAGTCCTTGCGGCGGTTTCAAAGAGCGCGAAAACGCGGGCGTGGGTGAAGGTGTAACCTCCTACTTGTATCCCGGCAGGAAGGCTTTCTCGGCGCGGAAGAGTTCGAGGGTCATGGCTTTGATTTCCGCGGGGCTGCAGACGGCCGCGCAGAGCGGGTCCAGGAGCAGTGCGTGGATGGCGGCTTCCTTGCTGCGCTCGATGGCGGCGGTGGCCCCGAGACCAAACATGGCCATGTTCGAGGCGCAGAGGGCGGCCATCTGCGGCGGGAGCGCTCCATAGCGTGTCGGCTGGATGCCGTTCCGGTCCACGAGGCAGGCCACCTCGACGCAACCATCCGAAGGCAGGTTGGTGATCAAGTTTCCGCCGCCGGCCGTCTGGTTCATGATATTGCCGTGAATGCGGAACGGGACATTTTTTTCGCGGGCCTCGATGATCCAGCTGGCGTATTCCCAGCTGCGCTTCCAGTCCATCGGCTGGGTGCCCCGGAGGAGCGCCATGCGTTCCTGATCCGCAGCCTTCCGCCAATCCGGCCAGTTGGTGGCGTAGAAACGCGAGCCGCCGTCGTAGCCGTGACGCAGGAGGGCGCGCCCCTTTTCCGATTTGCGGTAATAGGGGAGGTATTCGGAGAGGTGCCCCGAGCTTTCCGTGATGAATGCCCCGAAATGCAGGCACATGTCCTTGCGGATGAGATCTGAGGTTTTCGTCCGGATATCGCCTTCCTTCACGTTGCGCGGATCGAGGGCGTCGGCGCGGACGAGCCCCTCGCGGAACTCCCGGAGCCCCAGTGCGATCTCCCCGGCAAATTTCTTTTTCAGGGCCGGGTATAAATCTTTGCTGTTATGGCGCAGGGTGGTGAACCATGCCAGGTGGTTGATGCCCGCGCATTCCCACTCCATTTCCTCGTAGGGAACATCTGCATAGCCCGCCAGGAGGTTGCTGGTTCCCTGCACGGAATGGCAGAGCCCGACAACGGGAAGGGAGCTGGTCCTTCCGGCGGCAAGGCACATCATGTTCATCGGATTCGTGTAGTTGAGCACGATCGCCTCCGGGCACAAGCGCTCCACGTCCTTCAAGACCTCGATAAAAACGGGGACTGTGCGGAGCGCTTTGAAAAGCCCGCCCGGTCCGATCGTGTCCCCGATGCACTGGTCCACGCCGTATTTCAAAGGGATGTCGTTGTCGAACTTCACGCATTCGAGCCCGCTGACCTCGATGCAATTCACGATGTAATGGCTCCCGGCGAGGACTTCCCGGCGGTCTGTGGAGGCCTGGACCTTCCAGTTGGATTTTCCCAGCTTGGCGAGCAGCTTGCGGACAACCTTCGCCATCGTGGAGAGCCTGGCGCTGTCGATGTCCACCAGCGCGATCGTCCCGCCGCATTCGCCGGGCGTCCGCAGGACGTCGTTGACCAGCCGGGGGGTGAACCCGCTGCCCGCACCGAGCAGGGTGATTTTTAGCGGACGGGAAAATTTTCCCGCGAGGGCTGAGGAGGAGGCGTCTTTGGTGTGGGCCGCGTGCCCGCCGGATTTGGATTTCTTGCTCATACGGGGGTAAATCTTGGACCTGATCGTCCGGGCAGACGAGAAAATTCTCGTGATAAAACAATACAAAATGTGATATCGTGTCCGCCATGCAGAAAATCTTTGAGCCTCCCTTTGCGCAGCCGACAACAGCTTTAAAAGAAGACCGGGCAAAAAACGCCTCGTATTACTGGGACAATTCCAAGAGAGGAAAAAAACGATATGTGATTGTCCAACAAACCCTGCACGGGTGCGGAAGGTTCCGGTTCAGGGGCCGGGAATTCCGGGTTCCGGCGGGTTCGGTCCTGGTCGCGCTGGTTCCTGAGAAGAGCGCGTATTATTTTTGCGGGGACGATTCCGGGGAATGGGTGTTCCGGTGGATCAACTTCGAGGGGGATTCGGCGCTGCAACTGTGGGGCGGGCTGAGGGAGAGGTTCGGGCCGGTGCTGGAT
>Ga0194063_10001429_pt1 | contig 15530 bp, 15 predicted proteins | sample SepL3720m_MetaG_FD_155459 | JGI IMG/M metagenome (GOLD analysis project Ga0194063, IMG submission 155459) | Anoxic zone freshwater microbial communities from boreal shield lake in IISD Experimental Lakes Area, Ontario, Canada - Sep2016-L373-20m | ecosystem: Environmental > Aquatic > Freshwater... | reverse complement strand
CTTCAAAAATGCCTACCTTCCCTACCGCGACCCCGAGACGCTCAAAAGCTTCCTCAAAATCATCGACGAATTCAGCTACGACCACAGCGAACGCCTCGGCGACGCCTTCGAATACCTTCTCTCCGTCCTCGGCTCGCAAGGCGATGCCGGCCAGTTCCGCACCCCGCGCCACATCATTGATTTCATGGTCGAGATCCTCGCCCCGCAGAAAAATGAAACCATCCTCGACCCCGCCTGCGGCACCGCGGGGTTCTTGATTTCCGCCTATAAGCACATCCTTCGCACCAATGCTGACGCCAACGGCCACAGCAAGCTGACGCCGGATGAAAAGGGTCGGCTCGCAAAAAACTTCAAGGGCTACGACATCTCGCCCGACATGGTGCGCCTCTCCCTGGTGAACCTCTACCTCCACGGCTTCACAGATCCCCACATCTACGAATACGACACACTCACTTCCGAGGAGCGCTGGAACGATTTCGCCGACGTCATCCTCGCCAACCCGCCGTTCATGTCGCCGAAAGGCGGGATTAAGCCCCACAAACGCTTTTCGATTCAGGCCAAACGCAGTGAAGTCCTCTTCGTGGACTACATGGCGGAACACCTCACCCCAACAGGTCGCGCCGGCATTATCGTTCCTGAGGGCATCATCTTCCAGAGCCAGACCGCATACAAAGAGTTGCGAAAGATACTCGTCGAAAACTTCCTCGTCGCCATCGTCTCGCTTCCGGCAGGTTGTTTCAATCCCTATTCCGGGGTGAAAACCTCGATCCTGATTCTCGATAAATCTCTCGCCCGGCAGAGCGATACGGTGGGATTCTTCAAAGTTGAGGCTGACGGCTTCGGCCTCGGTGCCCAGCGCCGCGCCATCGAGAAAAACGATCTCCCGCAAGTCCAAACCGAACTCGCCGCCTATCTCCAAGCTCTCCGCTCCAAAGATTCGCTGGAGTCAATCCTATCCGTCGTGTCAACTGCCCAGATAGTGCCGAAAGAAAAGATCGCCGCCAATGGCGACTACAACTTGAGCGGCGAGCGGTATCGGGAGAACGGAGCCAAGACGAACATTTTTCCCTTGGTGAAACTCAGCGAGGTTTGCACCCTGAATCCACGGAAAAGCCAACTTGCCGAGAAGCCTACAACGCGGGTTTCATTCGTTCCGATGGCTGACCTCAAGGAGAACCGCATTTCGTTCCAGCCAAGCGATGAGAAGCAACTGTCCGAAGTCTTGGCAAGCTACACCTACTTCGAAGACAACGATGTTCTTCTCGCGAAGGTTACGCCTTGTTTTGAAAACGGTAAAGCGGGCATCGCTCGCGGCCTGCTCAATGGAATCGGATTTGGCTCAAGCGAATTTTACGTACTACGGAGCAACGGTCAGGTCATGCCAGAGTGGCTATATTTCTGCGTTATGCACCCTCTCTTCCGCGAGGCCGCTGTTGCACAGATGACCGGCACAGGCGGCTTGCAGCGCGTTCCCCGCGATTACGTTGAGAACTTCCAAATCCCCCTGCCGCCGCTGGAGGTGCAGAAGGAGATCGTGGCCGAGATCGAAGGCTACCAGAAAGTCATCAACGGAGCCCGAGCCGTCCTCGACAACTACCGCCCCCACATTCCCATCCACCCCGACTGGGCGACTATTCAGTTGAGCGAAATCTGTTCGTTCAAGAATGGACTGAACTTTGACAAGACCTCGTCGGGACACACCGTAAAAATCATCGGCGTCAGTGATTTTCAAGCCAACCTCTATGCGCCACTGGACACTCTTGACGAAGTACATCTGAACTCACCACTCGGTGACGATTACCTTGTCAAAGCTGGGGACATTCTTTTTGTGCGCTCCAACGGCAACCCTGACCTCGTCGGTCGCTCCTTATTTGTTCCACCTCCTCGCGAACCAACGACCTTCTCTGGCTTTACGATTCGCGGTCGTATCCACGACAAGCGGGCATTGCCGATTTTCTTTGCGCACTTCTTTAAATCCCGCGATTTCGCGGAGATGATCAAGACGGTCGGCCAAGGAGCGAATATCCGAAATCTTTCTCAAGGCATCCTGAACGAACTTGCAATCCCGCTCCCGCCCCTCGCCACGCAGCAAGCGATCGTAGCGGAGATCGAGTCCGAGCAAGCGCTGGTAGCCGCCAACCGCGAACTGATCACCCGGTTCGAGAAAAAGATCCAAGCCACCCTCGCCCGCATTTGGGGGGAGGAAGAACCGTTGCCAGCGGAATAAAACCGGTTTAACCTATGTCTGTCGAAAACAAGAACTCACTTTTTACCATCCGCCTGACAGGCGAGGGCGTTCGGCCGCATCTGATCCCGGCGAGCGACTTGGCCGAGCTGATGGTTGCTGCGGAGCAGACGGTGTTGGCCATAGCCATCCGCGAGCACCCAGATGAGGCGGAGAACCTCGTTGTCGGGCTTTCGCAGATCAAAGATGAGAGCATCGGCTTCGCCTTTGCCTGCAACCGCCCTGAGATTGCCCTGTCCGCTTACACCGAGCTGGTCACGGCCACCTCGAACCGACTTTTTCGCAGTCTGCCCGGTCGAAGTTTGGAGGGGCTGCGAACTCTGACCGGATATAGCCGTCAGCATCAAGGTCGGACCCAATTTTGGAATGGTTCGGGCGTCAGTCCGCTGCTGGATCTTCCTTCGGATTTCGCCGTCGAGGTTCCCGCTCCAGAGTATCAGCGGGGAGAAACCGTGATTTACGGGAAAGTGGAAAGGGTGGGAGGCGTGCGTCCGAGAGTGCGGCTAAGAGTTTCGGACCGCGAAATCGTTTATGGGGATGTCACCGAAGAGCAAAGCCGGGAACTCGGCAGCAAGCTCTATTCCCAGACTGCCCTGCGGGGACAGGCCACATGGGACGCCCAAGACGGCACGGTGGTTTATTTCCGGGTCGAAGAGATTTTACATTACCAGAGATCCAAGATCAGTTCTGCATTTGCGGAGTTGCGCGAAGCCGCCGGGGGTGCCTTCGATCAAGTGGATGATGTTGATCTTTTTGCATCCCACATCCGAGAAGGAAACTTGCCATGAAACGCGTCTGCCTAGACAACCATATCATGATTTGGGGCATCCGGGGATATTCCACCCAAGGACAGGAAGGCATGGTCAGCCGCGCTCAGGAACTCCTTTCCGAGCTCGATGAAATGGATGCTGAAGTGCTGGTGCCAGCGGTGGTGGTAGCCGAGTTTTTGGCTGGAATTCCCAAACCGCAGCACGTCGGATTGCTGGAGGTGCTCAACCGGCGATTTCAATTGCCTCCTTTTGATGTGCGGACGGCGGCGATCGCTGCAGAATTGTGGAGGGAAGCGGCCGAAAGGAATCCTCAGCTAAAAGAACTGGTGCAGGAGGCATTTCCCGGAACGGAGAAAGCCAAGATCAAAGCCGACATGATGATTTTGGCCACGGCGTTAGTCCGCAAGGCCGATGTTCTCTACACTCATGATAGGCAGCTTAAAATGGTGGCCGAGGGCCGCATCGAAGTTCGGGAACTGCCACCACCCCGACCCAAGCAAGCCGAACTGCTTTAGAGGGAAAGCCCTCAAATCCTCCCGCATCATGGAAGAATCCACCGAACCGCGCTCCCCGAGTTTCCGCATCCAAGTCGGCTGGTCGAACCGATAGTTCTGCGAAAGAAAGGCTGACAAACGTTGATCCCATATGACGAAGGACGACTTTGAGGACGCAAAAGCACTTTGGAAGTTTTTCTATGCCAAGGAGTGTTTTAAACAGGTTGACCTCGCCTGCTCGTTTATCCTCGACCAAAAAATGAACGAGAAGCATCCCATTTACTATCCGCTCATAACATCAATCTACGTTCTCTACGGTCGCCCGTTTAAGCGCAGCAACCGCGTCGGCAAGCTTCCCGATGATATCGTGCCCGACCAATATCGCCAACTGCACAAGATTACGCTTCATCATCGCGACCAAATTTATGCCCACACCGACGGCAAGAGTTTCGATCTACCGGACTTTGGCGAGGCAAAGTTCGCTTTCTTGTCTTTCCCGACGGAATCCGTCTTTTCGGCACGCAGTTTCGAGCCCGGCCTCCATTCTTGCCCGACCTTGTTAATCTCTGCCGGGAACTTCAGCAAAAGACGGACTACCACCTCGCGAAACTACAAAAGCGTCACCGAAAGAAGATCCCTCCAGAGGTGGGTGAGTATGCTATAAACATCCTCGATGAAAATGCGCCATTCGTCATCAAACAGAAACCAATGATTTTGCGAGAGCACGAGTTCTAATCAACGGGCCATACGTTTATGGGTTAAGATGCTGTTGTCGGCGGCCCCTTTTTAAAGGGCCGACGACAACAGCATCTACTGCATCTGGCAAGCAGTTGTCGGCAATGCGTGCCGATAACGCCGACAAGAGCGCCGACAACACGCTAAATCAATGTCTGTTCAAACCTGGCGAACCGGATTTCTGGGCGTGAGCCCGAGCGGTTGAATCGGTGCTCAAACGCTCTCTTAGATTCAATCAGTTCGCCTCTGAAATCACGAAATCTTTTTTCCGAGATTCCGATCTTGAGCGCCTGTGCCTGCAGCGTGCTTAGCCCAATTGTCTCAGATGGAACAGGTAGCAGCCGAAACAGATCATCTGCGGTTTTAGATTTTCCACTAGGAGTGTTGACTTTCATCGCTTGCGCCGTTTCCTCAACGGTCGCATCTCTCCATGCGATGCAATCTGGCCGGTGCGCGAAGCACCGCACTGTTACTGCCTCCCCTTCCTCGTCCGCCCATTGCAGCCGTTTCCCACGTTTAGCACCAATAAACCTAAACACGTTATGATCCATCGTCGGATCGATCGCCAATATCGCCCTCGCCCAATTAGTCAGGTCAGCTGAACCGGCACCGGAATACATCCAGTCAGACGGACGCCATCCAGACGTATCTCGGTTGTTTGTCTTTGGCGTGTGGTGATTTATGATCGCTGCACAGTTGAACTCATCTAAAAGAGGATTAAGCCCGTTACGACAAAATTCGGCAATGTGCTCTGCCGACGAAATGTCTCGGCCGAAATATGCCTGGAATGGATCAATGCGAACGATGTCAGGATGATATTTGTAAAGAAGCTCTCGAACGACGTCACGAAGGAAAATATTCGATGTCCGTCCGCTTTCTCGGAAATATGTGACGTTTTCTCGAACTCTCGCCATCTCGTGCTCTGACAATCTGAGCCCTTTCAAAACCCCGGATGCCATTTCGTGCAAATCCCCGTCATCATTTTCAGCCTGGATAGTAAGAATTTTCATCGGGCGTGAAGGCAATATTCCAAAAGCTGGCCGTCCACAGCCCCAAAGAATGTCCTGCTGACAACTGCCTGAAGATTTGCCGATACCAGACGGTCCAACAAACAGCGCTGCCCCCCTGCGGCAAAGCCATCTCTCGCCAAGTAGTGTATCCTCGGGATTAGGCGGGTTTTCTGCGAAATCTAGAATCGATTTACCCACAGGAGGCGGCGAGTGCTTCTGATCTTTCTGTTCAGGATCATTCCTAAATGGAATGTCAGAGGCCCCGGAACCCCCATTATTTCCAGACTCGGCTGGCTCAACTTGAAGTGAGGCGAAGGATCCCTCATGCAGCCATGTGTTTGCAAGTTCGACTTTCATATTACTACCTCTGGGTGGAAAAATATGACGGCTTGCCTTGCTCCATTGTCGCGGGTTCCGTCTGGCATGCGAACGAATTGGCTTCGCGTCCATCCCGTCCGATCAGCGCCAAGAGCGATGGCTGTGGCCATAAATTGCCGCAATAGGGATTCGTCGCACCCTTCACAGAAAAACCAACCGTGAATGCTTTTCCCGCCGCTGTTGACAGCAAGGGCGAGCGGTGCTTGCTGTGCAAGGTAAAGCAGTATGGCAGCTTGTTCGTCCCGCTTCGCGGTATAATACCGATCTTCGCTTCCATGCTCTGCCCGCTCAACGGGCCTAAGATCCGCCCACTTGGCAGGATCAAATTCGATCACCAGAAATCTTCGCTTACCTGTATTGGCGAGAGAATGTTCACTCAAACGCCCATCGAGTGTCCTTCCCGTACGGCTAATCATCGGATTCGGGACGATCAATTGGAATTTGGACAGCTTCCCACGCAACGACTCGCGAGGACGTGTGGCGAATTTGACCTTCGATGAAGCGCAGCAAATTAGCGAATCGCAGGGGAAAAGGCGGTCAATAACCTCTTCTGTGTGAGGCTTATTATCGCAAAATTGAAGTGGACTTTGCTCGTACAAGTCAGCGAGCCCAGAGCCGCTCCCAATCACTGATTGCACAAGCCTCACATTTACCGGTGGCCACTTTGGCAAACTAGTGGAGTGAGAAGGACGGCCGGGCTGCCATGCAACCGCAGCACTGTTTTCCACGGCGCGCTCGATCTCTCCCGGTTGCAGGTGTGCTCCAATGGTCGCCGCACGAAGGACGGAAATAATTTCTTCCGGGTCGCGATAAGGATGAAGAACCCTTGCCGCACGAAAAAACCATTGGTTTAGCCCGGCTCCTCTAGCAGGCGGCGCGGAGAGGAGATCGCGAATGAATCGAGGCAGCTCTCTATCCTTTAATTCACTCTTGCAGACCCGTCGAGAGCTAGATAAATTAACCATTGTTTAGCTTTGCTCCCGGCGCGTCTTGCAGGACCGCCGGGAGCTTTTCTTTCGCTGCCGGCATGCACCGTTTTGCCTTATTTTTTTACTGGTGAATTCGTTTGTGCTTTTTCCGCCTTTTGCGACCCTGCCTCTTGTGGCGGGCAAGAAAGGCATCTGAGTTTTCACGCATCCCGCACTGGTGTAGTAGGACTATGTCCTCCCCCCGCTCGTTGCATCGGCCAACGACGTAACGAGGGAAGTAGCGGTGAGTTGTCTCGATTTGATACAGGTATTTTCCGCCAACCGGCCGCAGCGCTAAAAGCGCTTTAATTTCGGGGTCTGCCAGAAGAATTGAGCGGACAGGTCCAACGCCTTCTACACTCGATACGATTTTGCCGACCGTGGACATTGCTTGGCGTAGAGCGCTCATGAGCATGGTGGTTGACGGGCTCTACTTCCGGCGGCGTTGCTGCTTGGCACGTTTCCTCGCGTATTCAGCGTCCATCCGTGCCATTTCGCCTGACTCAAGAAGAATTTTTCGTAGATAAACTTCGCAATCGAAGCGGGTGTACATGTAGGTTCGCAATAGCTCTATGACGGCTTCTCCTGTCGCGGTGTCGAAGCCGAAAAGCTGGTCGCTGAGCCCTATTTTATATGAGGCGTTCCATAGTGATCGGCACATTTTGGCAATGCGCCGACTCGAAGAACTGTCGCGGATAATCACCTCGACAAGCTGTCTGACATGATGCTCTTCGAGGCGAACCTGAGGGAGATATGAGGCATGATAGATGGAATCATCGGCGATGACTCGTGTTTCAGGTTTATCGGAGATCATAAGATTTTTCCTCCGCTAAACTCCGTGGCTCCTGAGACGCCGAGGATTTCGATTAGTTTGTTTTCGTCTTCGCGAGTGAACAGTTCCACCTCGCACACCTCCCTCTCGTCTGCCGCCAGTACCGCTGTCAGATTTCCCGTCCAACTCTTCGCGAAGCTCACACGGTTTACCGCTTCCACATTTTGCCACCCGTTTGGCAAACTGATCCAATTCGACGCCGTGGGCGCCGCCATCGGGAGGGGTTCCTCTCGGTCCATTATCTGAGGCGGGGGGCTGCACGGCGGCGACGAAGGCAACGGCGGGACTGTGCCGTCTGCTCGGGTCGCGTACTGCGTCGCTGGGGGATTTTGTTGCTCTTTTTTCATTTTGTATTTCTTTTTCTTGGGTTCTTGGTTTGCAGGTTGATTTGCACTGCGGATTGGGAGATTTGGTATTTTTTACGTCTAATCGTTTTTTGGGGTGTTTTAAGCGACCGGCGCGGAGTTGTGCCGTTTTTTGAGGCCCGATATGCATGCGGGGAGGACGAGCGATACCCTGCGCGGAGAGCGATCGCAAATCGATGCGAGCTGCACAGCCAGCTTTTGCCAATGCGCGATTTGTTCGCACTTGAAATTGTTCGCGCCAAGATACGAGAAGGACGGGGCCTGTTCTAAGATCGTCAAGCGGACGAAGCTTTTCGAGTAGTGACGCTCCGTCACTCGCACGAGCGCTGATAAAAAGATGCAAGTGATAATTCCGTCCATCACCACCCACCGGTGGACGGTGTATAGAAAAGAAACAACGGCTCCGCACTGGTCTCTAAGCCATAGGGCGTACCCCAAGGCGAGCTTTTTTCTCTGCTCGTCGCTAAGCTCATGCGGTAGTGCAGCGACGATGCTTCGCCCCAGCCTCGCATCGCATCTCCGCTCGCTTGCCTCTATCGCATCGGCGAGAGATTGTAGATCGTTATTATCCCACCCGACCACACCGGCGGCCGCCACGTCATCGGCGTGAGACGTTGCGAGCCAGCGTGGGATTAGTTTGCCGTCAGGTAATTTGAGCCGCGCTGCGTGGTCGTATCCCAGCCTCGCGGCGGCGGAGTGCCCTTGCGCTCGCGAGGTCGTTTCAAGGTGCCAGTGTGCGATTGCCATATTCTTATAGAGATCTTGTTGCATAGTGCATCCGCACTATTGCCGCGCAGGGCGCGGTATTACTAGGGCTGCGGTAGCTGCCCTCGTCCGGCCTGCCCGGACCGCGCCAGCATTGCGACAGCAATGCGTACTGTGCGCTTCCAGCTAAATAATAACCCCGCAAGATGACGCGCCTCATATTGTGACCGGGGATATTGTTGCAGCCAGTGACGATGGACTGGAGGGCGAAGGATACAGCCGCGAGAGGAGAGCTTCATCCCGCTCACGAAATTGTCCAAACTGTGTTCGAACAATTTCAAGAAGCGTCTCGTCGTTCGCTACCAGGGTTCCGAGCAAAATCAGTCCATGGGTCCGCTCTTTTCTCTCACGTCGTTTTTCGCGCAGGTCCACGTGCCGGGCCTCAGCCATGAGGGCCTGAGCCTTGAGCCGCAACGATTCTGCGCGAGTCATTGTGCCTCCATATTATGGTTTGGCTTAGAAAACACTAACCAGTGAGACTTAGCAGTTTTTCCGCAGCGATTGCCGATTAGCGGCCGTGCGGGAGTCAGCGCGAGGATTTGCGATACAGGGATTTCGAACTCGCTCCATTTGAAGATCATGGTCCCATCGCACTTGAGCACACGGAAGCACTCCTCGAAGCCTTTCCTCAGCACTTCGCGCCAGTCGTCTTCCAACTTCCCATATTTCTTTGCGAGCCATCCATTCTTTCCATTGCGGATAAGATGCGGAGGATCGAAGATCACCAGGGAGAATGATTCATCCGCGAATGGAAGCGCGGTGAAGTCCGCTTGAATGTCCGGCTCTATCACGAGTTGCCGCGAGCCGCCCGCGCTGGATTTGTCGCACAGTGTGTGCGACTCCCTCCGTTTGTCGACGAACACCGCCCGAGGATCTTTCCGATTGAACCAAAACATGCGGCTTCCGCAACAGGCATCCAGCACAGGCGGTAGAATGCCCCAATCAGTCGTGCCAACAGCGGAGTGATGTTCAGTTTTCATAGCGTTCCTCCCGCTGTGGCTTGCTTTCGACGCTCGCCGCCTTAAACGCGGGAGGCAGTTCCCCTGCTGCAATTCTTCGCGCCACTGCGCGCACAGATGCCGCAGTGTACAGGACGTCTCGGCCATCACGAGCGATTAAGAGCCAGCCAGGGATGCCTCGTCGAGCTGCACTTGCAGCCCGTTTAGCTAGGTCCGGCGACCCAAGAAAATTAGCTACATCTGCACGAGACAGCAGCGCTTTATCGCTTCCATTAACTATGACTGTGAACAATTCGCTCATGCCCACATCTGTGGACCGGAAATTAGTTCAGCACAAGAACTTTAAAATGCATTGCATTTATTATCAGCGCGTTACAAGCCGCTACTATGCCATAATGCTAAATGGAATTCTATATTAATCCGCAGATTAACAGGGACTTAATATTATGGCATTATGCAAAACTATTCACTTTGTCTGCGGGGCGACCCCCCAAAACTTTTTTATATCCGCCTCGTTTTTTATGGCCTCGTAGTAGTGCTTGATGAACGTTGCTGTGTCGTGATGGCCGAGATACGCCATTGTTTCACCCATGTTTTGATGCAGGGCATAGTGATAACTGGCGTATGAATGTCGCAGGCAATCTTGCGGCCACGGGTTGAGCCCTGCAGCGGCTGCGATCGCTCTAAATTTGCGTCTCCAATTCGTAGGCACAACAGGTCCGGATTCTTTTCGGCAGAGGCTAATCAAAGCGCGCATATTTTCTGCCATTGGTATTATTCGTCTGGCGGATTTTTTTGTCTTGGCCGACGCGATATCAATTTTGTCTTCGCGTATTTCCGACCAATCTAAGCGAGTACTTTCTTTTGGTCGAAGACCGGCGTAAAGTCCGACCACAATGATTGGGAGCGCTTCCAATGGGGCCACAATAATCTGTTTGCCGCCAACCCCCTCAACACATCCGCTTTGACACACAGATAGCAATCTTTCGGACTGCCCCGGAGTCAAAATAGTCACGGGCTTCGTATTTTTTGGAATTCGGATCGCGATTCCTCGGCAGGGATTATCGGCAATTCTCCCCTCTTCTTTGGCCCAGCGGAAAAGCGAGGAGAGCTCATCTCTCATGTGTACTCTGGTAAGCTGGGAAACGGTACCTGACATCACATATTCCCGTATATCTACGCTGGTAATGGTCGAGATGGCTCGCAGAGCGTTTGATTTTTTCGCCGCCACCAGCCAGCGCCGAAAATGTCGCCAGCGAGCCCGAAGAGATCGCATTGTGTCCTCGCTTGCCGATTCCCGCAGCATTTGGCTTTCTGCATCGGCTATCGCTTCGTCATAGGTAATCGTTCCTTTCGCCGGGCGGGCTGTGCGCCGATAATACTGCACAATAGCCGTGAGTGTCGTTCCAAGTTCCTTTGCGACAGCGAGTGCAGCTTGTGCCTCCGCAAGCTGAGCTGACGAGATTTCATACCCTCCTTCGCCTCGCTCCTTCCTTTTTGTTTTCTCTTCCTCCCAAGCCGCCAAAGCGCCGCTCGCCGCTGGGAACGTTCGGCGGCGAGTTTCGCCTCCCGTCCATCGTTTTCCGAGTCGCAGCACCCAATATTTACGATCTCCCGACCCGTCTTGATGAATGGATACGCCGCTGGGTAATTTGGGTAGTTTCATTGCTGGAACTATCCGCTAACTATCCGCAGAAGTCACCAACTATCGCGAGAACATATGTTTTGTAAACCGTAGGTCGTCGGTTCGAATCCGACTGCTGGCTCTCCTTCAAATACAAGGGGAAACCGCATGAATAAAGGCCATGCGAGCGATTTGGCCACATCCGGGTGTTGAGCACCAAACCAACCAGCAACGCACAAAATAATCCTCAATATGGCAAGTATTCGGCAAGTAATTTTTTTGCACTTGGCAGGTGCTTGCCGGATTCAGATATCGCTTGCGTTCACTCGTTCCTCCTTGCTCCTCTTAGCAGAGCATTCCGGAGCTCCTTACCAGCTAAAGAAAATGTGATCTCGACGCCGTTGCCGGCAATCCAGGCACCCTCCCCCGGATGTCCCCAAACTATTTTTCAATCGGGGTTCACCGAATATTTACCTTCCGTTGGCCGGAGGGCAGAGATAGGTTTTTGAGTTTTGCTGCTGCGGGCTTCTTCATTGCGCGTCCAGAGGTGCGCCACCCCCTCAGTCAGTCCACATGGCACAAAATGGCCAGTGAGCGACCGAGGACTTGGAAAGTATTCGGCGATCTCTTCGCTGGCATTCAGGTACCCAAATGCTCGATTGTCCTGATTCTGTTCGAAGAAACCACCGGTGGGTTCTAACATATCTGCAATTGCAGCAGCATATTCCCTCACCTGCTTTGCGTTCATCTCCGACATCGAAAGCGAGTTGATCACCAGATCGAATTTTTCCCCGGAGGCGGCCAGTGCGGGGAACAAATAATTCGGGACGAAAGTGAAACCTGGGGCCTTGCGCACCAGGGCCGAGCCCTCATCCTTAGGCTCAAGAAGAGTATTCACCTGGTGCTGCCATAAAATCGACAGGTAAATTGCTGAAAAGGAGAGCGATTCTGGCAGGTCGACGATATAATAATAGGCGTCCGGCAGTAGTGTTTTTAAGTGGTGCGCAAGCCCCCCATAGCCTCCGCCGATTTCCAGAATGCGCGGAGGCCGATCCTCGGGGAGGCGGAGGCATCCAGAGGGATCCGGCCTCATCGCCTCACGAATCAGCGCCATGCGTTCGAAGTATACAGCTGTGTCGTGATTTATCAGCTTCCCATAGATGCGCCAGCCCACCTCTCCGAAGCGGGCTGGCGGGGAAATGTGCCATGGCGATGGCATTTTTGCAGCCATGGCGATATAGCGAGAAACCCAAACATCAGGATTCTTTGCGATTTCGACCAACCCCTCGTCGACTCCATGCGGAACTTCGGTCAGCACATCTTTTCCAGCCGCCGTCGACATATCTAACAACCGGAACCCGGTGAAGCACTGCGAAACCAATCGAAGCCCGTTCAGAAGCGCCGTATTGCCGGCAAGTAGCGCCGCGCTCGCAGCGTGGACGCCGGACTCAGTTGTCCAGTTCGCCTGAGGCATATAGACCTCCGGATCGAGACAGTGCTGCCGCACATACTCCTCGCGGATTTCAAGTACGTGCTGGATGACAAGTGCAATCTCGCGGGCCATACCTATCTCCTCGGCGTTTAATGGAATCTGGTCTCGAAGGAAGACAAAATCGATTTTGGGTGGAGTAAATTGGGGGTAGGTGGGGTTAGTTGTCATGTCGAGTGCTGTATTGGGTCAAGACGGCTCAGGACCGTGAACGGGAGGATCAACTTTCCGTATTCTGACTGCTTGAAATCGCCGCGCAGAAGATCAGTGACGGACCAGATGAAGGATGAGAGGTTGGTGTCGGCCATGAATTGCGTCAGGCGGGTAGGTGGGCGTTGCTGGAGGTAGATCATGGCGGACATCTCCTGAAATTGCACGCCCACAATGACGGGAACCGGTCGGCAAGGGAGGAAGGCATCTTATTTAACCCAAGTTTCTTATCGGCACCCTGCAACCCGCATAAAGGCTATGGGGTGGCCCCAAAGGCACTACATTTCTAAATCGCCAAACGCTTCATTGATCATCAACATGTTACGCGTGCGCTCTCCCAGCCCTCCCCATTTTGCCTCTTTCCATAAGAAACTTGGGGTAATGTCAAGAAACCGCCAAGCGGCGAACTCAAATTGGTACAGCGGCTTTTGATTCCAGATTACTCCGGGAGAGGTTCGTGGGGTATCGCCTTTCGTACAGTTTTCAAGCGTCTCGCGGATCGCGTCCCGAGTTGTTCCAGGGTCGATCCCAAAAAAATGTGAAGGGAAACTGGCCTCCGTGATTACTCGTCGGCACTTGTAAGTCGTGGAATTGAACAAAAATGATTTCTATCCGGCGAAATCGACCCTAGGTTCATCCCATGACAGACGGGTGGCTGGAAAAGATCTGCCCCTCCCTACGCATTTGCTGGCGAGGGTCGTGGGGAGCCGGAACGGTCGAACCCGAGCGCTTTCTTCATGACCACGAGCTGGTCCTTGTGACCGAGGGATCGTGCGACATGGAAATGGCCGGGAAGCACTTCACTCTGAAGGCGGGAGACTATGTCATCATTCCTCCGAATCATTCTCACAGCACTGTCTGCCGCAGGTCAGTTTTTCGATCCTGCATCCATTTTGATTGGTTACCCCGTCCCGGCCCCACGCGGAAGCTCATGTGGTCGTATGCCCCGCAACGTCCAGCAGCGAAGGATATTGTTGCCACGCCCAGATTCATTCCCAAGGCAGCCTACCAAGGGACGTTCTGCATGAAGGGTCCTGTGCCGGGACTTGTGGAAACGGTTTTTTTCCGCTGGCAGTCAGGAACTCCCCTGGGGGCGACAACGGCGCGCGCCGCCTTGCTTGAGCTCATGGCGCATCTTTTTCTCCCTGCAGTAAACCGCGATGAGGCGCATGGCCAGCAACTCCGTTTTCAATTGGCTCGTACGGTCAAGGGCTTGCTCGATGCCAATATCCGCTCCGAACTCGGGATCCAGGAGCTATTGCAAACTTTGGGATTCAGCTACGCCCATCTTTGCCGGGTCTTCCACTCTGCGTTCGGGCTCACTCCGCTCGAATACCGGAACACCTCGCGCATCGAACAAGCAAAAATATTGTTGAGGGACACAAATTTGACCGTCGCAGAGATCGCCTATCGCGTCGGATTTCAGGACGCCGGATATTTTGCCAAGATATTTCGCCGAACCAACAACCGTGGCCCCAAGGAATCCCGCGCAAATGACCAAAGGATGTTCGAGCCAGAAAATTTCCGCCGCCAATAAAAAGTTTGAACATCCGCCCCGCAGAGCGGTCTCACTTATTGGTTAAGGCAGTTACACGGGCCATCGGCGGATCAGTTTATTGTTTTTCCTGATTCCGCTGGTGGCCCGGTTCTTTTTTACCGGCGACTGAGGCCCAACGCAGTTAATCCCCCAACAGCTCCAAAGGAGGGGGGACATTCCTGTCCCACTTTGCTTAGCTATAGGGGGCAGGAACGCCCCCTCTCCTTTCTCTTTGCTTAGTCGGCTCTACCGCGACCAGGTAGGCTCGCTTACTTTCCCGAGTCCGGTGATGATCGGAGTGATGCGGCCCTTGACAGTGTCGAGGAGGTTAATCGACGAGCCCGCACTGTAGATAATGTGTCGCGAGTCGGCTCCCCAAGCCGGATTTTCGCCTTCAGCCACAATCCGTGACGTGCCGGATGCCAGGTCCAGGATAGCGATGGAAAATCCGCCCTGCCGGATGTTGAAGGCAATTTTTTTCCCATCTGGCGACCAGCTTGGTTCGGTGCAGTACCCGTAGCCGGTAGAGACCAGCCGCCCGGACCCGCCGCCAGCGCCGATGCGGAAGAGCTGGGGGCCGCCGCGTTCGTCGGATGAGTAAAACAATTCGCTCCCATTGGGCGACCAGGTTGGCGAGGATTCGACGCCACGTGTATTTGTGAGGCGTCGCGGGCTGCCGCCACTGACTCCGACGACATAGAGTTCGGGGTTGCCGTCTTTGCTCATCGTGCAGGCGATCCGCCCTCCATCGGGGGAAAAGGCCGCACCGGAATTGGTGCCGGGAAATTTGACAATCCGGCTGCGGGACTTGCTGGCGAAATCGATGAGGTAGATATCCGCATAGCCATCCTTGTAGCCGGTATAGGCGAGTTTTGACCCATCCCATGAGAGAGCCGGACGGACGCTGATTGAGGCATCGTTGGTATACTGGACGGCATTGGCCCCGTCGTAATCGGCAATGCAGATTTCTTTGTGTCCGGAGCGGGCGCCGACGAATGCGATCTTCGTGCTGGCGATCCCCTTCGTGCCAGCGATCGTCCCGACGATATCATCGGAAAACCTGTGGGCGGCGGCACGAGGGTTCCCCGGGTAGGATTTTTTGAGCACGACGCTGCCCCGGCTGTCGGTGACGGTCCCTTCCAGCGATCC
>Ga0194063_10001428_pt1 | contig 15543 bp, 23 predicted proteins | sample SepL3720m_MetaG_FD_155459 | JGI IMG/M metagenome (GOLD analysis project Ga0194063, IMG submission 155459) | Anoxic zone freshwater microbial communities from boreal shield lake in IISD Experimental Lakes Area, Ontario, Canada - Sep2016-L373-20m | ecosystem: Environmental > Aquatic > Freshwater... | reverse complement strand
GCCAGCGACTTGAAGAAAGTAAACTGGGCCGGGATGCGCGGCTTTGCGGCATTTAAATGTGAACTCATGAGTGTCAATTGCGTGCGGGCAAAAAATATGCGGTTTCTTGCTTTTTGCAAGACGCGTCATGGCATCGGGTGTGCAGCAGATCACTTTATCCACCAAGCGCAGGATCAGGGCCTGCCGATATCTTTTCGACCTTTTCATTTTGAATGCCGAAAAGATATTCGAGAAGTTTGGTCCAATATCCGTGGAGAGGACTGTTGGGACATTATGTAGCTTGCCCCAAATAATGGCGGCAATTGAGAAGAGCGAAAACTCATGAACCCATACCAAACTGCAATCGATGGCCTTGAGATTATCGAAAAGATCCCGGCGAGGTATGAATACATGCGTATTCTTTATGAGACGATACCGCAAAGTTACCAAGCGCGCATGTTTAGGATTTCGCTCCAACGCAGTCCATGGGTTGTTCGGCAACTCAAAACAGGTACTGAAGACGAAAAGATTTCCGTTTCTGGAAGAAAGCGCCTTTTGAGTCCAGTCATACAGGTCGCTTCGATAGGGGGCGTTATACATGTAGATAACGGCCACTCGAGGTTGTTCTATTTCCTTCATGCAAATATGATTGCTCTACATACGCCCAATTTGGAGACAATGCACGACACTTTCGGCATAAGAGTAATATGCTTGATCAACGAAAAAAGTGTTTATATAAAACTATTTCCCTATAATCACTTTGATATACGGGGAAAACGCGTAACGCCACCACGCGAGCGAAAGGTTTCTCCGGCAAAACGCGTGCCATTCCCTGAACGGAAGACCCTTTGGTGAATTCAGAAGTTCAAAGCGACGCCTGCGCGAAAGCGTCACATCTTGCCAGGAGCCGCGGGGCGAGTTTAGAAAACATGTTCCCAAAAAGTTTTTGCTCACAATGTTTTTAACCCCGGATCGTCCCGCCATCATCCCGTAGTCCGTATCGCCAATGCCGTGGGTGTATTGATTAAAAAACATTCCGATTCTGGCAAACACGCAAGATGGAATCAAAACGCAGTTCGCATTAAATGTTTCCACATTCTGGTATTCTCCATTCGGTTCGAGTGGGCCGCTTTTCCATGTCCTTGTTCCTCCGTATGCAATTTTGCCTGTATGCGTCTCCGCTATGGCTGCGACTGCAATTCGATAATGTGCCGGAGATTCAACAATTTCTAACAGGCATGAAACGGCATGGGGAAAAACCACGGTGTCATCGTTCAGAAGCAGGTAGTAATCAGGATTTGCCTTTGCCGCCTCGGCCCAGGCCTTGCGCATCCCTCCGCACCAAAAGAGGTTGCCATCGCCGCGAATGATCGTCGCCTCGGGCCAGACCTCCCGCACGGCATCCGCCGTCCCATCGGTGCAGCCGTCGTCCACCAAGAACACCTCAATTGAAAAAGCGGAAAGCGGAAAGCGGAAAGCGGAAAAATCCGAGCCTTCGGCCGATGGAGGAGAGGGGGAGGAAAAAGTGGAACACCCGCGCGGTAGCGCATTGTCATCGTCAGGGAAACTGGATGGTGCAGTCGGGGAGGCAACCGGAGCGTCAGCGGAGCAAAGTGGAACGCTGAAAGTGGAAGACGGATCGGGAGCGACGTCGAACCTCGGAGAGGGGCTCTCGACTTGCCCCGGATTCCATCCCGGCAGAACCTGGGCACGGAGGGCGCGGAGGCACTCGACGGTTTTCTCCCTGCGGTTATGGCAGGTCAGGAGCGCGGCGATGCGGAGAGGCATGGAAAGGATTGAGTGACCTGAAACTTGAGAGCTGAGACCTGAAATGAAAGAAACCAGAGGCGGACGGGCTGCTTATAATCTGTTACCGATGTCCAGCCTTTTGACGTTTCGTTTTTCCGCCGCCCCTTCCGACGATTTTTTTGTAGAGTTTGATGTATTGCTCCCGCACCACATCGAGCCGGAAGGTATCCTCCGCACGTTTTCGGGCTGCGGCACGGAGTCGCTCACATTTTTCTGGATTCCCAGCCAGCTCGATCATCGCCTCTGCTATGGCCGTCGGGCTATTGACATCAACCAGAACGCCGCATTTCCCGTGATCCAGAAGCCAGGGAACCGCCCCACTCTTCTCCCCCGCGATAACAGGCAGCCCCATGGCCATGGCATCGGCAATCGCGACACAGAAGGACTCCTCCCGCGCAGGATGAACTAGAATGTCACCCTCGCCGGCCATTCGTCGCAATAGTTCCGAGTTTGGAGTTGTTCCAGCAAATTCAACTCCATCTGACAGTCCATGTTCAATTGCCCACAGTTGACCAATCTCGCCTATCCCATGTCCGGAGCCGAAAAGAATCAGGCGCGAACCCGGAAGTTGGTTCCGGACGACGTGAAAGGCTACAATAAGGCCAGAAATATTCTTTCTCGCCCCCCAACCATTGGCAGTAGAAACAAATGTTGGCGCTGTTGGAATACTCCGGTTTCTAAAATATTCAAATCCATTATTAGGAACATATTCCGGGACCACATGGATTGGATTCCGAAAGATATGAAATTGTTTGAAGTATTTTTCGAGATACGGGGAGATGACAGCGAGTTCGCGACAACGCCAGAGGACAGGCAAAGACATGAAAGCATGGGCTGTCCAGTAGCCGAGCGGGCGCATATAGGGAAGAATCGCAAAAGGAGCATCATGGGCAGTGACGAGATAAGGTTTTCCGCTCGCCTGTGCTGCTAGGGCAAATTCATATGTCCAGTTGGCGTGAATAATATCGCAACTGCTGGCGGCCATGACCTCAGCTAGACAGATCCGTTCAGACCGGCAGAAATCCCGCATGCGGCCATGTTTGCGCATCGGAGAAACAGTGACAGTCAGGTCGCTATTTCTGAACACGCATGTGGACGTTACATCTCCGAGAGTGAAGACATGTACGGTATGGCCAGCCTCCTGACATGCGCAGATATAATGAGAAAGAGGCGGAAATGAGAATGTCCCAGGCAGATTATTGTGGCTGAACTTTTGGTCCAGAATAATATCCAGAGCCACAGGACCTGCTATTCCGATATTCACAGATTTCCAAGTTTCCTAATGACGCGACATGGGTTTCCCGCTGCAATCACATTCGGGGGAATGTCGCCTGTAACTACGCTTCCAGCGCCTATCACAGAATTGTCACCAATATTTGAGCCTTTAAGAATAATCGACCTGGTTCCGATAAACACGTTTCTACCAACGGTCACTGCCCGTGCAGAGCGAACGTGGGCGAGCGGATCGCGCCGAAGATCTGGCGAGAGCCCGTGGAAGTCCGTATCAGATATAATAGCGTCTGCCCCTAACAAAGAATCCTCGCCAATAGCAACAGACTTTGCTGCGCAGATAGACCCCCCACTTATGCCGACTCGATCGCCAATATGAATTGAAGCCCCAGGAGAGATCGCGCGCAAAATAATAGGATGGGAAACGCCGAGAGCAGTCGCAAAGGAGCGGGATATCAACATGGCACCGGAGCCTATGGAAATCGTACACAGCTCCCTCAACTCGACGATTGGCAATCCGATGACCGTGCATCTGCCCTTGATCATAATTCCGCGAATAGCCAGATACTTTGGGATCCACATGGAATCTGCCCGACAGCAGAGAGAAAGCGCGAAACGTTGGAGAAACCTCATAAGTAAATTAGGCGAGGTCCTCTTTTCTCGCTTCTGGCAACGAGTGCCCGGAATGACTCGTTGGCAGCTGAATTAATTCCCTTTGCGACTCGAACTTATCACGCAATGCTGACGCGACGCCCAGCAGAGCAGATAATGCGAATGCATCCCATACGCCGCCATTTACAAAATACATGACAAAAACACTGGAGCAGAACGTGAGCAGAAATGCGATGGGGGCCTTATCCACATCGTCGGCATGGCTCCGGGCGTATACAGCGAGCGAATACATAGCCAAGACCATTGCCAAAACGATGCATGCGGCGGTTGGGATTCCATTATTAACCGCAATCGTAAGATAAACATTGTGAAATGCACCGGTCATTTCAAGTTGTGCGCCGCCCTCCCCAAAACCCTGAAGCTGATTCATCGATGAAAGCAACTCGCCCACATCAAAAGCCCAGCCATTTCCGACCCAAGGGCTCTGCGCCATTTTCTTGTCTGCATATCTGTTGAGCACCTCTCTAAACTCATCTTTCCTGCCATAGGAGGCTTCGGCCTCTCTCTCCCCCATGAAAATAGAGATCGGGCGGCGGACGTTATCAGGGAGATTATGATATGAAACTACTGACAGGAGTGTTCCCAAGCCGATTAGCCCCACAAGCGTCAAAGTGATTATCGCAGTCGGCACTCGACGGTATATGAACGCCATGCATAAAACCATGAGCGGAACCTGAATCATGGCCGCCCGCGTCTGGCTGATAGCGCCCATGGTTAAAACAAAGCAGGAGACAAAAATATACGCGACATCAGAAAAAAGTCTGCGGGACCTCGCCGAGAGGCTTACAACAAGCATGGCCGCATAAACCGGGTAAAGCGCCCAATTAAAACTCAGTCCATAGACATTTAACAAAAAGGTGCCCGACAGATATCTCATTGAGATGTGGAGCGTGAGATAGCAGAATAATGAAATGGCGATGATGAGCTTTAAGTTCGACTTCCACATTCCCGACTGAGTCGTTGCCCAGTAGGCAACAAAAAACGCCCAAAAGGCAAAGATATACTCTACGGCCTTTCTCATCCCCCCTGCTTGCGAGCCGAGATTTGCACCTCCGGGGCGGTCATATATGACCCTCACTGTGACCGAAACAGCGGCCAGAAAAAACAGCGTGTAATACAACCTCCACCTGATAAATGGAGCACGCTTTTTGAGCGCGTAGTCAACAACTCCATAGCCCGCGATAATCGCCATGATTACAATGTAGGGCTGGTATGAAACAAATGGTATGGCTGAGCCCCCCACATGCACAGCGAGCGCACCCAATAATAATCCGACCCAGTATTTTCTAAATGCATTAAAAAGCAGCGCCACAGCCAACCCCATAAGCGCTGCAAATTTCATGATATCCCCGCCCATCAGGGCGCGGAAGACCATGAGGGTAAAAACGATGTAGATCGCGCCTCCGGCGAAGAGGATCAGCGGTCGTGTGTTGAAGTTGGAGGACATCTAAGAGAAAGTTGAAGGCGGAAGGATGAAAGCGGAAAGGAAGAAGAGTGAAAGGCAACCAGTCGAGTGTCGAGTGTCGGGCGGCGGAAGAGAAAATGGAAAACCAGCGCGGGAGCGCTTTGTGTATAGGGATAAGTTAATTGTTTGGTGCAGGGAGCACAACCGAAGCGCTAGCGAAGTGATGCGGAAAAGTGGAAAGCGAAATGAGGAAATCCTACTTCTTTCGCTTGACGGTGTGCTTGAACTTGAGGACGGCGAAGTTGAGTTCAATCGATGTCTCGGTATCGCTGGTTTGCAGGCCCTCGTCAAAAATATCCGAGACAATTTCACCGCTTCGCTGCATGAGAGTTTTCTGCTTTGCCTCATCTTTGACAACTGAGAGAGCCTTGATCGTTGTAGATAGTTCACGGATCTTGGCAAACGTGTCGATGATCGCGAAGGTGGCTTGTGTGGCCTTTGCGCTTTTCAGAATCGTTGCCAACATGTAGAGGCCACGTTCGGGGAAGGCAGAAGGTGGAACACGTGTTTTGGACAGCTTTGCGGTCGAAAATTTCGACCGCAAATCAGTCAACTCGGAGCCAGACAGTCGGACAAGGTAACCCACTGGAAATTTCTCCGGGTTGTTTTTTACGGCTTCGTTGATCCGCTTGGTATCAACGCCGTAAATGCGCGCCACATCGCTATCGAGCAACACGCGCTCGCCTCGGACATCGATGATCAGGGATTGGATTGTGTCTGTTGAGATCGGGTTCATGAAGAGAAAGTGGAAAACCAGCGCGGGAGCGCTTTGTGAATAGGGACCAGGGGGCAGGTGACGAAGATACGCATGGGGAAGAAAAAGTGGAAAGCGAAAAGCTAAAACGGGAAAGGCGAACTTTACGGGCGGTTCATTTTTGCGTTTTTCCCGATGGTTGTGAGGATGGCGAGGATTTCGCGGGATCCTTGCAGCAAGGCAGGTGTTCCCGGGACTTGGAGATGCGGCGATTCACTGATCAGCTCAAGCCAAAATTCGGATTCCGCCGCCTCCTTGGTAGCAATGCCAACCTTGTTCACAAAGTCGTCGCGCGCTACTCCTCGATTTGCTTCACGATAATTTGCGCCAGCGGATGTTCCTGACCGCAGGAGTTGACGTCCGACGACATCACTCGCCCGATTCCGTGGCATCCGCTCTACAAGGTCAATGATCTCAAGTGCAAATTTTTTGGACCGGTCTCCGATTGCTTCCCGAATATCCAAAATAAGTTTGGCGGCCTCAACTTTCATAGACGGTTTGTCCTGCCGATTCGATGCTCTCTCGGAAAATGGGGTTGCGAACTGATCTTTCGGTCAGAAGATCCACCCTGCGTTGAAAAAGGCGCTCCAACTCTTCAGCGAGGGTCAGAAATCGATCGGCAATTCCAACAGCGGTATCATTGTAAAAATCCACGATGAGGTCGAGGTCGCTGGATTTTGCAATAAAGCCGCTCCCGACGGCCGATCCAAAAACCCGAAGGCGCTTCACATCCAGCCTTCGGCATATCACCGAAAGGGCCTGCCGGTTTGCCTGAAATTGTTGTTGGATCAATGGATTCACGTAGGAATCGGATAATATACTCCATACTGGCAATGGAGGCAAACCAAACTAAAAGCGAAAAGCGAAGACCCAGCGCGGGAGCGCTTTGTGGATTGGGTGAGTCGAATGTGTAGCTGGGGAAGCAAACTTGAAGGCGGGAAATCAGTTCTTCGTTCTTCGTTCGGAGTTCTTCGTTGGGGCGGGAGAAAACCAGCGCGGTAGCGCTTTGTGGAGAGGGGTAAGTTAATTGTTTGACACGCACCGGCCCCGGTGTCGCGCCCTGCGGGTCCCGCATTCGCGGGATCTACCGAGCGGCCTCCCTGGCCGCCTGGTTGGTGAAGGGTGCGCACCCAAGCGGCATGGGCTGCCACTTGGGAGAGTGACCGAAGGTCGCCCCGGAGGGTGAGACGCCGGGGGCGGCGCGAATCAACTGATACAGAAGCGTCAGCGGAGAAAACCAGCGCGAGAGGCTGAAAGGGGAAAGCTAAAAGTGGGGCGCCTGCGGTATGTTCTTGGTTCGGCGTTCTTCGTTCAGTGATTCAGCGGAGAGGAAACTGCGACGGCGGCTGCGGGGCTTCAAGCAAGTTATATATGACTTCCCGGAATTGAAGGAGTCGTTCAAGGAGGGCAAGCCCCTCCATGCGCTGCATTGGTGGAAAGTCACCCGGATATCGAATCTCGACGGCGAAAGGAGCCAACTCCTCGAAGAAAATGTGGAAAGTGTCAAAAGCGGAATCAGAAGAAAGCGAGAGGAGATACGTCAAGTCGTGCTTTTTCTCAAAACGGATCCCTTGGTCGGTCAAATATCCTTTCATGAACTTCTCGACAGACTGCTGGATATGGAAAATGGCAGGAAGAACGACGGGGGATTCTTCTTGCAAAAGCCATTCCGCAGCCAGGCGATCCTCCTCTGCTTTATCAATCCAGATTTGAACTTCAGGGCTCATCGCGCGTAGAGAACAGTTCCTCGTTCGGCGATTTCCCTCTCAAGCGAATTGAGCCAAGTGGCGCGCTCTTCAAATCTGGATTTATGGCGGACGAGAATGTCTTTTGGCAGCTTCAAATCCCGGAGACTCTTGTATGCACGGGCCGACTTCTTGAATGCGTGCTCGCTGTCGTCCGGGACAACAATGCAAATATCGATGTCGCTGTCGTCCTCGGATGCTGTCCCGCTGGCCTGAGAGCCAAAGAGATATATTTTGAGGGGATCGAGTTCGTTTCTCAGGCGCGCGACGATCCTTTTGGTTAGCTCTGTTTTCAAAATCATGATGAGGAAGTCCTTTTTCTTGGTTCTTCGGTCAGAGTTCTTTGTTCGTGGTCTTTTGCGAGTACAAACCAAGCCCCCGGATTGGCAGGAGAATCACCTGCTCGGGTTGGAACTGCTCCACAAGGATTTTCAAATACGGAAGGAGCCGGTCGGCGATCCGGTGGACCGGATAGCGCGGATCCCGCAGGATGTCCTCACGGATTTGTGGTGCCTTCATCGGTCGAAAGGTATTCGTGATTCCCGGCGGGGTCAATTCACGATCCAGTCTGGGCAAACAAGTCCGGGTATTCCGCTTGGCAGAAAAGACAGACAATGGTTCACGCCACCTCTCTGAGCCGCCCCATTGGGCGGCGGAAACATTGCATTCATAAGTGGTTCAACCCCTTCGACCCATATTTCGCCACAGGCGGCTTGACCATTGTCCATCCCTTTGTGGCTCAGCCCATTGATCAGGCGTTGACGATTTGTTCGAGGAGGTCAGAGATAGTTTTGGCGAATATCCTGGCAAGCATCAGTGTTTCCGTTGCCTGGGCGATTTCTGGTTCTGGCTCATCGCTGGGGTATCGGGTCGAGACAGCATAAGTGGATAAGTGCGCGATCTGATCAAGCGAGGAATCCAGTTCAGGAAATGACTGCATGGCCATTGCCCCCAGTTCATTCAGATCATGGACCCTGCGAAATGGAGTTTGAACGCAGCAAAGCAGAGCCTTTATGCTTTTTTCGCAGGCCTGCTGGCAGTGAAACAAGGAATCGCCCAGAATTGGCGGGTTTGCATCGAGGTCAACCTGGGCCGCACGAAGGTCTTCCCGGCTTTTATGCAGCCAGGACTCAACTTCTCGAAGAATGCTGGGGTCAAGCGGCATAAAGCAAGACCCCTTCCTCAATGACAGTAGATGGCAGTGATGTTTTAGAAGTCGCGTCCTCAAAAAACCTGGATCGCCGCCAAATCAAGACGTCGATAGCTTTTCCCAAAGGTCGCAAAACCCGATAAGCAAGTTGGGATCCGCGCCGAGCTCGGTCAGCGTCATCATCAACGACCACCAGAAGATCAATATCACTATCCGGTCCGGGCAATCCACGGGCCTGGGACCCAAACAAGAAAATGGCGTCGGGATGGTAGGCGTTCGCCAAGCTTTCCACGATTCTTTGCATAAGTGGTGAACTTGGGCTAGAGGCAAACCTTCCAAAAAAGAGGGCTTTCTGAGTGTTCATACAGATGGGGACAATAATTGTCGAAGGGTCAGAATCACCTGCTCGGGTTGGAACTGCTCCACAAGAACTTTCAAATACGGCAGGAGGCGGTCGGCGATCCGGTGGACCGGATAGCGCGGATCTCGGAGGACATCCTCCCTGATTTGTGGTGCCTTCATCGGTCGAAAGGTATCCGCGTTTCCCGGCGGGGTCAATTAACGACGAAGGACGGGCTACCCGACCCAGTTGACGACAGCCCCATCCTGTGGGGCATCGGCTAGGAGGAAGCCAATGTGTGGAACAGGACATTTTCTTCCGGCCTGCCTGGCTTCCCGCAAGTCGCGCATGACTTGCGCTGCGAACTTCATTCGGTGGTATTGGGTGTGCTTTTCGTGAACAAGGTCCGCTGCTGTCTTCGCCCTGGCCATGAGGTCGGTCTGATCTTCACCAAGCAGCCGGTCGCATTGGGCGAACAGGTCTCTTTCATCTCGGTAGAGATACCAGTGTTCTTCAGGACGAAAGATGCGATCAACTTTAGGGACACAATAGTCGAGGAATGGAATTCCGGAACCCATTGCAATAAATGGCCGGTCGGAGAGGTAGTAGTCCGCCAAGGTGTGCGGGTATCCGCCGAAAACAAGCCGCCCCCTGCGCATCGTGCTCACTTGTGCAAGATAAGGGATTGGTCCCTGCCAGGATTTGAGCCCGCTCCAGCCGTTTCCAAACAGGCCGAATCTTGTGCCATAACGCCTTGCCAGTGCGGCAACGATATTCCCACGCTTTTTTGCGGCCATGTTGTGGCTGCTGAGTGGGTTTCTTCCAATGGTATTGCTGCCGATAAACACCAAGTCAAACTCCGGAGCCCAATTGTCAACATTCAGGTGGGAGTTAAACCTGACCTGACAACTTCCATGCGGCCAGAAGACGATATTCCTGGCACCCCACTTGGCCGCGGCACTCGCGCCTGCACCCATCTGGGTGAAAAATGATAGATCGGCGAGGCCGGTCGAGTCCTGTAGTGATTTTGGAAAATTATGAAACGAGAGGCCGGGCACAAAAGGATCCCCGCAGCTTGAGGCGATTGTCGGTCGGCTAGGCAGCTCGCGCAGCTTATGCATCAGGAATTGTGTGTCGCGGATCGGGCCGTGGAAAAATTCCAGAAAGATCAGGTCCGGCGCGAAAGCTTCCGCTTTCCGGATCAGTGATTCCCAACAGGGCTTCCAGCCGCCGGCCTTCTCCGCCTCCCCATAATAACAAAATGGTTCGTATGCGGAGAGAGAGCCCTCGGCCAGGAGCCGGAGGCATCCGTCGTGATAGCCGGGGTGATCTTCGACGGATTTTCCTTGGATTAAGAAGAGAAGGCGCATTAGTATGCTCGTGCTGGTCTCCACGAAGGTGGATAAGAGTCCACATGTTCATTTCCCATTGCGGGGCGGACGACGATTTTGCCTTTATCTGGATTCAGCCAAGCTCCCCACCAAGAAAAACTGCTGTTGGCCACGATGTGGTGGCTGCATGAGCTCATGAGGCGCAGGTCTTCATGCGGTCTCGACTCATCGTTGTTGTCAACGAAAAATAGTGAAGTCTGAAGACCGAAGGCTGAAAATTGAGCTCCTGCAAGAACTGGAGGCAGTGCCTCGCGGCACCAGGAGATGTCATCAGAAAAAACAAAGAAAGAAATGGCCGAGGGGCCTGAAGACTGAGAAACTGCTGATACAGAGTCGGAGTTAGGGGGTAGCTTTACCGATGATGCGTGGATCCGTTCGCACAATACAGAAAATGCATTCCGGTAATATCCAATAGCTAGCACTTGAGGACCTGTGAATTCGAGGTAATCTCCGCGTCGCACATGTAGAGAGACGGCGCACTCGCAGCCTCGGATGCGCTCCAGTATCTTTGCGTTTTCGCCGGCGGGTTCCTTCTTAAATCTAAGTTCATTGCGAAGTTCCTCTTCACATTGCTTCGCCCACTGATACGAAGGCCAGTTTCCCCAAAATGAAATATGCTGATAGCCTGGTGGAGTATGCAGCAGTGCCGGATCGAGGGGCTTCCCAGGCATCTCGTCCAGCAACCCAACCGACATGAGCTTTCTGAGTGGTTGCAGAAACCAGGAAAACGAGTTGTTTCTGCTGGCAAGAAGTCGCGTAAAAGGGGTGAACGGCGCCGGGCGACCCGATATTGTGAACTCGTCCAGCGCATACTTTCTGGGATGGCCGAGGAACTGCTCGTGTTTTGATGGGGGTAGATCAATTACTAAACGATAACTCCATGCCCGTGAAAGAGCATAGGCCGCTGCGTATTGAAATAGTTGGTTGCCTAGCCCACCGTTGGTGCGAACTGAAATATACTTATCCATTAATCAGGCAGGCCATTTCAGATGCGCTCCCAACTCTCCCAAACCAATGGGTATTCCCATTGCAAGCGATGAGTCTGAGAGAGATGCTCGTGTATAGTGTTGATCCGTTTTTCATATCCTTCAAATGTCGGGTGAAACTGGATTTGGAAAAAACGAAAAAGGTTAAGGGCTCTAACTTCGATCAGTTTCTCCAGTAGAGAATACTCTCCTCCTTCAATGTTTATTTTGATTAGATCAATATTTGATACATTCGATTTTTGCAACCATTCAAAAATCGAAACAAGTTGAATCCGAATCCCAAGTGCTTCTCCATACACCGAGCTCCCATCCATAGAATCGGTAAGATTTGCAAATCCACTTTCTCCAGCCAAGCCAATCGGATAAATCCGTATCTTTGATCTATTTCTAAAGCGCTCTTCTAGCCTTTTAATCCCATGTGGAAGCGGTTCGAAAATAGCGACTTCACAATCGTAGCGTTGCTGTATTGCGGCCGCCCAATCGCCTATATATCCCCCTACATCCATAATGAATGAGTCTTTGTTTAGTGGATACTCCAAACGCAAAGTATTGTCCCCATTTGCCGCAAACCACCTGTCTACAGTTCTCTGGTGCTTTGTTGGAAACAACCGACGGCGAATTTTCATTAAAAGCGTCTTCATTTTGAGAACTATTCCATGGCTGTCCAGTTGATTGTATATTCGGTCACCGAAATATCCAGTTGTTAAGCGGCACACGCATAAATAGTATTGCCACGCTTGGGATTCTTACGAGGCATTTCGAATTTTCCAGAGGAGTTTTCCCGCTCGAAAAACTAGAGGTGCGCCCAAGCATGTAGCTATTACGGAATATGAAATAAACCGAAGATAGTCCACATGAGTTATAGCTGGATCTCTGGCAAATGCAATAAGAAGCGCTGCCCCAGCAAGGGGAAAACACCAAACGGCATCCCGGAGGAACTCCCGAATAGGGTTAACGCAAATCAGCTTTGAACCGTAAATCGCACAAAACCAGACTAAGCTAAGGATTCCGGCCACAAGAACTCCAAGCGGGATACCCACAATGCCAAATCTTTTGACAAAGACAATTGAGCAAGCAATTTCAAGAGCAGCACACAGGACAGAGACAATAGAAAATCCCCGGATCCGCTTAAAGATATTGAAAACGGATCCATAGCAGGCTCTGAAACACTGGTAGGGGAGAACTGCAGCGAGCAATATATTGAGGAGCAAACCGCCATAGTAAGCAGGCTTTGTCCACCAACAAATAAATTCTGGATTTGCAACAGCAACAAAAATAAATGCTGCAAAGGTCAAAAGCATTGAAAAGCGGAAGAGAGTGGGAAACTCCGAACGCGCGAGACGGTCGTCACCCGAGCACACTGCGAGTTGCCACCGTGGCACGAACGCATCGAATGGACGCATGAGCAGGCTAGGAAACATTCCAGGTATGCGGCTCGTAACATTATAGGCAGCTGCAGCATCTAGCCCTAGTATTTTTGTGAGGATCATCGTTTGGGAAAGTGCGGTTATTTGCCCAGCCATACTGATTCCGAAAACACCCATTGAATAGCCAAAAACATACTTCACTTGGGGCCAAGGGATGTGGTCGATAGAAAACCAAATACGATGTGGTCCGGAAATCACTGCAAAAATCCAGCCTCCAATGACAATAATGTTGAAAACTGCTAGAGAGTATCCATACGAAAAAACCCCTTTTCCGTGAGAAAGCATCCACCAGAAAAAAAGGAAATTGGCGATACCCGCAATTGTTAAAACAATATTTTGCAGATACACTCGGTTTTGTGCATAGAGCACGGCAGAGAGCATTGAAAATGGCTGTGCCGCACAACGCGAGACGAGAACCCATAGCCACAAGTATCTCATATCCCCCCGCAATGACTCAGGAATCTGTGAGAAACTAATGATAAAATCACGGGCTAGCATGCCAAATGCAAAAATGACAATCGCTTGCAGGCTCGTGATGAGAAATGCAAGCGTAAACCATCCGTTCGTTTCTGCCTGATTTCCAACAGCAAGCGGCTCACCAAGGAGTCGAGACAAGGATCCCCCAACCCCCATCTCGAGCAGGAAAAAGTAGCCTACACTGGAATATGTAAATGCCCAGAGACCAAACTCCTGCTGTGGGAGGTATTGTGAGGCGAGACGGACTGTAAGCAGGGCGACAATGATAGAACTCGCCTGGGAGAAGTACGCAGTGGCCCCAGTCCACAATGTGCTTCTCAGCGCAATCTTATTCATGTAACCGAAACTTTAAGGTCAACACCGCTTGAGGCATTATGTGTGCAGACACGGTAAAACTTATCCAGATCTTGCATGGGAAACTTCTGGGGTATGAGTTGGCGCGCAGTCCAGTTCGCTTTGACTCACCTCAGCACTATTGTCATGATATCATTAGCGATTGATATATTATAGCGTGAGGAATGAGACTTGACGAATTCAACCAGCTCATCCATTTTTGGATAGGCAGGGTCTTTATCAAGGCAACGCACGTCATCTATTAAGATAACAAACTCTGTTTTACACATGCTTAGTATTGCCTCAATTTCATTGTATAATGGGCACTCAATATCCCCTTTACCGGTCATTCCTCCCGAGAAGTGCCCGTCAAGCCAAAACAGTGTCTTGTAGTGCAATTTAGGAATAACCGTCTTAAGCAATTCCGAGGAATCTCCTGTTAGCACATGCACATGTGGATGGCGGATAAAGCGTGGGAGCGCGAGATCAGCGAGATCCGTGCTTATCTCGATTGTGAATAACTGGTCGCATTCATGTCGAAATGCCCAGCATGTGTCGCCAAGGTATGTTCCTGTTTCAACTAAACAGCGGCATGAGTGTTCTCTAAGACTGCTGCGAAGGATAGCTGTCTTCATTACTGGAGGCAACGGCACTCGAAAACCATTTTCCAACATCGAGCGTCGATATGCTTCCATTTCTTTTTTTGATTTATATCTCTCAAATAGAGATGGAAAAATACCACATATTGCATTTCGCATTTTTAGGTGAAATATTAGGCTTCTTTTCATAACCAGTAATCATTTTCGAAATCGGGTTCATGTTCAAAACCTGCAAAGGTCTTTGCAAGGTTCCAGATAGTCTCAGTTCCGCTTTCCTCCATTTTGCCCTACTACTTTTCCAGTGCTGATCCCCCGGCCTGCCTATTTGATTGCGGCCACACAGCACTCAGAAAACAGTGTCGGGAATGCCTGACTCAACCACCACATCGTGCGCAGGTTTCGGTCACCATAGCCGTGTCGCTCGACATCTGCAAATCCAACCGTTCGACACAACTGGGCGAGAGAATCAAAAGTGAAATAGTGCAGGTGGCCCCCATCGAGCAAGCCACTTCCTGTCGCTCCGCTCCCGGCATCCCCGCCAGTTCGTGGGAAAACCCCGCATAGCAACTTGATACGCCGTGTCCACTTCGCAATATTGGGTGTGTTAATTATTAATTGGCCGTAAGGCTTCATGACACGATATATTTCACTAATAGCAGTAAATGGGTCAACCATGTGTTCAATAACATCGATTAGCAGGACAGTATCAATGGAATTATCTGGGATTGGCAATAAATCGGACTCAATGTTAGCTTGCAATACTTTAACTTTGGATTCCCTATCAAACCAGCGTCGCAGCAAATCGACGCTAGACGGGGAAATCTCAACGAGAGTGAGTTCGTTATAGCATGGTAGCACAGTCAGCGCAACAGCTGATGACCCTGGCCCAATTTCCAGATATCGACCATTTCTGCGCATCGACAACATTACCGCCATTTCATGCCTTGACCTGACTATATGCGACAACCGAATAGGCGCAGGCATTTCTTTGTCATGGTTCAAGTAGAACTTGTTGTAATAATCCAATAGACTTTTATTCATTTATTTGTGTTATTTTGCCGTAAATAGTGTCGAAGGGGTCAGTCCTGAATGGCGCTAACTTAAGGGGGGTTTGGGATGGTTTCTGCTTCTGGAAATCGGGGTGGTTTCCGGGGTTTCCAAGATCAGTTTTTGGGTGATCTCGCGC
>Ga0194063_10001427_pt1 | contig 15561 bp, 12 predicted proteins | sample SepL3720m_MetaG_FD_155459 | JGI IMG/M metagenome (GOLD analysis project Ga0194063, IMG submission 155459) | Anoxic zone freshwater microbial communities from boreal shield lake in IISD Experimental Lakes Area, Ontario, Canada - Sep2016-L373-20m | ecosystem: Environmental > Aquatic > Freshwater... | reverse complement strand
CAGGACCTCCGGGCTTACTGCCGGCGCCGATGGACGACTTCTTCCATCCCCCGAACGGCTGTCGCTGGACGATGGCGCCCGTGATGTAGCGGTTGATGTACGCATTGCCGATCTCGACGCGCGACAGCCACGTCTCGATCTCTAACGGATCAAGCGAGTGGATGCCCCCCGTCAGCCCGTACTCGACCTGGTTCTGCCAGGCAATGGCCGTGTCCAGGTCCGGGGCGCGCATGAGCCCGAGCACGGGGCCGAAGCACTCCGTCAGGTGGAACCAGGAGCCCGGAAGCACGTCGACCCGAACTCCGGGACTCCACATGTTGGCTGCGGCGTCGATGCATCGTGGCTGTACCAGCCAGCTTTCACCGGCGTCCAGTGTCGTCAGGCCGCGCTCCAACTTCGGCGACGGAGTCTCGATAAGCGGGCCCATGATGGTCGCCGGGTCTACGGCGTCGCCCACGGTCAGGCTGCGCACGGCATCAGCGAGGCGCGCGCGAAAGGCGGGGTCGTCGTAGACGGGTGCCTCGATGATCGCCAGGCTCGCGGCTGAGCACTTCTGGCCGGCGTGGCCGAAGGCGGACTTGACCAGGTCCTTGATGGCCAGGTCCAGATCCGCAGCCTGGGTGATGATCATGGAGTTCTTGCCGCTCGTCTCACCGAGGAGGCGGAGCTGCGGCTGCCAGCTGGTGAACAAGGCAGCTGTCTCGTAGCTGCCGGTGAGCATGACCAGGTCCACGTCTGGGTGCGTGATCAGCCGTTGCCCGACCTCGTTGTCGGGTGGGCAGGCCAGCTGGATCAGTCCATCCGGTACGCCGCCGGACATCAGGTGCTGCACGAGGGCAGCGGCCACCGGTCGAGCCTGGGGAGCTGGCTTGAGGATGACCGCGCATCCCGAAGCGATCGCGTGCAGCATGCCGCTGGCCGGGATCGCGTAGGGGAAGTTCCACGGCCCCGCGACCACGACGAGCCGGTGCGGTGTCCAGGTGGCCCCATTGCCTTCGAGCTGCTCGTGCGCCACGGTCAGGTGAGCGGCATACGTGGCGAAGTCGATCGCCTCCGATACTTCAGGGTCGCCTTCACGGATCGTCTTCCCGGTGGTTCGCGCCATGATCGCGAGCGTCTGCCCCCGGTGCTCCTCCATGGCGTCAGCCATGGCCGCCAGGGCTCGGCGGCGCTCGGACCACGGGGTCGCAATCCACTCCTGTTGGGCGCGAAGGCCGCGCTCAACCAGCTCGTCGATCACGGCCGGGTCGTCGATGACCGTGGGTGCCGGGATCTCGGTGCGAGCCAGGACCTCGGTGATCCAGCCTCTGTTGGCCGGAACCGTGAAGTCGGTGTCGACGGCGTTCACGAAGCTGCCGTCCGCGGCATGCGGCGCCGGCGGCCGCGTGCGGTCCTGCACTCGGCGCGGTGCAGTCGACACGGTGTGGCGGTGCCGGACGGCCTCGCGGAAGAACCGTGCTTGCTCATGCCAGGACGGGGAATCCGGGGTGATGTCGAACAGGGCGCTCAGGAAGTTCTCCGGTGCAGCGTTCTCATCCAGGCGTCGCGACAGGTAGGCGATGGAGGCCTCGCGATCGGCGCGGGCCACGACGGGTGCATACAGGAGGAGTTCGCCAGCGGCGTCTCGCACAGCCCGGGCCTGTGGTGGCGCCATCCCCTCGAGCATCTCGATCTCGATGCGCTGCCCATCAGGGCGGGAGTCGCGCAGTGCCAGTGCCCAGCCCACCTCCAGCAGGTTGTGGCTGGCCACGCCGATGCGGACGGCATGCGGATCGCCCAGGTCGAGGGCCCGCTCCAGCATCCGCTTGTAGGACGCATCGACATCGGGCTTGTTCGGGTAGGTGGCCAGTGGCCAGTCGTGAAGCTCGGCCTCGACGAGCTCATTGGCGAGGTTGGCCCCCTTGACGATGCGGATCTTGATTCCGGCGCCACCTCGAATCACCCGCTCGTTAGCCCAGGCGCAGAGCCGTTCCAGCGCATCATGGGAGTCGGGGATGTACGCCTGCAGGACGATGCCGGCCGACAGGTCCATGAACTCGTCGCGGTCGAGGACCCTCATGAAGGCGGCCACGCTGAGCTCCAGATCCCGGTACTCCTCCATGTCAAGGTTGACGAAGGTGGGAGGGACGGAACTGCGCGCCGCACGGTAGAGGCGGGTGAGCTGCCCCTCGATGCGGGCCAGCGAGTCGTCCCAGGCCAGCACGTCGAGATTGGCGCAGATGGCGGAGATCTTGACACTCACGTAGTCCACGTCCGCCCGGCGGATGAGTGACTCAACGCGTCGTGCCCGCTCGTCGGCCTCATCATCACCCAGAATCGCCTCGCCCAGGACGTTGACGTTCAGCCGGAAGCCATCCGACTTGCGGCTGGCCAGGTAGCGGGCGAAGGCCGGATCATCCGCAGGCAGGATGACCCCAGCCGTATCCCGGTCGACGCGCCAGGAGACCAGACGCTGGGCCGTGGCCGGACCAAGGGGTGCCACGGCGCCCAGTGCTCGCAGGCCGGTGCCATCGAAGGTTCCGAGGGAGGCGGGGACCCCCGCGGAAGTCAGGTCATGCAGTCGCCTCGCGGACCGCGCAGGGTCGCGGATTCGCATCACCTGGTCGGTGAGGTCGAGCAGCAGGTCCCTGCCTTCGTCATCGGCTAGCAGCCTGGCGAGCCGCCGCGCCCGCGCTGCCTCCTCTCGTGTCGGCTTCGCCGCGAGTAGGAAGCTCACCGCCAGTCGCTCGGCCTCGGTGATCAGACGCGCATCGTCGAGGGAGGTTGGGGCGTTACCGGTCGCCGTCATGGTGAGCAGTCAAGCGCGTGACCGGCCCCATGTCTTGTGCGATGCTACTGTCGTGGGAGTCGAATTAGTACAAAGCAGTGCAGGGCGACTGTTCATTGACCTCGTTGACGGCGTACCGCAGCTGATGGGCTCCCTGAAGGGGCTGGACGGCAGATACTCCTATGTGAATACTGGCTTCATCCTGCGAGTGGGCCGCGATTCTCGACGCATCCTAGGTGCCACCGTCCATGACCTGTTCCCTCCCGACCTCGCGGACTCCTACGCCGCGCAGGACGAATCCGTGCTAGCGAGCGGCCGACCGCTTAGGTCCCACCTCGAGCTCATCGTGCGGTCCGATCGAACACCGGGCTGGTACGTCACGGGCAAGTCCGCTGTCCGGGACAGAGACGAGATCCTGGGCGTTGCCGCCCTCTCCATCGACCTGAACTCACAGCTCCAAAGTGCCCACGCCGGACTGGCAGCCGCCATCGTGGCGGTTCGAGCCGATGTCGGCAGACCATGGCGCGTCTCAGCGTTGGCGACCCTGGCCGGCCTGACCCCCGTACAGCTGGAACGCCTATGCCGGCGCACCCTCGGCCTCTCACCGCGGCAGCTCATCCAGCGCCTGCGAATCGAGCACGCAGTGCACCTGATCCTGACCACGCAGGACACCCTCGGCGACGTCGCCGCGCAGTGCGGCTTCTACGACCAGAGCTCCTTCACCCGGCAGTTCCGCAACGTCCTGGGCATAACGCCTGGCGCCTACCGCCAGCGCTACTAGACAGCCGCCCTTGGCCAGACTGCGACCAAGAGTCCGCTCAGGCGCCCTTTCGGCGGAAGACCTGGGCAGCGGCAACCGGAGCGAAGATCAGGAGGCCCAGAATGGTCTGCTGGTAAGCCGTGTCCACGCCGAGCAGGTTCAGCCCGTTGCCTCCGAGAGCGAAGGTCAGGAAGCCGAGGACGCCTCGCCAGACAGCGCGCGAACCTCCGAAGACGCTGACACGGGTCTGTCAGAGCTTGGTTGACTGATGTAACCCGGGCTATGCGGCTCGTACCGCTTGGGTGGCCAACGCTATCTCGCAGCCGATCGGGCTGATGTGCCCGATCTTGGAGTACCGCCGGTCGTGGTTGTAGCGATGCATTAGCTGACGGAGCCCGGTCCGTGATGACCTCCGCCGGCGGGCGATGCGCGGCCAGAACCGTGGCGAAGAAGCAGCGCCCTGACGCGATATCCCTGCGCTTGGAAACGTACCCGTCGATGACCTGGCCGTACTGATCGACCGCCCAGTACACGCACCGCCAGACACCGTTGACCTCGACATACGCCCCGTCGACGAACCACCGGGCGCTCACTGCGTTACGGAATGGGCGGGCCGCACCGATCAACTAAGGAGCGAACCGGAACTCCACGAACGCCGACGGGGCCGACGCGGGCGGCCTCGAACGGCGATAGCGCTTCATCCCGCCACCCTCACCGATATCGGGCAAGCCGTCAAAGCAACGGTGCCTCCTCTCCCAACCACCTTCATCTGTGCCTGCGGCGGCGGAATCACAGGACGGCTGAGCAGCCTGTTAGACGCCCATGTGGGGGTAGGCGTGGTTCTTGGGCGAGACGAAGGACTCCTTGATCGACCGCGTCGAGGTCCAGCGCATCAGGTTCTGCGGGGCTCCGGCCTTGTCGTTAGTCCCGGAGGCGCGAGCGCCGCCGAAGGGCTGCTGGCCGACGACCGCGCCCGTGGATTTGTCGTTGATGTAGACGTTCCCGGCCGCGAATCGCAGCACGTGCATCGCGTGCGCGATGGCCGAGCGGTCCTGGGCGATGATCGCCCCGGTGAGCGCGTACGACGCGACAGACTCCATCTGCGCGAGCACGTCGTCGTACCGGTCGTCGTCGTAGACGTGGACGGCAAGCAGCGGCCCGAAGTACTCGTCGATGAAGTACTCGGCGGTGGGGTCGGTGCACTCGATCACCGTGGGACGGATGAAGAAGCCCTCACTGTCGTCGTAGGTTCCACCGGCGATGACCGTCACCGTGGGGTCGGCCTTCGCGCGGTCGATCGCGCCGGCCACACGGGCGAAGGCACGCTCGTCGATTACCGCCCCGAGGAAGTTGGCGAAGTCGGTGACCGGTCCCATCGTGAGACCCTCGACCGTGGCGGCGAGGTCGTCGCGTAGTGAGACCCAGAGCGAGCGGGGCACGTAGGCGCGCGACGACGCCGAACACTTCTGGCCCTGGTACTCGAACGAGCCCCGCACCAGCGCCGTGCGCAGCACGTCCAGGTCGGCGCTTGGGTGCGCCATCACGAAGTCCTTCCCGCCGGTCTCGCCGACCACGCGGGGGTAGGACCGGTAGGACGCGATGTTGTCGCCCATCGTCCGCCACAGTTGCTGGAAGACGGGGGTCGACCCGGTGAAGTGCAGGCCGGCGAAGTCCGGGTCGGACAGCACGACTTCGCTGGTCTCGACGCCGTGGCCGGTCACCATGTTGATAACGCCCTTCGGCAGGCCGGCTTCCTCGAGCAGGCGCATGAGGTAGTGCGCAGCGAGCTGCTGGCCGTGCGCGGGCTTCCACACGACGACGTTGCCCATGAGTGCGGGCGCCGTGGGCAGGTTGCCCGCGATCGCGGTGAAGTTGAACGGCGTGATGGCGTAGACCACCCCCTCGAGCGGGCGGTGGTCCAGCCGGTTCCAGACGCCGGGCGAGGAGATCGGCTGCTCCTCGAGCAGCCGGCGCCCAAACCCGACGTTGAAGCGCCAGAAGTCGATGAGCTCGCACGCGGCATCGATCTCGGCCTGGTAGCACGTCTTGCTCTGGCCGAGCATCGTCGCGGCGTTCAGTGTGGTGCGCCAGGGTCCAGCTAGCAGGTCGGCGGCCTTGAGGAAGATCGCCGCGCGGTCGTCGTAGGACAGGTCGCGCCAGGCCGGCGCCGCCGCCTTCGCCGCGGCCATCGCGGCGACGGCGTCGTCGTGGGTTGTGCCCTTGAGGGTGCCCAGCACGTGGTGGCGCGCGTGCGGCTGGACGACGTCGATGCTCTCCCCGCCGCCCATCCGGGAGACGCCGCCGATCGTGCAGGTCAGGTCGATGCGCTCGGCGGCTAGCTCACCGAGGCGCTTCTCGAGGCTGGTTCGCTCCGCCGAGCCTGGGGCGTACGAGCGGATCGGCTCGTTGACGGCGACGGGCGGTGTGGTGACGGCATCCACAGGGACTCCAAGGTGAGAGGGCGAGGCGAAAGTGTCGTTTTCGGAGGTACACCGCTAAGACCGCAAGGCGCGCCGTATGGTCCGACTCACCGAGAGCTTGAGCCTCGTACGGGATCACGTCTTGCCGGACACTCGCATTGTCCAGCTCACCGTCCGCGGGACCCAAATCCTTCGTGGGTCGCCGAAGTCGACGCCCCTACCGAGCAAGGCTGCTTCGCTGTCACCCAAGCGAGCACCCTCCCGCAGCGGCGAAGACGGAGGCCTACCAAAGTGGCGACCGCTCGAGCGAAGCCAACGCCCGTTCATAGCCGTGCACGACGTCGTCGAGATCCTTCGGCGTGTGCGACGTGGACAGGACACAATGCAGGGCACCGGACGGCACCATCAACACTCCCTCCGCCCGCATGGCGGCGGCGAGTGCGTCGTAGGCGCCTAGGTCAACTGAATCACCGAACTGTCGGGCGTCGTCAATCGAGGACATGTCGACCCCGGCTTTGAGTACATGGATCTGGAACGCACTCCCCGCACTCTGCACAAGGACCTTCCGTCTGCGGCTGGTCGTCGAAACCGCAACGAGTCGACCCACGAGCTCGCGCGTCGAATCGTCCAGCGCGTGCAGCAGTTCCGCCCCGTTGGAAAGAGATCGCCGAGCAGACGTCAGTGCAACGGTCATGAGGGCAACGTTTCCGTTGTGCGTCCCTCCCGGGAGGGCCATGCCACCCCGCAGCGTTGACATGACGGACCCTGACCCCAAGACTGCGGCCACAGGAAAGCCGGCGCCGAGCGCCTTCCCGATCGTGGTCAGGTCAGGCACGACGCCTAAGGACTGCTGCGCAGTTCCTGGGGAGTGGCGCATTCCGCTGTGAGTCTCGTCAAGGATGAGCAAGACTCCAGCGTCGGAGGTCATGCGTCGGACTGTCGCGACAAAGTCCTTGTTCGGAACGAGCAGCCCCACATTGCCAATGAATGGCTCGCAGATCACAGCAGCAAGGTGATGGCCATGGTCACGCAGCGCAGACTGGAGCAACTCCGGAGCATTCCACGGCACCACGACGGTTTCTGATAGGTGCGCGGGGGGCAGGCCCGAAGTGTCAGGTATAGGTATAGGGGACCTTGGGTCGCCAAATTGACGACTGGTGGCGGGGTTGGAACTCACACATAGTCCATCGCTCCACCCGTGATAGTTGCCTTCGAACTTCAGGATCTTGTGACGACCGGTTGCTGCCCTGGCGATTCGGACGGCTGCCATAGCCGCCTCTGTCCCCGTAGAGAAGAAGCGCACCATCTCGGCACTGGGAATGTGCCCACAGAGATACTCGGCGAATTCCACCTCGGGGCGACTGGCAATAGACCCATGTGATAACCGCCCCATTGCAGTATGCATAGCACGGCGAAGGTCCTCTTGTGCATGGCCGTGAATCAAACTCCCGTTGGCCATCACCAGGTCGACATACTCGTTGCCATCGACGTCACTCACTCGACCATCGAACCCTCGGTCGAGGAAGATCGGGGCCGCACCCGACGACGCCTCGCGGGCCGGGGAACTTACCGAACCTGAAAGGACGACAGATCCGCGAGCGAAGAGGATGGAAGACTCTGAAGCGTCCTCAGTTGACTCTGCGCTTGAGGTGCTCATCGCAGTCACCCCGATCTCCGTCACAACGAGCTCGTCACAGGCTGAACGTCTGGCCACACGATGTCGTTGATGTCGCCCTTGAGCCGGGTGACAACCGGCAGGAAGCTAGCCACAATGTGGTCGCGCATTGCATCGGCGGCTACCCGCTCTACCCCCGAGCGAAGCGCGGCCACGAGCGGCACATGCTCCTCCACTGTCGTGGCCGTACCTTCGTAGACCGAGTTGTCCAACGTCAGGGCGAGCTGCATCGATCCACTGAGGGACTCGAACACGCGGAGCAGGTGGACGTTGCCGGATGCCACGAACACCTCGCGGTGGAAGCGATACTCCAGGTCGCTGATGTCCGCGACGTCGAGTGCGGATGAGGAGTCCTGGGCATCCTTCATATCCGCAAGGACTGCCTCCACGGCAGACAGGGCCGCACCCGTTCGAACAGCGAGCCTCGTAGCCATCACTTCGAGCGGGATGCGGATGTTATAGAGATCAATGAAGTCTCGAACAGACATCTCACATACGAAAGTGCCGAGACGAGGCCGCTCAACGACAAGACCGTCATTGCGAAGCATTATGAGTGCTTCTCGAACCGGCTGACGACTCATTCCCAAGGACGAGCTAATCGCTGCCTCCGGAAGCCGCTCGCCAAATCTGAACTCCGAAGACAAGATGGCCCGTCGAATAGCGTTGTATGCAAGAACGGCCAGCGGCAGGCTCGACACTGGCGCCAAACTAGGCTCTTGCCTCGCCAGAACGGACTCGCGATACTCGGGCGTCATATTGCTAACCTTTCCTACTAAGTAATTGGTCGCTACGATCCCATCCCACCGAGAATCGCATAAATTATGTTGCTCGCCGCAATGCCCGTAAGTTCCGACTGGTCGTACGGCGGGGAGACCTCAACGACGTCGGCGGACACCACGCGGTCGCTGCACAGAGTGTGGAGCATGGCCATCAGCTCACGGGACGTGAGTCCTCCGACCTCGGGCGTGCCGGTGCCTGGGGCGAAGGCGGGGTCCAGGACGTCTACATCCACGCTGATGTAGATGGGTCCGTCGCCGGTCCTGTCAAGAACCTGGTCGAGAATCTCCGAGACGGTGCGGGTTTCGAACTCAGCGGCCGAGATCACTGAGAATCCCAGCTCTCGGTCCTCCTTCAGGTTATGCGGCCCCGCGATCGGGCCGCGAACGCCGACGTGCACCGAACTATGAGGTACGAACAAGCCTTCCTCAGTTGCCCGACGGAAAGGTGTGCCGTGGGTGTACCTCTCGCCGTAGTACGTATCGAATGTGTCCAAGTGCGCGTCAAAGTGGATGAGGGACACTGGGCCGTAGTTTGCGTGGACGGCACGGAGGAGCGGCAGAGAAACGGTGTGATCTCCGCCAATGGCGATGAACTTGCTCGCCCGACTGAACAGCTTCTTGGCGTCCGCCTCCATCCGTGCGACGGAGTCCTCAATATTGAAGGGGTTGGTTGACAGGTCACCGGCGTCAACGACCTGCTGACTGTGGAAGGGGGTCTTCTCTGTTTCCGGGGTATAGGGGCGGAGCATCCGTGACGCCTGCCTCACGTGGGCCGGTCCGAATCGGGCGCCCGGTCGATAGGTGACCGAAATGTCGAATGGCGCGCCGACGATCGCCACGTCGGCATGCGACACCTGGTCGAATCCGGGGAGTCGCGCGAACGTGCCGGGTCCGGCAAAACGAGGGGATTCGAGCGCGTCTACTGGGCCAACGATGGCATCATTCCCGGTCGTCATGAGAGCTCCTAAGGTAGTTATTCGTGGAAGATCGCGAGAGAAACTTCTGGGTTCGCTCCTGCTGGGGGTTCGTGAACATCTGGTCAGGAGGGCCTGCCTCGACAACAAGTCCGTCGTCGATGAAGGTGACGTTGTCAGAGACATCTCTCGCGAACCCCATTTCATGGGTCACGATCACCATGGTCATTCCGGTCTCGGCCAACTGGCCGATGACGTCCAAGACCTCGGTGACCAGTTCAGGGTCCAGTGCAGAGGTCGGTTCGTCGAACAGGAGCAGTTTTGGCCGGAGGGCAAGTGCTCGCGCGATGGCCACCCGCTGTTGCTGGCCGCCGGATAGTTGCGACGGGTAGGCATCGCCACGGCCCCCTAGGCCCACCCGTTCGAGAAGCTCAAGTGCGCTTTGCCTTGCTGCGCTCTTGCTCTGTCCCAGTACATGCCTGGGTCCGACCGCAACGTTTGCCTCGGCGGTCATGTGTGGGAAGAGGTTGAATCGCTGGAACACCATCCCCGTGCTCTTACGACGATGCGCTGTTTCCCGTTCGCTCAGCTCCACCAGATGGCGGCCCGTGTCGCGATAGCCCACCAGCTCTCCGTCGACCAGGAGAGAGCCGCCGTCGATCGCCTCCAAGTGGTTTATGCACCTGAGGAAGGTGCTCTTGCCTGAACCGCTCGGGCCGAGCAAGCTCATGACGGAGCCGGCTTCGACAGTCATGCTGATTCCTTTGAGCACATCGTGCTTCCCGAAGGACTTGACGACGTCCTCGGCAATCACCATCAAGTCAGCCACTCTGCTTGTCCCCGCCCCCGAAGAGTCGCGGCGACACCGCATCGACGAATGTCCTGAGAGCCGGCCGTCGAGGCTGTTCTGCGGAGTATCCGCGGCCGAAATGACGCTCAATGTAGGACTGGCCGATAGTGAGAATGGTGCACAGTGCCAGATACCACAGCGACGCCACTATCAGCAGTTCGACCGTGAGAAAGTTCTGGTTGTAGATGGACGTGACCGAGGTCAGCAACTCCGAATAGGCGACCACGCTGACCAGGGACGTTGATTTGAGCATGTTGATGACTTCGCTCCCCGTCGGCGGCAGGGCGGTCCGGATCGCCTGAGGCAGCACGACCAAGCGCAGCGTCAGCCAGGGAGTCATGCCGAGCGCTTTCGCAGCCTCCCGTTGACCTTCGTTCACGCTGGTGATGCCACTGCGCATGATTTCCGCCATGTAGGCGCCTTCATTGAGCGACAGCGCCAAGACCACGGCAACTAGTGGTGTCACGACGCTGTTCGTATCGACTGAGAAGAGTGACACGTCCACAAACGGAATCGTCAGGGAGATCGTCGGAAACACCAGTGCCAGGTTGTACCAGAGGATCAACTGAACGAGGAGTGGTGTGCCTCGAAAGATCCAGATGTAGAACCATGAGATGGCCCTCAGCGACCCGTTGCTCGACCCTCGCATGACCGCCAGCACCAAGCCGGTAGGAATTCCGATAGCCATGCTGACGATCGTCAACACCACAGTTGCGCGGACGCCATCAAGAACTCGAGGATCAAAGAGGAAGGACCCGATAGTCGAGAAGTCGATCTGACTGTTGTGCGCGGCGGCATTGATGAGGGCCAGCGCGAGTACCACGACAATGATGAGAGTGGCGCGTTGCATTCGCTTCGGCCTGCTGACCACCGTTCGCGCGGTGTTCAGGGTCACTTGTTGTTGCTTGAGCGAGCCAAACAACCTACTTCTCTCCCTGGTTGATGGCGGCCTCAGTGACGGCGCCTTCCTCGACCGAATACTTCTTGAGGATCTCTGCGTACGTGCCGTCACTGATGATCAGCTCCAGACCCTTCCGGATCTGCTCGGCAAGCTGCGTGTCTCCCTTGTCGACGGCGATTCCATACAGATTCACAGCACTGTCAGTCAGCCGTACCGCCTCAAATTCCTGGTCGCCTCCCTGCTGAGCCGCGTACACCAGGGCGGTGTAGTCGGAGAAGAGGACATCCACTCTCCCTGACTTCAGCGCAAGCAGGGCCTGGCTGTCAGCCGGGTAGGGCAGGACCTTGGTCTCGTCCGCCACATCGGTTGGACACGAGGATGAAAGGTCGGTCGCCGCGCTCTCTTGAGTACTTCCCCTCAGGACGGCGATCTTGCGACCGCAGAGCCCCGACAGGGTCGTGACACCGGCAAGCTGGCCGGACTTACCCAGGATTCCATCTGCTTGCTTGTAATAGTCGACGAAGGTGGCGGATTGTTGACGCTCAATATTGTCGTACATGGCGCTGATGACAATCCCAATTCGCTTACTCTTCAACGCCGGGATAAGTCCGTCAAACGGTACGTTCTGAATCTCCGCCTTCATATTGACGCGGGAAAGAATGGCATTGATGAGGTCGACGTCGATGCCCACCGGCTGCGAACCCTCGATGGACTCCCACGGAGCGAAGCTCGCGTCCATGCCGACCACGACGTTTTGCGCCGCTGGCGATTCCGTAGAAGCGGTGGCACTCGCTCCGACAGCCGTCGCAGGGCTACTCGTCGCCGATTGTCCGCACCCGACTAGCGAGGCTGCCACCGCCATCCCCATCGCCGTGACCGTGAACCGCTTCAAAAGCGCCATGAGGACTCCCACCGGTATCGTCGACTGTCGACCGTCGACCGTCGACCGTGAGCATAGGTGCGGGCGTGGTCAGCGTCAATGGTGTGGCCCCCTCCCGTATCCGGTAGGCGCGGTGGCTGTTGTCCGGGACGTCCAAGTGGTTGATCACCCGGCGGGTGGAGACCCCCTGCACGCAGGAGGCGGTCCTCGTCCGGCCCCGCGCGATCGACCTCCTTGGCCAGGAGCTCGCCCGCGGCGCGGCGTGCACATCGGACTTCGCCCTAGTCGATCATCTGGTGATCGCACCCCCAGCTCGACGAGGTGCGTGCGCGAATCGGCGTTCAGGCTCCGGTCAATCCGGAGGATGGCCATCACTCCTGGTGAGCCAGCACTACACCAGTGGGACCAGCGCCGACGGCGGCTGTCGGCGCCCCACGCGCTCTGCGCCGATCCCCGCTATCACGACCAGTACGACACCGGCCAACTGTGGTACCTGAGGGATCTGGGACAGAAGCAGCACACCCCAGGCCGTCGCCACAGCCGGCTCCAGCGCCATCAATGTCCCGAAGGCAGCGGTGGTGAGTCGTCGCAGCGCGAGCAGTTCGAGGATGAAGGGGATAACGGGCAGCAGAATCGCCAGCCCGATCGACTGCACGATCACGCTGACAGTGATGTGGCCCCAGGCCTGCGGCAGTCCGACAACCGTCGTTGCGATCGCCGCGACCGGAATCGTGATCGCCAGACCCTCGAGTCCCTCGAAGCGATCGCCCATGGTCTGCGTCAGCAGGATGTAACTTGCCCAACAGCTCCCGCCGATCAGTGCGAAGAGGATCCCCAGGGCATCGATGGAACCCGCCCACGGCTCGGTCAGCAGCAGCACGCCCACGAGAGCCAGGGCCGGCCAAACGAGGTTACGTCGCGACTGTGAGCGGAAGACCGCGACGCCGAGCGGGCCCAGGAACTCGATCGCGACGGCGGTGCCGAGGGGGATGAGTTCCAACGCGAATAGGAATGCGACCGTCATGATTCCCGTGATGACACCGACGGCCAGCGGCACCCGCAGTTCACGGAGGGTGTAGCTCCTCAGCCTCGGCCGCACGATGACCAGGAAGATCAAGCCACCTGCGGTCAGCCGCAGCCACGCCGTTCCGCCCGGTCCCACGTCATCGAAGAGCCGAGTGGAGAGCGCAGCCCCGAGTTGCACGGTGATGATCGCGACGACCGCCAGAGACCAAGCAGGCACGCGATTCGTCACTGCGGCAGCCTCGCATCAGCGAGACAACGACGCGCTGTCGGGGTACTACCCCTTGATGCCGGCCTTGGTGAGGGCCGACTGGAGCGACTGCTTGAACGCGGCGCTGGTGAGCGACGCACCCGTGACGGCAGCGACCTTCTTCGCCGACTGAGCGGCGACGGCCTCCTGCGTGAGCTTCGGGATCGGCGGGCCCGAGGCTGGGATGGATCTGGGACAGCAGGCCCCGTAGCCGGTTGATCGCCCCGGTGGACTGCGTGGCGAGGTCGTCGTCGTAGCCGGTCAGCATCGACAGGGCCGCCTGCGTCTCATCCGGCACGCCGAGGGTCCGCAGCGCGTGCGGCGCGGTCCGGGCCGCGTCCGCGATCACGTACGCGTCCCGGGCGTCGGTCTTCGCGCTGCCCGGATGCAGGTCCGCCAACCGGCGCATCGACAGTCCCGGCAGATACGCGACCTCGATCCCCATCGCGCGGGCGACGGTCACCGGAAGCGCCCCGATCGAATGCAGCTGGTCGACCACGACCAGCACCTCACCCTCGCCGGCCACCTGACCGAACAGCTCCCGCAGCGCGGCCTCGGTATTGGCGACCTCACCGTCGACGAGCCGCTGGCCGTCACCGTCCAACGCGACCGCGTGATGCATCGTCTTGCCGACATCCAGTCCGATGACGACGTCGTAACCCATGGCGACCTCCTCGCGCCTCCCCCTGGCCAGCACGGCGTCGGCACCCGGCAGCCACGTTACGGAAAGACCCACACGATCGTCGGCCACGTCCCTATCAGCGGTCCACCAACACCACCAGCCCCGGTGACAGCACTTTCACGATCATCGATCGACAAGGGCTAAACAGTCATGCCGGGACCAGCAGCCAGGAGCCCCAAAATGAGGCCAACAGCAAGGTAACGGGCCAAAGAAAGGATCTCCTGACGCATCCGTGGGTGCTGTAACGCTGCCGTGAAAGGGGTGCACGCCGCTCTCGCAATAGATTTCGGGCTGTCTAGGTCCAGAAATCGTGAGCGGAGAACGGCGTGCAGGAAACAAGGGTATGGCGTGCCCTGCTGGGGCTGCAGAACACGGTTGTCGAGGGCGTGGAGTTCGACGAGGACGCGGGCCTGGTCGTGGTGCACGTGCGGCCGGTCGCGTCACGGCGTGGCCGGTGCGGGACGTGCCGGCGGCGCAGTCCTCGCTTCGATCACGGCGATGGCCGGCGCCGGTGGCGGGCCCTGGACCTGGGGACCGTGCAGGCGTTCGTGGAGGCCGACGCGCCCCGGGTGCGGTGCCGCCGGCATGGGGTGGTCGTCGCGTCGGTGCCGTGGGCGCGCCACGACGCCGGCCATACCCGCGACTTCGACGACACCGTCGCGTGGCTGGCCACGGTCACCTCCAAGACCGCCGTGACCCGGCTGATGCGGGTCGCGTGGCGCACGGTCGGGTCGATCGTCGCCCGGGTCTGGGCCGACACCGGCGGCGCGACCGACCGGCTCGAGGGACTGGCCCGGATCGGGATCGACGAGATCTCCTACCGGCGCGGCCAGCAATACCTGACCGTCGTGGTGGACCACGACTCCGGCCGCCTGGTCTGGGCCGCCCCCGGGAACAGCGCCGCGACCCTGCGCAGCTTCTTCGACGCCCTCGGACCGGCCAGAAGCGCTGCCATCACTCACGTCTCCGCCGACGGGGCCGACTGGATCGCAGTCGTCGTCGCGGAGCGGGTCCCCGACGCGGTCCTCTGCGCCGACGCGTTCCACGTCGTCCAATGGGCGACCGCCGCCCTCGACCAGGTCCGCATCGAGGCATGGCGCGACGCCCGCGCAGCCGCGCGATCCGAGCCGAAACGCGGACGCGGAGCACCACGCAAGGACGCCCCACCCCGACCGGCCAGCACCCTCGCGCGGAGCATCCAGCGGTCCCGCTACGCCCTCTGGAAGAACCCCGAGGACCTCACCGACCGTCAGCACGCCAAGCTCGCCTGGATCGCGACGACCGACCCGAAGCTCTACCGCGCCTACCTGCTGAAAGAGGGCCTGCGCACCATCTTCCAGCTCCCCCACGAGGACGCCGTCGAAGCACTCGACCTCTGGCTCGGCTGGGCCAGACGCTGCCGCATCCCCGCGTTCACCAAGCTCGCCCGAAGCGTCAAGAAGTTCCGCGACGTGATCCTCAACGCCATCGCCCACCGGCTCTCCAACTCCCTCATCGAGTCGGTCAACGCCAAGATCCGGCTCATCACCCGCATCGCCTTCGGCTTCAAGAACGTCGACGCCCTCATCGCCCTGGCCATGCTCAGCCTCGGAGGACACCGACCCGTCCTACCCGGCCGAAACTGACCCACGGATGCGTCAGGAGATCCAGAAGATAGGGC
>Ga0194063_10001426_pt1 | contig 15578 bp, 12 predicted proteins | sample SepL3720m_MetaG_FD_155459 | JGI IMG/M metagenome (GOLD analysis project Ga0194063, IMG submission 155459) | Anoxic zone freshwater microbial communities from boreal shield lake in IISD Experimental Lakes Area, Ontario, Canada - Sep2016-L373-20m | ecosystem: Environmental > Aquatic > Freshwater... | reverse complement strand
AGATATATCGGGCTATCTAAGCCCAAAACATATATTCCCCGCGTCTACAATTTCGCAAATTGGATTACGCGTGAGGGAGTTATTTGTTTGGATATATTGGGGTTGTGACGGATTAACCATCGATGCTCCACGGGGCGATGTATTGGAACAGATACTCACGGGGGCCATGCAGATGACCGAGCAATTTTTGCAAGAGCACGGCCCCTTTACCGTCACCATGGCACGGTATATTGAGCGTGATCCGCACCCTGGTGGTCAGGAAGCATTTACGGTGCATGTGCAATTTCCGTGGCATCCGCGCCCGTTGTGTCGCATCAAGCTGGAAATCACCCACGACGAACCGGTTATGCTACCCCCGGTGAATCGTAGGCTAATACATGACTATGATGAACCACTCACGGCCGTCATCGCGACCTATTCACTGGACGAGATTGTCGCGGAGAAACTGCGGACCTTATTGCAAACCCATGCCAAGCTGCAGGCACGGGGGTGGAATCGTCCCCGAGCACGTGATTACTACGATCTCTGGCGTATCCTTGGTACTTTCCGTGGGGAGTTGGATCTGCCACGCATCCGGCAATGCCTGGATGCCAAATGTGTGGTGCGGGACGTCGCATATACCAGACTCGACGATTTCTTCACCCCATTGCTGGTCGGTGAAGCCCAACGCGCCTGGGAAAGTAATCTCGGTACCTTCGTGCGCAATCTTCCCTCGTGTGAACAGGTGCTCCACGAATTGCGTCTCCTCATGCCGGAGATAATACCTGAAATCGCCGCAGATGATGCACCCTGATAATTTCGGAAGCAAGCATCACATACGCGTTAGGTGTAGTCACCGCCATATTTTTGGCAGGTTTTACGGCAGCATGATCGTTGTTATTGATGGCGTGGTACCGTGTAAGTAGCAGATTATATTCATCCGCACCTCCATTCGCAAACATCGAACCCTCAAATCGCTTTCCGCCGTTTTGAGCGTAAAAAAACCGTGGACAAGTAAGGGGGTCGTCTTCAATTTTCAGAGAGACAGAGAGACAGTGAGACATATGGGTGCAGATAGTGTGAACATAGAATTTTGCGGGTTGAGGGTGACTTCCTCGCTGACTTCCCCGGTCTGCCGTCGGATGATGGGCACAAAACAATCCATAAGGACGAATTCCGGCTCTGGCTGTCCGATGTCACCACAGCAGCGAACGCGGCAAAAACGGCATTTCCCATCATTTCATAGCATTTCATGCCAAAAAATCGTCCCCATATTTCCCCAAATTCCGTCCCCAAAACGGATATTCGAGAGGAAATGCTGCGGACTGCTCACGTTGGGGAAACGACCTCAGTAACTTATGTATAATAGACTCTATTAAGTGTGAGTTCGATTCTCGCCCCTGGCATCAACATTTAGCCTCAAAATACTCATCTGATATCAATTTATCGTATCCATTGATACTGATGAATTTCACCATTTACTTATCATCAGCAAAGACATCGACATTCAGCATCAACTGCACATCCTCAATAACCAGCACTTCATCAGCTAATTATTTCGTGTCATTTGCGTCATGAGTTACGTGCAATAAAGAGCGCCCGCACATAAGATGACGCTCTCCGGTTACTGAATCTACCAGTATGAAGTCACACCGCTTGGGTAGCCATTTACTCACAATCCGACTTGTCCCGCCTCCCAGGTTACATACGCTTTGTGGCTTCTGCAGCTCATCATCTTCTCTATAACGTGACGATGGCTTGGCGAAAGTATTTTATGGCGCAGCGTGTAGCAAACAAAAATATACATGTGATCAAAATGTGATCACATGGCGGTTCGGTCGTTTTCAATTCCCCGTAATTGTGATGGGCATAAACTGCCCTGTACATTTCCTTCAGTCTGCACCTTGTACCCGATAGCACGATACCCTGTCAGCCGTTTCGACACCATGCGCGCAAGCATGGGAACCTGGATGTCGGCATAATCGTAAATCACCACTTCAGTTTTCTGGTCGTTTAGTCGGTGTAGGCGACCGGCATATTGCGCAAGCGTACCTTTCCATGATATTGGCATGGCCAGGAAAAGAGTATCGAGACGGGCATCATCAAAGCCTTCTCCCAGATAGCGCCCTGTTGCCACCAGCACACGGGGTTCATTTTGTGGGATAGCTGCCAACTGCGCCAGGATTGCCCGACGTTGTTTTATGCCCATACCACCTTTCAATACGATAACATGCTGCACCAGTGGGCGAAGTTGTTCGGCCAGCCATTCTAAATGCTCGGTACGCTCCGTTAGGATAACTGGGGAACGCCCATCGCAAATTGCATGCATCACATCACCGAGTAGTAGTTGATTGCGATATGAATCGTTGATCATGGCCGAGTAAATATCCTGAATTGCAGAACGCTCGTTATCTGGCGTAGGGAAAGTAAAAGCAGTATTGCGCAGTATTGCCCGGTGATCAAAAGGGCGAGCAGCAGCTTGCTCTCTGGCATTGACGTGATAACGAATCGGGCCGCACTGCATGAATATAACCGGCTGATGGCCATCTTTTCTGACAGTAGTAGCCGATAATCCTGTGATATACCGAGCTTTGCAGGCACGCGCCACTAGTTCGAAGCTGACAGCGGAAATATGATGGCATTCATCGACTATCAGGTGCCCATAGTTTGCTACCAGATCATTTACTACACCTTTACGACATAGGCTTTGGATAAGCGCCACATCAATCATTCCGGTGGGTTTGTGCTTTCCACCTCCAATTAGACCGATATGTTTACGGTCAATATCGAGAAAGGTCGCTAACCGTTCTATCCACTGATCCTGCAATTGCTGCCGGTGTACCAGTACCAGCGTGTTTACTTTGCGCTCCGCAATCAACCGAGCGGCAATAACAGTTTTCCCGAATGCGGTAGTTGCAGCTAGCACGCCACATTCATGTGGTAACAGTGCGTCGATGGCCGCCTGCTGCTCATCTCGTAACACACCGGTGAAGATAGTATCGAGCGATGTACCATAATTACGTTCGTCAGTAACTTTAACTTTAATGCCCAGATCGGCAAAAAGTGTGCACACCTCGTCATAACATCCACGTGGCAATCCCAGATGCTTGGGAAATATCTCTGCACAAGCGATAATACGTGGTTTGTCAAAAGTTGGCAGGCGCATTGCCTGTGCTTTGTAAAATTCTGGATTCTGGAAGGCGGCGATGCGAATGAGGCGGTTGATGAGCGCTGATGATAATTCAGCTTTTTCGATGTAGAGTTTATTACCCATAACGATAGGCACTAGTTTCGGTAAGAAACCGGGGATGCGTGTCGCTTCAATTTTGCGTGATGGCGGTAGCACCCATGGGGTCTCTTCTTCTTCATCTGTCACTACCATGCGCACACCCAGTACATGCCCTTCCTGTTGTCCAATCTCTACGATATTGGCCACCTGATCATATGACAACGGCGCGAGAGAGGAGAGAAATGCGAAGGGATCGCGGTAAGGGTTCAGCCTATCATCGACGAATAGACTATTGCCCTTTAGGCGGGGAATTTTCTGAAATGGTAAAGCGATAAGATTGCCAAAACCACCTTGTGGCATGGTATCCTGATTCGGGAAGAAGCGATCATATGAATCGAGACCGATTTCAGGTCGGCGCTCCATCGTCTTTGTAACCAAGTATGCTCCCAACTTACGTGCCAATATAGCAGGCACAGGTTCAGCAAAGAAGATCCAGGCATGCCCACCATTACCTGAGCGCGACCGCTCTAATCCTGCAGGTATTGAAAAGTGCTGGCAAGTCTCCATGAAGGCGCGCGTATCATCCTGCCAAGTCGTTTTGTCGAAATCGGCGGCAAGGAACCAGCACGTCTCATCTGGAAGCAGAGGATAGACGCCTATAGTGATTTTGCCATCCAGATGAGCAGCTATGACAGCATCCGTCAACGGTATCAGGTCGCGGTTGGGGCATTCAGCGCATTTCATGCGTGGTTTCAAGCAAAGCCCATGTACCCATTCGTTGCTGCAAGCGGGTTGGTACCCATACTTGTCCGTCTTTTTGCTCTCCCAATACACGGGATATACATCCTCACGCCCGCGAAAAAGTCGTCGGATTAGCGCCTGTTTTGCTGCACGAGGAGATTGGATAGTAACCGGAGCATCTGCGAATACCAGGGGGGCTTCATCCTCTCGCAGCAGTTCCTTCTGTTCATACTGTAACCTGGAGATCGTGCCCGCTATTTCAGCACGTTCAATGTCCAGCGCTGATAATCGATTGCGAAGACAGCCTATCTCCGTAATTATTGCTTCTATTCGCTTGGGGTCTGGAATGCTCATGCTTCGGTATTCCTTAAGATCACAAGGAACTGCTCAGCCTCGATGCTGATACACCATATGCTTCTTCACATAAGATGCGTCTTCGCTCTATTGGGAATTCGAAAAAGGTGTCCATAGAATTACATCCCCTTTTCTTCGGCAATATTGCGCATGATTGCACCGACCCAGGCGGGGGCGTAGCGGATATCTTGCAGAAGTTGTTGTCTATCGGGCAGAGAAAGGCGGTTACGCAGTTTGGCGATGATGGCGTCGTCGATATGCTCTTTTCCGATATGGCGTAATGCTTGAATCACCTGTCCACTTATCCGGTTAGCGGTAGCCATAACGCGAGGCGTAGTGTGCTTAAACAATATCGACCGTTTCCCCAGCTCAATACGTCGCACTGGACCATCGGTATAAAAGACAATCTTCATTGGAACCTGCTCGGATAGCCCCAACTGGTTTGCTGCATACCCACCCGAAGCCTGAATCAATGTATGGTCACGTTCCTGCACTGCAGTAACAATTGCATCAATCGGGGGAGCAAGTATGCCCAGATTAGAGTCGACAATCGGGTAGTCATAGAGACCACGAGTGATACGACGAACGATTCCCTTCTTCACCAATCGATGTAATGCCAGGTCCACTGCCTGCCGACTCCCCATGTCCAGAAATTCTGCCGGCGTGAATACGCAACCTTTACCACACTCTTCTATTCTCTTTTGAATATTCTTCTCAATGCTCTCCATGCGCGTCCCCTCTATTCTGTAAGAAATAGTACCATGTTTTTCTTACAAATTCAATAGAATAGCGCCTCTCTTATGATTATGTCCTGTAGAAAGACAATCCCTTATGGGCAATTCGCTATGAACCATCAAGCATTATTGGGGCGATTACCTGCTCTATCCACAGCAAATCTTATATTTCTTACCACTTCCACAAGGGCAGGGAGCGTTTCGGGGCACTTTTTGCGAAGCTCGTTCAAAAGACTGGGATTCCGCTTGACGCTCAATAAAAGCGATATACTCCATCAGGATTCGCGTAATCTTCGTCGTATAGGTACCGGTTGCATTTGCTTCGTCAAAGATTTCATTCTCGTCTGGTAATGCAGCAGATACTTTCCTTCCGACTTTTTGATCTAAAATGGGAAGGCCAGCACCAGTTGTAAGATGAAGGTCATCGATCGATATAATATGTGCTGCCACCAATAAGCCAACATGGGCAGAATGAGACAGTGTTATGTCCAATAACAGGAATCTATGGTCGCGTAAAACATCATATACTTGCACACCAACGCCGGGGGATGCCTTCTCACAGCGGAGAATTGTAAAACGGACATTCTCCAATGCGATCAACATATTGCTTTGTTCACTGGTAAGCGTTTTCGCGTTAGCTTTGCGATAAGTATCCAAATATTCACAACGTGCACGCGGGTTTGCATGGATCGTATGGTCTGCAAAGATCATGCTCTCACTATCTGAGTTAAAGTAAATACTTCCCTGGTGCAATAACCCCAGCGCTTCCGCGCTGGCCAGAACTGCTTCGCGCGGGATCACGCTTAAGATTGTATTATTAATCTCTATAGTGATTTGCCGCAAGGCGGAATAACGTGCAACTAATGACTCCGCAATGTCGGAACTAATCTGAATTTCGTTCTCATCCTGTAAAGGTTTCATGGTTCTTTCCTTCATCTCCAGTTACACTCGTCATCAACCTCCAATTATCGACAACTGTCATGGAATAGTCAACTTGAATCGCTTTGAGTCCGGCGCGTTCACACATCGGGACTCCGCATCCGCAACCAGCGTTGTCCCTTCTCGGTTAAACGGTATCGTTGGTGTCGGCTTTGTGGTTTATCGGGCATGGTACGCTCAATCAGGCCAGCTTCCAGCGCTGGATGCAAGTATACCAGCCGGAAATTTCTGACATGGTTGAGACCCAGTTTTGCCATCAGCTCTTTACGTGAGATTGGTGAAACGCAGTAAGGAAGCATGCGCACGAATTCTGCAGTGACCACCTCATCATCTTGCATGGTATCTTGGTCGGTATCTTGGTCGGTATCTTGGTCGGTGACTGGGGTGGTCTCACTCCCCAAGTCCGCATCAAACTCCATTGCCGGTCGGAACGTAATGACAATAGACCCCGCTCTCTCTTCCCAGGTGGGAACGGGGGCATGGTTCTCACGGCACCAATCCATGATATTGAGCGTGCCTGTGCCCCAGCGTTCGATGATACCAGCACGGTAGAGCACCTGCGCGATGAGCGGGTTCCAGGGACGCGATTCATGTGCCTGCGTTAAGCGCTCCGGGGTCAACCCGAAGTGAAAGGTGCCCGGATTGCCGATCTCCAAGCGATCATCATACATCGCTACGCTCACCGCGCCGCCGGCTATGGTGTAATCGCGATGACACATGGCGTTCGCCAGCGCTTCACGGGTGGCGCGTGGGGCGTAGCGGGGCCTGTCGTCGCGCACCAGTTGGCCGGGGACGACGCGACCGGCAATCGGGGTATGATCACGAAGGAAGCGCTCTGCCTGCCGCAATAGTTCAAACAGGTTGCCGGTAAACATGCGATTATCAGCGAAGTCAGCTAATCGGTTGATGCCACGAAAACGTGCCACCTGCAGCAGGCATTGCGGATATGCGCTGAAGAGATGCGGGGCCTTTCCAAACAGCACCACAGCAGCATTGAGCAGTTGCCCGTTCGTCAGTAAATCGAAGCCGCGCAACAGACTGTCGATATCCCGCTCGCGTGGCGGCTCCAGCCGTCCCAATTGCACGGCAACCGTAACTGCGCGTTGAATTTCTTCCTCATCGAGATCAGCAAGCTGCACATCAGCGGGGACGGGTTGATTTTCCCACCGCCGTATGGGGTGCATGGTTTCGGTGAGTAGTTGCTCGTATACGGCGCGCGGCATCATCTGGGTGGTGGGGCCATGGCGCAAGTAGGCCCGCCCATCAAAGGTGTAGGGGCGCTGATTACCACTCGTAACTTGGATGGCCAATATCGACCGCGTCGCATCCAGCGGGATAGTCTCGATGATCGGGAACACTGGAGGATCAATCCGCCGCAACTCATGTGTAACTTCTTCAATGGTGCGCGCTGTAACCTGCTGCCCAACGATCTCTCCATCATCACGCACGCCAATGAGCACGACGCCGCCAGTGCTATTGAGCATGGCGCATACCGCCTTTGCCGCTTCGGTGCGTTGGCCGGTCGTGCGCTTGAACTCAATCTGCGCCGTTTCGCCTTGCGCAGCCAGTGCTGTAATGTCATCAATAGTCATGCAGATTATCCTTCATGAGGAGCATTATACCATAGCTGCGCGACCCCGGGATGTGACGGCCTCCTCCCGCAGCAATTCCTGCCGTTCGTGTTGCTGTCTGGAGATGGCGTTCTCAATCTCGACCCCTTCACGGGGCAACTCTGACAGGCGTTCGCAGAGGTGGTTGATCTCTGTATTCAGTAATCCCACCCCGTCTCGATTGGTTTCGTATCCGCTCACATTGCGCTATCCTGTATATCGGCTTCTCCTGCCACTGGTACTGTGTCATCGGCGACCTGCCAGCCGTCAAGGGGGCTCCAGATTTTGGTATAGTCTTGGCTTGCAGCAAGTGAATGTAATAATGGTAGAAGGAATCCCTGTAAATCAGTTATGATACGCTCCAGACTGTGAGATGATTCCTCAAGGCGCAAACGCCGGAGAAACGCTCGCCATTGGGCCCCCTTCGTTGGCTCTTGCCAGAACTCAGCCGTGAGAGCCAGTGGAGAAAAGTCGGGAATCTCCGTGCGACGCCGCTCGAACGTCGCGGCAACCGACTGACACAGGCTTAAGCCATCAAATTGGAAAAATCGTGTGAGCACCCAGATATCGTAGAAATCTTTCATCCGGCTATTCCGGATACCCAGCGCAACCATCGCTTCCAGCTTTTCCGCTATTACCGTTTCTTTGCGATATGCACGCAAGCGAACCGGGGGAAAACCAAGAATAGACGGCATTTCAACTAAATCAGGCTTCGGGATCACGGCATCACCCACACCGATATCGACTTGCACCACATCGGTAGCGCTACTCAATGTGTATTGCACCGTAATGCGCACACCTTCGTAGACAGCATCCTCACGAATCACGTCGCCTTTAACGGAATCAGGGAGGAACGCGATGCCGTCCAGTGGCTCTATCACCATCGCACTGACCTCACGAAAAATCGCGATCAGGCGCGGGACATCGCTCTCATCCTGCCGCAAGAGATCAAGATCGCGGGTGGGACGATGGGGAACGTCCATCCACAGTGGAAAAAGCTGTGCACCCTTAAGCACGAATTGTTCGGCGTAGGGTGACAGGCAGAGGCGAGCCAGCAATCGTTCAATCGCATACTGTGTGAGTACCAGTCCATAGTCATTCTGCCGTTCGCGAGCCAGATTGAGTAGACGCTGACGAATCGAGGCCGGGATATTCCTCACCGATTTGTTGGTCATACCATTGCCTCCAGGTAGGTGCGCATAACATTGGTAACACGGCAAATTTTCGCATACGCCCACAGCGCATCAACAGTGACGCGTTTAGCTCGTAGTGATTCACGGAGAGCCTCCAACGCCACATCCAGACCTATTTTATTTCGGTACTTGAAGCAGTCTGCAACGGTCTTGGCCAGCGAGTAGATACGAACCGGCACGCCTTCGATGATGTGCTCCTCGACGCCTTCTGTGAATGCAATGCCGGAGAATTGGACGACTCGCAGCGGGAGGTTCGGCACACTAGGGATGCGTACTTTCCCATCAATAGCCATCCATACTTCAAATGGGGCCTGTGTCGTGATTTGATGAAATCTAAGGGCGGAGAGCAGGCAGATGATGCCGTGGGGAACGCGCGCACCAGCTTCTGCAAAGGTGTGAAACCCGGTAACTTCTCGATCTGGAAGACAATATAGACCACGGCCTATTCGTTCAAGCTCTCCTCTCAGAGTGAGTTTTCGCAGGTACTCACGTGATACACCGAGTGCAACGAGGTCGCGTGTCTGCATGACCCCTCTGTCGGTCAGAGCGGTATGAATCTTCTCCAGTTTTGTCTCGTGCTGATTGCCTGTTGACATACTGGTACTAATCATAAATATCTTATGACGATATGTCAACTACTGAAGATCGCTAACCGAGGACGACTTCCTCCCGCTGCAGGCATATGGGTAGTTAACAGCAATATGCGCCAGCGAACGAGCAATCTCCTTCAGCTCAACGCGGGCAGGCAACATTTTTTGTACTTCTGCCCACTGCCACACGGGCAATCATCGTTTCGCCCATAAATTGACGAATTAAACTGAATCGGCAAATTGTTACGTTTCCGATAGAAGGCATAGAGAAGTTTCAGGCGTTGATGGCGCTGTTGCAACAAATTATAAAATTGGTGATATTCGGATTCGATGGCGGCTTGCACCGCTTTTATATCCAGGGGAATAAAGCCACTGACACGACAAGAGGTATCTTCCTTCCATGCAGCCTGGGGGCGGCGGTAATCTACCAGGTAAATCGTCATGGTTTCGCCGGTGGCAGCAGCAGTATCGACCAAAATGAAATTGAAATTCACTTCAGTACATTTGCAACCGGGGTAAATACAATAGCTGTCTTCCAATCGATAATATTTACCCGACAGTTGAATGTCATAGGACTGGGCGAAGGGAAGAATCTCCTCGTAGCATACCGTGATGTTGTCTTCAATCTCCTTGACATCAAATATTGCTTCAATAGTTGAAAGCGGCGCATTTTCAATCACATGACTTTTTTTGTTCTGATACAATTGCTGTAAATATTGATAATCTTCCAGCGTCAACTGCTTAAGAAACAAATCCTCAAATCGAGGTGGGGTGTGACGTTTGGGTATTGCGGGTTGCGGCGCATTGAGATTGATATTGATGGCATGTTCGGCTACTGGAACTGAAGAAATTTCATCATCGCCGATTATCAGTTTGAATTTGACGGTAACCTCAGCGCACAGACAAACCGGATCAGTGCAAACAAGCATCTCAAAATGATAATATTGCGCTCGTTGATTGACAACGATGGTGGCTATTTTAGTTTTTTCCCATGGTACAGTACTGAAAATCATTTAATGGCTCCTTAGCATATCCAACCTTGAGTTATTATGAGACGATGATCCCATGAATTCTATCTCATTGATTCGCACTCCGCAAGTATTTTTGCGACCAATGCAGATGGTTGGCGTCATGGTAGATTGATGTCCAAAACTCAGCGCAAGGATGCGCTGGCTATATCCGTGGGATTGATCGTTCATATCTTTGGGATTGAGCAGAGATTAAGACGGCCGGAAATCTCTTTATGCCCTAACTGTCGAGCTAGGTCAGCTTTTGACAAAGGCCCGTTGTATATAAATCCCAATACACGTTGCTCCATCTACTCTGGCCTTAACTCTGGCCATGCGCCGACTTCCCCGGTGACTACCCCGGTGACTACCCCGGTGACTTCCCTGGTGACTTCCCCGGTCTGCCGTCAGATGATGGGCACAAAACAATCCGTGAGGGCGAATTCCGGCTCTGGCTGTCCGGTGTCACGACATCAGCGGATGCAGAAATAACGGTATTTGACGGCATTTCATAGCATCCGTGTAAAAATTTCGTCCCCATTTTTTCCCCGATCCGTCTCCATAACGTATATTTGAGAGGGATCATTACGGACTACTCACGTTGGGGAAAACATCCCTTTAGTAAATACAGTGCGAGTTTTACTTTAGCCCAGGCACTAGCATTTAGCCTTAAGGAGCAGCAGCACCGGCATGACCGTTATAGCAGCACCACCGACGGCCGCTGTTCCCACCTGATCTTCACCAATCCCGCATAGGTTATATATTCACTCTGACAAGGGTGAGCTGTAACCGAACAGACTTCGCTATTGACGTATGGGAAGGAAGATCTTATTATGAACCCAGTAAATTCTTTCTAGGATGGGGTTTACTGAATACTTATGACCGCCGATTCGGCGGGAAAGAACGTGAACTCATGCGACCTATCAACTATTGGTCACGTGCCCCGAGGCTCCACATGGTCGCCGTCATGCTTGTGGCGCTGTGGCTGACCGTGGGGGTGCAGGCTGCCTACAACTCTGGTGGTTATCGCGGCCCTGATCGCAACGGCATCTTCCCCGCGCAGAATCTGCTGAAGCAGTGGCCCGAAGGCGGACCGAAGTTGCTGTGGTCGGCGCAGGTTGGGGACGGGTACTCGGGGGTCTGCGTAGCCGATGGACTGGTCTATTGTTGCGCCCTGAAGGGTAAGGACGGCGTGGCCCGAGCCTTCGACCTGGACGGGAAGCCGGTGTGGGAGGCGACATACGGCCCCGACATCGCGCCCAACAGCACTCCGGTGGTGGCGGACGGCCTGCTCTTCTACAAGTCCATGGTCAATACTCTATATGCTCTGGATGCAAAGACCGGGAAAACCGTCTGGTCCACCGACCTCACCCCTATCACCGTCTCCGACAGGATGGCCGGTGCCCGATCCTCCTCACCTTTGGTGATAGGTGCTCTGGTGGTCGTAGCTATTCGTAGCGACAACGATGCGGTACCGAGTTTCGCCGCCTTCGACCGGACGACCGGCAAGCTGGCGTGGAAGGGCAACCTGGCCCCCACCCCGGAGGCAGGCAAGGGCTGGTCGGCGGCGGAAGCCTCGCCCATCACCGTGCGGCTTGGTGAGCGCGATGCCGTGCTCTGCAACTTCTTCCGCGGCGCGGGTGCAGTGTGGGCCGACACGGGCGAGAAGTGCTGGACGGACTCCATCGTGAAGGCGAAGAATCGGGGAAAATTCCAGGTGGTGGCCAACGAAGGCTACCTCTTCCTCCACGGTGCCGTGATGACACGCATCCAGCCGGACGGCAAGATCCATACACTCTGGGAGCGCCCCCTGGGCATCGCCGAGTACAACGTCTCATATTCGCACACCATCATCAAAAACGGCAAGCTGTTTGTCTTCACCCCCGCCGGATCCACGAATCCCGTTAAGCCGGGCAAGCTCCACATGCTGGAGGCCGAGACCGGAACCGAAGTGGCTAGCCTGGACTGTGCCGCCAAAGTGTCGCTGCTCTGGGCGGACGGGATGCTATATCTGCAGGACAACCGGCCCGGCATGACGCTGATCGAGGCGACGAAGGATGGACTGCGCGAGGTGTCGTCCTTTAAACTCCCCCTTCCGAAGCACGGCACAAATGCCATGATACAGCTCTTCACATCGCCTATCGTGGCAGAAGGGCGCCTCTTCGTGCGCGACCAGTCGCGCGTGCTGGTGTATGACCTCCGTGCACCCGCGGCGGGCGCTGGATAGCGAGCGCTGGATGCGGCCCCAAATGTCAGATACAATATCAACGAGGGTGAACATCGACTGCTCCTGAAGTGGTGGTCTATCGCCTACCTGCTTCGCCAGCGCAGCCGATATTCCCCTCAGTTTTTCGCTATTCTGCAATTTCCTCATATGGAGACAATCAATGACAACTGAAGCCGTATCTTCCACGGTTCATATCACAGAATTCTCCCTGCAGAAACCGATGAATCGGATCGGGCAGCCGACTGTTATTCGTGTGCGCCTTGCCAACAGCAGCGCCGGATCGGCGGAGGCGCAGGTGCGACTGGTGCTGCCCAGTGGCGTGCGCGTGACCGACGGCACCGAAAACCTGGCGGTGCGGATCGAGCATGAGCTTGACATCGATTGGACGCTCCAGTCCAATATGGCAATGCCATGCCGGCTCGAGTTGGTGGTAGAAGGCACAGGGTTCGCCGAAACCGCATCCATATTGCTTTGCTTCCTGCCCGCCGTGCAAATCGAGCCGCTCGATTACATCCCGGAGCCGCAACCGGCGAAATCCCGTGTGCTCATCGGGGCTCACCACTGCCCGTTGTGGGAGACCGACAAGTTGGCGTTCTGGGACAACGTCATCAAACACCCCGAGCGTACCCCCGCCCTCGGGTTCTACAACCAGGAGAACCCGGAGATCAACGACTGGGAAACGCTCTGGGCAGTAGAGCACGGCATCGACTTCTTTGTCTACTGCTGGTATCGCACCAGCCAGGGGGGACCGGTGACCACCATGTTCTCCTCCGCGATTCACGATGGCCTGTTCAAGTCGCGCTATGCCGATAAAATGCGCTTCACTATCATGTGGGAGAATCAAACCCGTGACAAGGCGGGCGTGGCAGATGAGCAGGATCTGCTGGAGAACCTGCTGCCGTTCTGGATGGGAAACTACTTCACTCATCCGAGCTACCTGCAGGTGGACGGCAAGCCTGTACTGTTCATTTACCGTCCGGAGTTTCTCATTGATGACCTGGGCAGCATCGAGAATGTTGCCCGGGCTATCGAACTGATGCGGCAAGCCTGCCGTGATGCCGGGTTCACAGGCCTCTACGTTCTCGGCGAGAACCGCAACGTCGATGCCAAGCAATTATCGCTGATGAAACAAATGGGGATCGATTATTCGTTCGCCTATTGCTGGCATGTGGATAACAACCCGACTCCGAAAGAGGCAATCGCCGCGCAGATGGATTACATGCATGGCATCCAGCAATTGGATATCATCCCCCAGGTGCCCACAGTATCGCAGGCTTGGAGCGGATGGAACGATGAGGGGTCAATCTGGAAGATTCCCCCGCCGGAATTTGACACGCTCTTGCGTAAGGTCGGCGACTTCATGGCCACATTGCCGCCACAGGAACTCGGCAGCCGAATGCTCTTGTTGGACAACTGGAATGAATGGGGCGAAGGCCATTATCTCGCGCCGTATCAGGAGTATGGATTCGGCTATCTGGATGCCGTACGCCACATCTTCACCGATGCACCCGCTGCCCATCGCGATCTCATACCGGAAGATATCGGCATGGGTCCATATGATACCGCAATAAGAGAGCTATTAGCACAAGCTGAACAAACCGGTAAGCTTTAACGGGCTTCCCTGTCGCTCCCGTAGAGCTGTAACTCATTTTTTTATTTATCATATTACCTTGCAGCTAAGGCGCTACACAACGAAATCCTATAATGTCGTCAGCTTCATCCGGAAAGTAAAATGCGCGGGTGGCATTGCGGCAACTATACTCATTGCTGATATACTGATCCCACGATCCGCCACGTAGTATGCGGTATACTTTCTTTGTTTGATTCGAAGGATTCGATTTTTGTTGAAGCCCGAAAGGTAATCATTTCTTCTTCAGTTCCTTAATAATCGCCGAAACCAGGGTATCCAGCAGTTTCTCCGGGGTGGCGGTGTCACCTGTCGCGGTCACGTCACCCACCACTTTCCCATCGCGCCAGAGCTTCATGGTCACCTGCACCTGCGTGCCCTGCACGGTGTAAAGCCCTTTCGGGGTGATGGCTCCGGGGAAGTCGGCGGTGTCTATAAACACAAATGCTGCTGGCTTTGCCTCCGCTGGCTGGGCTGCATCGCGCAATTTCGCCAGTAATGCGCTGGAGAGATGTAGCGGGTCGCCGATTACTTCTGGATTCAGCAACACCGGGCGTAGCACCATGGGCTTTAGCTCCGCGAGTTTTACCTGCTGGCGATCTTCCGTCGTCAGTTCACCAATATCAAAACTACCCCCGGGCGATATCGCGCAGACCGGGCGTTGGATCCCTCCGATATTCTTTGCCAATGTCGGTACATTATCCGCTGCGTAGGAGAATAACGTGCTGATGTCGAGGAATTTATCCTGTCGCAGTGCTGCACCCTTCATGCCCTCCAGCAGCGAGTATGTCAGCAATCCCTGCCCATATTGGCTTGTCTCGTAGCTACGTGAGTCGGCGGCGCAACCCATCAAAATATGCACCCCTTCGCGCTCACGCAGTCGGGCGATGGCCTGCTGCTGATCACCGGTGATATCACGCGTCTCCATCAGGTTCTCGGATGCTGCCCCAGCAGCGCAGGTATCGAGGATGATCACCTGTTTACGCGCGGGTATCTTTGTCAGCCATTGGTGCAATTCCTCGCTGGTAATGAAGGTGATGTTGCGCAAACCCGGATCAATGAGATCAGCGGTGCTGCGCGCTTCGCTGGTGAGGAAGCAATATAGGTTCTGCCCTTGTGGTAAGGTGATGCCATGCCCGGAAAAATACACCACCAGCACGTCACCGGCAGTAGCAGTGTTCGTCACCGTCTCAAACGCCTGCTTGATATTCTTTTTGGTCGGCGAGATTATCCCCGCTCCCTTCTCCGTGGAAAGCAAAATGACGTTCACCTTCTCTGCTCCGAAGAGGCGTGTCGCCCCCAGTTTAAGAGCATTTGCCATACTGCCAGCGTCGGTAGCGGCAAAGAG
>Ga0194063_10001424_pt1 | contig 15589 bp, 12 predicted proteins | sample SepL3720m_MetaG_FD_155459 | JGI IMG/M metagenome (GOLD analysis project Ga0194063, IMG submission 155459) | Anoxic zone freshwater microbial communities from boreal shield lake in IISD Experimental Lakes Area, Ontario, Canada - Sep2016-L373-20m | ecosystem: Environmental > Aquatic > Freshwater... | reverse complement strand
CTCTAACAAATATTTAGTAAGCTCCTTGTCCTGCGCGATCGACTCGCCGATCACGCTGGTGGTATCCATTTCCGCAGCTTGGATACGGCGTTGTTTGCTGCCCCATCCGAACTGGACCAAGCTACCCTCGGTGAGTCGGCGGTATGGGATATGGCGAGCGACCGCCGCCGTCACGATGGCACCGGTGCTGGGGCCGAGGCGCACGTCCTCATCCAACAGGCGCAGGCGGGTGAGCGCGTCTGGCAGGTCGAACGGCAGATCGTCACGGGCAGCGGCGCACAAACTCTTGGCCAATTCCATGGCGAGTCTGCCGACGGCTTCCTCGGTGTATTCGACGACCACCTGATAGATCCCCTGCTCCACGGTGGCGACCGCGCGGCTGAAAGCCACCGGACATCCGGCCTGGGCTTGGAGTCCGAGGGCGGCGAGCTCCAGTGCGGAAGCCATGCCGGCACCGGATTCAAACGGGCCGATCTGAGGAAACCGTTCGCGCAGGCGTTCTTCGAAGCCCGGCATTTCATCCAGACAAAGTTCCTCGCCGCTGCAAGCAACCACGGCTTGGATAGCGGTATGCAGGCTCCAGAGATTGGGGCCGCGGAGTGCCCTGATATTGAGGATGTTCATGCGCGGTGGGTCATGGACGAAAACACTACTGACTCCGGTGGATCCGGTTGGTTGGCGTCGTGCGGTTCGTTAGAAAAGGTTTCCACTCCAGTGCGGAGCACATGAAGGGCGATATCCAGCGCCCATGCGGCGGCCACGGCGGCCAGCACAACGCCGGTTCTGATAGGTCCTGGTTCGCTGGAAATAAATGGAATCGAGGACAAAGGAGCGATCAAGGTTTCTTCGGATGCGCTTGCCAGGATCAAATTTTCTTCGCGGATTGTCACGGCCCGACCGCCACCGGCTAGATGGTTTGTCAGGACCGGCGTTGATGGATCCGCCGCATAGAACACCACCTCGCCATCACACAACGGTGCAAGTTCCGCGACCCGCGGGTCTTCCGCATTGAGAACCGCCGCGCCATTCGGCAACACGACATCCACTTGGGAGCGTATCACTTGGATCACCCGCTCCGGAGTATCGATATAATATCTTCCGTAATGATGCTCAGGCACGATGCAGGTGACGACGCCGACCTTGCAACGGTCATAGGCAAGTCCTTCGCCTAGAATCACGTCCGCGCTGTTTTCCAGGACCGCGGCCTCCACCGAGCGATTCATCAGGATACGCCGTCCGGAATGCCAGTTTCCGCAATCCGTGGTTTCCACCTGCCTGCGGTTAAAAAACAATCCGTCGCCACATGCGAGACCGGTTTGTTTGCCGCTCAGGCGCAGAAACTCGGCGATCAGGCGGGCGACCCCGGTGGTGCCTTCAGACCCGGTGATGCCAACCACGGGGATGCGTCCGTCATCGCCATTCGGAAACAAGCCGTCAATGATCGAGCGCCCGACGGGACGGGGTTCGCCGCTGGCAGGGTGAAGGTGCGTGACCAATCCGGGAGCTGCGTGCACACCGATGATCGCTCCGTGATCAGCGGACAACGGGAGCTCCACATCTTCCAACATCACATCGATCCCTGCGATATCGAGGCCGACGATTTTTGCCGCGAGACAAGCGGCTTCCGTGGTGGACGGGTGAACCAATCCGGTGACATCGGCGGCGGAGTTTGGGACATTCGATGATCCCGCACCACCGTCCAAGCGGGCTGCGGCCACCAGTTTTCCGCCCAGCACCAGCAAGCGGTGCGGCTTGCCGGGAATGATTTTTTCGACAATCACCTCCGCGCGGTTGCCGGAGAGATTTTGCCAGGCAGCTTCCATTTCCACGCGATTTGAAACTTCGGCACGCGGTTCGACCGTTCCGTGCTGGCTCGATTTGACATACACTGGCAGTCCCATGTCCTCGGCCTCTTCCCATGCCTCATCCACACTTTCTGCTAGAATTCTCGGCGGCACCGGCAGCCCGCAGGTTTTCAAAAGTTGGTGGGACAGGCTGGGATCCCTCGTGATGCCCTCGGCGATCGCTCCGGTAAGCTCGGTCTCTGCCGCCCAGATCCGCTTCTGGCGCGCGCCGTATCCGAGTTGCACCAGATTATCCGGAGAAAGACGCATTGTTGGAATCCTGCGGTCCTTTTCCTCTGCGGCGGCGACGATGCAGGCGGTGCTGGGGCCCAGCATGTATTGCCCAGCCAGTGCCTCAAGGCGCACCACCGTTTCTTTGACATCGAACGGTTTGTCCTCAATGGCTGCCATGACTAGATCGCGTGCCGCCTCCAAACAAGCGCGGGTTACGTCTTCCTGCCGCGCGCTAACCACGACCTTGTAGACTCCCCTTACGCCTGTTTCACGGGCCTTGCCGAAGCCTCCGGGCATTCCTGCGAGGTTCTGGATCTCCAGAGTAACATGTTCGAGGATATGGGCCGGCCAGGTACCCTCATGCAGGCGTTTGATGAAACCGCCCGGTTCGCCATAACTGCAACGGTGTTCGGACAAGGTTGGCAGCCAGGCGCACAGGCGCTCCACAAATCCCGGAATCGTATTTGACGGGCAATCCTCCAGATCACCGATGTCCACCCAAGCTTCCAACGTGGGACGATAAGTCCACAAACTGGGTCCGCGCAGCGGGAAGATTTTGAGAAACTGGATAGTCTTGCGTTCCATGTAGCGGCGTCCCTTCGATGCAGTGGCGGGGCGCTTTCTTCATTTTTATTTCATTCAAATCAAGCCTGCTGTGACAAAATTGGAGAATAAGGGCGGTTTTTCCGAAAGATTGCCCAGAATCACCCCGTTCTATCCGGCTATTCCGCTTCGTCGGCCGTGGCCTTGATATCAGTGAGGGCAGCGATGAAATCCCCGAGAATCTCGGCAGGGACCATGATGGTGTCGCGATTTCCACCCACGTCTTCGGTGATCTTCACGACCATTCCGCGGGCATTCCGCTTCAGATCGAGAAAGAAAATCTTCCGATCCGCGAGGATTTTTTCGGTGTGCATCAAATCGTTGTCCACAGTCGTCAAAGGTGTTGTTTAATCTGTGCAAACCATCGCCAAGGATGCTGGGTTGTCAATGGAAAAGATCGGCGCTAGAACATCCCCCACCCGATGCGCCACCTACTTCCCGAGAACCGCCCGGCCCTCGTGCTGGCACCGATGCAGGACGTCACAGACCTGCCGTTCATGCGGGTCATCGCGCGTCGGGGCGCGCCGGACTGGTTTGTCACCGAGTATTTCCGCGTCCACCCGGATTCCGTGCCACATGCATACATCCTGCGCTCGATCACCAAAAACCAAACCGGCACACCTGTCTTCGCCCAGATGATCGGGCGCGATTTACCCAGCTTGATCCGAACCGCCGGAAAACTTGCGCAGCTTCCCGTGGCGGGCATCGATCTCAACCTTGGCTGCCCTGCACCGATCGTCTGTCGCAAGAATGCCGGCGGCGGACTACTGCGCGAACCCGCCGCACTGGACCGGTTGTTAGGATCGCTGCGCGAAGCGATTCCCGGCACCTTCACGGTGAAAACCCGGATTGGATACGCCGATGCCTCGGAGTTTCCCGCACTGTTGGATGTTTTCCGAAAACACCACATCGACGGCCTCACCATCCACGGCCGCACGGTCGGAGAACGCTATCAATCGCCGGTGCACGCGGACTGCGTAAGACTTGCTGTGGAATCGATGCCCTGCCCGGTGATCGCCAACGGCAATATCGTGGACACCGCCACCGGACTCGCGCTCCTCGCGCAATCCGGAGCCGCAGGCTTGATGGTCGGACGTGGTGCCATCCGCAATCCATGGATTTTCTCACAGCTCCGATCGGTTTTTGACCAAACCCCGCCACCCGTTCCCACCCACAGGGATTTGTTGGAATATGTGCTGGAGTTGTATGACGAGATTGCCAGGGAAACCCGTAAGCTCGTTCCGACCGCTCATGTCCAGCGCATGAAAAAAACCATGGCCTACATCACCCACGGCCTTGAGGACGGCAGATTCGAACACGCCATGCGACGCGCCGTGACTCCGGACGATTTCTTGCGCATCTGCCACGAGCATCTCGATCACGACACGCCGCTGCCAGCTCTCCCGCCCGCCGGATCGAAGTTATTCTGCGGGTTTGAAGAATTGTTAGATTAACACGGATCACGCGGAATACCCGAGCCATGGCCCCAGCCATTTTTCGACTTCGGCCACGGTCATGCCCTTGCGGCGGGCGTAGTCCTCGATCTGGTCTTTCTGGAGTTCCGAGATCGCGAAATAATGGCTGTCGGGATGGGAGAAATACAACCCGCACACCGCCGCTCCGGGATGCATGGCGCGACTTTCTGTTAGCGTGACGCCGGTTTGGCCGGGAGCGTCCAGCAGATCAAAAAGGGTGGTTTTCTCAGTGTGGTCCGGCTGTGCCGGGTAGCCCGGGGCCGGCCGGATGCCCTGATAGTTTTCGTGAATGAGCTGGTCGCGGGTGAGTTCATCCTCGGATTCGTAACCCCATTCGATGCGCGCCTGGTGATGGAGTTTTTCCGCGAACGCCTCCGCGAACCGATCGGCAATGGCCTTGACCATGATCGAGCCATACGGGTCGTGGGCAGCATCGAGTTCCGCAGCGAATTCATCCGCGCCATGGATGCCGACCACGAATGCGCCGATGTGGTCTATCGTGGCGGCGATCATCGGTCGCCGCTCGGCTGTGGCGGCGATCATCGGTCGCCGCTCCCCGCCACACGATCTCCCTTCACCGACAAAATCCCAACCATTCAAACCGGCTGTTTTCGGATTTCTCAGAATATATGCCCGCTGGTTCCAGTAGTCGTCGGCATCACGAATGATGTGATCGTAGGACTCCTTCTGCCAAACCGTGCCTTTGCCTCCCGTGAGGCCGTTGATTTTCTTTGATGACGCCGACTTGATGCCTTGCAGGATGGACGAAAGCGAATGTCCCTCCTTCGGGCAGATCACCAGATGGACGTGATTGGGCATCACGCACCAAGCTCCTAGGTGATAGCGCTCGCCGTCGTAATGCCCGAGCGCGTCGTGGACAATGGCCGCGATTTCGGGACGCTTCATCAGGCAGGAGCCGTGTCCGGCATCCAACGCCAAATCCATGCGCTTGTGATAATGATCGTTGAGTTCACTCCGCAGTTGGACCGCCTTTTGGCTGTCACCGGAATCCTCCGCCTGACGGATGGCGTCGAGAAGTTTGCGTTTTTCGGATTGATACTGTTTGAGAACGATCGCCGGCAGGGAGTCTGCCAGGCGGAAGGTGACGGCGTATGTGGCACCGTCCTGATGCCAGTGGGGGAGGCTTCCGGTGTCGCTTTTTTCAATGGAGCTCCCGGGATTCAGGAAGGTGGGGGTGAAGCTCTCTGTCGATGGCAGCGGCGACCGGTGATCGCAGTCACGGGGAGCGACCCAGTCTGCCAGGGCGACGTTCGGTTTTTCCGAGTCCTTTTTGATTTGCTGGCGCAGGGCATGGAGGCGGGCGCGTTCGGCCGTGCGGGATTCGTCCGTCCACACGGTGATGTCATCGCCATCCGAGTTTGCCGGGAAGAAACCATACACCCCGCGTGCCTGGAACCGGTTTTCGGCGATGATGCGTTCGATCCATTCCAGCGCGTCATGATGGAGTTTTGCCGCCTCTGCGGCACCCTCCGGGTTTTTGGTTTTGAGGATGTGTTTGTCACGATCCCACACACCGCGCAGTTCCCACGCGTGGAAAAACGGTGTCCAGTCGATGTATTCCGCAAGTTCGAGGAGGCTCTGGTTTTTAATCGCACGAGTGCCGGTGAACGCAGGCACAGGCGGCGTGTAGCTGCTCCAATCAAAACCCGGAGCGGTGGCGCGCGCTTGTTCGAGCGTGAGCGTTTCTTTTTTCGGACCGCCGGTGTAGTTGTCGCGGAGGATCTTTTGTTTTGCTAGATTTTCCGCCACGAAGGCGTCCCTCTGGTCCTTGGAGAGCAACGAGGTTGTCACCGGTACCGAGCGCGAGGCGTCCAGCACATGCACGACCGGACCCGAGTAATGTTCCGCGATTTTGATCGCGGTGTGCGCGGCGGAAGTGGTGGCGCCGCCGACCAACAAAGGAACCTTGAAACCCCGGCGCTCCATTTCCTTGGCGACATGCACCATCTCATCGAGCGACGGTGTGATCAAACCGGATAGACCGATCACATCCGCGCCAATCTCGATGGCTTTATCGAGGATCTTGTCACAGGGCACCATGACACCCATGTCGGTGACTTCGAAGCCGTTGCAGGCGAGCACGACACCGACGATATTTTTTCCAATGTCATGGACATCGCCCTTGACGGTGGCGATGAGGAACCTGCCCGCCGATCGTCTTCTGCCTGCGAGAAGCAGTGCTTCATCATCGCTGAGCGCAGGATTTTCCGCCATGATTTCGGCGATGTCGGATGCGAGAAACTCGGCTTTTTCCGCCTCCATGAACGGGGTGAGCCAGGCGACGGCCTTCTTCATCACGCGGGCGGATTTCACCACCTGCGGCAGGAACATCTTGCCCGCACCGAAAAGGTCGCCGACCACGCCCATGCCATCCATCAGCGGGCCTTCGATCACCTTGAGCGGTCTGCCGTATTTCAGGCGCGCAGCTTCGGTATCTTCATCGATGAATTTATCGATACCCTTGAGCAACGCGTGTTCAAGGCGTTTTTCCACGGGATCATTTCGCCAGGAAAGATCCTCCTCGATGCGTTTTCCATCCTGACCCTTGAAGCGACCGGCCAGCTCTAACAATCTTTCAGTGGCGTCCGGTCGCCGGTTGAGCAGCACGTCCTCGACATGCTCGAGCAGTTCTTTGGGGATCTCGTCATAGACCTCCAACATGCCGGCATTGACGATGCCCATGTCCATGCCGGCCACGCCCGCGTGATAGAGGAAGGCCGAGTGCATCGCCTCGCGGACCACATTGTTGCCGCGGAACGAGAATGAGATGTTGGAGACGCCGCCGGAAACCCTGGCACCCGGCAGGTTCTGTTTGATCCAGCGTGTGGCATTGATGAAATCGAGGGCGTAGTTGTTATGTTCGTCGATGCCGGTGGCCACGGTGAGCACGTTAGGGTCGAAAATGATGTCGTCCGGATTGAATCCGACCTCATCGACGAGCAGGCGGTATGCGCGTTCGCAGATGCGGATTTTCTCATCATAACTCGATGCCTGGCCGTCTTCATCGAAGGCCATCACCACCACAGCCGCGCCGTAACGCATGATGTGGCGGGCGTGCTCCTTGAACACTTCCTCACCTTCCTTGAGCGAGATCGAGTTGACGATGCCCTTGCCCTGCAGGCACTTGAGCCCGGCTTCGAGGATTTCCCACTTCGAGCTGTCCACCATGATCGGCACCTTGGCGACATCCGGTTCACCCTGGAGAAGTTGGAGGAAACGCGTCATCATCGCCTTGCCATCGATGAGGCCGTCGTCAAAGCAGATATCGATGACGTTCGCACCATTGGCCACCTGTTGGCGTGCGACCTCGACGGCGGCTTCCAGATCACCGGCGCGCACGAGCTTGGCAAACTGCGGTGAGCCCGCGACATTGGTGCGCTCGCCGATCATCAGGAAGCGTTTGTCGGAGGTGTGGTTGTAGGCCTCGGATCCGGAGAGGCGCAGGGCATGGGGGATGGTTTTCATTATATGATCGAAACGCGGAGGCGCGGAGTTCGCAGAGAAAGACGCTGAGATTTATTGAGGGAAGTTGATGACATGGCGTTTGATGCCATCCTTGAGAAGCGGGACATGAAAATTGATGAGCAGTCCGAGCGATTTGTCAGATAGTTTCATGTAGGTATGGAGTTGTGCTTCGTGAATCGGTAAAAGAGCCGTGACTGTCTTAAGCTCCACAACAATGGTTTCCTCAACCAGCAGGTCGATTCGATAGGCTTCTTCCTCCAAGATCTCGCCTTTGTAGATGACTTGGGCGGCAACCTGACGGCGTGAAGAAATACCACGAATCGAGAGTTCTTTTGCGAGCGACGCTTCATAAACCCGCTCCAACAATCCTGGCCCAAACTCACGATGCACTTCGATAGCGGAATCAATGATGATGCCGGACAATTTATTCAGTTCTTCTTTTGTTTTCATGTAATAATAACTCTGCGAAAACCTCAGCGTCCTCTGCATCTCTGCGTTTCGATTCAGCCTATCACCGGCACTGGTCGTGGTTGTTTGCCTTTCACGGCCTGGGCGATGGCGGCGATGTGGTCCGGGGTGTTGCCGCAACATCCGCCGGCGAGGTTGAGCAATCCGGCATTGGCGAACTCCTCCATGAAATCGTGCATGTGGCGTGGTTCCAGATCAAAGCCGGTGGGGGCCAGCGGGTTGGGCAGTCCGGCATTCGGATAACAGGAAACGTGGGTGGTGGCGCACTCGGAGAGTTCTTCCAGATGCGGACGGATCAGGTCCGGCCCGAGCGAACAATTCAAGCCGATCGCCAACGGATGGGTGTGGGCGAAGGCATTCCAGAACGCCTCGATTTTTTGTGCCGAAATCATCGTCTCCCCACCCCGGCCGACGGCGGCGGAGATGATGAGCGGAAATTGCAGCTTCATTTCCGCATACACTTCCTGCACCGCGACGGCGGCGGCTTTGGCATTGAGAGAATCAAAGATGGTCTCGATCATCAGGATGTCACATCCGCCCTCGATGAGCGCGCGGATCTGGTGCTTGTAGGTTTCCAACACCTGATCGAATGTCACCACGCGGAAACCCGAGTCATTGGCGTCCGGCGAGTTGCTGAGCGAAACCGTGAGCGGCCCGATCGCCCCGGCGACGTATCGCCTGCGTCCGGTGTCCGTGCCGATGTCATCCGCCCATTTCCGGCACAGCCGGGAGGATTCTAGATTCATCTCCCACGCCAGGTCGTTGAGGAAGGGATCGGCGATGATTTTCTGATAGAACTCCGGATCCTTGCGGCCCCCGGTTTCACGCGGGTCATCCACGAAGAACTCGCTTTGGGCGATGCTGGTCGCGGAGAAGGTGTTGGTTTCACAGATATCGGATCCCGCCTCGTAGAAGCGTCTGTGAATGTCACCGATGATGTCCGGGCGGGTGATCGTGAGGATGTCGCCGTTGTTGAGCAGGTCCTTGTCATTGTCCGCGTATCGGCTGCCGCGCGCGTCCTGCTCGTTCAGCCCGTATGAGCGGATGGTGGTGCCCATCGCCCCATCGAGCACGAGGATGCGTTCGGCGAGCGCTTGTTTGAGTTCGGGGGTGCTATCGGCTTGCGGCATGAGCACAGTGTATGACATTTGGTCATGGTATCAAGAAACAAATCGTCATATCTGGATATGATGATGCGATTTTTAAAAACCAGGCATGGTTGCCATGTGCAGGGCCGACGCATCAAAATAGGATTCAGCGAAACGCCGTGATGCGGAGATCGCGGAGAAAAGCGCTGAGGTTATCAAATATTTGAATTTGAACGGGGTAGAAGTCATTCCTTGCCACATCATGGAAATTCCATGTTTCTCCGCGAAGTCCTTTGCGCTCTCCGCATCTTTGCGTTTCGATTCTGTCATTTCAGATGAATTTGGTGCGTCGGCCCTGTTGCCGTGAGTTCTTGGCTCGACAAATCGGGGTTCATGGTGTCAGTTTGGACGTCATGCAGCGATGGATTGCGGGGATCATGATAGGGCTAGCGCCCCTGTGTTGGGCGGCCGAAGCGGTTCCTACGGTGAAAAATCCGGTGCAGCCATCGTTGTTGGATGATCCCAGCGGAGATCTCACCCGTTTGGCCAAGGGCATTCTGGGAGATCATGGGGGAAACCAGTTGTTTTATTTTCCGACCCGCAATGCTTCGGAGACACCCGCATCTTGGGGCTGCAATTTTGAAAGTGTCACGTTCAAGTCCAAGGACGACACCCCGCTTGTCGGTTGGTTCATCCCGGGAAAAGGAGCTAAAGCCAAGGGCACTGTGGTGTTTTCCCACGGCAATGCGGGCGCAATGGGATACCACCTCGGTTTCGTCGTCTGGCTCGCGGAGGCGGGTTACAATATCCTGATGTATGACTACCGGGGGTTCGGAAAATCCGGTGGATCGGTGGATCGGCGTGGCATGGTGGATGACGTGAAAGCAGCATTCACCTACGCCCGTGGCCGGTCGGATGTGAATGCGAGCCGTTTGGTTTCCTTCGGTCACAGTTTGGGCGGAGCCAAGTCTGTCACGGCGCTCGGAGAAGCACCGGTCAAGGGCCTGCGTGCGATCATCACTGATGGCGCTTTCTCATCCTACCGTTCGATGGCCAAAGTCATCGCAGGGCAGTTTGGCGAGAACATGGTGACTGACGAGTTGGCGCCCAAGGACTACGTGGCGAAACTCAGCCCGGTGCCGTTATTGATCGTCCACGGGGAAAAAGACGAGGTGGTGCCGATCTCCGAGGGCCGCGTGCTGTTTGAGGCCGCCCATGAACCGAAGACCTTTTTCGCAGTGAAATCCGGGCACCACGGTGACTCGCTTTCCCGTGACAACGGTGAGTTCCGCAAACGCATGCTTGAATGGCTCGCGGAAACCACCGCCCACTGAAATCCTGCCGTCACCCTCAAGCTGAGCTCAGTAGCCGAGGCGGCCTCTGCCACCCGATGCGCCACCCGTAGTTAGGAAGCGGTAATAGACTTCCATCATGAGAGTGCACAAGCAGGTGCTGAAAACCGTGTTTTTCACGTGTTTGGATCCGGGCGGAATACCCCACGAGCCATCGCTTTGCTGATTATTGAGCAACTGGTCGCGGAACATGTCATTGTATCTTTTCCACTCCGACGAACTGCGCTGAATCATGGCTTGGGATTCGTAATAGTGGGAGTAAAGATCGGCATCACTCTTGAAATCGAAAGTCGTCGAATCAATCGTATGTTTGGCCGCCCTGCGGACCACGGAACCCTTGCTTTGGCCCCAGATCTGGAAGCTGAGCATGCCGGCACCGGTGAGAGATTGGTGCGCGGGACCGTTCGGAGGCGGGCCCGTGTAGCCAAACGCCCCGCTCTCGTTCTGGCAGGTCGCCAAATATTCGAGTCCTCTGTTAGTGGCTTCATTCAGGTTCTTGAATTCGAGTCCGGTGTGACTGCATGCCTTGAGCGCCTGCATTTGCCAACTGACCACGGAAACGTCGGTGTGTCCGGCGGATCTGGCATACGAGTAGGCCCAACCACCGTTGGCGTTTTGGTTCTCGATAATATATTGGCCGGCTTTTTGAGTGACGTCCGTCAAACTGGGAATATTGAATTTGATTTCCTTGCAAAAGGTCGCCGCCTCGGCGAGCGCATAAGTGCCGATGGCGTGTTCATAACAGAAGGTCTGGCTGCCCGGATTTCCACCCAGCATGCCACCATTCCTCATGCCCACACTGACCAAGTAAGTGATACCTTTGGTGCAGGTTTCACCAAATTCGGGAGAGACAGGGGTTTCGCAGTGGCCGAAAAATGCCAACAGAGCCAATCCGGTCATGGCGACTTCGTCGGATTGTCCCCAGGATCCGTCTGGATTCTGGTTCTTCTTGAACCACTGGAGCGCTTTGACCACCGCATCCTCGCAAGCGGGTGTCCCGCCATTGTCCTTGAGGCGCTGGAGCCGGTCCGCCTTCGAGCAGCGCTTGCTCATGGCTTGGGGAATCATGGCAAAGAGTTTGCCCGTACCACCGCCCATGCCACCGATTCCATTGCCGCTGCCATTGCCAAAGCCAATTCCGGTTCCGAAGCCGGCACCGCCCATGCCCGACATACGGCCCGCAACGAACTGCGTGCTGGTCGTGGGAACGGACGGCATGTCCGGCAGTGTGATCTTGGATGCAAGACCGGCCACGGCGATGCGCTGCGCCTGCGCGGGGGCTCCTCCGGCATTTTTCTTTTGTTGGAGTGACACCCGATGCTCCAGCGCACGTTGGCTTGGATTCGTCGTTGGCGGGCCTTCAGCGAATTGGAGCTTCCGTTTGACCTCCATTTTCTGCACCACCCAATAACCTGCACCTATGGCCAGAACGAGGTGAACCACAACAGAAACTGCCATGAAACTGCCAGAAAATCCTTTGCGACCGGAAAGCACCGAGTGCCCGGACTTTGAAACAGGAGCAGGCGCGGGGTTTTTAGCCGGAACGTCTTGATAGGCAACCGGCTCAACCACCTTGTGTATCTTGGGGGCGTCCGTCTTCTTTGACGCGGCCTTCAATGGCACCAGTTGCGGACCGATAACGGCGCGGCTCGGGCGGCCTTGTTTTTTCCGCGGCTCCCGCATAGGGGCTGCGGCTGGCACATGGCGGGCTGGTGCCGGCATATTCAACTGGGCGATGGCGGCAAGCAGCTTTTTGCGATGACCGAGTGAGGTGATACCCAGTTCGTTGAGATCATCGGACGTTAGACGATGCAGCACGTCCGGCGTCGTGAGGTGATTCGCTTCAAACACAGGAGCGAAATCGCCGAGATCAAGGCTTTCAAGCCATGAGCGAATGTCAGAGGGAGGATTCATTCTTCTTCCGCGTTAAGGGTGAATGTGACGTTGGTGATTTCTGCCAATGCAAGCGCGTCCAAAGTGTCAACCACGCGGGAATACTGGGCATCCGGTTCGCTGATGATAGTGACAAGCACGGGCGTCTTCGCGGAATCACCGCCTTGCTTGAGACGCATCAAGGAGGCGGTCAGTCGCTTCATCCGATGTTGGCCGATGGGGTCCATCGGTTCCTCATTCAACAGCACTTCGCCATTCTCGGAAATGTTGATGAGGATTTCGTCGGTGAATTCCACGCTTTTCGAAGTTTCAACAGTGCCGGGAAGTTTCTGGTTGAGTTCTTTTTCAACTTTCACGGCCCCTGCCATGACCATGAAAAACAACATGATCACGAATACGACATCGATCATCGGGGCGATCTGGAAACCCAGATGGCCATCGGCGTTAGCGTTGGGGTCGAAGCATTTCATGTTATTCCTTGTTGGCGGTGGAGAATGAAATATCGCTGATGCCCGCTTCGGCAGCGGCGTTCATGACACGCGAGACACTGCGCGCCGTGCCTTCACGATCCCCCCGGATGACGACGCGGAATTCAGGATTTTTACCTTTTGTCGCAATAGTTTCGCTGTTTTTTCTCGCGGAAGCCAGTGCGGCGCTGAGCTTCGGCATATCCGTATCCATGTAGGGTTTTTCATCATACGTGTAGAACGCCTTCTTTTTGGCGGCCTCCCAACGCACATTGATGACAGCTTCGGCGCGAGTGTTGTCTTTCTTGCTGCCGTGTTCAGCCACGGGCAAGACAATGTTCTGGTCGACTTTCAATACCTGTGCGGTGGTGATGCTCATGAAGAAAATGAGCAGCACCAGCAGCACGTCGATCATTGGAGCGATTTGAAACTCCGGGTCGCCAGCTTGTCCTCCGCCTCCTCCTGCCATAATATCATGTTCCTCAGGTTATATTAAAACGTTTGGTTCCGTTGTTTACTGATAGGCTCGCTCATGCTCGTTGGCCACCCACCATTCGGGGTCGGCAGCCACAATTTCCTCATCGCCGATGTGTGCTCCGGCGAATTTCTCATAGGGCATCTTGCGCATCATGTGAGAGATGACTTCCTGAATATCGTGCAGCACCTTGGAGCCGCGGTTGCGCAACCAGTAAAAAGCACCGAACGCAGGAATGGCGATCAAGAGGCCGGATGCAGTGGCGACCAGCACTTCGCCAATCGCCGCAGAGAGGCTGCTGGGATCACCGATGCCCGAAGAACCCAGCACCGCAAAGGCGCTGATCATCCCGGTGACGGTTCCAAGCAGACCAATCATCGGCGCGCAGACTCCGATCACGGAGAGATAACTGACGAAGGTTTGGATGCGTGAGTTTTCCTTGATGATTTCCGTCATGATCGCTTCTTCAGTCGCCGTTTTTCCTTCTCCAAGGCAACTGATGGCGACGCGCGCCACATTGGCAAACGCCGAATCCTGAACCTTGCAGTATTGATAGGCATCCACATATTTGCCATAGCGGAAAAATTCCTTCACGGTTTCGACCTGTTGACGGGGAAGCATTTTTTTCGGTGAAGTGACCCGGAGAAACCCGTCGCCAATGAGATAGAAAGTGAGCATGGAAACGATGCCGATCGGGAACATGACCCAGCCGCCTTCCTTGACTTGTGTCCAGAGCGTTTTGGAATGCACGGCGGCGGGTTCATTTCCAGGCTTAGCCGGAGCGGAGGTTTCCGCAAACAAGGCGGCGCTGGCGGCGAGCATGAGAGTAAGGACAAGTGTGGGTAGTTTCATGGTGTGAATTCTCAATGAATGGGGTTAATGACGGGGTTCAGGGTTCTTTGGCTTCTTCGATGACACGGCGGCGGCGCTTCCACTCCGGCAACAGGGTTTCAGCAGTCGTGATTTCCGGTGTTTCCGGGCGTGTTTTGATCAGGCTTTCCAATACGGAAATCGAGCGGTCGAAATCTTCCATCCCGTAGTAGGCACGCGCCGAGCCCAGGAGAGCGATGCCACTCAGCGCGGTTTCGTCCGGGAGAAATACAGGCAACTCCAAAAACGCCTTCAACGCTTCCGGGTATTGTTTTTTTTCCAACAAACACAATCCGCGAACCACCGATGCTGCGGCAGTGGCGCTCGAACCCGAGTTTTCATCGATCAAGGCTTCCTCCAGCAGGGAAGCGGCCTCCCCATGGTCACCTTTGCGTGCCGCGATGAGGGAGAGGATGGTTCGTGAATTGCACACGAGATTGGGAATCTTGGTTTTTCTCATCGTGGACGCCATCGCAGAGGCGTCCGCATCCTTGCCCATCGCCAGGAGAATGTGTGCCTTCAATACGAACAACTCGGGCCAGCGACAGCCTGGCACGTCAACGTATGTTTCCGCGGTTTTCAGCGCGGGTTCCACGTCCTCCAGTGCTTTGGAGAATTTTCCCACAGCCAGCAACGGCGGAGCGGCACCTAACACAGCGGGCACATCGCAGTCCACCTTGGCAATCTCCGCGATCGGGATACCGGTCGGCTCGGTCACAGCCTCACCATCCGGACCCACGGTTAGAAAGATCGCGTTATCCTGACGGACAAAAGTTTTTCCGGCAACAGCGCGGCCGTCTTTGAGCACCAGCGTGTCCGCACTAACACCTGCCGAGAGAAAAATGAAAACACCGAATAGGGAATGACGCACTGGAGAGAGCCGTGAAATTCCGCGGGCCACATGCATTATAGGGTTTCTGCCGTTCATAATTGCACCCCCCATTTCAATAACAGTTCACGGGCTTTCAACTTCGCGTCGAGACCCAGCTTGTCGTTGCGACGCAACTCCTGGAGATGAGCGATCGCCTCATCGCGTTTGTTAAGTTTGTCGAAGCAGAGAGCAGCGCTGATATAGGCCTTCTCAACCCATGTGGCATATTTTTGATAGCCCACAAACACGCGTTGATAATAAGCGATGGCCTCCGGCAGCTTGTTTTGCTGTTCTTCAACCACGCCGAGGTAATAGACGGCCTGTCCGGTCGCCTCTCCACGCCACTCGCGTGTGGACGCGACTTGCTCGAAAAGTTTACCGGCCTCGGGATAGCGTTTGCTTTCAAGCAAGGCCATGGCGAGACCGAGTGTGCTGTCTTTCACCTTGGCACCCGCGTATTCAT
>Ga0194063_10001423_pt1 | contig 15591 bp, 11 predicted proteins | sample SepL3720m_MetaG_FD_155459 | JGI IMG/M metagenome (GOLD analysis project Ga0194063, IMG submission 155459) | Anoxic zone freshwater microbial communities from boreal shield lake in IISD Experimental Lakes Area, Ontario, Canada - Sep2016-L373-20m | ecosystem: Environmental > Aquatic > Freshwater... | reverse complement strand
GATGTAACAGTGAGCAGGATGTCATCCGCAGACCTTAAAAAGAATCTTATCATTACCATTGCCAGGGAATTCGGCAGCGGCGGACATGAGATCGGGCAGATCGTGGCGAAGGCGCTCGATATCCCTTTTTATGATAAGGAGCTGATAGACCTGTCGGCAAAAGAAGGCCGGCTGTCACCCGAATATGTTAAGGCCCATGAACAGAAACTCAAGCACAGCCTGCTGTTCGAGCTGATTGAACAGAATTATGCTTACGTGGAAGGTGAAAGGTCGGCGCTTGACACCCTGTTCGAGGCCCAGAGCAAGGTCATTTGGGATATTAGCGAAAAGGGATCCTGTGTGATCGTCGGACGTTGCGCAGATGTTATCCTGGAGGAGCATCCTGGCAGTTTTACTGTATATATTCATGCTCCTAAGGAATTCAGGCTGCAACGGATCATCCATGAATACGGCCTCAGTCCGGGGAACGCGGGCAAAGAGATGGCAAGGATTGACAGGGAAAGGGTGAATTATTGCCGGCATTACACCCATATGACCCGTGGCAAGCCCGGGAGTTATGATCTCAGCATCGACAGTTCGGTTTCAGGTATTGAGAATGCTGCAAAGATGATCGTTGAAGCTTTAAACAAAGGAAGATGGTGATCAAGCCACTTCCTGGTTGATCTCCAGGACCAGGCGTTCAAATAATTCGTTTTCATCGTGGATCGGAAACCCATAGGCCTGGTCATGGTAAATCCGGTGCACATTGGTTTTATCCATGCGCTCCACGGCTTCGCAATATGATTTTGGCTGCTCCATTATTTCAATTTTTAAGTGTCTCCCCTGCCATTTCCTGAAATCCCAAAATCGCAGATTTTGATGATTGCCCCAGTTAATTCTTCGATTCCAGGTTTTCCAGGTTCTTTTTAAATGTCTCCAACAGTTCATCATTATTCCGGGTTCCAATAGTTACAGCCTTCTTTTGCATTTGAATCGCCTGGCCGGTTTTATGGTTTTTCTCCAGGACTGTTGCATAGCTATCATATGTATTCCCTGAATTGGGGAAAAGCTCTGTGTTAAGTTTCAAGACAAATTCGGCCTTATCGAATTGGTTTGCCAACAGAAAAACATATCCGACATTATTCAGAAGGGCTTCTTTCTCCTGGTTCGTTGTTCCTGTCAATAACACTGCCTGTTTAAAGGTTGAAACAGCCTCTTCTGTTCTGTCTGCGGCAATCAATAACTTACCGTATTCTGTGAAAATATCCGGCGAAGATGGAAACATCTCCGTTGAATATTGCATCAGCAGCAGGGCATCCGAATTCTTTTTATCATTAACCAGGTCGTTCATCAACTGAATCGTCTCTTGCCAGGAGATGTAATAATTTTGCCTTTCCGTGGCTTTCAGGACTTTGAAGGTAGATAATGCGCTGGAAAAACCATTTGAATATATGTCACAGCCAAACTTTTGAATCAGGGATATTAATACCGGGTTCCGGTATGGTTCATGATTGAGTATCCGTAAGCAGGCGATCCCTTTTAAGTCCACAGCCGTATAATCAAAATTATCTGTAGCCCCTACCACCTGCCGCTTTCCGGGATTGCGTAGGAAGACCGACCTTGAGCCCATGCTTCTCCCCTTGTGCCAAATGATTTTACCACTGCTTTGACTGATTGAAATGAACCATCCCATACCATAATAGGAGGGAATCGGAGCATTCATATCTTTTGCGGTATCACCGGCAGAAAGGACAAAAGGAGTGTAAGCCATCTCCTGCATTTCCCTCCCCAGAATTTTATTGTTTCGCAAGGCCTCATCAAATTTCACCAGGTCACCCAAACAAGAGTAAATGTTTTCCGAACCTACCAGGAAGGCCAGTCTTCCTGGAGAAAAAACAATCGAATCGACAGGTGTCACTTCACAATCATGGATACTTTCATAATCATGGGGCACGAGCATCTCTTTTTTAGTAACATCCGGTGGCAGCCATTGTATAACCTCCCTTGAACACGGAATAAAAGTCCTGCTCATTCCTGCAGGTTCAAAGATATTTCTCCTCATATATTCGGAAAACTTCATTTTCGTGACACGTTCAACAACAGATGCCAGGATTTCATAGCCAAGGTTGGAATATATCCATTCACTTCCAGGTGCACAAAACAACTGCGGTCTGTACCTGGAAAGAATGTTCAAAAGCGTATCATTGTTAATATATGAAGTTGATTCAAAGCCTTCAATTTGTTCAAGGTTCTGCATCAATCCGGAGGTGTGTGACAAGAGATGTTTAATGCTGATATTGTCATAAACAAATTCTGGGATATATTTTACCACCATATCATCGACGTTCAACAGGCCTTTTTCCTGCAATTGCAAAACAGCGACCGATGTAAACGGTTTTGCGATGGAGCCAAGATTGAATATCGAATTGGGAAGTATTCTCTCTTTTGAACGGATGTCCCTGTATCCCATCTGTTCCTGAAAGAAAGGTTTATCATTAACGGTAATAAGGAGTTCTCCGTTAAAACACTCTTTTTCATGAAAAAGAGAGAGCAATGAATCTATGGATTGCTTTTCTCCCTGGGCAAGAAGAAGATTTTCTCCCAGGAACATGGATAACACGAGCAAGTATCTGAAACCTTTCATCCGTTTGTCTTTTGGTGGTGAATGGAAAAGAAATCCTTTTCCTCCTTCAAACGAAGGAACCGGGAACTTCTTGTTTGGAAACAGCTCATTATAATCAAACAGCCCCGCATTTCTGAGAAATAAGGGGCCTGTTTGTCTTGTGTGTACCCTGCTCTGACGAAAAATCCAACCGCCAGTTCAACATCGATGTTGCGAAAGTGGTTGAATTTATTGAGTAAAACGGATATTCAGTAATTGACAGAGGTGCTAAACACCATCTGTCTGGCCGGCAAGCCTGTCGTGTTTTGAGGTATGTACGTTAGTGAAGCGTGTTACTTCTTTAGCGGGATCGAACATATAGCGAAGAGTGGCATGAGTTTTCACAACCGGTATGTCGAGAAGGCGGTAGATCTTGTTCACGGTCACATTGTAATCTCCAACCCAGGACATGTCAAGATATTTGATCTTGTGCTTTTTAAGAGAGTCAACCATGGTAAGGAACAACACACCTGTGACCCCCGACCGTTGGTAATCGGGAACAACGGCTGTAAGAAGCTGCCTTGCCCTGGTAATGGTCCCGGTGTTTTTATACCAGAGGAATTTTATAATGTTGGGCAGATTAAGTTTCCCGTTGCCAAGTTTTTTCAGTATCTGGTTCACATCGGGAAACACCACTACCAGCGCAACAGGCCGATCCTGGTCGTAAACGAACCAGATGAATTCCTGGTTTATGATTGCCTTGGCCTTCCTCATGATCTTCTCGATCTCTGAATAATCCAGGGGAGTGTAATCCTCGTGAAAATCGGCCCACACCGCATTATATACAGTACAGATGTCGTTCAGGTACTTCTCTTTTTTGCTGAAATCGAAATGCTCGAGCCGGAACTTATCTTTCAAATGCATTGAAAATTTGACCTGTCGGTCGGGAAATGGTTTGGCAAGATCGGCCTCGTATGAAAACTGTTCGAAATACGTTTTAAACCCGTATGCTTCGAAAAGGTCCCTGTAGTATGGAAAGTTGTAAGGCATCCCGTAAACAGGCTGCGTAAAGCCTTTGATGAGCAGTCCCCAGTACGTCAGGTTCTCGCCGAAAGTGATAGGGCCGTCCATGGCTTCCATGCCCCTTGATTTCAACCATTCGCGGCAGGCATCGAACAGGATGAAGGCAGCCTGCTTGTCGTTCACGCATTCGAAGAAACCCATTCCGCCTGTCGGTTGTTCGGCTTTTGCAGCCTTGCCGCGGTTGTAAAATGCGGCTACCCTGCCAAGCAATCTGCCTTCAGCGTCCTTTAAAACCCATCGTATTGCCTCGCCGTCTTTGAAGAGTATATTGCCTGAAGGATTGAAAACGTCCTCTATGTCGGCATCCAGCGGACAAACCCAGTTAGCATCATTCCTGTAAAGTTCTTTTGCTACCCGGTAAAACTCCTGCTTCCCCGGTTTGTCTTTTACTTCGAACAGTTTCATGTAATATAAATAGTTTCAATCGAAGTCAAAATTAAACTAGTTTTTATTCCATTTAAGATATTCCCTGAACAAAATTACTACTTCAGTGACTGCTGATTTCAACCTGTCACTTAACTTTAGCTAATGGTTTGCCGTTATTGACCGACAGTTTACCATTGGCTATCTTATAACTGTAGGTTGCGGATGCCTGTCCTTCAGGCTTTAGAGTGTAGGTGTCTTCAGATGCAACAATCTCCCCCTTATGACTGAATGATACATCTTTACCGCTGATTTTTCCCACTGCCGAGTAGGAATAGGTATTGTTTTTATTCACCACAAAGGTGGCCATCAGAAGTTTACTTTCGTCCTGGTAACCTTTCCATGTACCCACTAAGCTAAGCGGTACCGACTTTGAAACAGATTTAGAGGTAACGGCAACAGGCTTGGCACCTGCATTTTCCAAAGCCTTAACGATATCGCTATTATTCACCCTCGCCCTGCTGGCATAACTCCATGCCGGATCACCCACTTTATTTACAGCATTCACGTCGGCACCGCTCTTAATAAGTAAGTTTACAAGTTTTATATTCCCTGCTTCCGAAGCCAGCATGAGTGCCGTTTCACCAGCGGTATTGGCCAGATTCACATTGGCTCCGCTTTTAATTAAAACTTCACAATTCTCAACAGCAGCTTTCCAGCCTTCGCTCGTACCAAGTTTTGCAGCACACATTACAGCAGTCATGTCCTGCGCATGCAAAACATTTGGATTTGCACCTAATTCAAGTAATTTCGTGATGGTTTTAAGCCGCGGTTTTTTTTCGAGCGGACTAAACATCATGGCTAACCTGGCCAATGGTCCCACCCATGGCGATTCTTTCGATACTTCATTAACATCAGCACCACTCTTCACCAACAGGTCTAACATTTCCTGGTGATACCCCACCGCAGCATAACTTACAGCATTGAAAAACACTGAATTGTAGCCTGTCAATTTAGCTTTCTGTTCGATCAGATACTTTGCGGCATCCAGGCTATTGTTCTGGGCTGCCATTTGGATCGCATTAAGTCCCTGGGAGGTTGAAAGGTTAATAATTGCACCATGTTTAAGCAAAAGTTTTATTCCCTCTACATTGTTCCAAAACGCTGCTACATTGATCGCAGGTTCATCGCCACCGGTGCGGGCTTTGCCCAGGTGATTCACATCCACCTTGTACTTTGTAATAAAATATTCAGCCCATTTGACATCTTTCGCTTTTAACATTGCCGCATTTAATGGCATCCCATTACTCGGAGTAGGACCATATTTATTGGCTCCGTATTTCATAATAATATCCAATACATCAAAATTATCATGCTCGATTGTTTCCGGAATCATCCCACCCCACAACTCAGATGAACTAATACCTTCCACTTTTGCACCTCGTTTTAAAATTGCTTCAACAGCTTCGGCAAACTGCAACCGAACGCAATCAAGGTACCCGGTAGCATCATATTTACCCATGTAATTCACGTTCAATTTGGGACTGGCGTTGTTTAATATAGCCATTATGACCGCTTTTGACCCCTCATCACCATGCCCATAAGACGCTACTATTAATGCATCAAACTTGTTATTAAATTCGCTGTGATAATTGATGTCGACCCCCATTTTGATCAGCCGGATTACATTGTCTAATTTTGATTCGTAACTGGGAGAACTAAGCAAGGCAAGCAATGGTGTTGTAGCCCATGAAGGGTCGTTCCCCGGGTCTAAAATTGTTATTGTTTTCACATTGATTTTAGGCGAATCAAGCAATACTTTAACGAGCTCGTTTTTCACCTTATTCTGGGTAGCGCTGCATGCATAATTAAGCAAGGAAATACCATCGTAAACCGCATTAACATTTGCACCTGCACTTACTAAAGCTTTTAACTCATTTACATCACCTTTATCGACTGCAGCGAATGTTAATGGTTTAAATCCCGGCATCTGAGCGGATGCTGCGAGGGAAAAAAGTGACACACAAAAGATCACAATGAAATTTTCAACGTTCTTCATGTCGTGTTAAGGTTTTTGCTAAAGTACAATATTATTCAGTGGTCAGACCGCCGTCAGTTGCCACCTTCTGCCGATTTTGGTGATTGCCTTGGTTAATTATTCGATTCCAGGGTTAAGGGATTATAAATTGTATGGGAAGAATGCAGTCCACACCAGCGCATCAAGGATAGCTGTCTGTAAGGCGAAGAAAATGCACCCGATCCACGCTGCCCTGTGCAGCCATGCCGGTCCGGCCGGCTGAAGAGTGAAGACTGCAGCAAGAAAACCAACTGAGCCAAGCCCGACCATTGCCAGGTCAAACCGAATTGTCATCCATAGCATGACGGATGGTTTGCCGAGCATCATAAATGTCAGAGGCATCCAAAAGGCTGAAAATACAAGGATAATGGCGTACAGCCAGTTAAACAACCGGAACGGGAACCGTCCGAAAATCTTACAATTGCCGGGATCAACAAAAAACACCAGGTAGGCGGTAAATACCAGGTAACCAACAGCGGCGGTTGCCATTGACAGAGTGTAAAAAGGCAGCAGGGATGAAGGGACATTTCCCCATAGAGCCTCAGAGTTACCGGGGTGGGAAACAAATCCCTGTATGTAGCTGCCAATGACGCAGCCCCCGCCAACAAGGTTGATCAGCAGCAACAAGGTTTTTTCACGATGCATTGAGATATGGATTTCATTGAGGTTAAAATAAAGGATCACAGCCACTTTGCCAGGTAGAAACCTGCAACACTGACGATGGAGGAAAGCACCATTCCCCATACCAGGTCAACCAACGTGACGGCCAGCGGCCACTGGTTGATGGTAGCGAGGTTTGTGAGATCATAGGTCGCATAGGTAATCAGTCCGAACAAAACAGCCCTTAGAAACGTACTTTGAAGGGAATTCTCCTTCACCCCCGGGATGACGACGAAGACCAGGAGCCCGACAACAAAAAGAATGTAGAATATGATAGCGGGGATCCAGTTGATCGTGGGTGACATGATATATCCCAGGTGTTTTTTATAAAAAGAACGGGCAATGAGCACCAGCCATACCATATCGACTGCAAAGAAAACAGCCAGGGTGGCGAAATAGAGTTTCAGATAATGACTCATGGCATTTCAGGTTTAGTTAAGAAAATAATAAGCCGAATTAAGAATGCTTGCAAAAGTGACCCATAAAAGATAAGGGATGTTTATATATGCCGCTAAGGGTTTAATTTTGTAAAACAGGTAAAGCATAATGACAATGGCGATCCATAAAATTACGATTTCAACCAGTGCAAAACCGATCATCTTGAAATAAAAGAAAATAAAGCTCCATCCGAAGTTTAAAATCAATTGAATCAAAAAAGCAAGGATTGCCAGGTTGCGTTCCTTTACGGAATCGAGTTTCCAGACAAGGAATAGGGAAACACCCAACAGAATGTAAAGGGCTGTCCATACCGGGCCGAAAACAAAGTTCGGCGGACTGAATGACGGTTGGTTCAGGGATGCATACCATTCAGGCACTGCCTTAGCGGTGAACAATCCGGCAACGGCCCCGGTTCCCAGCGTTAACAGCAGGGAGCAAACCAGTTTAATACTTGTGTTTAACTTTTTCATGAAGCAATATTTTTAATCATTCCCATGAAAATACAAGCATGGAAAGGTATCATGGCATACCAGTTCCGGGGCCCGTTCCGGAATAAATTGACCAGCCCTTAGCATTGGTGATTAATACGTTGTGGCGGTCAACCTACATCGGAAGAGGGTAATCAGAGAAATGGTTTTTCCACTTGCCAAATAAGGCGTCATTGATTCGTCTGCTTTATGAATTTCCCGGTAAAGAGATTTTTACCTTCTTTGGTCATTATATGAATAACATAAATTCCAACGGATAAATGACTGACATCAACTTTCCTTTCGTCTGCCTGTTGAATCAACACTCGTCCATTCATATCAATTACAGAAAGGTTTATATCCTGCATCAAGCCATTAATGAACAACATGTTTGAAACCGGATTAGGGTATAAACAAATATCAGCACCTGTTCCAGGTTCATCAATACTGTTGATGTTGTTTTTCAAAAAGTTATAAATATCCCTGTGTAAAAACTCTTGTCCGATTTTCATGTAATTCCCGGCAGAGCATACATAAACATCCAATTCAGGGATATAAGTCAGCATATCTCCATATCCAAAAGCTGTTCCGGTATGTCCATAACCGTAAAACGGGCCGTTATTATAACTTTTAAATCGCATCATGCCATAACAATAGGCTCCCATATCACCGGTATTGGATACAACCGTGCTCATGGTATCCAGCCAGTTTTGCCCGATAAGCTGACCCGAGAATAACGCTTTGTGGAATTTTATCAAATCCGGTGTGTTGGACCATATGTCGGCAGCCCCATAACCCCAGGAATTACTGGCTTCAGTAAAATCGTAGGTCGAATCAGGGTTTAATCCATTAGGCACACCACCCTGGGGATAAAAAGTACCTTGCAAATATCCCCGCATAAAACTTCCTGTCGGGATACGATTAAAATCAGTATTGAGGAGACCGAGGGGTACAATTATACTGTCGGTAATAAGCTGTTGACATGTTTTGCCGGAAATTGAATGTATTATTTCAGCCAACACATAAAAATTGGCATTGCTATAACTATAGTTGCCAAATCCATTGCCAGCCGCATAACTCCATAAAAGCAATGAATCAACCGGTATATCCTCGAAACGCTTCATATAGATCCAGAAATTCAGCCGGCCCTGAAAATCTGACTGAGGCTCACAAATCCCGGAAGTATGGCTAAGCAGACGCCTGATGGTTATTTGATGATGGTTCTCATAGTTCTGAACAACCGAAGGAGGTAAAAATTTCCCTATGGTATCATCCATCTTCAATGAACCGGCCTGTATGAGTTTAAAAATGCAGACAGTCGTGAACATTTTGGTCACGCTGGCAATTTTAAATTTCATTTCCGGCGAAACCGAGTCATTTGAATGCAGCACAGAAACACCTGCTCCTTTTTGATAAACCCAAAATCCGGGTTTTTCAACACGGATAACATGACCTGGAACAAAGCCCGATGTTTGGTTGACATGTTCAGCAAACAAACTATCCAATCCGTTTTTAAGGCGAACAGGTGGCGCTTGTGCACACACAACGAACTCAAAAACAAATAAAAGAATAGTTGATAGGATTGTTAGTTTAAGGATTGCCGGTTTCATAATTTGACAAATCGGGCCCGCGATACCTGTTCCGCATTCTGGTTTTCTATGATATAAAGACCGGCAGGAATGCCGGCAAGACTGATCACCTGACGCAAATCGCCCGCATGCTGGGAAAATACGATCCGTCCATAGCTATCGATGATACGCATTTCACCCTGAAAGGGTAATTCAACCGTAAGCTGATCCGCTGCCGGTACCGGGAATACTTTCAGTTTCCCCTGTAAAGCAATATCACCGTCGACTGAGGTATATACACTCCGGGCATAGTTATAGTTATCGCAGACGATCTCCGATACACCGTCAGGAATATATCCTGTAACAAAAGAATTGTTGTATGTGTTGAATACGATCATTTGAATGGACGAAGATGTATCAATGCCTACGAGAAGGAAACTACCGCTTAACTGGTCGAAGCAGGACGATCCACCGACATAACCGGTAATTCCGGTTAGTTCACCAAGTTCAGAAACATTTCCAGTGATGTAATCGATTTCTGCAACGCTGTTTGCACTGAATGCCCACGTGCTGTCATAGGTTGTCATCAGTCCGTAAAGCTTATCATTCAGGTTGTCGTAATTGATACAAGTCAGGCTGATATAAGATGAAAGTGTGGTCAATGGAATGGTGGTATAGTTGAATATCTGATCACGAACATTCATAGCATAAAGAAGCCTCTGACTGTTGCCTGAAAAACCGACATAATAAAGAATGCCATGGTCCGAATCGAAGCCTGTGGCTTCACTGATAATTCCCTGGAATCCGGGTTCGGAGACCACTCCGAGAAGGATGGTGTTTCCGGTGGCAATATCGTATTCATTTACCCGCATGGTGTCTGGTCCTTCCATGGTCAGAGTGTAAATCTTTGCCGTGCTCATGTCGATCTCTGTAGTACTGGATAAGGTGGAATAGGTGTTGAATCCTTGCTCTTTAGTCACGCTGTTAAATGAAAACAGCCCAAATCCGGAGTTCGTTAGTGCTCCCGTGAGGTAATAGTTCCCATTCCATGCATCATAGACCGAAGAGCCATAAACATAGCTTTGAAGACTGGTAGGATGAACTACGAGGCTTGAGGGATCGAAAACCTGTCATTCAGCTATCTGCATAGCCCCGGTTCCCCCGTTCATCGTCCCGATCAGGTTTATCTGTGCCTGGCCCAGGGTGCATATGATCCCTGATAACAGAATTAATATATTTCTTTTCATTTGATGAATAATATCAATAACCATTATTAAAATATTAAACCCTCCGGCAAAGATAATAGTTTTTTGGAATGATTCTAAATTAGAAATATGGTATAAAAAATTTTCTTACCATTTTGTTACCCGAAAAAACAAAAGCCCTCATTCCACTGTGGTTTGAGAGCTTTTGGGGTACACTATTCTGACGAAATATCTAACCGCCAGTTCATCGTAGATTTTGCGAAAGTGGTTGATTTTATTGAGGAAGTTAACTTGCCTAAGTGACAAACTACTCCTGTACCAGCCCTTACGATATGGGGCCGGATTGTATTTCCATGTTACAAACAGATCGCCGGCACAGGCACAAGTGTGCTTGTACGCAGTATCCTTTCGGAGCCTAGGTGATCGGTAAGGGGGCGGATAAATTCTTGCTTTTGGGCTTCCGCAATGTACCGGTCCTCAAGCTTTATCTGCAGGTCGTCCTCAAGCTGAAGCTGTTTTTCAGCGGCCGCACGTGCACCGTAATTCAGAGCCGATTTAAAGTGCTGAACATACATCCCTTCATCCAGGTTCAGCCGGGCAGATTTTCGTTGTGAGGTGAGTTCTGCGAACCGTCTTTCATAGTCTGGACTGTAAAATTTGTCGTAGGTCGGCAGCATCTCCACAACCAGCACGCTCAGGCTGCTATTGGCCGGCAGCCCGTACGATTGCAGGATGGTGATGATGTCCTTGTTATTCCAGCCGGTGATGCCGTACTGAACGGAATCCGTGTTGATATCCGTAAGGCCTTCCCCTTTTACCCTGATCCTCTGGCGCACCAGCAGCTGGTCATCGAGCAGGATATTCCTGTATTCCTTATCGTCAGCCCGTTTCACCTGGGCATATAGGAGCGCCCAGAGCTGAGTTCTTGGCGGGTTGCTGGTTACGTCGGCGCCGTTAAATACTGTTTGCGCAAACGGCGCCGTCACCATGATATGTTTTTCATTTCGGGTCACCACACAGAATAATTGCGGGGCGGGATGCTGAACACCCGTCGTGCGCAGAGCCCTTCCGAAACGGCCCTGGGCCGTTGACCAGCCGGTTTTATGGCCTACTCTCAGTTCGTAAGTGAAGAAACCGAAAAGCTCTGCCGATGCAGCATGAAGCCCGGGAGGCAGTGGGACAAGGTAATGAACCTTGCTGTCCTCGGCTTTGACCATTTCGGTCATGGCGCTCAGGCCGGTCCTGTCGTCGCTATGTTCAGGACCTATGATACGCACGGGTTCAGGCTCTATCGGCAGGGGTGGTTCCTGTATCGCTTCAAGCATATCGGGATCCCAGCGGGCAAGCAGGGGGTCGGGACCATAGCCCAGCATGCGGATGAAAAAGCTGTCATTCGGATTTTGCAGGGCTTCCTCAAGCTCTATCCATAAAAACCGCCTACGTGGTTCAGTGCTGGAATAGCCATCGCCTGTTACATATTTACTCTGGGCAATCCCGGCGCTTACGATCTTAGGCACCTGGGTAGGATTTGACGTCATGGGCAGGTGAAGCTCAAGTTCCACGTCATGATCTCTGTCAACTTTCGCTGCATCCGGTTCTGATTTGAAGTTCGCCACAATCCTGTATTTCACCATCATCTCCTCGGGGAACTTCGACGAATCTTTGGGTTTGGGTTCAACCGCATCAAGGAAACAGATATACGTCTGGCTCCTGTCGGGTTCGTATAGTGCCTGGACGTTTATCGCCTGTTTCATTTCAATATCTCCCACGATTTCCTCGGCTTCCCAGGGGATTAAATTCCGGTCTTTTTCAGGCAGTCCCGCGCCGACATATTTTTTCCGGCGGTATACATCAAAACTTACAGGCTTTACGCCATCCCAGGTCCAGTCGCGGTTCAGCAGCAGGGTGATAGGGACAATCCAGTGATTCGTCAGATCGCCTTTGGTGGAGAAGGTGATGTTGGTACTGTCGGGGCTCATATTATGCCTGATGAACCGGCTTACCCCGAACTGAATCCTTGCTCCCGGTTTCCCTAAAAGGCTGAGACCTTTTGCCTCGACCGGGATGCTTTTATCGATGGCATCGGCCAGCCTTTCCATGAGGCTGCTGGTATTGGTGAGCAGGTAATTTTCGACGAAGACCTCGGTGAATTTTGCACGCAGGTAATCATCCCCGTCGGGCTGCAGCCACAGGCCGCGTATCCTGTCGGTGGGGGAAGTTTCCTTGAAAAGGGCAGTTTCATCCGAGGCTGCCTTTCGGGTAATGATCCTGGTTGTTTTTCCTTTTTTCGGGAGATCGGATCCTTTGGCGTAATATTCAGGTTTTTCATCCATCACCGGCCGGAGCGTGATACGGATATCCCTGGAAGACGGCAGCAGGATATCGGTATGCGTGTCAATATTGTCGCTTCCACTGATCAGGCCAATAACCCCAAGGTCGCTGGAATCGGTGAAGTTCAGCAAAGGGGCATCCACATAGGTGACGGGGATATCAAGCTTACCGTTAAGATCAGCCGGGAAATTCCGTTTGGTGGAATAGAGGAATGCATAGCTTTCACGGCTGTTTGTATTCTTCCGCAGTAGCATATCCATCCCCAGCGCTTTTACTTCAACCGTCACCTCCACCGATTCGACGTCGGGATCGGGTAATCCCACCTCACGTTTTTCCTTGATGGCATCTGCGGTGTCGGCGATAAGCCCGTCAACAGCTGATTTATAATCGTAGGCCGGTGTAAAGAGGGCTGCAGGGTATCCCAAAAGGGGTCTTTGCATGATAAGATGGTCGCCTTTAAAGTATTCATCGTCTCTTTCGGGGAGTACGGTAACCATGCGTACCGTCTGGGGTTGTACATGCCGCCTGAAATCACAGAAACCTTCCGGTGCGGGGGCATCGTAGATCCTGTTTTCATCGGCAGAGGGACCGCCACCGCTGATATCGGCCAGCCTGACGCGGAAATCATATTTGGTGCCGTACTGAAGTTCAAATTTTTCCAGTCCGGCAGCTGCGTAATTATTGTATTTTTTTGCCTGTTTGCCCGGCACGGTATTATCCTGCTTGCGGAAAATATCCATGGCGTCGGTATCGGCAAGAACAAGGCTTTTTCCGGAGAAGTTGGCAAAATACTGGGGCAGCCAGAAAGGCTGGTCCTTCCTGGCATCCAGCTGGGCGGGGTAAACCTCAACCCCAAGTTCCGTCTCATTGTCTTTGCTGTCAATTTTATTTGCACCCAGCATGAGATCGGCCATGTTGCGGACTTTGCAAAGCGGAATCCATGTGTTGGGATTTGGCACTGTACTGCTGTGCACACGAACATCAACGCGGTACTGCATCACACCCATGGGAGCATCCATACGTCGGCCGGCATCGAGGGTGGGGTCCTGTTTCATCTGGCGGTTCATCCAGATCAGCAGTTGCTCATCATCCCAGCCCAGGCGGATCCCGGCTTCTGTGATCACGGGAAGCTCTTCATCTTCCTTTTCTCTCAACAGATCGCTGCTGACCGGCTGGTTTGCATGAACGATCTTGCAAAAGCCATCGGCATACTGCTCGGCTTCAATCAGCAGTTCATCCATGGCGGATGGCTGGATGGGTTCATCCACATCAGTCGGATCTGGAACTGCGCTGATCAGGACGGGAAACTGTACCGCCGCGAACAGCGAGCGGTCGTCGTTTTGTTCCAGCTTCGGCAACCTTGCTGCATAGCGTTTGAAGAGCTGCTGGTCCAGGTCCATCGCAGGCTTGTAGCTGCATCCTGCATCGAGATCCACGTAGAGCCATCCGCCCTCCTTGACAAAAAGAGGATCGACATCGATGGTAGCCTCGTAGATGAATCCAACGCGTTTTGCAAGGGCAGGCTGGCGCAGGCAATAAGCAAAGACCTTGCCCCAGCTCAGGCTGTCGCTGGTGGGCGTAAAAGCAGGATCTGCAGGGGTTTTATCTTTGATCGCACAATGATAGGCGTCGTCGATGGAGGCATCCTTTGTTCGCGGGCCTGTAAAGTTGAAGCTGTTGCGGTAGCTTTCGGGCAGGTATTTCCGGGCACGTTTATCGGGATCCGTGGGTTCCAGTTTCCGGTTGCTTTGTATCCCTCCCAGCTGGGCGGCCATGTTTTGAAAGATGACAGCACTACCCGGGGGCATGGAGATACCCGGAAGCGGGTATGCGGTGTCGGGTTCCAGGATGGAAGGATATTTTTCGGGATCCCTGATCAGTCTGGCCTTCAGGGTTATGACAGAGTCGCACCAGGCGGGGGTTCCGGCTGCGATCTCTCCCGCTTTTACCGGGTCAAGGTTTCGCGGGATGATGAGTACGCGAAAAGTGAGTTTGTTATTTTTCCAGCGCTGGGGAAAGGTCAGTATTGATAAGGTTGCTGTCATATGCTAAGGTATTTTCCGTTCATTAGAAATAACTGTGTTTGCCGGCTTATGAGATCTGCCGTTGCTCTTCCCAGGACTCGCTGAAGCTGATATTTATGATCCAGCAAATGCTGATGTCGAGGCTGAAGGTGACCTGGGCGATCATGGTAGTCGTTTCGTCTTTGGGATCGGGCGCTTTGAGGCGGGCCTGGACTTTCCCACTGGCTTCGATCTGTATCGTAACCGTGACGATGCCCCCGAGGATTTCGGCCCGTCCCTTGAACAAGACAAAAGCTCCAATGGTGATCTGTGTGCTGTCGAGGCTCATTTCGACCCCTACGGCAAAGTACACGCTCACGCTGCCAATGACCGGGAGGGCAACCACTGCTTCCACACCGAAACCGAACTTCATATACAGGGCGGGACCGATGACGGTATCGGCGCTCATACGCACGGTAACCTGCCCCACGGCATAGATCGATCCCAGTCCGACGCTCACGCACATTACACTAAGCTTGCCGTAAAATTCGACAAAGGCTCCGGCGCTGGGCATGGGAATTCCGTTCACCGGGGGCATGGGCAGGGCCACATTAAAATAGACCCCTGCTTTCAACCCGGCTTCAAGCCTGAGCGGGCTGGCTGCAGTATCAAGTTCGGGAGGCGGGAATTTAATGATGGGAATCTCCTTGTCGGCCTGGAACTTGTATTCCCAGTTATTCGGGGAATTGCTCATGGCGATCTTAAGTCCTGCGGCAAGGATATCGGCATAGCTGCCTGTAGAGAGAGAGCTCAGC
>Ga0194063_10001422_pt1 | contig 15592 bp, 7 predicted proteins | sample SepL3720m_MetaG_FD_155459 | JGI IMG/M metagenome (GOLD analysis project Ga0194063, IMG submission 155459) | Anoxic zone freshwater microbial communities from boreal shield lake in IISD Experimental Lakes Area, Ontario, Canada - Sep2016-L373-20m | ecosystem: Environmental > Aquatic > Freshwater >... | reverse complement strand
TGGGCTAAGTGATCCCATCCTTTCAGGATGGAGGCCCGCGAACAATGTCCAAACTCCAGCGGCAGACCGGTGGTCTGCCCCACACCTGAACAGTTACGATTTTTCAATATTGTGCTAAAGAAAGTCAATCGAGTCCTAACGCTCCGAAGCGCGGTCTGTTATTCTGTCGTGCAGATTGATATGAACACACGGCTCATGATGCGGAACAGAGACTCGGTAAATCGCGCCTTTACGCTGATCGAGTTGCTGGTGGTGATTGCCATCATCGCCATCTTGGCGGCCCTGCTGTTGCCGGCGCTGAGCAGAGCCAAGACCAGCGCGCTCCGCGCTGGATGCGTCAGCAACCTCAAACAATGGGGGATGGCCTATGTGATGTATGCCGGAGACTGCGCGAATTATTTCCCGGACAACCGGTTGGGCGATGGCTTGAGTTGGATGTCTCCACTCTTGAACACATTCTATGCGTCCTACCTGTACCCGAACCGCCGTGGCACCACAACATTGCAGCGCAAGAAGAACGACGTCCTCTATTGTCCTACCGAGCAACTGCATCGGGCGTACGAGGTGGCCGGCGTCACCACGACCGGTCCTCAATTGATCGGCTACTTTGCCATGCCCTACCGTCCGAACACCGTTTTTATGGACTATAATTACTGCGGGGTCGGTGGCTGGTGCTTCAAAACGAAGTTCGACGGCCCCTACCGCGCTGCGCCGATCATGAGCGACTTGCTGCAGGCTGGCGGGACGTGGAACCCGGTTGCGAACAGCGGAAGTCTGGGCTGGATCAGTTCCATTAACGGAATGAATGTGGCAACGGCGGGCCACGTTGTCAACGGGGCGCCGACGGGCAGTAACTTCCTATTCGAGGACGGTCATGTAGATTGGCATCGAGCCAATTGGAGCAAACCGCGCGCCACGATTGACCTCGGCACCACGAGCGTGGCTGGTGGTGGCGGCTGGCTGTATTTCTACAAGATTCCAAACATCCAGACCAATTTATGAAGGCGATTTTCCAACGACCACGCTGCCACCGTCTGGCAGTATTGGGCAGCAGAGACAGTATCAAAGTAACAACTTATTAACAACATGATCATTAGGAATCCACTAGTCAAAGGACCACCGACAAGCAGTAAACCATTAAACATCAACCAAACCCAAACATCGGTAAGCACAATATACAACATTAACTATATGAGGACACAACTAAAGCCCTTGGCAAGTCAGGCAGTAACAATCGCCGCAATGCTTCTACTAACGCACAGCCCATCCGTTTTCGGACAGAGCTCGGCGTATTGGAATGGGGCAACGTCCGTCAGCAGTGACTATTCGGACCCGCTCAACTGGAACCCGGTGGCAAGCGTGCCCTGGGATCCCGCCTGCACCGTCGTCGTCATCAACCCAGGGGCCTTCCCTTGCGTGGTCAGCAATGCCAACTTTACGCTCGGCACCGTCTATATTTCTCTCAGTGGTGCAAGCTTGACCATTGTTACGGGCGGTGAACTGACCACCGCGGGTTCATTTTATACCGGCCAATGGGGTGACAGCGTCCCCGTCTATGTCTCCGGCGGCACACTGATCATCAGTAATACTCTTTCGCTCGGCTCGGGAGGATACGCCGGTGATGTTAGAATATCAGGCGGGACGGTAACGGCTCCAGTGCTCTCGATTAACAACACGCTCGGCGCAAAGATGCGAATGTCGGGAACTGGTGCTTTCATCACTGACATCAGCCAATTGGCCAACGTCGAGTATTGGGTGAATCACGGTGATATCGCCGGCAAGGATGCCGGCTGGACCCTCGTGGTGGACACTAATGCGATTGCCGGCAAGATTAAAATAACCGCCACCGGGGCGGATTTTTACACGGTGACGGTAACCAGTCAGAATGCGACCTTTGACCCGATTGACACCGTCAACGATCTACTTTCTGGCCTCCTTCCGGCTGGCTATACCTCTGGCGCGACGATGGGGTGGAATGCTTCGTACGGGGTGGTGGACAATTTAACGGATGGCCAGATCCAAGGCTGGGGCTATTCACCTTTGATCTCCAGCGGCACCGTATTGACTTTTGCCCTGACCAACCGCTCGGACATCACGAACTTCGCGACCTATTCGTATTGGTCGGATGGCGGCCGGGTGAACCAGGACTACACTCTGTCCGTCTCCACCAACGGCGGCTCCAGCTTCAACACGATTCAGGCCATCAACGCGACGCCCAGCGTCGGTGGATCCCAGATTTACTTGAAGGTGGAGCTTTCGATCGCCGGCTCCATCAAGAATGTGACTCATGTGCGCTTCGCCTTTCCGAGCACGCAAAATAACGGGGCGGGTTACCAGGAACTCGTGGTGCAGGGAACAAACAGTCCCGTGGGCACCCTCGTGGCCCCGGGCTTCGCGACGAACCTGCCGCCCGCGCTGGGGGCCGGGCGACAACTGCCTTTTGCGCTTTCAGTGACCCCGACCGGCGAGCCTGCTCCTGTTGCTCAGTGGTATAAGGATGGCAACCCGATTTCCGGGGCAACGTTACCGGTGCTGAATTTCCCCCGGTTTAGCCCCAGCGATGTAGGCACCTATTTTGTCACCCTCACGAATAGCGAAGGTTCCACGAACAGTGTTTCGTGTGTCGTCACGATGACGAATCAGCCGTCGGTGCTGGCATTCTGGGATGCCTACTCGCAGAATGCGTCCTTTGACCCGCTTGATACAGCCAACGATATCATCCTGGGCGTCATTCCAATGGGCTACACCAACGGTCAGTCTTTTGTTGAACAATTTGGAGTATCGGCACTGATCGACACAGCAACCGACGGCCAATTCGGTCCCGCCAATCCATTCTTTCCGGGGGGCCCCCTTTGGTTCCAAAGCAACACCAGCTACACGTGGGCTCTGCCAAGCGCAAGCGACATCACCAATGTGGCGACCTACTCTGGATGGCAGGACAGCGGTCGTGTGAACCAGGATTATGCCTTCTCTGTCTCCACGGACGGTGGCACCACGTTCCACGACATCACCACCGTGCATGCGGCGCCCAGCATTTCGGGGAGTCCGCTGGATTTACAGGTGTTACTCACACCGAACGGCGCCTATATCGCCCGCTCTGTGACCCATGTTCGCTTTACCTTTGGCAACGTGCAAAACGGTGGGGTCGGTTACACGGAACTCGTGGTGCAGGGGATGCCCTCGCCGGTAATAACAGTCACACGCTCCGGCACAGACCTGGTATTGACTTGGCCGGGTGGCGGCCTCCTTCAGTCCTCAACGAACGTGGTCGGAACCTATACCGACATTATCGGGTCGAGCAGTCCCTGGACCAACGCGCCTGCGGGCGTTCAAAAGTATTATCGCGTCCGGCAGTAGTCATTCCAGCTCTCATTAGAGAGATGGAAGTCTGCCGCTTGAGACGTTTGGTACGGTAAACACGACACGCGCAACCTGCGGGGCGGAGCTCAATAAGTTTCGACCCCGCAGGATGATTTTTGGACAGGCCCGTGGCGTTCCCAAGGCAGGGTGTTTTTAAACCCTATTCAGAGCATAGAGTTGGCGACAAGTCGCGGGAGGCAATCCCGCCCGATGATGTCGGCCCCACGAGTCCATCTTGATACTGGTTTTTGTTCCACTGAAATGAAGAAGAAGCCCCGTAATGAAAACGTGGGGAGACGTGTATTTGAAGCCCTTGTTCTGGCAACGACCTTGTGCCTATTGGTCATAGGGTGTAAAACCGCCCAACGAGACGCGAATATCGAAAAGAAGCAGTTGCGGATTCCACGGGTTTCAAAGCCTTGGAATGAAGCCTTGCGGCTGGTGGGTGATGGAAGGACTTTGTATAGCGATTTCACGCTCATCAGGGACAAGCTGGACCGCTGGCATTGCATCGGCACCTTTGGAGTCGGCAGCGATGGTATTGGCAATGGGTACGCGCCGAGCGATGGCTACGCCTTGTTCCACGCAGTGGGAGATTCGCTTTCGATTCCCATGAGGCACGTTGACAAAATTGCCTACCAGATCCCGTCCAAGGAAGCGGTCATGTGGGCTCCTGGCGCAATGTGGGACCGGGACAAGTCGATCGCGTTTTTGTACTACTTCCACTTCTTTGTAAAGCCGGAGGATAAGCCGGACAGTTGCGCCAGGCTGCTGACATCTTCCTCGCCGGACCTTGGGATTTGGCGGCCCTACAGCAATGGGGGACTGGCGGAAGGGAACATGGTGTTCCGCGAGAAAGACGACCGGGACTTTTGTGTTTTCTGGGATGAGCGACTGGGTACCTACCTGATGTACTACTGCAGCAGCCTGAGCCCAGGTCCGCGGCTGCGCACTTCCGATGACCTTATGCACTGGTCTGAACCGGTGACAATCTTGCGAGCATCGCCCACAGACCCGCACGGATATGGCGAATCGCCCTTTGTGCTGTACCGTGGCGGGTATTATTACCTCTGGGTTAGTGGAATTGATTACAGCCACACACACCTCTACATCTCGGAGGATCCTTTCAACTTTGGCGATGCGATTGCGAACTCGATCGAGGAAACGCCGAGCCATGCGCCGGAATGTGTTTCCGACCATGGAAAGGACTATATGGCGTGCTCGATGGTTTCAACGGTGCCCAGCGCAACGCCGGCGGCCCACGACCTTGATGGCATTCTGATTCAGCCGATGCGTTGGGATACGCCTGACCCCGGAATGGAGGCTCGGGTGACCCGCAAGCCCTGATGACATTGTTCTACCCACGCCAGAAACCCGGCGACACAGCGCGAACCTGCTGGGCTATGGCAACCTGGCGTTGAACTCAATGCGTTGACCATTTCTTTGAAAATATCCGTGACCAGTTATGACAAGTTTAGCATGGGTGCAACGAAACATTGTGTAGTTACCCGCTTACGTGGCCTTGTGCCGAAAAGTGGAACATTGGCGGCGCTGGTTGTGCTGATTGCATGTGCGTGGAATCGTTTGCCAGCCAGAGCTGCTGGGACCGATTTGACCCCCGTGAAAAACAACAGCGGCACGGTTATTCCCGGCGGTTCCAAAAGGAACAAGGCTTCTCTGGAGAGTGTGAAGCCTTTCAAGGCCCTTTACGCCGTGGAGAACGGCGCGATCGTATCCCATAACGGAGCGCGTTTTTTCAATCGGCCTTTGTACGCGCCGAATATCCCCGCGATGTCGTTTGCTGGCGACAAGCCGCAGATGCGGCTTATTGATGCGGAGTATTGTTATGGAACACTGCTCCTCGGCTATGCCCGCGGTGAGTCGAGCAAGTGGTTGCATGAATGTGACAATATTACGACGCGCTTCTATCCGGCGAGGGTCGTGTGGGAGACGTTGCCGTCAGCTTCGAGGCTGCGGCATTGGACGGAGCCTGGTACCCACCCTACTATACGCACGGTGCGATGGTCTGGAATGGGCCGATGCCCGGATGGCGCAGGTTATATGGTCCGACAGTCTATGGTTGGCACGAGAACGTGAAGACTGAGATGAAGTACTACCTTAAATCCCAAGTTCTGGACTCCAGCTATACCAAGCCCAAGGCGGATCCTAACTACGGACTGACATTGCAGGCGCCGGATTCCCGTTTCCTTGGCAAAGGCCGGATCACAGCGCACCACTCTTTCTGCTACGACATGCAGAGCGTGTGGTTTGATACGTTGGTTCACGCCTGGCGGTGGACGGGGGACGCCGAGCTCGAGGCGCTGCTGCGGCCGGCACTCGAGCTACACCTGGAGTGGCAGCGAGATTGCTTCGACCCGGATGGAAACGGGCTCTATGAAAGTTATGCCAATGCATGGGCCACGGACTCGGCATGGTATAACGGTGGAGAAGGCGATCAGACGACAGCTTATGCATACAGAGGCTATCTCGCTGCTGCTGACATGGCGCGTCGGGCGGGGGATAGAGAAACAGAACGTCGCCACCGCGAACGTGCCAAGCTGATCCGCGGCAACATGAGCAGGAAGTCGTGGTCGGTCTCATCGCACTGACGATCATGAATTAACGAAGATGAGGAAACTACCTGAGTTGAATTTGGCCACTCCATAACCATAGCCCGGAATTCAAATGAAAATAGTCCGTATCCGACAAACACCGAAAGCGTTGCACCTGTTCGGGGTGCTCGCCCTGTTTTTAAACCACGCGACTTTGGCAGTCGCGGCAAAGGCACTGGCGCCGGCGCAACTCCGCTGTGAGTATTTCCAGGACCCGCTGGGCATCGAAGCCACGAGCCCGCGACTGAGTTGGATCGTCACGTCGGACCAGCGCGGGCAGAAGCAGACGGCGTATCAGGTGTTGGTGGCTTCGAGTGAGTCGCTGTTGAAACAACACAAGGGCGACTTGTGGGACACCGGCAAACGGCTGTCCGATCAATCGGTGTTGGTGGCCTACCAAGGAACGACCCTCAGGTCAGGCCAGCCATGCTTCTGGAAGGTGCGCGCCTGGGACGCTAACGATCAGCCCTCACACTGGAGCAAGCCGGCGCTCTGGACGATGGGATTGCTGCAACCAGGAGATTGGGCGCCGGCCAAGTGGATTGGCGAAGAGAAACGAGCGTCTGGCTACAACTTCGAAGGTTACCAATGGATCTGGTATCCGGAGGGTACCCCGAACCTGGACGCGCCATCAGGAACCCGCTTTTTTCGACGCCAGTTCACCATGCCGGCGCAAAAAAAGATCACGGATGCAACCTTTCATCTGACCTGCGACAACGGCTTTACATTGTTCGTCAACGGCGTTCAGGCTGGTCAGAGCGAGAACTGGTCGCAGCCTGCGAAGCTCAACTTGAAGGAATATCTGAGGTCGGGCGTGAACACCCTGGCGATTGCCGCAACCAATGCAGGTAGTGCGGCAGGCCTCACCGGCAAATTGACGGTGCAATTTGACGATCACACTTCGTTGGTGATTTTCATCGACCAGTCTTGGAAGGCTTCGATGCAGGAGCTGCCCAACTGGAAAACCACGGATTTCGATGACCGCGACTGGGTGCCGGCGGTGGTACTCGGTTCGATGGGCATGGCACCGTGGGGTGCCGTTTCGTTCGGAGACATTCAACAAAAGTGGGATCTACCGCCGCCGCCATATTTGCGAAATGTGTTCACCGTCTCAAAACCGGTGCAACGGGCCATGCTCTATGTCACCGCCCTGGGTAATTATGAGATGCACCTGAACGGTTCCCGGGTGGGGCGGGACTATTTCAATCCGGGTTATGTGGAGTATAGCAAGCGCGTGTATCACCAGACCTATGATGTCACCGGAATGCTGAGGAATGGCACCAATGCGATGGGCGCGATTCTGGCTGGCGGCTGGTATTGCGGATATTGCTATGCCTCTCCCAACGTCTATGGCACCGTGCCAAAATTGTGCGCCCAACTGAAAATCGAGTATGCAGATGGCACCCGGCAGGCCGCAGTCACGGATGACACTTGGAAGCTCGCTTACGGACCGATTCGCGAGGGAGATATGCAGCAAGGCGAGCTGTACGACGCGCGGTTGGAAATGCCCGGCTGGGACACGGCCGCGTTCGGTGACTCCGTTTGGAAACCCGTGCATGTCTGGCCGGCACCTGACATCCAGATCGGCGTTTCGCCGGCGAATCCGATCCAGGTCCAGCAGGAAATCGCTCCCGTAGGAGTGACCAACATCAGTCCCGGAGTTTTTGTGTTTGATCTTGGCCAAGTTATTTCCGGCTGGGCCAGGATTAAGGCCGCAGGCCAACGCGGCGACAAGATCACCCTGCGCTATACCATGATGCTCAAGCCTGATGGAACCCTATACACAGACAATTTGGGAGACTCAATACGCCCCATTGACGTCTATTGCCTGAAGGGTGAAGGCACAGAAGTCTGGGAACCGAGCACGTCCTGGCGGGGGTTTCGTTATGTGGAAGTCACCGGCTATCCCGGCACGCCAACCCTGGACGATCTCAGGGGTGTGGCTTGTAACACCACCGCGCGGCAAACGGGCACGTTCCAGTGCTCTGATGCGCGGGTCAACATGCTGTACAGCAATATTCTGCGGACATTGTGGGGCAATTTGTTGTCCATCCCCACAGGCTGCCCAGATCGCGCAGAACGGATAGGTTGGTGTGGCAAGACGCCGATGATTAAATCATGGACGTATGCCCTTGACATCGCCGGTTTCCTCTCCAAGTGGGAGGTGGACCAGGTGGATTCACAATCCCGCAGCCTTTTTTCGTCCGGCACCGCCTTCCAGCAGTGTGCGCCAAACTGGAATGATGTCGAATCGCCAGGCTGGTCGGACGACGGCATTTCCATTCCTTACGGCCTGTACAAGGCCTACGGTGATACGGGCATCATCGAGAAACACTACGATGCCATGACGAAATACATCGGTTATATCCAAAGCAAGCTGGTTGGCAATTTGCGTCCGGCCAATCTGCACACACCCTACCCTGGTGACCCCAATTTTGTTGGTTATGGGGACTGGGTGGCTGTCGCCGTAAACAGGGAACGTGACGCCGACATCTTTAATACGCTATTGAATGGAGCCTCGGTTAAAAAGATAGCCGAGATGGCCGTCGCCATCGGCCGGACGACCGACGCCGCAGCGTATCGCACCTTGTTCACGAACATGTGTACCGCATTTAACAAGGCGTATGTGTCTTCCCAGGGTGTGGTTCGCAATGATAGCCAGATGGAATATGCTTTGCCATTGTATTACGGATTTATCCCGCCAAACAAAATCTCCATGGCTGTCTCCAATCTGGTAAATGATATCCAGAACAAGAGCCATCAGCAGACTCTTGCCGATGCGCTTGGCAAAAATCCCATCATTCCGCCGGGGCACTTGACCACCGGTTTTCACAGTTCCGGCGCTTTGCTGCCTGTTCTGAGCGATAACGGACGCAACGACGTGGCCTATTCCCTGCTGCTGCAGGATACCTGTCCTTCGTGGCTCTATCCGGTTACGATCGGCGCCACCACCACTTGGGAGCGTTGGGACAGTTGGACTCCGGAAAAAGGGTTTCAAGACCATCGCATGAATTCGTTCAGCATGCCCGACCTGATGGTGTCCATTACCGAGTGGTTGTTCTGCCATGCGGGAGGCATCGATCAGCAGGGCGTGGGTTTCAAAAACACTATTATCAAACCGTATATCGGGGCGGGGCTGACTTGGGCGCAGACGACTTACGACAGCATCCACGGGACCATCCTCGTCCGGTGGCAGAAGAGCGGCGGTTCCTTGCTTGTGAACGTGACCATTCCTGCCAACACGACGGCGACGGTGTATGTGCCGGCGAAGGACGCTGGCGGTGTGACCGAGTCCGGCAAGCCCGCAGCGAAGGCTGAGGGCGTGAAGTTTTTGCGGATGGAAGGTTCCGCCGCCGTCTATGCCCTGGGGTCTGGGACCTACCGGTTCCAATCCACGCTCGCAGAAACCCTCAAATGAAACACCAAGAAAGAATCCAAATGAAATACCAAGCCAAATGCCGTTTTACGGTTATTCTTGCCGCCGTCCTGGTGATGTTCTCCTGCCTCCCGGCCACTTCCGCCGTCGGCTTGACAAACCTGCGCTGTGAGTATTTGAAGGACCCGCTGGGCATCGAAGTGACAAGTCCGCGCCTGAGCTGGATCCTCACCTCGGATAAGCGCGGGCAGAAGCAGACGGCGTATCATGTGTTGGTGGCTTCGAGCGAGTCGCTGCTGAAACAACACAAGGGCGACTTGTGGGACACCGGCAAAGTGCTCTCCGATCAATCGGTGTTGGTGGCTTACCAAGGAACGAGCCTCAGGTCAGGCCAGCCATGCTTCTGGAAGGTGCGTGTCTGGGACATGGACCAGAAGGCCTCAGGCTGGAGCGAGCCGGCACTCTGGACGATGGGGTTGCTCAAACCCGGGGAGTGGGAGGCGGCCAGGTGGATCGGCGAAGAGAAACGAGCGCCCGGCTATAACTCGGAAGGTTACCAATGGGTCTGGTATCCTGAGGGCCACCCGAACGAGGTCGCGCCTGCGGGGACGCGCTATTTTCGCCGGAAGTTCAGCGTGCCCGTTGGGAAACAGATTACGGCAGCGACAATCAATCTGACCTGCGACAACGGTTTCACGCTGTTCGTGAATGGTCGTCCGGCAGGTCTGGGTACCAATTGGACCCAACCCCCGAGGCTCGATATCAAGGATTACCTTACTTCGAGTGTGAACACGCTGGCGATTGCCGCGACCAATGAAGGCAGTGCGGCCGGACTTACCGGCAAGCTGACCGTTCAATTTGACGATAACACGTCGCTGGTAATCGCTTTGGATCAGTCCTGGAAGACTTTTAACCAGGAGCTTGCAGACTGGAAGTCGGATGGTTTCGATGACAGCGCCTGGCCTGCGGCCATGGTGCTCGGACCGATGGGAATGGCGCCGTGGGGCGGTGTTCAATGGAACGCAGGCGGGCGAACTTGGGTCCTTCCCCCATCCCCTTACTTGCGCAAGGTTTTCACGGCCGCCAAACCCATCCGCCGCGCCACACTCTACGCCACCGCGTTGGGAACCTACGAACTACACCTCAACGGCGCGCGAGTGGGTCAGGACTACTTCAACCCGGGCTGGACGGAATTTCGCAAACGCGTTTACTACCAGACTTATGATGTCACCAAGATGCTGCGTCAGGGCGATAACGCGCTCGGCGCGATTCTGTCCGACGGCTGGTATTCGGGCTACATCTGGGCTGGGCGCGACGCCTATGGAACCGTGCCGAAACTGCGCGTGCAGTTGAGACTGGAATATGCCGACGGCACGCAAGAGACCGTCGCGACGGATGAGACCTGGAAACTCGCCTACGGGCCGATACGCGAAGGCGATGTGCAGCAGGGCGAGACTTACGATGCCCGGCTGGAAATGCCAGGCTGGGATACGGCGCCGTTCAATGACTCAACCTGGCAGCCCGTGACCGTCTCGGTGGTGACCAATCTGGTGCTCGGCGTTTCACCCGGTGCGCCGGTGCGCAAACAGCAGGAACTCAAACCGGTTAAACTGACCGAACCCCGGCCCGGGGTTTATGTTTTCGACCTCGGCCAGAACATCGCCGGCTGGGTCCGGCTCAAATCGAAAGGGATTCGGGGAACCAGGATTGTGCTGCGAATCTCCGGTTGGCTCAATCCGGATGGAACGATCTACACCGACTACCTGCGGGAAGCCCGTGCCGTTGACACCTACTATCTCAAAGGCGGAGGCGGAGAGGTCTGGGAACCGAGCACCACGTATCATGGCTTTCAGTATGTGGAAGTCACGGGGTATCCGGGCGCGCCGACGCTGAACGACATCACGGGGATTGAGTGCAATTCAACCCTGCCCACAACCGGCACGTTTGAGTGTTCGGATGACCGGGTCACCAAACTCTACAACAATCTCCTCTGGACAATGCGCGACAATCTGGTGGACGTCCCCACGGGTTGCGCGGACCGGGCCGAGCGTTTGGGTTGGTGCGCCAAGACGCCGCTCGTTAAAACCTGGACGTATGCCTTGGGCATGGGCGGCTTCCTGTCCAAGTGGATGGTGGATCTGGTGGATTCGCAATCCCTGAGCGCCAACGAGTCCGGGGCTGCATTCATGCAGGTGGCTCCGTTCTGGGGCGACATTGAGTCGCCCGGTTGGTCGGACGACGGCATTGCCGTTCCCTATGGTCTCTACAAAGCCTACGGCGATACGGGCATCATCCAGAAACACTACGGTGCGATGGCCCGATACATCGGCTATATCCAAAGCAAGCTGGTCAACAACTTGCGGCCGGCCAACCTGAGAATAGCTGCTGACACCAATTTTGTGGGCTACGGTGACTGGCTGGCCATCACACAAAACCGGGAAGGCAATGCCGACATCTTCAACACGCTGTTGAACGGAGCCTCGGTGAAAATGATGGCGGAGATGGCGGAGGCCATCGGCAGGACGACTGACGCGGCGGCATATCGCACTCTGTTCGCCAACATGCAGACGGCATTTGACAACGCGTATGTGTCCTCTCAGGGCGTGGTTCGAGATGATAGCCAGATGGAATATGCCCTGGCGTTGTATTACGGATTTATCCCGACCAACAAGATATCCCTGGCAGTCTCCCATCTGGCAAATGACATCCTGAACAAAAGCCATCAGCAGACCTTTCCCGATGCGCAGGGCAAGAATCCCACCATCTCCGCCGGACACTTGACGACCGGTTTTCATAGTTCCCGGGCCTTGCTGCCCGTCCTGAGCCAATACGGACGCAACGACGTGGCCTATTCCCTGCTGCTGCAGGACACCTATCCCTCCTGGCTTTATCCGGTCAAGCTCGGCGCCACCACCGCCTGGGAAAGGTGGGACGGCTGGACTCCGGACAAAGGCTTTCAGAATCCCGCCATGAACTCGTTTAGCATGCCCGATCTGATGGCCTCGGTCGGCGAGTGGCTCTTCCATTATGTCGGGGGCATTGGCCAGCAGGGCGAGGGATTTAAGAACATCGTTATCAAACCGTATATCGGGGCGGGACTGACCTGGGCCCGGGCTTCTTATGACAGCATTCACGGGACCATTGCCGTGCGATGGGAGCAGAGCAAGGGGGCTTGCGTCGTGGACGTGACCATTCCCGCGAACACTTCCGCAACGGTGAGCCTGCCCGGCAGCGGGACGGGTCCGCTCACGATAAAGGAAAGCGGCAAGACGGTTTGGACCAAAGGCGCCTATATCAAAGGAGTGGAGGGTATCTCTGGCGCCAGCGCGAACGGGGACCGGGTTGAGGTTCAAGTTGCTTCGGGAAGTTATCGCTTCCGAGTCACGGGCGGGGAATAGCAAGACACAAAACATGTGACATGAGCAGCCCGACCAGCACTGGCACTTCCGTGACAGGCCTTCTCATTTTCCTTGTCATGCTTGTCGTCCCCGGCTCCAGCCTGTCGGCGGCCGAGGATCGAAAGGCGATACCGAATTATGGGCAGCTTCAGACAGCGACATGGGGTGTTTTGCGTGAGGGCTTTGCTCAGCCGGACATGATCTACGCGCCGTTCTTATATTGGTTCTGGGACGAGCCGATCGACCGCGAAAAAATCAGGGGCATGACGCGTCAAATCCTCGCACAGCATTTCAATCCCGGATATTTGTCTTCTCACCAGTCCATGGCGGATATCTTGGGCCCCAAAGTCATGGAGCCTCACCCCAGCATGCCGAAGGATCAATGGCTGTCAGAACTTTGGTTTGATGCGGTTGAAGATGTGGTGTCGTTCACCGAGAAGAACGGCGGCTATGTGACCTATACCGATGAGTATATGTGGCCAAGCGGGCGGGCGGCGGGCCGGGTGATGCAGAAACATCCAGAGCTGGCCAATGAATCGTTGCAATGGGAAGTCACCGATGTTTCTCCCGGAACGAAGGCGGATCTACCTGAATCGTTTTTCACCGTGGCCGCCAAACTCGACCAACGACCGGATCCGGCCCGGTTCCGCGTTCCTGTCTGCAGCAATGTTTTTGAACTGGTCTGGTCGCCCGTGGGAGATCCGCCCCGGGAAGATCTGTCCGGCAAGGTTTCGCTGGGTCAGACGGTGACCATTGAACGCGATCGGCTGGCGGAAGTATTGATCTCGCCCGCCGGCTGGAAGGAGACCTCCGACGCCCGGTTCACGATCGAGGCGCGACTGGACGGCCCGGCAGGAAGAGTGATCGCGAGCCGGCATTTTGACGGAGGCATCCGGACCAGCGCGTTCTTTTACTTTTGGATTTCGCTCCCGATTCCGGAAGCGTTGCCCGTCGGGAGCAAGCTTTATGTAGCGATGATACCTGACCCCGGTCTGCCGGAAAAAGAATTAGGCTGGTGGTCCAACACCAACGATGTTTATGCCGGCGGAAAGGCGTATCTCAATGGGCAACCGGTCGGCGGCTGCCGGCATGTGAAGCTGAATTATCTCGTCAAACCGGAGTCCACCGGCGGCCGGGGGCCGCATCATCTGGCGACAATCTGCAGCGCGACGTTGCAAATGATCGGCTCAGGCGACAAGTTCAGTTGGACCGCGCCGACGAACGGTTGCTGGCGGATTTACAGCTTCAACAAAATCATGGGCGGAGACGTCAACGTTTTGGATACGCGACTGTCTGGAGCTTTCATCGAAATTGCACATAAGCCCTACGTTGAACATTTTGGGAAACGGCTCGGCAAGTCCATTCCGGGTTCCATCTGCGACACGGAAGGCAATTATGGCATTGGAGGAGGATTGCCGTGGTCTGAATCTCTGGCGCCCCGTTACCTGGCCAACACCGGCCGGGAGATCCGGTTGTGGATGCCGCTGATGCTTGATGAGGACGTGGAAGGAGTCAGTGCCCGCGCCCGGTTCGACTGGTTTGATGCGGTCTCGGATCTTTATGCAGGATATTTTGCCGGAGTCAACGACTGGCTGACGAAACAAGGGGTGTACTATGTCGGGAACCTCTGGGAGGAGAGCTTGACGTGGCAGGCCTCGTTAGTGGGCGACTTCATGAAAGCTCAACGCGCCTTCTCCCTGCCCGGCATGGATGCGCTGGGCTTAAGGATCTATGAGGTCCATGATTTCAAGGAGACTCAATCCGTTGCAGAGTTTGAAGGACGACGCTACGAGTGCGAATTCATGGGGGCGGGGGGGTGGTCGGTTTTGACCACCACCAATTTGAAGCAGGGCATCAATGCGGTAACGACCTGGGGAGCCAGCCACATTGTGCCGCATGCCCTCTTCATGACGCGCAAGCAGCAGGGTAACGTTTGGGCTCCCGACTACTACGACGAAAACCCGATGTGGTCCTATATGCATCTTTGGTCGGATTTCACCCGGCGGGCCATGTATGTGAATTCCCAAGGACACATTGTCCCCGATGTGCTGCTACTCAATCCCCAGGAAAGCGTTTGGGCGTTGTTGGGCGATAATACGGAACAAATATGGAACAGTCCTGAGGCGGGGAATGTCAACTTGATCCACTCGCTCTATGATTCCAAGGTGCAGAACATCGACGCGGTCTATAGCGAGGCGATGGTCCAGCTCTCGGGTCACCGGATCGAATACCTGATCGCCGACCGCCATTACCTGAACCAGATGTCGGTCCATGGCAAGCGACTGGTGCGGGGCGGGTTCCAGTTCAAGACGGTGGTGCTGCCGCCGGTGGTGGTGCTGCCGCTCGCCGTGGCCCGCAAGATCGTGGAATTCGCCAAGGCGGGTGGAAACGTCTATACGCTGGGTGAATTGCCGACGGGTTCGACCGACAATGGGCTGCACGATCCGGCGATGGCGGCCCTGATGAGTCAGTTGCAGGCTCAGCCAGGCGTGAAAGCCTGCGCACAAGGGCTGGCGCGTGAGCTCGATGCGAAGTCGCCGGGGCTCAATTCGCCGATCCAATTTATCTCGGGCGAGTTCCCGATGCTGCAGTTGCGCCGGCGCATCGACAACCGTAATTTCTTCTGGCTGGTCAACAACAACGAGCAAGCGCGCCAATGCGTGGTTCAAGTGGCGGGCGTTAAGGGTGGCGCTTCGGTCTGGGACTGCGAGACGGGCAACATCCGGCCGGTAGCCTCCACGAAGGAGATGGGTGGCGCCAAGCTCCAACTGGCGTTTCAGCCCCACGAGGCCTATTGGCTGGTTTTCGATCCGAAGCAGCCGGTCCGCTCCAAGCCGGTCATGGCG
>Ga0194063_10001421_pt1 | contig 15593 bp, 12 predicted proteins | sample SepL3720m_MetaG_FD_155459 | JGI IMG/M metagenome (GOLD analysis project Ga0194063, IMG submission 155459) | Anoxic zone freshwater microbial communities from boreal shield lake in IISD Experimental Lakes Area, Ontario, Canada - Sep2016-L373-20m | ecosystem: Environmental > Aquatic > Freshwater... | reverse complement strand
AAGAAAGATACAACGCCGGCAACGCGTCACGCAGCGCGGCTTGGGTGGCACCCGGATCCGGGCGGTGATAGAGGCGGAATGCTGTGGGCTGACTGGTCGGCGTGGCGTCGAAGTGACCATCGTCGCTCACCTTCACGTCCACGGGGATCATCTCATCCGGCACGACGCAGTCATCAGCGCGAAGCACCTCCTGCCGGACGATTCGGCACGAGCCATCAGCTCGGCGAACCAACTTGCGCCCTGTGATATTCTGCCAAACGGCCGTCTCCCACACTTTATGCTCCCAGCCCGTGAGGGTGCGGAAAGCTTCCGGCGCAGAAAGAGCCGGCCAGTCCTCCTCCATGGCGCGGAGGTAGTCCATGCGCGCCACGCGCTGCAGGGCGAAACCCAGGTAACGGCGCAGGCGCGGGTCCATGTTCTCGATCCAACGCAGATCGGGCATCGACCAGAAACTGTTGTTAGCCCCAAGATAGAACGGTCCCTGATCGGTCGCACACGGATAGATGTCGATGGGCAGGCCACTGCGCAGAAGTCCGACGAAGGCGTGCGGATCGAGCATCACATTCCACTCCAGATAGCCGCGCGGATGGCCTCCCGCAGAGAGATGGATCCGCCGGACTTTCCTGCGGAACAACTCCGGATCGCGGTTGAACGCGGCGGTGACGGCCCGTGAGGAACAGAAAATGGTGATGTCAATAAGCTCATCCGCTTCACGCAGGGTGCGCAAAATCAGTTCGACGCCCTGCTGCTGGAAGGCTGGAGCATCCGTGGATGCGTCGTCCGGCGAGCGAAGCGGCAGAAACGGCCCGACGGCGGCGGGCACATCGCGGCCAAAAAGATAGTTGAGCTGCAGGACGCTGACAAAGCCGGGATCGCGAGGCCCGTGCTCGTCCCGGTAGTGCGGGTTCGGATGGTCGGTGCGGGCCTGGCGGAAGCGCTCGGTGCAATCGAGAACGATGGCACGGAGGTCGATCTCTTCCTTCAACGCGTAGGGAAGGACCAGATCAAAGTTATCTCCCACATCCTGATGAGGGTGATACAAATCGGTGCAGTTGATAACGGGGATCTGTTGATTCATGGGTCGTGTCCGGTGTTTTATCTGGTTCAGTTATTTTCGTGAGTGCCGGGCCATGCGCAGAACGTTCTCGACCGAGACATCCGGCAACACGGCTTCGTGGCTCGGGCCAAGGATGAAGCGGGGGCCAAAAGCGTCGAGCAGCCGGCCGACCTCTCGGTCAATGTCGGCGGGAGTGCCGTGTTGGAGGAGATCCTGAGTGTCCACGCCGCCCATAAAAGTGATCCGGCCATTGAAGCGGGGAGCGAGCTGTTCCGGCTCCATGCCCTTGGCGCGAATTTGGAGAGGATGCAGGCAGTCCACGCCGGCAGCGATGAGATCGTCAATGATATCAGCAATGCCGCCGCAACTGTGGAGCGTGAATTGCAGCCCGTGCCGGTGCGCCTGGGCAGCGAACTTCGCGATCCACGGCAGAAAGAATTCGCGGAAATGCGCTGGCGACATGAGCAGGCCGTTCTGGGTGCCAAAATCGTTGCCGATGAACAGGGCATCGACCAAACCGCGCGCGGCGGGGAAAAAGAGTTCGTTGGCTTCGTAATAGAAACTGCAGATCCGCTCGGTAGCGGCACGGACCAAATCCGGTTCAGTCAGCATGAGCATGAGCAATTCCTCGGTGCCGAAGAGGTAGCAGAGATCGTGGAAGAACGGCGACCAGAACCCGCTCAGGCGATAAACCTCGCCGAGGGCGCGGAGTTGTTCGAGACATTCCGTGAAGTCGAGATACCGGGTTTCCGGAAAATCAATGGCATCGAGCGCGGAGACATCTTCGGCGTTGGAAAGTAAACCCAGTCCGCTGAGCCCCACGGGATTGGCATCCTTCCACGGGCGCATGGATTTGCCTTGGGGATGCCGGTAGGTGGACGCGACATATTGGGGCGTGATCCAGCGGACGTCGTCATGAATGGCCTGCTGAATTTCTTCGAGCGAGCGAGTGTCGATGCTGGCGTTGATCTTTGCGACCGTCTCCGGTTGCGGTTTGCCCAGCCAGAACCCGGAATGGTCCACTGGCGCGCCGCTGAGGAGTTTCTTGATGTGCTCTCGGGATGTCATAGCAAAACCTCAACCTCCGATCTGCGGTGATAGGATGCCAGCGTGTCGCTGCGGGTGGTGGAGAGGCTGGCGGCGGCACAGGCAAAACGCAGAGCCGGGATTTCATCGCAGCCTTCGACCAGCGCGGTGGCAAAAGAGGCGTTGAAACTGTCCCCCGCGCCGACCGTGTCGCGCACAACCACCTGGTAAGCACCCTGCTCGACGCGCCGGTCCCGGGCGATTAGCAAGGCTCCTCGCTCGCCCCGGGTGAAAATGACGGCACCGACACCGAGTTCAAGCAGCCCGGCCGCCAGTTGCTCCTCGGTGACGGGGGCGGCGGGATCAAGCCCGAGACAAACCCGCGCCTCGGTTTCATTGGGTGTGAGATAATCAATGGCCGACAGGTCGTAAGCGGTCAGATTGCTCGCGGGAGCCGGATTGAGAATCGTGCGCGCTCCGGCGGCCTTCGCCGCAGCCAGACCTTCCAGTGCGGTTGGCAAGGGAATTTCGCACTGGGCAAGCGCCGCCCCGCATCCGGCAAGAAGTGGTCGCAGGCGCTCGAAATCATTGGCCGGGGTGAACTCCATGTTCGCCCCCGGATCAATGACAATCATGTTACGCCCGCCGGCATCCACCACGATGAAACCTGTGCCGGTCGGCGCGGTGGCGCTGCGGCGGACGGCATCGGTGGCGATGCCCTCGCTGGCAAGCGTGGCGAGGAATGCATCACCGCTCGCGTCCTGGCCGATCACGCCGGCGAAGGTCACCTCTGCGCCCAGGCGCGCGGCCTGCACGACCATGTTGCTGCCCTTGCCGCCGTGAGTTTGGCGGAAGCGATGCCCGGTCAAGGTCTCCCCCGCCTGTGGCAGGCGCGGCACCTCCATCACCATGGCGGTGATGTAACTGCCGAAAACCATGAGTCGCGGTTTTGTTGGCATAAAGTTGTTTTCAGTAGGCGGCATTTGCATCCGCGCTTTCCTTGATGATCGCAACGGCGGCACTGGTTCCAAGGAGCGTCGCGCCCGCTTTGATCAGGCCGATGGCTTTCTCGTAGGAGTTGATTTTTCCGGACGCTTTCACCCTCGCACGGTCGCCCGCGATCCCCTTCAGGAAACTGATGTCCTCGGGCGTGGCGGGAATACCATTCACAAAACCGCTGGATTGTTTGAGATAGTCAATGCCAGCTTCAACCGCGAGTTCCGCGCCACGTCGTCGCTGCTCAAGATTGAGCAAGCCAAACTCGATGATCACCTTCGTTTGCGCTCCCTCGGCACGGGCGATGTCGGCGACCGCCTTGAGATCCTCGAAATACTCCCGCTCCATTCCACTCAGCAGGTAGCTCGTCTGGGCGGTGAAATCAAAATCCCGGACGCCGGCCTTGATAATCTCCCGCACGACGGCGGCCTTCATCGCGGTGGAATCATTGCCGGAAGGAAACGAGAATGCGGTGGCGACGTGGCTGGTCGAACCTTTGAGAATGTCCAGCGCGAGCGACATCCAGCACGGCGCGATCATGGCGGCGTCAAATTGATGTTCGAGGACGGTTTCGCAATGTGCCACGAGCTGATCGCGTGTCATTTCCGGGGCAACGTTGGTGAATTGAATGTATTTGGCTAGGTCTTTCATGAAAGTGTTTGTGGGGAAGAAAATGGCTCCACACACCGTAGCTACTTAAAACTGGACTTCAATACGTCCTCACGCCTAAATTGTCTGGGATTATGACTATTCACCCCAGAAGGAAAAAACCGGCAGACGCACCTTGGGACGTCTATCAATTGGGCTTTAGTTTCTATCGCGGCGATGAGGCATCGCTGGCTCCTCGGCCGCAGAGACAAACGGAGATCGGCATGGGCTTCCTGTTCAGAGGCGCCTCGAAGCTCACATTCGGGGGCCGTGTCGAGAAGATCAGCGAAAAACAACTCCATCTGATTTGGGGAGCCGTGCCGCATCAAACGACCTGGCTGGCACCCCGCACCTCCTTCGGAGTCATCTCCATTCCTCTTTCCTGGTTTGTTTCCTGGAATTTGCCCGGCGAGTTTGTCCAGCGTGTGCTGAGCGGCGATTTCATGCGCGAACCAAACCCGACCTCCCGGGCGGTCGCCGACGAATTGCTCATGTTGCAGTGGGAGCGCGATCTCGCCCCCGGCCACAGTGAAACCGCTCAGAAAGTTGCCGTCATGGAGGTGGAGGCCCGATTGATGCGCCTGGCCGACGCCATTCTTTCCGCGAAGCCGGCCACTCCCCGCTCGCACGCGAAGCCCAATGTGTCCGGTGAAAGCATCGACAAGATGACCAGCTATATCGCCGCTCATTTTCAAGAACCCATCGGCGTGAACGATATTGCCAAAGCCGCCGGACTGAATCCGGCCTACGCCATGCGCCTTTTCCGCAAGTTGTGGGGCACGACCATGGGAAGTTTTCTTCTGCAACACCGCCTTTGGCATGCGCAGCGACTGCTGCTCACCACCTCGATGAAAATCTTCGAAGTGGCCGAGAAATCCGGGTTCGGTTCCACCGCTCAATTTCATGAATTGTTCCGCCGCAACATCCATCAAACCCCGTCAAACTACCGCAGCCACCACTGAAGGCTGACTTAGCACTCGATCTCAATCATCTGGTGGCAGGAAAACACCGGCACGCGAAGGGTGACGCGGTCGCCGGATTTCTCGAGCGTGACATCTCCTCCCTGCGGCACGAGCCTGGCCGATGTGACCGGCAGTTGCAGAGTGACCTCGACATCGTGCAGCGGCGGCAGATCCTCGATGACCTCGACGCCCTTGCCACCGAGCAGTTGGATGTTCCCGCCGCGGTGGATGGCCGGTGCGTAGAGCACGTGCAGGACGTGACGCTTTTCTTCCGGCTGTGAAGTCAGTGCGACGCGCGCGGTTGAGGGGAGATTCGTGGAGAGCGAGATGGACTCACCCAGGAAGCAGCGGATGGCCCGCGCGATGAACTCGCGGTTTGCGACCGCCCCGTAGGTTCGATAGTGACGGAAGACGGGGTGGGCAAAGTAGAGGATGTTTCCGTGCCTTACACCGCAGTCAAAACCGGATGGCTCCGGTTGGTTCGGCGTGTGTTGGTGACTGCAAAAATGCTCCCATGTCCGGTTGAAATACGGGTCGAAGATTTGTCCGAGCGATTCGCCTTTTGTCGCACGGATGCGATGCGAGCGTTCATACATCACTTGCGGGCGGTTGACGAAAGGTGCGCGGAACTCCTGCAATGGCAGGACGTAATCATGGCCGCGGTTGGGCTCGTTGTCCGGCGGATGATACGGGCTCACCCCCTCGTAGTCGGCTCCGAGGTCAAAGGCGAATTCCGCGCGATCCTTCCAAAGTCCGCTTTCGCCGGAGAGGATCAGCTTGCCGCCTTGGGCGAGGTAGGCGTCCAGTTTGGCTTTGAGCTCCGCGTCGATGCGGATGTCATCAGGCAGGACAAGGGCTTTGTAGTGCTTAAAGTCCATCGTGCGGTCCACGAGGCCAAAGAGGAAATGGCTTTCAAGCAGAACGCGGCTGACACCCTCGTCACAGAGGCTTTCGTGGTGGGTAATGCTTTCCGCCTCGCTCGACAAAACCGCCAGGTCGAAGACCTGCTTGGCGTCGCGGCACCAAGGTTCCTTGGCGGCGACTTCGCGGTAGGCTTCACCGATGATTTCGTAGGTCGAAGGATCGAGTTCGCCATTCGGGTGGAGTTGATCCCCCACGCTGCATTTTGCGCCGAAAGCCAGCATGGCCGCACACTCGTAGCGCAGGGCGTTCGGATGCTTATAGCCGCCGAACTCGCCCCACGTCGTGTGGAATTTTCCCGTCATCCCGAGGAAGTCGAGAGGCAGGTTGCAGGCATACTTGGCAGACATCGGGAAGTGGTCGTATCCCCAGCCTCCTGTGGGCAGGGACTCCAATTCCAGATGACTAAAGTAGGACAGAATGTCGCGCCGTCCGCGCGGGATGTGGCCCGAGTTGTGGAAGACGGGCATGTCGGCACGCAGCGATTTGGCCGCCTCGGTGGTGCGCTGATAATACTTCTCCACCGCAAGCCGGGAGGACTCCTTGCGGTCCTCCTCGCGCTCCGGATCGAGCCCGTGGGCTTTCATGAACTCCAGACTCCAGCGTCCGCAGGATTGGTTTTGCAAAATGATGTCCAGGAAGATTCCGTCGCAATCCGGGAAAAGGCTCACCGCTTCGCGGATCTGCTCGCAGAGATAGTCGAGATACGGGCTGTGAAAATCCAAAAGGTGATACCCTGCATCAAAGGCTCCCGCTCCACGGCTGATGGCCCGCCCGTCCTTGTCGATCTCCCGCCAGCCCGGCTGCTCTTCAGCGATTAGTTGATCGAATCCCGCGGAAAGATAAACCGGTGCGTTGAGGCCGGCCTCCTTGGTGGCATCATACTGGGCGCGGAGCAGATCAAAGCTCAAATGCGGATGGGTTTTGCCGACCGTTGTCGGGTGATAACTCCAGCCGTGATGGCACTTGGAGAACAGCGTAATCGAATCCACGGCTGCGGCCTGCAGGGTTTCCTGCCAGCGCTTCTTGTCGAATTTTTCCCCAATCCCGGGAATGTGTGGCGAGGTGTGGAAGTCGAGGTGGATTTGTCGGTAACGGAGTGTGTGCATGGAACAGAATTTCAGTTTTGCGGTATGGCGGTGGTATTTTCGTGTTTGTTCGGCTAGGAGTTGACGATGCGCTGGCTGGTCATTTTTTTAATGCTGTGTGCGGGCTGCTCCCGGCAGCCGGTAACACCTGCCGGTGACGCACAAAAGCATGCCAGTGATTCCATCGCGTCCATTGAGGATCTTCGCCAATTAGCGGAAGAGGGGAAGGCTGCCTCACAGCGCGAGCTCGCGGGGCGGTTGCTTTTTGGCGAGGGCGTTCCTGCCGACCCTGAGGCAGCGGTCACGTGGGCGCGGAAGGCTGCCTTAAACGGAGATGAAACGGCCTCGCTTTGGACGGGACGCGCCGCGCTCGAGAAGCCAGGCGGACGCATCGAGGCCTCCGCCTGGTTCCTGATCGGCAAGGCGGGCGGAAACGCTGCTGTTCGCCAGGATGCCGCAGGGGAGATCGAGGCGCTCCAGCTCTCGGAAGAGGAACTCGCCTTGGCCTCCACACGCGCGGAGGAGCTAAAAAAGACCATTCTCACAAACTCAAAATAGAGAGGTGATTTTTAGCCGCAGGAACTTTTTGGTCCCATTGATTGGAACTGACGCCGTGCGGGTCTGGATATTGCCGTTGGTGGAAAGCAACACGTCGCTCACTGGAAGCCATCCTGTCAGGCTGTCCGAGACTTCCACCTGATAGCTGATGTCGGGCTTCGAGGTGTCTTTCAGGTAGGTCAGGGTCAGATTTCCCCCATCCTCTCCCATTTCAGGCAGTCCGGCCAGAGATGGCTCGCGGGGATGGAGGTTGAGCGCGTATTCGATCAGGTTCTGCAACCCGTCCCCCTCGGGATCGCTCGTCGGCGCGCTGAGTTCCGTGCCAGAAATCTCTCCGGCTGTGAAATAGCCAGCCTTCCAGCTCTGATAGGGGGTTATGAAGTTCGCCGTGGCTGCTTTGTCGCCGTCCATGGTGAGCGCAACCGGATTGGCCGAACCTGTTGTATTTCCGCTCCAGTTGGCAAAGGTGAAGTTCGTGGCCGGTGTCGCGGCGAGGGTGACCTCGCTGCCTTCCGGATACCATGCCACGGAGGGGGCCGCCGCCACACTGCCGCTGCCTGTGACCGCTGTGGACAGCGTGCGGCGCGCCACGGCCGGGATGTCCGTCGTTAGAACATGGAATTGCGTGATCTGTGCGCCGTTGAAATTATTGTCGGACGCCAGCACCAGCGTGCGGAATCCATTCACGTCTTTCCCGAAGCACATCGCCTCGACGTTGTCCATGTTGGACGAGGATTCCCAGAGGAGCGTCTTGCTCAGTTTCGTGTAGGAGGCTCCCTGCAACGAGTTGACGCCCGCGACGTTGGTGGCGCCCGCCTGATTGAAGTTCACCTCGTAAATCCGGATCCGGTAGCTGCCGAGATTGGTGTTGTTCTGGGTGAGCCCGCGCTCCATCACAAACATCCGCCCGGAATCGTCCACCGTCAGGATGTCGGGCACCGTGTTGAACCGTCGGACGATGATGTAGAGCGTTCCCTGGTCCGCCTGATAGACCTTTTCCTCAGCCGCCGCCGGATTGCCGGGCGCGCCGGTGAAGCGCACGATGCGGCTGAGGCTGTTCTGCGCCTGGTTGGTGGTGCTGTCATAAGTGCCATTGTAATCCTGTTTCAGCGCCGCTTCGTTGGCGGTGAAGAGCACTTTCTTGGAAGGCGTAAGGCCGAGGCATTCAAGCGAGAGATTCGAGCGGACCCCGGTGGTTTGCGTGGCATCGTCCGGAGGCACCTGGTTTCCCGAGCTGTTTCGCGGCAAAAACTTCACCGGCAGGGCCACATCGGCCTCCTTGTTCCCGGTCGCGCCGTTGAAGCGCGAAATCCACGGGGGAATGCTGTAGGCTGGGTCGCTGCCCGCCGCCAACCCCTCGTGGGAAACGTAGAATGAACCGTCGAGGTTTCCGGCGATGCCCTCGGTGTCCGACAAAGGAAGCGTGCTGCCATCGGGCTTTTTCAGGCCGACGGATGAGACCGCCGTGGCCGAAGAGAATGCCGTGCCGGTATAAGCGAGATCCAGCGTCCACATCCGGCTCGCCCCGTCGCTGCGCGAATCGTCGGTGATGGCGATGAAACGGTCTGTGTAGGGATTGTAGGCGACGCCGGAGAGCCCGCCGATCTCGACTCCGCCAACGACCGTCCCGGTCGGGATGGTTTGCACGCCGACATAGGTCAAAGTGGTTCCACGGGCTGGCAGGCAGATGCCCAGGAGCATCATCACGAGAAAAGAGACCTCACGGATTGGGCTGGCGACAGGATGGTGCATAGGATGAGTTAAGTTTCAGAGCTTCGGCGGGGCTCACCGAGGACCTGCAGATGCGAGGCGATCCTGAGGCCGCCACCTTCCTGCACGAGCTCGAGCCTCGTTCCCAGCGGAGTCTTGGTTTCGCGATGCCTCTTGTATCGGAGTTGGCGGTGGTTCCTTTCGGGAGTTGAAGTTTTACGTCATAGTTTTCTCCCGTGCGCTTCCAGGAAGACCGGATCGGGCCGAGTGGCGTGGGCACCGTGCATTCGAGCGAATCACCGAGGAACGTGGGATCGAAGGCGATGCTCTTCCACCCGGGTGCGGTCTGGCGGATGCCGCCGAGGATTTGCATGAGGTGAAAGAGTGGGTGGGCCGACCAGGCGTGGGAGAAACTTTCGTTGCCGCGGCCCGGCTCGAAGGTTTCCCAGGTGGTGCCGTGCTCCGCCATTTTCGTCCAATGTTTCGTGATAAAGGCCACCACTTCGCCACAGTAGCCGCGCTTGCTGAGCTCGGTGAGAACGTAGGTGACCCAGTAGGAACTCGGCATAGCCTCGAAGGTTTCCTCGCCGCGAATGTAGGGTAGAAGACGTTTTTTGATCATGGCCTTTTCCTGCTTTGGCGCGAGGTGGGTGAGTAACGCCAGGGTCTGGGAGTGGATCGAATACTTTCTCACGACCTTGCCCTTGGCATCGTATCCATCGGCCAGCAGGCCGTCGGGACCGAGCAGGCGAAGGAGCGATTTGCGAAGCTGGGCGCTCCAAAGCTGCAAAGGTTTGGCTTCCTTTTTTCGACCGCTCGCCGCGTAGAGCAGGACGAGCTTGTCGAGGGATTCGAGGAGCCAGAGGCTGAGAACGGTGGGACATCCCTCTTTGTGGAGAGTCGTCCAATCGAGGAAGAGCCAATAGCGCGGATCATGGCGGACAAGCCCGGTTTTGGCATCGATCATTTCCCGGAAATAACCGAGTATTCCCTGAACCGTGGCTTCGTGCGTTTCGAAGGCTTCGGTCGAGCCGGTCTGCCAGTAATGATCCCAAAGCGTGAGGATCCAGGTGAGGCTGAAATCCGGCAGGATGCACGAGTGGGCCTTGGTCGGCGCGTGGCCGTAGGTCAGCCCGTTCGGAATCGTTTGCGAGGCGATACAGTGAATGCCGCGCCGCAGAAGTTTGGCATCGTTGCAGAAGTGGAAGGTGTTCCAGGCCTGCACGCGGGCGTCACCCCACCACTGCGCCTGCTCGCGCCACGGCGTATCGACATAGGCATCGAGGCTGCAGCATTCCTGAGTCCACGCGCAGGCTTCCCAGATGGCGTTGAGGGTGGCGTCCGACGAGTGGAATGCGCCTTCGCGCTTAAACGGATAAGCCATGCGGCGGATCGTGAAATCGACGTTCAGCGGGCCGGCGGAGTCACGAACGGTCAGCACGGCGTAGCGGAATCCCATGGGATGGAAAAACGTGTGTGCGTTCGCTCCGGCGCGCAGGATCGCGCGGTTGCCCATGGCAAGCGCCGACCACGATTTTGGATCGACATCCGGCGTGAGGCAGGCTTTGCCAAGGGTTTCGTAAAACGTGATGTCCACGATCTCCCCGCCTCGTGCACCTTTCGCGGCGAGGATGGGCACGCCAACCACGGTTCGGCCAAAATCGATCAGGAGGCTTTCCCAGCGATGCTCTCCGGTGGGTTGGAAACGCAGAGACTTGGTGGCCTGAGGCATCGGTTGGTGCGTGAGGCCTTCTTGAAAGCGCTGGAGAAAGACATCGCGTGGGGCGCTGGCGTTGGTTCGCGATTTGCCACTGGCCACCCCGATGGGTTTTCCGCGAAACACCTCGTCTTCCCGCAACAGCGGAATCCCACGGGACTCCAGCGAATACCAAGGCATGGCATTCCATGTGCGGCTGTCATAGGGATGTTCCCAGTCGGTGTCGCGGAAGTTGGGTTTTGACCAATCCGGCGATTCCTCGCGCAGATCGACATGTTCCTGAAATGCCAACTGGGCGCTGTAGGGGACGGTGTTTTTGCTGATCCCGGTTTGCCGGCGGCACCTCCAGGAATGGTCGGTGACCACGCAGACTTTCCCTGCCTCCAAGGCAAGGAGCACGCCCGCCGTGTCGTGAGAGACATAGGAAAACGTTCCGCATCCCGGGTGATATCCGCGCACAGCCAGGACATTGCGGCCTGGCTTGAGGAATGCCGCCACATTAAGCTGATCGAAGGGCCAGTGGGCTTGAAAGCCCCGCGCCGGGCCGCTGCACACGTAGGTGCCGTTGATGAACAATCGATACGCTTGATCAGCGGTGATGGAGAGACGCGCCCGTTTCGGGACCGTCTCCAGGGTGAAGGATTTGCGGAACAACGCATAGCCGTTGTTCAGGTCGTGATTCTGCAACCCCGGCCAGATCCAACGGGCGTGTTTGAGGGCTTCCGGGATCGTGGCATTTTCGGGATCCCTGCTATCGCGCGGGACGGATTTGGATGATTTCATGGAGATCAATTTTGAAAACGCGCAGGCTACAAATGCCTTTGCTCCACTGAATGGAAGTTTCTTTCCAGCGGGCTGTATCATGTGGAAGCCGCCTCCGCATCCGGTTCATCTTTGGGTTCAAACCCCGGCGGATGATAAGAAGTCACGCCCCCTCGTTTGAGCCATTCGGAATAAAGTCGCCGGAGGAAAAAGAGCGAAGCGCCAATGAAGACGAGGGACCAGATCGGAATAAAGCGGTAGCAATAGTCTTTCGTGGGGAAGATCACTGCCAGCCAGTCCAAGGCGAAGCCGATGAGCAGGCCGCCAATGATGATGGCAAACGAGCGGACCATGGCGTTGGCCGAACTGAATTGTCCGTAGCGGGACTTGGGCAGAATTCGCATATACATCGGAAGCTCCGCCGCCAAATAGAGGGCCATCGCAGGTGCCGTGACGGCGGTGATGGCAATAAAAATCCCGTGCGAGACCGTAGGACTGAAGTCGTAAAACAAGAAAACCAGCCAGAGCGGTTGAATGATCAACAGCGCGATGGTGGCCCACATGAGAACCCGCAGGGGATGCAACCGGTCCGAAATGATTCCCGCCGGATACATCAGGACCGCACTGACGATCCCAGCAACGGCGGCCGTCTTGCCAAAAAAATCCAGGTCAACTCCGATCGAGCGAGCCTGCAAAAGCGTGAACCCGCCCGCGACAGACGTCAGCGCGAAACAGGTATTTGCCAGGAAGAAGAGCCAGTAGAAACGGATGGAGAAGGACTCGGTGAAAAACGTCTTAATCCCACTCATGAACCCCGAACCGCCATCGGGATGAACCGGGGGCGGAGGGTATTCCCCTTCCTTGACCTTCCAGCACATGAGCAGGAAGGCCGTGGCGTAAAGCCCGGCCGCGATCAGAAAGACTTCCGTCATGTGGCTCACCGCATACTTGAGAAAGAACCAGTTAAACACGGCTCCCGAGAGAACTCCGACGATCCGGAAAATCGACATGAACCGCGCCAGCACCTCTGCCGGGACCACATCGTTGAAGAGATAGTAGTAAACCGAGGCCACCACCATATTGAAGATCTGGAAGCCGAAAACCAGCACCACGACAACCCCGATAATGACGGCGGTCTGAGAGAATCCGCCACTGAGCGCCCCGTGGAGCAAAGTCCCGATCTGTCGCGAAAAGCCGAGCAGCACCAGAAAGAGAGTGAGGGGAATCGTCGAGAGAAAGAGGAAGGGAATCCGACGTCCCCACCGACTGCGGAACCGGTCACTCCAGAAACTGGAAGCCGGGCAAATCGTCATGTTCAGGATTCCCGGAATCGTCGAGAGGGCCAGGCCAAGAACCCAATTCGGTGCGCCCATCTCGTTGAGATTCACCTGAAGCACGGCCGGAGCCGCCGCCTCCATGAGGACAAAGCAAAAGTCGCCCCACAGCAGCCAGGCAAAAAGGGAAAAGAGCGCGGCTTTGGTATAGGTCAGGGTGCCGACATGAAACACTTTGCCGACGTGGGCGGAGGGCGATGAGCGGGAGTTCATGCGTGGCATCTAGAAATAGCCGGGGCAATCGCGACGCAAAAGGCCCCATCAAGAGGCCAGGCCGGTTGAGGAGATGAGTTGTTGGAAAGGCTTGCCATGTGAATCGGATCCATGCGGCATCAGCGGGTTACATCCGGTATGAGAACCCTTTCGCCACGGACCTAAGGGATGGTTTTCATCGAAGCTTTGCCGGCGGGTGTGATGGTTTCCTCCGCATACTCCAGAGGACCCTGATCATAGATCTCAGGATTCGATGTTTGCAGGGAACGGATCTCCGCCGGGGTTAGTGCTTCAATGTGCCCGTCAAGGAAGAAGAGGTTGGCCCTTCCGTTGTGCCGAACATGAACAATCCCGCCATCGCCATGATTGCCAAATCCGAAAAACAACCATTGAGCGGCGTTGAAGCGTTGATCAGGTTTCACAACCGAGTCTCCCAAGATGGCGGCTTTAGAGCTAGATGGAAGGGTCATGATGTTGATTTTCTTATCATACTGCACAGGCGGGTTTGCTGCGGGATCAGATCCAACCGTCAACGTCGCCAACCGATTTAGGCCGTAGCAAAAGAAACTGTAGTTATCGATCTCCGCCGCTGGCGTGGCCAAGGATGGGCAGCGGGCTATTTTCTTCATCACATCGGAGCTAAGATAGCCCTTGTCCACCAGATCGGAGGCCCAAGTCGTCTCCATGGAGCCATTCCACCATTGGACCCCGAGATTGGGTGCCTGATCGCCGATCATCGCGGTCAATGCGGTGCCCAATTGGCGCATATTGCTCACGCACTTGGCATTCTCGGCCGATTTTCTCGCCCTGCCAACAACCGGAAAAAGGATTGCTGCAAGCACGGCGATGATGGCAATGACGGTTAACAACTCGATCATGGTGAATGCTGATCGACTCGGGTTTGCTTTTGCGATATGGGGTTTGAAAAGTGAAATCTGCATTGAGAGTGCGGGTGTCACGGTTCTTTGACAAACAGGAATCGGTCCACATACATGTCGCCGGTCATGGTGCCGACCCAGAAATACATCTGGCTGTGCGGCAGGTCATATTCGCCGAGGTCATAGAGATGATACTCGCCGTCCGTGACCGGAGCCCCGCTTTTGATGGGCGCGACACCGCACGGTTTGCGTCGAACTCCTGCGCCGCAGGCGCGGCAGCGGGCTTGCCAATCGGGAAACTAACAGTTCCCAACCCCTTCTTGCTCCTCAGATCGTAGAGACCGACGACAAACGCATCTCCAGACTCTCCTTGGAGTTCGCAGCGGACCACGGCATACATGCCCGCATGTTCCATCATTCGACCTTCTCAAAAACCAAATTATCGATCGAGACCTTTCCTGTGTATCCTTTTGTGATAGTGGCACCCACCCAGCCGTAGGTGATGCCTTCGGGAACCACCACTTCCCCTTCGACTTTCACCCAAGCGCCCCCTGTCGGGCCGGATGAAATGCCAGGCGGGTTGAGTGGAACATGCTCGTCTCCATTATAGAGATCGATATAGACAAATCCCTCCGCCGAACCTTGGCCGAATTCTTCAACCTTCATGTCGGCACTAACCCTGTAGGTGCCGGGCTCGGGATTTTTCAGGTTAATGATTCCACACGTTTGGTAGTTGTCCTTGTCCTCCCTCTCGATCACAAGACAGGCACTGTCGTCCATGCCTCCGTTTTCCACCCAATGGTAGCTGCTATGTTCAGCAGTCTGGTGAAGCCCTCCAAATTGGGTCGGGTTCTCGAAATTCTGCTGGCGCGTCAATAAATCGTCCTGGGCGCGAGCCACCCGTGCAAGAGCAATAGGGGAAACGATCAATGCGAGAACAGTTACTGAAAGGAGATGAGGCCTGATTTTCATTGTGAGGTGGATTTTGTGGATGGTGATTTTCGCTTAACGGATTTGGTTTTTGAGAGGGACGACGGTGGAGTGTTGCGGTGAGATGCGGTTACTGAGGGAACGGTGGCGAGGAGAAAAACAGAGTCAGAGATTAAGGCTCTTTGACGAAAAGGAAGCGGTCCACAAACATGTCACCGGTCGTGGTGCCAACCCAGAAATACATCTGGCTGTGCGCCAAGTCATGCACGCCCAGGTCATAGATATGATACTCCCCGTCGGTGACCGGAGTCCCGCTTGTAATGGCTCCCAAGACCTCCGGGTTTTCGTCGATTTCCTTCGGAGCCGAAGCGGAAGCCGGTTTGCCGATCGGGAAACGGACGGTTCGCAACCCTTTCTTGCTCCTCAGATCATAGAGACCGGCGACAAACGCATCTCCAGACTCTCCTTGGAGTTCGCAGCGGACCACGGCATAAACATGATACCGGCCAAAGCCCCCATAGGTGCCAAGGAGTTTGGTATACGCCTGCACTCCCCAACTCGGCTGGGGAGCTTTGGGAACTAGCATGGCAAGGCCATTCGAAGCCTTGGGATCCTCCACGATCTTCGCGCCGCTGCCGCTGTACTTATCGACGAAGCAGCGGGTTTCATCCATGTCGATCACGCGGGAGGGTGGCAGGCTGCGCAACGCCTCCGGCAGCGGCGTCGGAGCCTCGGCCCGCTGCTTGAAACTCTCGAAATACGCATTCCATCCGGCTTCTCCGCTGCCATATTC
>Ga0194063_10001417_pt1 | contig 15621 bp, 15 predicted proteins | sample SepL3720m_MetaG_FD_155459 | JGI IMG/M metagenome (GOLD analysis project Ga0194063, IMG submission 155459) | Anoxic zone freshwater microbial communities from boreal shield lake in IISD Experimental Lakes Area, Ontario, Canada - Sep2016-L373-20m | ecosystem: Environmental > Aquatic > Freshwater... | reverse complement strand
CCTTATCCCTCGCTTCAAAGACGAGGCGGGGGCCGCTGCCGACGATCGACCAGCGACCGCCTTTTTCAGTGCTCTCCGCGCTTTCGAGCAGAAACGAATGACGATTATCCCGCAACTTGAGGTAGGCAGACAACGGGGTCTCGAAGTCGGCGGCAAGCTGGGTGTAAACGGGCACGACATTGCCCCGCTTCGCCAGCTCAGCGAAGGCTTCCAAAGATGGCTCGACCGGAATGGAACTCACAACGCCGAGAAGCTTGGCCGCTAAATCCCGCAGGGCAAGCCCTGAGCCACGGGCGATGGAGAAACTTGGAGTAAAGCGAAACGCCGAGGCGCGGAGATCGCGGAGTGAATCGCGGAGTTTGGCCAGAGATTGGTCAGTAGTCGGGCTCATCCTTTGCGTCATCCTCTGCGGATTCCGCGCCTCGGCGTTTCGCTTCCATCCGCTAAAATGAGTTGGTTACCCCCGATTCTAAGGCTATACCCTGTGCCGATGAGCGAAGCTGCCAGCAAAGCCAAGAAGTCACGGGTCAACGTGCGACGCCCGGATGTGATGGAACGGGTGTCTGCCGAGGTGGCGATCCATTTTCACTCGACGGTCGTCGAAAAGCTGCGCGACCGCGGCGGCAAAATCACCGTCGGCCATACCACCGTGATGCTGGCGGAGCAGTTCGGTTTCTGTTATGGCGTGGAGCGTGCGATCGATCTGGCGTACGCATCGCGGAAGGTTTTCCCCGACAACCGGATTTTCCTCATTGGCGAAATCATCCACAACCCGGATGTGAATCGCCACCTGCGCGAGATGGGAATCGTCTCGCTGCCATGGCAGGACTTGGATTCGAGTTACGACGATCTCACCGAAGACGACGTCGTGATCGTGCCCGCCTTTGGGGCCCCCACCCTGTTCATGGACAAGGTGGAAGAGCGCGGATGTTATGTCGTCGACACCACTTGCGGCGACGTAATGAAAGTCTGGCGGCGCGTGCGAGGCTACGCCAAGGACGGCATCACCTCGATCATTCACGGCAAGTCGAATCACGAGGAAACCCGCGCCACGGCCTCACGCGCACTGGGCGAAAAGGGCGACGGCATCTACCTGATTGTTCTGACCCTCGCGGATGTGGACTACGTCTGCGATTACATCCGCCACGGTGGCGACAGGGCAGCCTTTATGGAGCGTTTCCAGGGTGAGCATTCCGATCATTTTGATCCGGACATCCACTTGCGCCAAGTTGGAGTCGCCAACCAGACGACGATGCTCAAAAGCGAAACGGAGGAAATCCAGCGCCGCATCCGCCAAGCCATCATCGACCGCGATGGCAACGAAGGCGCGTTCCAGATGTTCGACACCATTTGCGGCGCGACCCAAGAACGGCAGGATGCGCTGTTTGACATGTTGCGCAAGCCGATGGACCTGCTGCTGGTGGTCGGCGGCTATAACAGCTCGAACACCCTCCATCTGGTGGAGATCGCGGAGCCCGAGGTTCCCACGTTTTTCATCCGCGGTGCGGACTGCATCAAGTCGCTGGAGGAAATCATCCACTACGATCTCCACCACCTGCAGGAAAAAACATCCGACTACTCGCAACTGTTTGCCGGCGACCGCGATGTCGTTATCGGGATCACAGCGGGCGCTTCCTGCCCGAACAATCTCATCGAAGAGACGCTGGTCAAAATGTTCGAGCTCCGCGGCATCAGCCGCGAAGCGCTGGCACTGGCCTGATCAGAGATACTTCATGAAGGCGGTGTAGACCTCCGACGGGATGTCCAACAGGCTGTAATCCTTGGCGGAAACAAAGAGCAGGCTCTGCTTGCCCTTACCTAACAACTCGTTGTCGGAGCCGAAGATTTGGTGCTCCAGAGTGCAGAACTTGCGGTTGAAGTCGGACACGCGGATTTTCACCGTGATCGTGTCGAACTCGCGAGCCTCGCGCACGAACTTATGTTCGAAGGAGCGGGTGAGAATGTAGAAGTGGGTGGTCTTCAAGTCGAAGTCCGGCATGGCCTTGTTGAAAAACAACTCGCGCGCCTTGCCGACGAACATCGCATACATCCCGAAGTAAACATTCCCCACGGAATTCGTGTCGGAATAGCTGGCGATGGAGGAATAGACAAACCACTTGTCCTCGAAATGCCCGCCCAAGGCGTGGCCATCCTGCGGGGCCACCACGTCGGATCCCGTAATCACGGTCGCGGTTTTGGTGATCGCTCGAATCGCCGGAATCTCGGAAGCAGCCTCGATCACCTCCCCGGCCTTTTCCGTCACGACCCGCAGCAGGTCGGCATTGAATACCAACCAGATCACATAAAGCAGCGGCAAGACCGCTCCCAAAATCAGCAGCGAGGTTTGGCTATTCAGGTAGCCGAAGGCGAAGATCACCAGCGACAGGCTCGCCATCGAGAACATCCGGATTTGTGGCAACGGATTTTGCGAGTTGGGGACAAAGCAGCGGGCAATCGCCAGTGCCGCATAGCCGACAAAAAACGAGGCGTAGAACACCATGAAGTATTCGAGCTCTAGCTTTGCCCAGATGCCGATCAAGGTGACCAGACCCACGATGAAAAACGTCGGAATCGGCGAACCCAGAATTTGTTTCGGGATCAGCGAGATCAACATGTTGTCGCTTTTCTCGACGTTCTTTTCGAGGAACCACTTCAGCGCAACGTAGCCACTATCCAGCGTGGTCAACGCGCAGATGGCCAGAAAGGAAAAGTAAGCAAGCGGCATGACGCTGCCCGGCTTGAAGGCTTTGGTGAAGTACTGCGTGACGAGGTCATGCGCATACATGAAACCGTCGAGCCCCGGCCGCGCGGCAAGCGGTTGCCCCTCTTTGGTCATCACCCACAGCGCAAGACAGCCGTGGAACAACAGCATCAGGAAAAAGATCGAACCGCCGAAGAAGTAGCTGGTACGGATCGACGCTTTTTCCCGGTGGATCTGAATAGCCCGCTGCCAGTGTTGCAGGTCCAGCCAAGGCCCGACTAACAGGCCGATGATGAGCGGGATCGCATACCCCATCAAACTCGGCCCCGTCCATTGCTTAGGGAAGGGCGCAGAAAATGACAAAGCCGCTGGCACCAAGGGATTCAACCCAGTCAAAATCGCGCCGACACAAGCGACCAGCAGGCCGCCTAACATCGCATGGCTCAACTTGATTTTCTGAATACCGAACTCCTCGCCGAACAAACAGCCAGCCATCAGAATCACAAAAACCAACAGGCACAAGTAAAGGCTGAACAGCGGGCCGGTCGTCAGGTGAAGTGGCACAAACAGGTATTGCACCAGGGCGAACACCGTCAGTGACAAGGCGACGATCTGATAGAGATAGAGAATTAGCCGGAATGGCTTGGAGAACTTATCGAAGAAAATCGCCAGTGACTCCTGTCCCCCACTGTGACTCTTCGCCACCCGCTGGGTGAGAAAACCAAACAGCATCAGCCCCAGTGCATTGGGGATGGCGAACATCAGCAGGCCTTGTAGGCCAAACATGAAGGTCATCTGGACACTGAAAAATAATCCAAGCCCCCACATCCAAGATAAGGCGACCGAATTCCCCCACAGGACAGCATTTAACCAGCGAAAGTTCATAAAGTCCTGCAAGGAACCCCGATTTGGCCCGCGGAGCAAGCCAGATTCTTGCGCGGCGTCGCTTCTCATGCCTCACCAAACCCGCGAAAAGCCAGTAGAGAAGGCATTTCAGACGGATCCGGCGACTTCCTGCTCGAAACGAACAATTACCATTGAAGCCGCCCCATTCACCCTCTTTACTCGCGGCGCTAACAACGGCAGACCTACCCTTTCATGATTGAGAACATCCGCAAATACACTGGCCTAATGATCGTGGTCTTCGTGACCCTGTTTATCAGCTTCCTTTTTCTCGATACCCGATCCGTGCGGAACATGAGTGGCGGCCACGCCGTCATGAAAATCGCGGGTCGCACCTACAACGACAAGGAATACCGGAGCCTCGGCACCGGCTCGTTCGAGTTGACTCGCAACCTCGCCAGCGCGGGCGATTTTGGTCTCTATCAATTCCTGATGGGACTTTCCAGCGGTGCGACCAGCCAGGAAAATGCGGTTGAGAAATTCTTCGTCGGACGCATGATCATTCGCCAGGCGAAAGAAGAGTTCGGCGTTTACCCAGGCGAAGAGGAAGTCTCCGCCTACCTGCGCAGCCTCCGCGTCTTCGCCGGACCTGAAGGCCAATTCAATCCCGAGGCATACCGCAACTTCATCGAAAAAGGCATGGGGCGCCTTGGACTGACTGAGAGGGATCTGCGCGAACTCGCCGCTGACGTAATCGCCTCCAAGAAAATCAACGCCATCGTGGGTGCCGGCCTGAGCGCCGACCGCGACGCAGTGGCGAAGGATCTCGCCCTGCAAAACCAGCAGATCAGCGGTGAAGTTGCCAAGCTGGAGCTTGCACCATTTAAGGAGAAAATCCAAGCGACCGAAGAGGAGATCAAAAAGTACTGGGAGACGATCTCCGACTCATTCACCACCGAGCCTCGTCGTAAGTTCACCTACGTCATTGCCACCCCTATCCTGCCGCCCGCACCCAAGACTGATGGGGCTATGGATTGCCTCAGCGATGCACTTGCCAGCGACGACGCGAAAAAGGCAGCCGCCAAGGCCAAGGAAGAAGCGAACGCCAAACTCAAGGCTGAATACGCCGAAGAATGCCGCAAAAAACAACTCGAACTCGACACCTTGGTCGACGATTTCTCCTATCAATTGGAGCAGCAAAAAGGCTCCGGCTTTGAGGAGCTGGCCGCGCAGAACAAGTGGGAGGTCAAAACCTCCGACTTCTTCCCGCGCAGCGCTCCACCGCAGCAGCTCGACATCAAACTCCGTGCTTCCAGCAAAGGCAGCAAGCTCGCGGACGAACTTTTCCACATGGAGCCGACCTCTGACCCTGTGTCGAAAATCTCCCAACCCATCGCCATCGGCGAGAATCAATGGGTGATCGCCCGCATCGATGGTGAGGAAAAATCCCGCACCAAGACCTACGAGGAAGCACGCGCCGACGCACGCGCCCAGTACATTTCCGAAAAGGCGCTCGAGGCGATGAAAGCCGCTGCTAACGACGCGGCAACCAAGATCAAGGCCTCTCTAGTCGCGGGTAAATCATTCGTTGAAGCCGCCAAGGAAGTCGGAATCCCGGAGTCCAAGGCATTCACCGCGATTACCAGCACCTCGAAACCTGAGGAAGCCACGCAACCAAAGAACCTCTTCACCGTTGCCCGCAACGTCGATCCCGGCACACTCACCGATGTGATCAATGAAGCGGATCGCTCTTTCATCCTCTACGTCGCCAAACGCGAAGTGATCAAGAAAGCCGACGCCGCAGCCACCATCGACAGCGAAGTCGCCTCTCGCGCCAGCGAAAACGAAACCATTGCATTCATGTCGTGGATCGCCGCCCGCACCGAGGCCGCGAAGGTCGAGCAACTCGACAAGCGCTGATCCTAAAGCACGGTCCGGTAAGGGCAAACACCACCCGCCCTTTTCCCATGTCCGCTTGCGAAGACATCCAAGAACTGTTCGACGACGCCAATGGCCACCTCGCCGTTGGCGAATTCGATGAAGCCATCGCGCTGTATCGTCGCTGCGTCGCCATCGATCCGGCGTTTTTCGACGGCTGGCACGCGCTCGGCATGGCCCTACTCAAGACCGGCCACGTCAAGGAAGCCATCGGCTGCGGCCTCCAGTCGGTCACACTCCAGCCCAACGACTTGCTCGCCTGGACCAGCCTTTCCCAGATGTACGTCCGCGACGGCAACATCCCCGAAGCCGAGGCGGCCAAGGGCAATGCCCGCATTCTCTCGCTGGGCGGCAGGGTTGTGAAGTGACGATCGCGCTTGCCAGTGGCCGTCGAGGGGTATACCTCACCGCCCGTCTGGTAACCCAGTCTCCACTAACCTTATGACTTTATTCATCCTCTGGTGCCTCGCGGGCCTTGTCGTTGGCATTGTATTCGCCTCGTTTTTCGAATGGACGCTTCACAAATACGTGATGCATCGCCCGGTTTGGAACTTCCGCTACGCCTTCCAGGCGCACGCTGTGGTCCATCACCAGACCTTCAAGGCTGACCGCACTTACCACCTCCTCGACGAGAAGGATAAGGAGACCATCCCGATGGCTTGGTGGAATGGTCCTGTCTTGATCATCCTCGGCGCAATCCCTTTTGCGCTGCTCTCCTGGCTGACTGGGGAGTGGGCGTTTGTGATCGGTGGCGCCAGCGCCTTCGCCTTTTACTACTGCTTTTACGAGTACATCCATTGGTGCATGCATTTGCCGAAGGCACGCCGGGTTGAAAAGCCTTGGTGGTTCCGCAAGCTCAATGGCCACCATTTGTTGCATCACCGCTACATGCACAAAAACTTCAACGTGGTCCTGCCACTCGCCGATTTGATACTCGGCACCCTGATGCCGCGGGCGAAGACACACTTTGCCCAAGCCAGTGGCCCATCGGTGCCAAACGTGCAGCCGCTCGCTTAATCCCTGTCCGGTCCGACTTCAAAGCGCGAGCGGGTAGTCGGTCACCTGCTCCAGCCTGACCTGATAGAGCGCTGCGATCTCGGGCGCGTCAGAGACATTGTAGATGTCGCGGTAGTAAATTTCCTTAATACCGTAGGCGCAAAGCGTCTGCATGCAGGCGGTGCAGGGCATGGTGGTGGTGGCGACGATCTTTGCCTCGCCGCGGCGAAACAGGCTACAAAGATTCACCTCGGCGTGGAGCATGAATTTCTGCCGCGCTTCCCGGTCATCCCAAAATCCGAGCGGCGGATTATAGCCCGGCGCAAGACCGTTGTAGGCGGTGCCGATGACCCGGTTGTCGAAGTCCAGCGCGGCCGCGCCGACTTTGCGAAAGGGATCTTCCGACCGCAGGCTGGCAACATGAGCGAGCGCCATGGCGTATTGGGGAATGGACAAGCGACTGTCTGACATGGGGGAAGAATGATCGGAATTTCCAGATTTCAAATCCTAAAGCGTGGAAATCTAACCTGCTGCTGCAAGCAATCCTTGCGAAGGAGCAGCGGGCCGTTTAATCAAGAGCCATGCAAGATGAAGTTCGCGCGCTGCTCATTCTCCAAGACCGTGATCGCCGCTTGTTAGCGCTGGCCAAGGATCTCGAAAAACTGCCACAGGACGAAGCACGGGCGAAAGCAAAACTCGCGGGCGACCAGTCCGCCGTGGCCCGCGCCCATCAGGCACTGATCGACTGCGAACTGCGGGTGAAAAAAATCGAACTCGACGCCGAGACGCGCCGCACGACGATCAAGCGCCTGAAATTGCAGCAATTCGAAACCCGCAAAAACGAGGAATTTGTGGCATTGGGCCATGAAATCGTCCGCTACGAAAAGGAGTTGGACGATTTTGAAACCAAGGAGCTCGAGGCGATGGACGAGGTCGACAGTTTCCGCAAGGCCCAGCAAGCCGCAGAAGCTACCTTGGTCCAAACCCACAAGTTAGTCGAAGAAGACCTCGCCTCGATCGCCCAGCGCCATGCGCGGACGGATGCCGAGCGCCTTGAAGTTCTCGCACAACGCGAAAAACTCGCCGCGAATGTGCCGGATAGCCTCATGCCGCTTTATGTGCGGTTGATGAAAACCAAGGACGGACGCGCGGTCGCGCCGATGCGCGACGGCAAGTGCGAGGGCTGCCACATGAAACTCATCGCCTCCACGGTGATGAAAGCCCAGTCCGGCAGGGAAATCGCCCAGTGCGAAGACTGCGCACGCATCCTCTACGTCGAGGAGTAAGTCCCGGCCGTTAGTTGAATTCGTTGCGGCGTTCTTCAAGGAGGATCAGCCAGTTCATCATCGTTATCGGCGGCAATTCCGCTGGATGATGAATCGGTCGCAGGTTGACGCTGATTCGATTGGCGGCCATCGCAGTGCCGCTAAGATTTTTGGAATCCAAGGGTCGCACTGGATTGATCTCCGAATCGCTGGCGAGCGAACCAATCTGCCCGCTGAGAGCCACGGCGAATGGATCGGCATCGACTCCGTATCTCCTCTCCGGCGCGAACAATGAGCAAGGCGGATAATAGGTGCCGCTTGGGGTGTAACCCGAAGGTGGCGTGGCTGCTACGACGTTAAAATCATCGCCGATGTAGAGTCGCAGATTCGTGACCAGCGAGAATCCTTTGGTGAATGCCGTTAGATCGGCGCATTCGCTGAGGATCAATCCATAGTCGTTGTCGGTGCATGGGATGGATGGCCTCATGAGGGGACTATTCAATCCGGTCACCGAGTAGTCGACATTGACGACGAGCGAGTGGTTGATGGCAGGGCTTGCCGCGCCCATCGCTGCAAGCAAGGCGGGGATCCGCTGGGGGTACACGGCAATGCAGCGATTGCCCGATGGCAGCGCTCTGACTTCAAACGGCGACCGCGGCCGCCAATAGCCCGCCTTCAGAGTACCCACCAAGGGATCGCCGAAAGTGGCGTTGTTGAAACTGATCGCCCCAGCAAGTCCCTGCCTGAAGGTGTAGCCACCACTCGCCCCGTAGGCGACATCCACGGAATCCGAAAAGGTATAGCTTTGGTTTTCGTTGCAGACTTTGACATAGCCCGCGGGAAGGCTGGGCATCACCTCTGAAGTGAGCGGCAAGTTGATGGAGGCGCGGTTGCCGTTCGGGATGTAATATCCAAACCGCAGCATCGTCGGGGTGGAGTTACTGGAACTTTGCACCTGCGTGACGTCTAGCCGCATGGCGCACTGCAGCGCACCGATGGAGTAGTTGTTCCAGCTCGTGGTGGATAACACATTCGATTCAGGATCGTGGGCGAAACGGTCGAAAAAATCCGCCCCGCGGTTGATCGGGATGAAGGCAGCGCGGCCGCTCTCGGAGGCCAGTGAGACGGGAAAGAACGTCCCCTGCGTGAGCTGATAGGCCTCCCGAATGCCAGGAGTGAATGGGCTAGCGGTGAAGCTCTGCCCGCCAATGCTGCTACCGCTCGATAGACTGATCCCGCGGCGGCTGGCCAGCGCATTGATCGAGGTATGACCTTCCATCACCGCCTTGCCGGCGAAGACTCCGCCATCAATCGTCACGTTCTGCCAGGCATCGCCCGATGCGTATTGGCCAAAGGACATGAAGGAGGACGCCGAGATCGCTAACTGCGAGGGGATTTCATAAATCGACAACACATAGTTTCGCTTGCTGTGAGCAAGGAAGGTCTTGTCGTCATCATGATCGGCTAGGTTAACGGAGAAGGCCCACCAATTGCGTTTGGCCACGAAGTCGTCACCCGGCTGGGCGTAGCCGAAATTGATTTGCGGGTATTTGAGCAGGTTGAAGTTCGGATAGGTGGACACCGAGAGTCCGACCCCGCTTTGCGCCAGACTGCCGTAGACTTTGCTACTCGAAAGAATCGGATAGATCAGATCACGGGCGGAAGTGGTGGAGTCGTTCGACGTCAGGGGCGGCGGGTAGCCACTGCCAAGGCTGCGATTGATGCCGACCGAGACATAGCCGGTCTCCGGCGGAATCGCGGCGAAGATCCGGTTTGGCGTGTCGAGGGCCGAGTCCCCTGTGTTCGAAATCCGCAGATTCGGGAGGTTGAGTGATGCCGCGAGATTACTTGAAATCGATGTCCGCGCGTTGGCCGACGCCAGCGATTCGGTGAAGATGTCCTGCCAGCGGAGCGGGTTGCTGACCGTCGTGTTAGAATTCGAACCTGACTGCATCGCGCGGATCGCGCGGTTGGGAACGATGGCGACAATCGACCGCAAAATCGCCGCTTCTTTCTCGCTGTAATCGACCCGCAGCTGCACCTGCGCCTGCACCGCTTGAGCGGCAATCGCCCGGCGGTAGATATAGATCGTCAGCAGCGTAAGAATCGTGCCGGTGGCGAGCACTAGCACGAAGGAAATATAGCCGCCCCGTCGCGATCTGTTCGGTGTCGTTTTCATTGCTGCATGGTTCCCGAATAGGTGATTTGCTCGCCACCAGGCCCGGTGAGAGTCATCCGCAGCACCCCCTGCTCCATCGAAAACAACACATTACTGGGCGCCTTCGTCACCGCCCACTGTGGCTCACCCAAGACGCCGCTGACGGGGACTACATAATCGTAAAGCGCAGCACCCGTGCCTCGGTTTTCAAACGACAGCAGGCTCGCCCGCATCGTGCCGTCGGGCTGCCGGAAGTTTAGCACCACCACAGGAGATGCCGTCAGTCGGGGATTGATTCCAGAAAGCGCGTCCGAGACTGAATCGTGCAAGCGGAAGCGATCGGCGCAGCCCACCAAGCGGCTCACATACAGGCTGACCAGCGGCGCCTCGTCGGTGAGGAAGCTCTGGGATTTGTAGAGGCCGAGGAAGGCAAGTTGCTGGTTGAAAAGAGCCAGGATCATTGAGCCGGTCATCAAGCCCATGAGGATCGCGATCGAAAGTTCAACCAAGGTGAAGCCGCGGCGGATGCGTGGGAGAATGGCTTTCATTGCGAGCGCAGGACGGTACGGGATTTGGCGTAGTTGCGGCCGCCGATCTGATAGGTTAAGATGCTTTGAGCCTTCCACACCTTCATCGCCGCGGGATTGCTTGCCACCGTGCCGGCACCACCGTCGCTGGGATAGTTTTCCGCGTCCGGGAGGCGGGTCCGCGTCACGGTTCCGGTGATCGGTATTCCACGAGGGAGTCGGCCCACCTCCACCGCAGTGGCTGTTATGGTCGGATAGGCGGGCCATGGAGAATCACTGGCTAAGAGATTTTCGAAAGGAATCCGCTCCGCGTAGGCGCGCTCATAGGTCATGTAGGCGTCCGTCACCGTTTGCTGAAGAGTCCATTGGCGTGGATTCAGAATATTGAGAGACAGTTTCAGCAGGACTAGGCCAAGCACAGTCAGTATCGATAGCGACATCATTGCCTCCACCATCACAAAACCACGGCGCAAGGATCCCGCCTTGCGAAATGGCCGAAGCGGCGTGACTTTTGCACCATGGTCCGTTCCGCTCGCCGTTTGATCCTTATCGCCGCCCTGCTGCTGGCGGGTGGGCAGGTCTTTGCCCAGACCGTTTTCGAACCACCCTACGGGCTGCACTGGGGCGACTCGCCAGAGATGCTGCTGTCGTGGGCCACCCGCCAGACTTTGGACGTCACCATTTCGATGCCAGCCGATCAGCCGAACCTGCGGATTCTGCGCATCCAGCCCCGAAAAGGTTTGCTGCCAGAGACGCAGGCCGGAGCGGTCGAGGGGCGCTTCATGAGCGGAAAACTTTACGAGCTCACCATTCACTACTTTGATCCCGACGCCTCGGCAGACTTGATGGAATCTCGCTTCGAGGCCCTGAAAAAACAAGTGATTGCCCAGCACGGCCCGCTCCTGACCAACCAGCTGAGCCGGACGGTGGAAGACCAATTTGTAACGCGAATTCAGTCGTTTCATCGGGAGCCTGTGAAAGGGATATTCCTCCTACTGGCTTTCACTGAAGTGGAGGATCTTTTGCGCAAGTCCAAGGATTCCAAGTTTTCCATCATCTACCGAAATGATCCGCTGCGGGTTGAATCGTTGAGTGCCCCGTGAGTCATTCGATCGTGTTGAAGGAGCCGTTTAATTGAATGGTCCGGTCGAGGGTGAAGCTGACATGAGCCAAGCGATCCACGCCGAATGGGGTGACGGTGAGGATTTCCATCGTCCAGCGCCCGTCACTATCAAAGGTGTCATCATAATTCATCAATGTCAGAACGCGACTTTGAGGTACTGAGTCATTGATGATCTGGTGAGATCCTGGCACGATTGTGCCCGTAGTGCCTAGCTGAGGCTCCCCACGGTAAACTTGAGCATAAGTTCGTGAGTCGGGATATAAATCATTCAACGTCAATGTTACTTGAGGCATTGAGAATCGGATCGATTGGTTCTGAGTGATGCCAGAAATGGCCCCGTCGGCGACAGGCCACACTTGAATGAATTGTGATGCCAACTGAGATTCCGGCGCCTGGTAGTCGGCAAGCGAAAAGACAGAAAATCGCTCTTCGCCGCGAACTTTCGTGCGGTCTGAACCAGGAATGGAGTTCAATGTATAGGCCAACGTTTGGACTCCGTTGGCGTTGATCGAAGCCTGTGACAAGAGGGTCGCCTGAGTACGATCTAGGATCACCCCCGTGCCTGCTAATCCGTAAGATTGAACGTGGCGTAGTAGCTTCACACTTTTAGAAGCGGCTGGATCCGTGGCTCCACTGAGCAATCCGCTGGTGGTGATATAGACGCTGAATGGACGATCCGCTCGAGTCCGTCGAATCATAGCTGGAATGTTGCTCGGTACAGGACCTATATTAGTTAGATCTTTTCCGTAGGTGTCTTCGCAATCAATGACAACTTGGGCAATCGGTACATACGCTCCGACGTATCGGGTATCCAGCAGGTAATTCGTTAACGGGGAAGATTTTACGGTCCATAATTCAAAGCGAGCCCCACCCGGATTAATCTCAAGTGGTGACAATTGTTCTCCACTCGTAGCGACTGAGGCATCGTATTGAACACCGGTCGGGAGTTGAATTTGTCGGATAAAGTTTGTGTATGTGGTCTCAGTTGCTGATGCGACAGCAAGGGTGGCGCTCAGTATTGCAGCAGTTTGAAGAATGAATTTTTTCATGGCTGAGTCTTGTTGGATGCTTCGGTATGTTTGAGAGGTAATACTGAAATCGGACCACCTTGGTATGTTGCTACGATCAGGTTGCCGCTTTTCACCATTTGCTTGTGTGTGTCCTGTGAAATAGGTTTGTTACCTTCTGCTTGGACTCTGCTGACTTCGACCGCAGTAATCCATCCGCGGTTGGCAGCATAAAAATCGCTCCAGCTTTGGATTTGAACCCCTGGTTGAATGTGAATTCGATCTTTGAAATTTTTCGGAATCTGAAGAATTGCGCCTTTCGGAACGAGTGTTGCGTATCCACCAAAGCAAACAACGTCAGACTGGCTGATAAGATCTTGCGGGCGATTGACCACTGATGGGTCTGCCCCCATTTCGGTTTTGAGTGATTTCATCGGATCTTTCTGAACTGATCCTCGTAGAGCAGCACTGAGCTGCTCATGTGTCACCGAATCGTGCATGATCTGTTTTTTCTCAGGCTGCGAGTGTAAGTCTACCGCGAGCACATTTAAGCCTAAGAGAGCAATGAATTTTATGCTAATTCGAGGCGCGTGGATGGTTGTGATTCTATTCATTTCAATTCGTGCGGAAGGTTACTAATATGACCATATCCTGAAGATCATATCCAGGATTTGATTTTTGAGCGGCCGAGTGGGTTAGCTCCATGAAGACGATTACGTCCATGGGGCCGATCTTGACGCGTCCTGTTGAATCCAAATAGGGACGAAGAAAGCTTTCAAGAGATGGGGCATTATAGGCCGGGATGTTGGATGGCGGAATATCCCCGTTGACTAATGTTCTTACGTTATCAGTTCCGTCACTCGATTTGTAAAATGCTCCCCACTGGTTGTTGTAGTAGTATCTTCCCCCGAATCTAAGAGGCTTATTGATATCCACCTTTGAATTCGTGAGGATCCCGGATGTTGATACGATTGTATTCGGATTCACATTGAGATTGGTACCGTAGAATATTCTTTTGTACGAAGAAGATGAGGTGCTACCATAACTCATCACAGCCTCAGTTGGAACAAAGGCGTAGGATCCTCCTGCGTAACTGGCTGTTACTCCGGCACCCAGAATCCTTACGTCAGCATAGAGAGTCTGCTTCGGCGTCACTGTGGATGCTGAAGTGGAACTTGAGTCAATGGTGACGTAGTCTTTAATGACAGACGGATAACTAATTTTCCAAGTCAGTGTCGGTTTAGTTCCTGTTTGGACGACCGTTGGGAACGCGGTTAAGCTGCCGGCAGGAATCGCTGGAATAGTTTGGGCGGTGGCGGGTGATAACGCGAAAGATCCCAAGGTCATCACCACTGCCGACAGGGTGGCAAATGGGTTGGTTTTCATGGTGGTTGTTGTTGGAGTTAATAACAATGGATGCGGTTTCGAGTGGTGGTTTTAGGGGGGAGTCTGGGCGGACACGCGGAACCAGTTGCGCCACGGCCCGTTCGGGATTTCACGTTTATCGGCGAATCGCCACTCGACGGTGTCGCCGCTGCGGAAATGTAGATAGTCGCGGACCGCGGGGCTCAGATCGATGCCTGCCGACTGATTGCGGTTCGGGCGCGGGGATTCCCGGCCAAAAACATAAGCCCAGTCGTCGATTTCAAACGGGCCCACGTCTTCCCACTGGGCGTAGCAAACTCTTCCCGCATGGTGAATCGCGACCCAGCGTCCGCGGCAGACCGAAATGCCATCGCCGCGATAACTTTGCCAGAACCACGGAATCACCTCCGAGGCCTCCGGCCGATGCAGCCCGCCACGGATGACGTCGTTGTAGGGCAGGGCGATGTAGAACGGATTGAGCGCGGGCGTGAAACCGGCGGGTAGGTAACCGTTGCGGTGGTCAGGGTGATCGTAACCGCCGAAATTTGCTTCCCAGTTGGGATCCCACGCGCTCTTCGTGTTCGGCGTGGGGTTGTTTTCTCCCGGCATCTCTCCGACCCAAAACACGGTTGCCACCACGTTGCGCCGCCACTCAGACGGCGTGCGGAATTTGTCGCGCGGCCGCTCGATCACCACCCGTGCCGCCGCAGGCACCCCGTAGGGATCGCTCAGGCTCGGCAGTATCTCGCGCCGGTCTTGCAGAAATTCTTCATGCGCAATCAACAACCGATCCGACAGACGGGCGCCTGCCGCAATCTCCCACGAAGCCAAACCGACAACCCCAGCAATAATCCATGCGGTTTTCATTGTTTCGGAAAGAGGGAGTTAAACCTCTTTACCTCCTTAAACTATGACTAAAGGTAATAGTCGTTTTAAGTTAAAAACAAGATAAAACTAATCTATTAGATTTTTTTGATATAAATCACTATCACTTAAAATACAGCGAAGATCACTTGCTGATTCCAAAGCGTCGATCCAGCTCCTTCATGCTGAATTCTGTCAGAGTCGGGCGACCATCGGCCGCGCAATACGGTAGCTCGCAGGTAAACAACTCGGTGAGCAGAGGTTGCGTCTCGGCTAGCCGTGGCAGCACCAAGGCTGCTGCCTTTTTCGCCAGTATTCGCGCCAGCCGATCCAGCGCAAAGCGCGCGCCCGGCGCAGGATCATGCAGCAGCTCGTCCATCAGTGCGCCTAGAAATGCCCGCGGGTCCTCCACCGCCAGACAAGCGGGCAGGCTGCGGATTTGCAGCGTGTTGCCACCAAAGGCTTCCACCTCAATCCCCGCGTCCTCCAGCGCCGACCGCTCGCGCAGCACCAGATCCAGATCGCGCGGATCCAGCTCCAATAAAACCGGCACCAGCAACCCCTGCGTGTCTAGCACGCCGTGGCCGTGATTGAGCAATTGCTCGTAAAAAATTCGTTCGCGCGCCGCCTTCGGGTCGAACAGCACCAGCCCGTCCTCGCTCTCCAGCACCGCGTAACGTTGCTGCAACATCCCGATCACTCGAAACATCGGCCCTGTGCTTTTTGGCAAGGGCAGAACGACTTCAGGCGTGGTCGGCGCTTGCCAATCCACCAACTGCGGCTGTGGCGCCTGGAAACTCGCAATGACAGGCGCGATCTCCACTGCCTCCGATG
>Ga0194063_10001414_pt1 | contig 15643 bp, 13 predicted proteins | sample SepL3720m_MetaG_FD_155459 | JGI IMG/M metagenome (GOLD analysis project Ga0194063, IMG submission 155459) | Anoxic zone freshwater microbial communities from boreal shield lake in IISD Experimental Lakes Area, Ontario, Canada - Sep2016-L373-20m | ecosystem: Environmental > Aquatic > Freshwater... | reverse complement strand
CCAGTGCAATGAGGAGTGGCAGAAGACGCTGGCGAGGGTAAAGCGGCAATGGGAGTTCCCTGGAGTGACGCGTGAGACTTACTTGAGAGTTACCGAGAACCCGTGAATGATCTCGCCAGCACAAATCCGGGGAATCGATATGTATCCGGGAGCTTTCGCCGCAGTCGTAATGTGGACATCAGGAAATCGTAACCGATTTGTACGGCCTTACACGTTTCGTCTTACCCTGTAAACAGGGCATCCAATGCGGCTTTGCCGCCTGACATTACCGACTCGCGCCTGAAAAGGGAATATAGTTGCTATCTCCCCGGAAAGGCGTACATTCACGGAAGATATGAAACATATGCTGAAGGCGCTCCCTGACCAGCGTCGCGTCAAACGGACATTTCTATCATTACACTTTAATATGGCATTACGGATGAGCTTGTGTTTTCGTTTTGGCATGGCCCTTTGCATTCTGGCCGCACCGTCGTCGGCAGTGGCAGCAGTCTATAATTGGCTTCCGTGGCAATATGTTAACAATACGGCAACGGCGCACATCAACGGTTTCGGGGACGTCACAGTGTCTGTGGACGGTGCGCCAGCTAACCAAGTGTGGGACTTTCAAATTGAGTTTCTAGGAGTGCCCTTCACTCCATCGTCTGCCCCAGCGGTCGGTGTCCAGCATTTCGACGATAATCAATATAGCTTCGTGGTTGATTTGTCAGGAATCTCCGACACACACGGTTTGGTGCTTGGATTGGGCAATTTCGCTCACTGGGCAGATCATCCTTACTACAAGTTGTCGGGTTGTGATCTGACCACGTTAGTCCAGATTGGTTCCTACGATCATCGTTGGACGGGGACCCATTCATGGCCCGATACTTTCAATGATGATGTTCATCTCAATACGGACAATGGAAACTTTGAAGTAACCACAGTTCCCGGAGGGAACGATATCAATTCAGATATCCTGCTCCTTTCGCTTCCACATGGAGTTGGTCGACTAGTTGTTTCCTCGTTGGGGCCTATTGGTTCCGATGGCGTGAATGTCGTTTTGGCGGTGCCAGAATTTGATCTCGCTGTCACGTCTATGAGATGGAGCGATTCTCTGGGTGGCATCGATTTCACCTATTCCGTTGTTGGCGGTTCTTTGGGCAGGGCCTCTACGGTGGCATCTTTTTGGGGAGCAGGGACTAACCTAGTAGACCGACTTTCCTCAGTGCCGCTTTACACATGCGCAATCGCTGCGGGATTTATAGGCCAGAGCGGTCAGACAATCCCAGCATCAGCACTGGTTAATCCACCCAGTGGGGCGACAACCGTACTATTGGAAATCGACCCTGATAATCTATTCACTGAATCATCCAAAACGAACAACTTCAAAGCCCTGGAGATACCTGACTATGGAATAACTTCACTGGGATGGAACACCAGTGCCGGAATTGACTTCGGTTATTTCGTTACTGGATTTCAAGCTCCCGCAAGTACAATTCAATTATTTTGGTCAAAGGGCACACACTTGGCTGACCGAGTCAGCACAACTCCAGTTTACACTTACAACATTTCTGCAGGTGTTACAGGGTTGAGTCAGACCATCTCAGTTCCAGCCAACGTTCTTGCTAACCCACCGAGTCAGGCAACTGCGGTGCTCCTTGCGATTGACCCTAATAATGTAGTAACTGAAACGACTAAAACGAACAACATTCGGGCGCTCTATTTCGCAACAATCACTGCCCTTCGGGTAGCCCGACAAGAAGCCAACGTCACCCCGTCCAATGGTATTGATGACCCAATTCTTCCCGTCACAAACCCGACAGTACTTGCTAATGCAAGGCCACTCGGCCTCGGAGTTGTTGCGGATGGAGTAACGCCTGTTTTATTCAAAATCGTTGCACCCCCAGGCGACTATTCTCTAACCATAAACAGCTATCCCGTGTATAAAGATACCCTATCGACCCATTTGTCTGTCCTTTCACCTAACGGGTTGTGGGCTAAGCAGACCACAATCAATATATCACAACCTCCCGATAGTGCAGCCAATGGAACGAACTATGCCTACCTCGCAGGCACTGATTGGACGGATTATGCTACCACTCTCCCTGAAGGAACCATAACCCTTTCATTGTCGAGATCATCAGGCGGCTCCCCACTCAGTAACGTTACCTTCACAAACCGCCCTCCGCCTATTGTTCTGGTGCATGGATACTATGCAGATGCAACAACTTGGGGGCCAGTGTTTAAATCCGCACTGGAAGTGTGGCGGCCTAACGATTTTATAATTCCCATTTCCTATGGCGTCTTACGTGAAGTAAATCCCAGCTCTGGAGCTGTAACCGCAGATAAAACCGTGAACACTGCAGGTAGGCTCGATGATTTGGTCTACTTTCTAGATTATGAGCTGGCAGCGACAATTGAAAACCTGAATAGTGACCTGCGCAAAAAGTGGGCCTTCACTCGCTACGACATCGTCGGTCATAGCCAAGGAGGCGTGTTAACTCGCATGCTCTGCACGAAATACCATTTTGTTACGTTCACAAAGCAGCCGTACGTATCTGAAGTAAATATGTTTCGGGGGAGATTCAGACGCATTATTACCATAGGCTCACCTCATAACGGGAGCCGCTTACTGTATTACCTATTGCAACTCAAACGCACTCATAGTATCTGGTATAGGTTGTTGCCGGCTGTACTGGATGATATAGTACAGGACAAATTCGATCCTTTTGGGCAACAGATCGAACAGATTAACGATTCGCTCTATTCCATCGACAAACGAGCCAAGTTTCGTCTTATAACATGCACCATCGATGGCGGAAATACACCAGGACTGTTATCTCCACCTATATTTCTATTGACGGGGCTAGCTACTCCGCTTGTTGTCCTCAATCCGCTACCTACAATTGTGACCCGCGGAGCGGTCGTTATTCCAAAAGGATCGGATGGAGTTGTGGACCTCGACGCTCAAGGAGATAAATACAACGGGTCTAGTGTTATTACAACAAATCTAACGGGCAATATTCTGCATGCAGACATGTTTCCGCTGCTGTTTGGGGCTTTTTATAACCAGAGTGAAACCACTTTCTGGCCGGTCGCGAGCACAATCCTTACCCTACTAAATGGACCGGCGAGTACGTTTGGTCCATTTGAGCCGCCGTCGCGTCTGTCAGCGGATGACAGGGGACGCATCGATTCAGTCTTGCCTACTTTGGAAGCTTACAATGTCATAAGGCTTATTCCAGGATACAAGGATCTCAGTTACAGCTTTCAAGTCAGCCCAGATCCATCAAGGCCAGTGCAGGGACCGATCAGTTGGTGCGCCGAAGCATTTACACCAAATGGCGTCAATAGTGATGGTATAGCACTGATTACAACTTCGAATGCTCCTATGGCTGTCACGGTCAGAGTTGCAGAGTTCGTGGTAGGAGACGTAGTTCTGTATGCGAGTTATGCAAGCACAAACAACGTACTAGTAGCAGCTCAGCCAATACTGGTATGTTCTCGTCCAGCGGGATCTGTTATGACAGGCGTGTTTGTGGTTCCAGGCTCAGCAACTTTATCTGTAGGTGGTACTTTAAGGCCTGATGTGTGGGCTAATTATACGAATGGAGCACAAAGCCAACTATACATACCAATAGGACAGGCCTCGTTTAGTTCTTCAGACACAAACGTTGCTGTTGTTGATGTTTCTGGAACAATCACCTTGCATTCCTTCGGCATCGCAACAGTAACAATGTTGTATAATGGGTTTACAGCATCAATCCTCGTCTCATCGGCAACTCGTGAGGTAAAGGATCTTGCCGGTTACATCACGACAAATGGGCTGTTCCAACTCACTTACATGGGCACCTACATGATGACAAACGTAATTCAGGCATCAGATAACCTGAAGGATTGGATTCCCATTGCCACATTACACAACACAAATGGATTTGTGAAATATACAGATACAGAGTCTGCGATGTTGCCAAGAAGGTATTATCGCATTGTAATCAAATGAAGATGACATTACGGTTCCATTCTCGATGGTGAACGAAGTCGAGGGTCTCGTTCAGGGATAGATTCAACGGGCTATGGGTATGGGCTTTTGATATTCTACGCTGCAAGTCATAACACAGCGCACTTCTTATCAATACAAAGCACTGCGTACAAGCGTTAAATGGCAGGGAACATTAACTCATGATTCGTGTTGCGGTTTAAGGCAGGCATGTTTCATTCCCTCAGATACTCACACAGATGCAGGTAAGCGTTAGTTAAAGTCAAAGCTTCCCCAGGCTAAAGCTTTACAACGACACGCACAAGGGACAGGGCAATGATGAAGTGTTGGTTGTTGTTGGCCGTTATTGTATGTTTGCTTGTTCCTGATTCTCTCATGCTCCAGGAATCTATCAGGAATCTTGGCTAAACAGTTGAAAGGTCGTCAGCAATAAACAGATGCGTCCAGGGTACCAAAGCGTGCGATTGTGGGTGCTTCAGGCGTCATTCGGACAAGGTGGATTGATTGCCGTGGTGTGCTTTTCCCAGTATTTCAATCACCACCACCACGCCTGATTATCTGTTGTGTTGTTTGATGTTTCTTGTTTATAATGTTCTCATGTCAGGTCTAAATCCACACTGCGTGTCCATTTTCTCCTTCGCTGTTCTGATGAGTGTTCTGGTGATAAATGGGCTTAAAGGTAGTGTTCTTCTTTATCTTCCTCCAATCACAACAACAACAATAACAACGTGAAGTCTTGCTGCTTTGGGGGGGGGCTGGGTCAAAGTGCAGCGTGAGTGTGGGTAGTTGTGATTGTTCTTTCGGCAGCCACGTTACAGTTCCAGATGAGTCAGTGTTTAAGATCAGTTGTGTTATTTATCTTTAATGTTGTTCGCTCATGGGGGGTTGTGAAGGATAACACCAGCAATCCAAACATCCAGTCATCGTATTTGTCTTTGTTGTCGAGATGGATTGTTGGCTTTCTGTCCGAATCACAATGAAGGGATGATGGCCTTACGGCGTTATCCATCCATCCAAGCCATTCACATCAGCCTACAATGGATCTCTGGCGATGTGTTGTTTGAAAATGGAGAAGGCATGGTTCGGCTCATTAACTCCTTCTCCTGGTACCAATGCAGACGTTCTCGGGGCATTGGGGAGGGGATGGATTCAGTTCTTGTACTATTCAGGGAGTTGTAATTATTCCTGCATCTCCAAAGCTCGTTATTGTGTTGTTTTGGAGGTGTGGAGTGTCGTGGCTTAATCAACTACAACACTCCAAGGCCCAGGTTAAAGACATCACGGATTAATGGACCTGCGTGATGATGATAGGGTGGTGGACGGGGAAAGATGGTGTGAAGGACTGATTCGTTGTTTTCTGTTTGCTATATAAGTCTCCACGCAAACTGTACACTCGACGTTATATACAGAAGTGCGAAGAGATCCCAGATAGAGCATTTCGTGGATCATGTGTTTATTACAATTACTATGTTTAAGGTGCGTGAGATCCAAACATACACACAGACAATACAACCCCCTCACTTCGTTGATTATGTGTTTCTTACAGTTACTATCTTTAAGGTGCGACTCATCCATCCATACACAAAACAATTACCTCATTTCGTTTATTCGGTGTTTATTACAGTTACTATCTTCAAGGTGCTACACATCCATCCACACACACGATACAACCACCTCACTTCGTTGATTATGTGTTTATTACAATTACTATCTTTAAGGTGCGCGAGATCCAAACATACACACAGACAATACAACCACCTCATTTCGTTGATTGTTCGTTTATTACAATTACTTTCTTCCAGGTGCGACTCATCCATCCATCCATACACACAATACAACCACCTCACTTCGTTGGTTCTGTGTTTATTACAGTTACTATCTTTAAGGTGCGAGCCATTCATCCATACACAAAACAATTACCTCATTTCGTCTATTATGTGTTTATTACAATTACTTTCTTTAAGGCTCGACTCATCCATCCATCCATACACACAGTACAACCACCTCATTTCGTCGATTGTGTGTTTATTACAATTACTATCTTTAAGTTGCGCCAGATCCACACATACAGACAATACAACCAAATGCCTTCGTCGGTTTTGTGTTTTTTACAATTACTATCTTTAAGGTGCGTGAGATCCATTCATTCATCCATACACACAGACAATACAACCACCTCACTTCGTTGATTGTTTGTTTATTACAATTGCTATCTTTAAGGTGCGCCAGATCCAAACATACACACACACACACACACAGTACAACCACCTCACTTCGTTTATTCGGTGTTTATTACAGTTACTATCCTTAAGGTTCGACTCATCCATCCATCCATCCAAACATACACACAGACAATACAACCACCTCACTTCGTTGATTGTTTGTTTATTACAATTGCTATCTTTAAGGTGCGACCCATCCATCCATCCATCCATCCATCCATCCATTCATCCATACACACAATACAACGTGCCAACACATTCTTACCAACGATTCTAGAACATAAAGTGTTGTTTGCCATCTTCACCACCCAGACCACACGGCGCAGCAAAGGTGTCTGGTTGTCAACATTCCTGCAGCACTGGTTCGGGCGCAATGATTCCCAGGCCTGACCATCCCCGTGTCCAGTTTGTGCCATCCGGGTCATGAATGTCGTTGCGGATACCAATGTCATATTCATTCTTAACAGCGGGCGGCACCAGGTCTTTGAATACCCTGCGCTTAATGGGTGGCATATTCCTCTTCTTTAAATACTCCAGGAAATGCAGGTAGGCGTCAGTTAAGGTCAGGGATTCACCAGGGACACGCTCAAGGACCTGCTCAACAAACACTCTGGCAACGCGTTCATACAGTTCCACTCCCTTTTTCCGTACATTCTTCGAATCCACGCTGAAGTATTTATCATCAGCAGCGAGAATTGACTTTGCTCGTTGGATTATTAAGCGGATGGTCTTGTCTGAGCGAAAGGTGAGGAACAGATTTAGTTTATGCACAGTGTTGGGTAATTCCTCAGCACAACGGATCAGCAACGCACGCATCAGGTTACCGAGCTTTTCTTCAGAGGTGGAGTAATATATCTGGTCTCGGCATTCATGGTAGTAAAAGGTCATCTCGGCTTCTGCATATACGACTTTGTGACCGAGCTTTGAATCACCGCCAAGAAGTGCTGCAAAGAAGTCAATGTTCGGTGCAAGTGGAGTGATTGCGTTTATTCCATCTCCCAAAGGTTCAACCAGCTCAATAAAGGGACAGCCATAGATTTGTGCTTGATGGGGAAACTTACAACTAAACCATTCACTCGGGGTTGTTGGCGTGGTATTGTAAGAAACGTGATTAAAAGGAAAAGGCTCTTGTGTATATTTCTTTAACTGTAACCTGGAGCCGATTGTTAAGGACTGTTGGTTTATTATTGATTCTGACATTGTTGCATCCATTGTGTTAAGTGTTCATCGGTTGGTTCTGGTAGGGGGTGTCCAGTCTGTGTTCTCATAAAGTGCAGCCTCCATTCTGACTCTTTCCATTGTTTTCGTGCGTGTTCCAGTTGTTCGAGTTGCTGTGGTGTCCTTGGGTTGTTGTGGCCGTTGTTGTTGCTCATGGTTTCTTACAGTTACGTTGCTGTGTTATTTCCTTTTTCTCAATACTACACTAACTGATCCACCGCTGCAAGAAGTGTTTAGTAGTTGTAATATGGAACAACAACTTCTCGTGTCTCCTGTTTTATGTATTCGGGTTGCTGTGGTCGTTGTTGTTGCTCATGGGTTTCTTAAAGTTGCGTTGTTGTGTTATTCCTTTGTCCATAATACCACACTAACTGATAAACCGCTGCAAGAAGTGTTTAGTAGTTGTGAGATGGATGGAACAATAACTTCTCGTGTGTGTTGTTCTATGTATTCGGGTTGCTGTGGTCTCCTGGGGTTGTTGTGGTCGTTGTTGTGTTATTCCCTTTGTTACAATACTACACACACTGATACACCGCTGCAAAAGTGTTTAGTAGTTGTAAGATGGATGGAACAACAACTTCTTCTGTGTGTTGTTTTATGTATTCGGGTTGCTGTGGTCTCCTGGGGTTGTTGTGGTCGTGGTTGTTGGTGCTCATGAGTCCTTACAGATACGTTGTTGTGTTATTCCTGTCTCCCCAATAATAAACGAACAGATCCACCGCTACAAGAAGTGTTTAGTAGTTGTAATATGGAACAACAACTTCTCGTGTGTTTTGTTCTATGTGTTGTTTGAGTTGCTCTGGTCTCCTCGGGTTATTGTTGCTGATGGGTTTCTTAAAGGTACGTTGTTGTGTTATTCCTGTCTCCCCAATAATAAACGAACAGATCCACCGCTACAAGAAGTGTTTAGTGGTTGTGAGATGGACGAAACAATAACTTCTCGTGTGTTTTGTTTCATTTGTTCGGGTTGGTGTGGTGTCCTTGGATTGTTGTTGCTCATGGGTTTCTTAAAGTTACGTTGCTGTGTTATTCCTTTTTTACAATACTACACACACTGATACACCGCTGCAAAAGTGTTCAGTAGTTGTAAAATGGATGGAACAACAACTTCTCGTGTGTCATCATCAGTTCTCTTGTTGTTGTACCCTGAATCACGACATGCAGAGGTTATTGTATACATCGCGTCAGGATTGGTTTTAGCGCGTCAGGGGTTCAAAAGACAACGTTGGAGGATTGACCATGTTGAAGCCGCCCTACAGCAGTCCAGAGAGCAATGCAGGGGAGATATGGGCCTCTTTACTAATCACGAAGACCATCACGTTATAGACACTCCATTACCCATCAACATCATTCTCTAAGGGTGGTGTTGGTGGTGTTCGTGGCATTGGGGACCAGGACATGTCGCGTTTCATCCTGTCCACGTAGAACTGGGGATGCTTGGGAATGTGATCAAGTCGGGCAGCCTCAGCAGCATCAGCATATACCGGAGGCCATTCTATCCCACAGTCTCGTTTGCTTTGCTCTCGGGTTCTCTTGATGCTTTCCTCCAGATCAGCCGCTTGTTGTGCCTTTTCTTCTTCACGGGCTTTCTTGAAGGTGGCGAGGTCTAGGGGTATTGCCTCAAAGCTCGCCGCCACGTCACCTTTGCATTGGGCGAGCATTTGAAGACGCATTTGTTCATGTTCATCTGGATACAATGACACCGGTTCAAGTGGGGGAGTGCATTGTTTTGTTCGTGCTGGTCGTGCTTTCCGTTTCTGCTGCTTCGGAATTATGGCCCTGGGTGATGCTGGAGGTGTAATCATGGTCTTTTCAGTGGTATTCATTCGTTTAGTATTCATTTCGTGTGCGGGGTTAAAAGGTAGCGTCAGATTGGCCCGAATGTGAGAAAAAGCTTCGTTCGCTGTGTATCATCGTTAAACTCTGTCTTGTATTCCACTCTGATACCACAACCTCGAATATCTCCGGCTTTGTCCAAATATTCCTTTGTGAGTCGTTCCAATGTGCGTGCCCTTCTATCCATTCCTTGCCATTGTAGATTGTTTCTCCTGATTATAGACGCAACCTGGGCCATAGTAAACCATTCATGGCAGTGGTCATTGTGGATTACTCTTCGCCCGACAAGAAGCAGGAGTTCGGGAAGAGTTATGTCGGCAATGTCGGCTTTATCGTGAAACTCCTGAATCTGGCAAAAGTCGTCGTTTGTTGCCTTTTTGGAGACTGGGTATTTCGACGTGATTATTTGCTTTGATTCGACTGGTTCTGGAATTGGGCCTTGAACTGAGTTGGGGCAGGGTACAATCGCTGGCGGTTGACCTGGTTCGTTTTCCGGTGTGTGTGGGGTCATGTTCATTGTGTTACTCATGTGATTCTTTCTCGTTGTTGACTGAATGTTGTTTAATGTCATTGTTTGGTCTGTTGGTTGGGGTGATTGGGGAGGTTCAGCCAAAGAATCAGTCTTTGGGGAATCCGATTTGTCAACCTTGTCAACGTTTGGAACCTCTGCCCCCGTGCTACGTCTTTCGTTTAGGGGGTATAATGGATTTTGCAAAACGTATAGCGCTGGAAAAGGTTGACAAGGTTGACAAGGTTGACAAGTTACTCTTTGGTTGCTTGGGATTGGGCCGCTTTTGAGAACTTCGGCAGCCATATTGTCCTGGGTGGGTGGTGTATCCTTGGTGAACCGGAACGATGGACGGCGGAGATCGTGATCATCGATCTGGAGGTATATTCCACCAAGTGAGCGATTGACGAATCCCCTCAAGTGTTTGCCGAATGTCGTTTGGCCGCTGCGATCGTAGAGGTCCAGCCACCCAAAGAGATCACAATCGGCTCCGCGAACCATCTGATATACGTCGTTCTTGTTCAGCCATTCATCGGGGTGGTCCAGAAAGGCAATGTGGAACAGTTTCTTCATCTCGGAGGTTGTAGTGTCGCTGGTCAGGGCTCCATCGAGCTGGGGTACGCAAGGATCACCCAGCCCACAGGTCACCAGAATACCGCCCACGACCCATGCCCAATCCGGAAAACTGGTGAATGGTGTTGTTCCCAGTGGACATCCCTGCTGGTGCCAGTGTTGAATCAGGCCAGCGACCGCGTTGAGCAACTCCTGGCGATGTTCGAGAATCCAGCCGTGAAGGTCCGGATGGCTGAATCTGCGACTATTGGCATCCTCTTCGGAATAGGCGAGGCTGATTTTACGACAGCGCAGGTTGAAATCTTCCGAAAAGCTGAACCCGGTATTGGCGGAGATGCTGAACTCCGTCTCGTTGGGCAGCTTCAAATCGGCGCTGCCTTCATTTGAGCCCAGTTTTCGACAATTGAACACCCTTGCCGTGGAAGCCTGCTCAAATCCAGCGTTATCAATATGGCCTTTGCAGTTGGCGAAATGCATGAATCTTCGACCAGAGGATAAGGCGGCTCCAATCCGTTTAATTGTCTCTTCTCGTTCTGAATCAAGCGGAGCATCTTCATTGGCGTAGCCCTCGTACAAAACGCTCGTGCAGCCAGCCAGATAGTCCTTTCCTGCTCTGGGTCGGTTGGCTTCGAAAATGAAAACCGGGGGACGAGAGCTCCATCCCATTAACCCACGGCACATTGGAGTGATGAGTCGAGCAATAGCCATCGTAGCGGAATCCCTGTTGGCGAAGCAGAAATCCTGGAACAACTCCCTGAGCAATTCCTTGGATTGCTCCAGATTGAACGGGGTGATTCCAAGATCTCTGGCTGGGCAAAAGGTGTTGAGCCTCTCATCGAATCCTGTGCTCGCAAAAAGCAACTCTCCATCCTGCAGGTACGGGACCGGCACATCCAGGATTCGATCAATTCTCGGCAGTTGTCGTTTGAATTGGGGAGACGCGAGAAGGGCTGTAGCAATCTCACGGCTCATGCTTTTTCTTACGAACACGATTTCACCTTCATCATTCTTAGAGCCACGTCCCGTCAGAAGATGGTCCTCGACTGCAGTGATTACCTCAGCTGGCAACAAGGGATGGAACACGTTGGTCCGCACTTCTTTGGTGATTTGGATCTCTCGCACCTCCACGACGACATCACCCTTCACAAACCATCGTTTCTTGGGTCCCATAATCCGGCCAACCTGGGATGCAAAATCTGACGTGTTTCTTCCATCCGCTGGCAAATAGACACTGGGTAGAGTTGACTCAGCAGGCGGATTTGTTTCACACTCTTCCTCCGCTGCTGGACAAGACTCCATTACTGTAAGTTCCTCACACACTTCAACAATCTCACTCATATTAATAATGTCCTTTCATATTCTGAATGGCATTTGCGCCACCCAATTAATTCGCACAGGTCCTTGACGCGCTCATCGGGAGTCGTCTTTAACCGTGCAAAATCGTAAAAGTCCAGTTTTGCTACGCCTGCTGCCTTGAGCTGCTGGGACCATTTCCTGGCAGCCTTAACACCAGATGCATCGGCATGGGGAAACAGCCGCACATGCTTTCCTTTGAAGAATGGCAGTGCGTCGTCAGAAATCGACACCGAGGCGCACAACATCCCGACCGGAGCCACATCCTCATGGCGGTTTTCCTCAATAACGATTTGATGTGCGGCCAACAAATCAGGTATGCCTTCCACCAGAACGATCATGGTACGATCTGCCGCCTCTTGAATTCCGACGGGCCACTTCTTTTGGCTTCCCTTGATGGCGTGACTCTTTCTTTCTGATAATTCGCCAATTGCCTCAAACAACGCGCCATTCAACTTCCGAATTTCCATCACTCGTCCTGAGCAGTCCCTCACTCCGTAAACCTCGATTCCATACCAACGACCAAAAACCAGAACCCCTCTTTGTTGCGCCCACTGCAATCCCTCAATGGAAAGTCCTCTACATGCTGAAAGTGTGGCCAGTTGCTCCCTGGTCCCTGGCGAAAACAAGCTGCAACTGGGCTTCTGCAACTCAATCTCGTCGGGGTGGGATGGTTTGGGATCTTGAAGCAGAACGGGCGGTGAGAGGTGCATCTGGTCGGCGATGTATTGGTAAATCTCGATCAGCTCTTTGAAATCCTTCTTTTCATCAAGCTTCAAGAGACAGGCCAAAAAGCGAATTTCATCCCCACGTTCACCAGTCCCAAAGTCCTTGAAATACCAGCTCTCCTTGTATTCGAAGATTCCCCAGGACGCGTTGTTATCCTGGCGAAATGGAGATGGGCAACTGGACTTCGCAAACTGTCCATAGCCAACCATTCGCATCAGATCAGGAAGGGGACACTGCGTTTTCAACAACTTAACGTCAATCTTGTTCTTAATCATAATTCACAAGTATAAAACAAAACGGCAGGCAGCTTCTTTCCGTTGCGATATGACATGGAGTGGACAAGACCCCAGATGAACGGATTGTAAAAGCTGCCTGCCGAAGATTGATTGTGGGTTGTTGTCATATCGCTTCACTGTTGTCCTTTGCCGTGTGAGTGTGTGAATCCTTTGTTGTCTTTATCGCAGGACCTTAACACTCACTGCTACTGTATATTCACGTCATAATCTCACTTTACTATCAATGCACCTGTTGTTTGCGTTGTTGTGTGATTATCTTTAAGGTCAGACTTCCGCTCCCCATGCTGACTGATTGTGGAGCGTATATCTGGAAAGAACCCCACAACAAACACCCGGTCCCATCCCTGTCGCTTCAATTGGCTGGTAATATTGATCCCACCACAACAGATCTCGTCATTATGCTCAAACAACGAAATAATGGGATGTTCAAGTTCGTGTGGTCGTGGAGATGTGCCGTTGAGATGAATGTTCCGCTTCTTACAAATAGCGCAAAGCTCCTCCACATTCATCCACTTGCTCTTGGTGGGATTCTTTAACAGTGATCTTCCCAGAGTAACCAGCATGCAAAGAAGTGGAGACGTTGTGTAGTCCTCTGGTGAATGTAAAGTGGTGGGAGACATTGATAGAGCGCTGGATTCTTGGAATGGGCGTAATTAAAGATGTATACAATTAACCCCCAGCGTGAATGTCCTGAGATTGTTAAAGACACTCACGCTGAAGGTTTATGATTAGTATTCCCCTCGTGCAGAAATGGCCTGGGTTACTTCCATACTTAAGCGTGGATGGATGGATGCAACAATTACCATCGGCTTGTCATGATTCCTGCCCAAGAAGTGTTTTAGCTCAACTTCGCACTCTTTAGCAATAAGGGTCTCAATATCAAATGGCTTCCCAGAACCATTTATAAAGAACTTGGGACCCAGGAGACCAGCAAGAAACAAACGAAGATCTGAATTTGCATCAAGGCTTAGTTTAAAGTTTCTTCCTGCTAGAGTGTTAACGTGTTCCATTTCGGGAACATGAACACGAAAAAGGAAACGAACCTGATGATCGATCCCTTTGCTTGTCTGCTTTGTGATGTGTTTAACGCTATCGATCTTTGCCGCATAGTTTCCTTCCGGCAAATCGAATGTAGTTTCCTTTGGAATATTTATATTTATCATATTTATATGTCTAGTAATGGCTGGGGAGTTATTCCCCAGCCAAAGTGATTTCAGGATGTTACGCCAGTGCTAGCTCATCGTGGGTGCTTCCACCACCTTCACCTTCGGGTCAAGCACCTGGATCCCGAAGATGTGTTGCTTGCCGAACTCAATCAACTCGCCCAATTGAAGTCCGTGACGAGAAGTCTCAAAAGGTAAACTGCTTACCATGCCAGTGTACATCAACTTCTCAGGAGGTTGTGTTTTCGATACGACTATGACCCAGAAGCGCTCTCCTCGGTTATGACAGTGAAGGCATATCTTCACAACACCTTCGACTTCGACACTGCGGCGAGCTAAGTCTGGTTCAATGTAGAAAGTGTCTGGGTACTGTCGGTTCATGTCTTCTGCATTCATCAACGACCAACCCCGTTTTGGTTTCTTTGCTGTGTCGGAGGTTGGCATCACTAATGAAACAGTTATCGTTTTATCCAGCCGGTCTATCCAAGAGAGCAGCGGGTCCTTCTTTGTCTTGGCCCGTTTCGTCTTTGTCAGAAATGGTACGTTTGTGTTGCTGTCGTTGGGTGTTACCTGCGTGTTCTCACTGTTGCTTTTGTTATTATTCATATTTATATTATGTGTTATCGTGTATTTATACGCCCATTTGCCCGGGCTTTAAGGCTTTTATTATGGAACCACTGCACCCGCGTCGTTGCTGGTACAGAAACTCACTCTGCGATTCGTGAGCAAAAAGGGTGATCTGCTGTGTTTTGTTCCGCTGCCGGATGTACAATTGACCCAGCCCAACATTGTCAGTTCACGAATCATAATTCAGTATAAGACATATTAAGGATACTGTCAAGACCCATAAGACAGAAAGAGTGCATTTGTTTTCAGTGACGAGGGGTTGAGGACGCTGACCATCCTCATCCCCCCGTTTTGGTCCTGTCTGGTTTACCTTAATTGTTGCATTGCGTTCTGGTATTGAAGGGCCAGGCCCCGGCTGAAACGGGGCCCGGCTTCTTCGTGTTCACTAGGCGCTGACCGGTTCTGGGACCAGTGATTGAACTGCTTCCGCAGGAGCTTGGGGTTCTGTCCCGTTCGTCAGCTTAAGCAGCACTTTGACAATGGCGACAAGTCGGCCGCCAGATGTTCGTTTGTGCTCGATGAGGGCACGGCACTTTCGCCCTTTGAAACGTTCCGGCTCGATGCCTTCCTCAATCTCCTTGGCTGTGAAGTCGGCACCATTCAGTAACTCCAAGTCCTTCCGGAGAGGACCGGCATCAAGGGACGCCCGCACTTCCTTTATCACGGATTGCTTCCTCTCTTCCGGCCCGGTGTCGAAGGTCAGGAGGCATTTCTTGTTTTCGTTTTTGTAAGTAACCTGGATCAGCTCAGCGGCATATTCTCCCTCTGGAGCCAGGTCATTCGCTTTTTTATTTGAATGGATTTTCATATTATCTAACACTAACTCTCTGCCCGTTGGTTCCGGAGGGCGTTGCCGGTGGCTCAATGTTCACTTACGAGCTGGGGACTGAGCCGGTATCCCCATACCCAAAGTGGCTTTAATTAGATCAGGTCTTCCTTCACGAAACGTTCAAGTTCCTCGCGGGGAATCCGTTTATGTCGCAGAGAGGCCATCGAACGAAGCCTGCCGCGCTGGATCAGGCGATATACGGACTTGTGTGAGACGCCGAGAATCTCTGCTGACTCTTTCGTTGAGTAAACCAGCTTGGTCATGTTTGCTGCGGTTGTCGTAAGTTTCATAATCTTTGTGTTCAGGTGTATAT